>Ga0214472_10000010_pt1 | contig 313483 bp, 329 predicted proteins | sample RVTome_6_FD_207662 | JGI IMG/M metagenome (GOLD analysis project Ga0214472, IMG submission 207662) | Soil microbial communities from uranium-contaminated site in the Upper Colorado River Basin, Wyoming, United States - RVT140D175 | ecosystem: Environmental > Terrestrial > Soil > Contaminated... | reverse complement strand
GCCGAACGAACCGTCGAGGCAACATGGCAGCGCATCGGCTCGCTCCTCGACGCCTTCCCGCCACACGAATGTGCAAATTATCTCAGAAACTCTGGATATGCTTCAGTCTAAACAGGACAGACTCTAGGCCGCGGTTTCCGCTTCCGCGAAGAACAGCGCCGGAAAGTCCTTTTTCATGATCTTCCCATTGGCGTTGCGCGGCAGCGTTTCGTCGACGAATATGATCTTCACCGGCGTTTTGAACTTGGCCAGCCGCTCGGAAACCCAGGCTTTCAATTCTTCCTCGGTTGCCGTCATGCCGGGCGCGAGATGGACGACGGCCGCGGGCTCCTCGCCCAGCGTCTTGTGCGGCAGCCCGATCAGCGCGGCATCGGTGACTGCCGGATGATCGTAGAGGACGTTTTCCACTTCTGAGGAATAGATATTCTCGCCGCCGCGGATGATCATGTCCTTGGCGCGATCGCAGATATAGCAAAAGCCTTCCTCGTCGAGCCGGGCGATATCGCCGGTGCGGATCCAGCCGTCGATGAAGCTTTCGGCATTGGCTTCGGGTTTGTTCCAATAACCGCGCACGACCATCGCCCCGAACGCCCATAATTCGCCGATTTCGCCGATCGGCAGCTCGCGCTGGCCGTCGTCCGACATGATCTTCAGCTTGGCGACGGGCACGGCGGGGCCGCAGCTGTCGGGGCGGTTGAGATAGTCTTCGGCGGTATGGCCGGTAACCGTGCCCGATGTTTCGGTCATTCCCCAGCCGCTGCCCGGCGACGCGCCGAATTCGCTCTTGATCTTGCGCACCAGCTCGGGCGCCGCCGGCGCGCCGCCATAGGTGATGCTCTCCAGGCTGGAGAGATCGTATTTGTCGCGATCCGGATGCTCGATGATCTGCCAGGCGATGGTCGGTACGCCGCCGGTCATCGTCACTTTCTCGCGCTCGATCAGTTCCAGCGCGCGGGTCGCATCCCATTTGCGCATCAGCACGATCTTTGAGCCGCTGGCCATTGCCGGGCCCATGATCGCCGTGCAGCCGGTGACGTGGAACATCGGGATGACGAGCAGAATCGAGAACGGGCTGGGCGGTTCGGGCGTTTCGCCGCAGCGGAGCGCACCGCGGGCCGTGGCATAGCCCGAGGAAAGCAGATTGGTCAGCGAGTTACGGTGCGTGGCCACCGCGCCCTTGGGATGGCCGGTGGTGCCGCTCGTATAGAGGATCGTGCCATCGTCCTCGGGCCCGATATCGGCCTCAGGAAAATCGTCATGGGGAAGATCGCCCCAGCTTGACGACGGCCCGATAAGCGCTTCGAGGCCGGTCACACCGTCATCGAGCGGGCCCGAAGGCCGGGTTACGATAACCTGCTGAATCCCGTCGATTTCGGGAAGCAGCGGCTTGATCCGGTCGTAGCGCGCCCCATCGGCGATCAGCAGCTTCGCGCTGGAATCGGTCAGGCCGTATTCGAGCTCTTGTCCCGTCCACCAGGCGTTAAGCGGCACCACGATCGCGCCGAGCGACAGCCCGGCATAATAGACGACCGGCCATTCGGGGAGGTTGGCCGCTGCGAGCGCGACCCGGTCTCCCTTTTCGACGCCCATCTCGTGAAGCTTGTGGGCAAGCGCGGCGGCGGCGCGGAACCAGTCGCGATAGGTAATCCGCTCATCCTCGAAGACGATGAATTCATTGTCTCCGAATGCTTCGGCGGCAACCCGGGCGAAGGCCGGGAAGGTCGGCGGGATGTTCTTCCAGACCCGGGTCATATGGCCCCGGATTTCGACATCTTCGGTTTCGAAGGTCGCGTCGGGCGCGGTCAGCATCTCCTCGGCCTCGGCAAGGGTCATGGCGGGCCAATCCGGGCGATCCGGATTGAGGAAGGTATCTGTCACGACTCGGTCTCTCCACTTCGAACAAATGCCGGATTCGTTCGATCCGGTCTTTCTTTGCAACGCAGGCTATGGCCGTTCTGCCTCAAGCTCAAGGGCTTGGCATAGTTGACGTAACGGCAATCTTGCCAGTGCCCCCTGCAATGCGCGACAAGCGAAAGAAAAATCAGCGAATTAGGAGCCATCCCCCATGTCGGTCATCACCACAGAACGTCATGACGACGTTCTCGTCATCATATCCAACAATCCGCCCGTGAACGCGCTGGGTGCCGCCGTCCGCCAGGGCCTGCAGGCGGGGATCGAGGAGGCGCTGGGCGACGATGCGGTCAAGGCGGTCGTCATCCGCTGCGATGGCCGCACCTTCTTTGCCGGCGCCGATATCACCGAATTCGGCAAGCCGCCGGTGGAACCCGGCCTTGGCGCGGTGATCGACATGATCGAGGCGAGCGACAAGCCGGTGGTCGCGGCGATCCACGGGACGGCGCTGGGCGGCGGCTGCGAAGTTGCGCTTGGCTGCCATTATCGCGTCGCGGTGCCGAGCGCGAAGATCGGCCTTCCCGAGGTGAAGCTCGGCCTCATCCCCGGTGCCGCCGGTACGCAGCGCCTGCCCCGTCTTGTCGGCGCAGAGGCCGCGCTGCCGATGGTTGTCGGCGGCGATCCGGTTCCGGCGAAACATGCCGAGGCGATCGGGCTGGTCGATAAAATTGTCGGCGAAGACAGCCTGGCGGCCGACGCCATTGCCTTTGCGCGCGAACAGGTAGGCAAACCCGCACCGCGTTCCAGCGAGGGCAGGGCGAACGAGGACGGCGTCAAAAATCCGGCGATCTTCGACGAATTTCGGGCCAAGAACGGCCGCAAGCTGCGCGGTTTCGAAGCCCCCGAAGCGGGCATCCAGGCTGTGAAGGCGGCGGGCGAGATGAGCTTTGCCGACGGCGTCGCCAGGGAACGCGAGCTTTTCATCGGGCTGATGACCGGCACCCAGTCGGCGGCGATGCGGCATTATTTCTTCGCCGAGCGCGCGGCCAACAAGATCGAAGGTATCGACAAGGATATCCCGCTGATCCCGATCAACAAGGTCGGCGTGATCGGCGCCGGCACGATGGGCGGCGGGATTTCGATGAATTTCCTTTCCGCCGGCATCCCGGTGACGATCCTCGAAATGGAGCAGGAAGCGCTCGACCGCGGCACCGGCACGATACGCAAGAATTACGAGCGCACCGCGAAGCGCGGACGGATGACCGAGGATCAGGTCGAAGCCGCGATGGGCCTGCTGACGCCGACCCTCGACTATGCCGATCTTGCCGATTGCGATCTCGTGATCGAGGCGGTGTTCGAGAATATGGACGTCAAGAAACAGGTGTTCGGCACGCTCGACGCCGTGGTGAAGCAGGGCGCGATCCTCGCCTCCAACACCAGCTATCTGAACGTCGACGAGATCGCGGCGGTGACATCGCGGCCCGAATATGTGCTCGGCCTTCACTTCTTCTCGCCGGCCAACATCATGAAATTGCTGGAGGTCGTGCGCGGCGCGAAGACGGCGGACGATGTGCTGGCCACCGCGATGGCGCTGTCGAAGAAGATCCGGAAGATCGCGGTCGTCGCGGGCGTTTGCGACGGCTTTATCGGCAACCGCATGCTCAGCCCGCGCCAGCAACAGGCGAACGCGCTGATCATGGAGGGCGCCAAATATTGGGAAGTCGACGAGGTATTGCTCGATTTCGGCTTCCCGATGGGGCCGTTCCAGATGTCCGATCTCGCCGGGCTCGATATCGGCTGGCATCGCGATCCGAGCCGGATCGAGAGCATCCGCGATGCGCTGTGCGCGATGGACCGGCGCGGCCAGAAAACCGGGGCGGGCTTTTACGATTATGATGAAGCGCGCAACCGCACGCCTTCCGACGATGTGCAGAAGATTATCGCGGAATTTGCCGAAAAGAAGGGCGTTACGCAGCGCGAGATAACGCGCGATGAGATCAAGGAGCGGCTCCTCCACCCGATGGTCAACGAAGGCGCGCTGATCCTCGAAGAGGGCATGGCACAGCGCGCGAGCGACATCGATGTTGTCTGGATCAACGGTTACGGTTGGCCGGTTTATACCGGCGGGCCGATGTTCTGGGCCGATACTATCGGGCCCGAGACGGTCGCCGATGGCCTTGCAAAACATGCCGACCGGCTGGGCGCGGATTTCCCCTTCTCGCAGCTGCTCAAGGACAAGGCGGCGGCTGGCGAGAAGTTCAACCGATGAAGATGCCGGTCGAAGCCGGCGCTATCGATACAGCGCGGCGTATCGCGAAGGGCGAATCCAGCGCGCTTGCCGAATGCGAAGCGGCGATTGCGCGGATCGAGGAACGCGACGGCCCGATCAACGCCGTCGTCGTTCGCGACTTCGATCGCGCGCTGGATGCGGCGAAGGCGGCGGACGATGCGATCGCGCGCGGCGAAAGCGGGCCGTTGCTTGGTGTGCCGATGACCGTCAAAGAATCGCACGATGTCGCGGGTCTGCCGACGACATGGGGCATCGAAGCTTTTGCGGATTTCGTCCCGGCGAAAGATTCGCTGCCCGTGTCACGCCTGAAGCGCGCCGGCGCCGTCATATTGGGCAAGACCAATGTTCCGCCCATGCTCGCGGACTGGCAGGCGAACAATCCGGTTTATGGGCGCACCAACAATCCGCACGATCTGTCGCGCACACCGGGCGGCTCCTCGGGCGGTGCGGCAGCCGCGTTGGCCAGCGGCATGGTCCCGCTCGAATTCGGATCGGACATCGGCGGATCGATCCGCATCCCGGCCCATTATTGCGGCGTATACGGACATAAGACGAGTTATGGCGCGATCACGCTCGAAGGCCATGCGTTTCCCGGCACCGATGGCGCGGATATCCCGCTTGCCGTGGTCGGCCCGCTGGCGCGCAACACCGACGATATCGCGCTGACGCTCGATCTTGTCTCCGATATCGCCCTGCCGCGGCCCCGGCACAGGAAGCTGGCGGATTTCCGGCTGCTTGTCGTGGCCGACAACGCCTTTGCCATGGCCGACGATTCGATCGTGCAGGCCGTTTCGGAAGTCGCTGCGGCCTGCGAAAGCGCAGGCGCCAGCGTTTCGTACGACAGCGATCTGCTGCCCGATCTCGCCGCGATGCACGGCGAATATATCAAAATGCTGCTCAGCGTTCTGGCCCTGCGCGACCCCAGCCAAGACCAGCTGATGCCCAAGCTGCCCCTATGGTTCGACATGCTCGATGCGCAGGCGCGTTGCCGCAGGCAATGGCGGGCGCTGTTCGAGCAGTTCGATGCCGTACTCGCGCCGGTTTCGGGAACCACGGCGTTCGCGCACGATCCGAATGGCATGGAAGGGCGGATGCTGACAATCGACGGCAAGGACGCGCCCTTTGCCGCGCAGTTCGGGTGGATCGGCATAGCCACCTATCCGGGGCTGCCGGCGATCAGCGCGCCGGTCGGCGAGGATGCGGACGGGCTGCCTATCGGCCTGCAGATCATCGGCGATTATCATCGCGACCACACGGTTATCGAGCTAGCGCGCCTGATCGGGCAGCTCGACTAGCGTCTGAGATCGGGGTCGAGCGCCAGCCCGTCGTCAAGCTGCACGCCGAAGCTGTTCAATATCATCGAGACCTGAGTGTACTGACCGACGGTGAAGACCAGGTCCATCTTCTGTTTTTCGGTGAGTGAGCCGAGCGACTTCCAGGTCCTGTCCGAGATGAACTGATCGCCGACCAGTTCGTCCGCGGCGCGCAACAGAGCCGAATCGATCTCGCTCCAGCCTTCGGCATCCGGCCCCTGTTTGATGCGGGCTATTTCCTCGCTTGTCAGCCCTAGCCGTTTTCCGATCGCTTCATGCTGTGCCCATTCATAGCCCGAGGCGCAGAGATAGCCGGTGCGCAATATGACGAGTTCGCGGTCGCGCGCGGGCAGGGCATTGCGGTCCGAAAGGACATAGCCGCCCCATTGGTTGAACCGCTTGAATGCCTCGGGCGCGCGCGCCAGCGTCCGAAAGATATTGAAGATCGTGTCGGTACCGAAAAAGGCCTGGAGGAAGGCCTTCTGCTCGGGCTCCATTTCTTCGTCGGTTAGCGCCGCTATCCGCGGTTCCGTAAGTCGCATATGGGGTCCCTCCGATTCGCGCTTCTGGCCGTTCCCACCACTATGACACAGCGAAGGTGCCGGCGGTCGCGGAAATCGGTGCCTGCCTCTTGCCTTCACCGCGCGGCTGTGGTTTCCGTTAACGGAAAGCAAAACGCGCGCCATCGAGGCGCAGCTAAAAGAGGATGACGATGGCGGGACTCACCGAAGAACAGGCGATGCTGCGCGATATGGCGCGCGAATGGTCGAACAACGAAAATCCGGTCTCCGCCTTCCGCAAGATGCGCGATGCCGGTCATAGCGAAGGCTATGACCCTGCCGTCTATGCCGAAATGGCGCAGATGGGCTGGTCCGGCATCCTCGTTCCCGAAGACCATGGCGGCAGCGGTTTCGGTTTCGTCGGCCTTGGGCTGGTGCTTGAGGAACTGGGCCGCAACGTCGCCGCGGCGCCGCTGGCGGCTTCATCGGGGGCGGCGGTCGCGATCATGCTCGGCGGTTCGGACGAGCAGAAGGCCAAATATCTGCCGAGGATCGCAAGCGGCGAACTCGTGGCGACCCTCGCCATCGATGAAGGCCCGCATCACAATCCTGAAAAGATCGAAACCGCGGTCGAAGGCGGCAAGCTCAATGGCAAGAAGGCCTTCGTTGCCGAAGGCGATGGCGCCGGACTGTTCGTGGTCGCGGCAAAGGACGGGCTCTATCTGGTGGATGGCGATGCCGAGGGCGTGTCCCGCGCGGCGCGCACCGTCGTCGATTCGCGCAGCCATGCCGAGATCGCCCTGAACGACGTTGCGGTCGGCAATGATTCCCGGTTGGCTGAAGGCGGAGACGACCTGCTCGACAGGGTGCTCGATTGCGCGCGGGCCATTGCCTGCGCCGAGATGCTGGGCCTTGCCGTCCAGGCGTTCGAGACGACCAACGAATATCTGAAGACGCGTGTCCAGTTCGGCCAGGCGCTTTCAAGCTTCCAGGCGCTGCAGCATCGGATGGCCGAGCTTTTCGCCGACATCGCGCTGATGCGGTCTTCGGTCGAAGGCGCGTTGCAAATGCTCGACAGCAATATCGCGGGCGCTGCGGCGACCGTCGCTGTCGCCAAGGCGACCGCCAACGACGTCGTCCATCGCGCGACGCATGAAATGATCCAGCTCCATGGCGGTATCGGCATGACCGACGAGCATGATGCGGGCTTTTACTTCAAGCGCGCGCGCGTTCTCGAGCAACAATGGGGCAGTGCCGGTTTCCACCGCAATCGCTTCGCTGAACTAAACGGCTATTGAGCATTGGCCGTGCTCCTGCAATGGCAGTGGCACCATGGCTGATAATCCGGATCTCGAAACACAGGAAGCTGATTACGATCAGTTCGTCCGCGATAATCTCCGCCACAATTATATAGCGCATTTCACGCACGGAATGCTCGGGATGACGGGTTTCCGGATCCTGATGGCACCGACTTTCCTGCCGGCCTATCTCTTCGCGCTGACCGGATCGAACGCCCTTGTCGGCCTTGGCCAGTCGCTTCTCCAGGCGGGCGCCACCATCTCGCCGATGATCAGCGCGTCCAATATCGAGCATCGCCGACGCGTCCTGCCCGTGGCGCTCAGGACCGGGATGGCGATGCGTTTGCAGATCCTCGGCCTCGCGCTTGCCGGTTTCTTCCTCACCGGCTCCCCGCTGCTTATCGCGACCTTCGTCCTCATCTTCCTGCTGGGGTTTTTCCAGGGCCAGCAGCGCGTCATTTTCCAGATGCTGCTCTCCAAGGTGATTCCGATCGATGTGCGCGGGCGGCTCCAGGCCTATCGCAACGTGGCGGGCGCGGGCCTAGCGGCTCTGATCTCCTATCTCGCCGGTGTCTGGTTCATCGGGCATAACGTTCTGGGCAACGGCTATGCCACGACCTTCCTGCTCTCCTTCGTGCTCACGACCGTCGGTCTGCTGATCCTCTACCGCTTCATGCGCGAGCCGGAGCCGCCCACCGTGCGGGAGCGCATGTCGATCCGCGAACGGTTGCGCGACCTGCCCGAACTGCTGGCCGATCGCGATTATCGCTGGTTCCTCGTGGCGCAGAGTTTCGGTGTCGCGGCGCGTATCTCCACGCCCTTCTGCATCCTCTACGCGGCCGACAAGATCGAAGTCAGCGGCGCGATGCTGGGTCTGCTCACCGTCGCCTTTCTCGGCGCGGACACGCTTTCCAATCTCGTCTGGGGCTATCTGGGTGACAGCCGCGGCTATCGGCTCACTTTCATTCTCGCCATGGTCGTCTGGCTCGCGGCGCTTCTCCTGCTGATCGCCGCCAACGGGCCGATACCGATCTTTCTCGCCTTTTTCGGGATCGGTGCGTCGATGTCCGGCTATATGATGAGCGCGACGACAATGATCCTCGAATTCGGCAAGCGGGACGACCTGCCGATGCGGCTGGCGCTTTCGACCACGGCGGAAACCAGTATGGCGGCAGTGGGGCCGCTGCTCGGCGGCATCATCGCGGCCTATTATGGCTATGTGCCGCTCTTCTGGATCTCGATTGGCCTGCTTTGCGTGACGCTGGCGATCCTGCTGTTCCGCGTGCGCGAGCCCCGTACCCGCAACTAGGAACTATCGGGAAGCTTGGCCTTTTCGAACCCGTCCCAGCTGGCATCGTAATCCTCCTGCAGGGTCGGTGCTTCCATCGCGTACGGCGTAGGCCGGATCGGCAGGCGGCTTTCGAACATGAAGGCCATCGTGTCTTCGATCTTGTGCGGCTTCAGCTCGGCGCTCATCGCCGCCTGCGCCGACGCCTTGTCGGGGCCGTGCGCGTTCATGCAATTGTGCAGCGACCCGCCGCCCGGCGCAAAGCCGCCGGCCTTGGCATCGTACGCGCCGTGGATCAGCCCCATATACTCGCTCATCACATTGCGGTGGAACCAGGGCGGGCGGAAGGTGTCTTCGCCCACCATCCAGCGCGGCGGGAAGATCACGAAATCGCAATTGGCGGTGCCGGGGCTCGCCGATGGCGAGGTCAGCACCGTGAAGATCGACGGGTCGGGATGATCGAAGCTCACCGTGCCGATCGTGTTGAAACGGGCGAGATCATATTTGTACGGGGCGTTGTTGCCGTGCCAGGCGGCGACGTCGAACGGCGAATGACCGAGCGTTACCGTCCACAGCGCGCCGCCGAATTTCTGGACGAGTTCGCAAGGCTCGTCGCGGTCTTCGAAAGCCGCGACGGGCGTCAGGAAATCGCGGGAATTGGCGAGGCCGTTCGATCCGATCGGCCCAAGATCGGGCAGGCGAAACGGCGCGCCGTGATTCTCGCAGACATAGCCGCGCGCCTCGCCATCGGTCAGCTCGACCCGGAATTTCAGGCCGCGCGGAATGACGGCGATCTCGCCTGGCGCAACGGCGAGAATGCCCATTTCGGTTACCAGCCGGAGCCCGCCCATTTGCGGCACGATCAGCAACTCGCCATCGGCGTCGAAAAAGGCCTTGTTCTCCATCGGGGCATTCGCCGCATAGAGATGGATGCCGATGCCCGTGAGCATCGCCGCATCGCCGCTACCCGCCCAGGTGACGAGCCCGTCGACCCAGTCGGTGGGCGTCTCGGGCAGTTCCATCGGGCTCCAGCGCAGGCGGTTGGGCGTGAAGCTTTCGCCCGTGATCGGCGCCGTCTCGATATTTTCGCCCCAGGGATAGGGCGCGAAGGCGCCATGCATGGCGCTCGGCCGCATCCGGTAAAGCCAGCTGCGGCGGTTATGGTCGCGCGGCACCGTGAAGGCCGTGCCCGAGAACTGCTCGGCATAAAGGCCGAAGGCAGGCCGCTGCGGGCTGTTGCGCCCTTGCGGTAGCGCGCCATCAACGGCTTCGGTCGCAAAGTCGTTGCCGAAACCGGACATATAATCGGTCACTGCAGGGCCCCTTCCCAATATCGGCGCGAATGCGTCAGGCTTCTTCGTTCGCCGGGATCACACCGCGCTTGATCTGATCGGCCTCGATGCTTTCGAACAGTGCCTTGAAATTGCCTTCGCCGAAACCCTCATTGCCCTTGCGCTGGATGATCTCGAAGAAGATCGGGCCGACCATATTTTCGGTGAAGATCTGGAGGAGCAGTCCTTCGCCGGTTTCGGGCGAACCGTCGATCAGGATCTTGTGCTTGCGCATCTCCTCGACCGAATGGCCATGGCCAGGCAGCCGCTCGTCGATCATGTCGAAATAGGTGTCGGGCGTGTCCTGGAAGCGGATGCCCTTGGCGCGCAGCGCATCGACCGTCGCGAAGATGTCGTCGGTCGCGAGCGCGAGATGCTGGATGCCTTCGCCGTGATAGTCCTTGAGGAACTCTTCGATCTGGCTGTGCTCGTCCTGGCTCTCGTTCAGCGGGATCCGGATCTTGTTGTCGGGCGCGGTCATCGCCTTGGAAAGCAGGGCGGTCTGCTTGCCCTCGATGTCGAAATAGCGGATCTCGCGAAAGTTGAAGATGCGCTCATAATAGTCGGCCCAATAGTCCATCCGGCCGCGCATCAGATTGTGCGTCAGATGATCGAGCGTGTGCAGGCCGACGCTGTTGTCGTCGGGCTTCGCGCCTTCGGCCGGTTCGAAATCGATATCGTAGATCGTCGCCGCGCCGCGCTTGTCGACGAGATAGAGGTTCGCCCCGCCAATTCCCTCGATGCACGGGATGTTGAGTTCCATCGGCCCGACCTTGCCCTCTACCGGCGTCGCGCCGCGTTCGACGGCAAGCTTCATCGCCTTGGCCGCATCCTCGACGCGGAAGGCCATGGCATTGGCCGAAGGGCCATGTTCTTCGCGGAACTCGGCGACCTGTCCGGCGGGCTCCATGTTGAGGATGAAGTTGATGTCGCCCTGGACATAGCGGCGGACGTTTTTCGAACGGTGATTGGCGATGTGGGTGAAGCCCATCGTCGTCAAAAGATCGGCAAGCGCCTCGGGATCGGGGCCGGTGAATTCGACGAATTCGAAGCCATCAAGGCCCATCGGGTTTTCAAGTGTCTCGGTCATTTCGGGTCTTCCATCTGAATGCTGTTACGAAAAATCGCGCTCATGCCCCCAAAATGCGGGCCGAGCGCCAATCTTTGCGCCGCGCGGGCGCGCATTCAGAGGGCGAGCGAGCGGCTCAGCCGGTGGACTGTCCAATAGGCGATGGAGGGGCAGTAAACGTCCATGCGCCGATGATAGCAGAACAAAGCGCTTTTGTCAGCTGCGCGTCTAGAGGATGCCTTGCGCGCGCAGCGCAGCGATCTCATCCGCCGTCAGGCCAAGCCGCCCGGAAAGCACGGTTTCGGTATGCTCGCCGAGCAGGGGCGGCGGCGTTGGTTCCGGCCGTTCCGATGCGCCGAGGCGCAGCGGGCTCGCGACATAGGGCATTCCCCCGACCTCGCCCGAAAGCCCGCGATGGAGCGCCTGCGGTTCGGCAAAGGCCTGCTCGATGGTGTTGATCGGGCCATAGGGGATGCTCGCTTCGGTCAGCAGCGCCGTCCATTCGGCGCTGGTCTTCCCCTTCATCGCCTCTTCGAGCGGCGGGATCAGCGTTTCGCGGTTTTCCACGCGCGCGGCGTTGGCGGCGTAGCGGTCATCCTCGGCCATTTCGGGATGCCCGGCGAGCCTTGCGAAGCGCGCGAATTGCGCGTCGTTGCCAACCGCGACGATGATCCAGCCATCGGCTGTCTCGAACGGCTGATAGGGCACGACATTGGGATGGGCATTGCCCGTCCGCTCCGGCGTCTTGCCAGAGACCAGATAGTTCAATGCCTGGTTGCCGAGCCCGGACAGCGCGACGTCGAACAGCGCGATATCGATATGCTGGCCCTCGCCCGTCTTCTCGCGCTGGTAGAGCGCGGCGAGGATCGCGGCGGCGGCGTTCATGCCGGTCGTCATATCGACCATCGCGACGCCCATGCGGCGTGGCGGGCCGTCCTTGTCGCCTGTTATCGACATGAAGCCGCTCATCGCCTGGATCATCAGGTCGTATCCGGGCTTGTCGGCATCGGGGCCATCCTGCCCGAAACCGGTGATCGAACAATAGATGAGGCGCGGGTTGATCGCCGTGAGGCTTTCATGGTCGAGGCCGTATTTGGCGAGCCCGCCGCGCTTGAAATTCTCGACGACGATATCGCTGCCTTCGGCCAGCCGGCGGATCAGCGCCTGGCCCTCGGGCTTGGCCATGTCGATCGTCACCGACTGCTTGTTGCGGTTGGCGGACAGATAATAGCCGGCGCGGCGGTTTTCTCCCTCGCCATGCCAGGGCGGGCCCCAGCCGCGTGTATCGTCGCCCGCACCCGGCTTTTCGATCTTGACGATCTCCGCGCCGAGATCGCCGAGCATCTGCGTCGCCCATGGCCCGGCCAGCACGCGCGACAGATCGAGGACGCGGACGCCGGACAGGGCCTGGCCGGTCATCGCCCGGTCCCGCCGCCGGGCAATAAAATTGCCCTAACTTCACGAACTTCACACACAGGATTGCGTATTTCGTCTCGCCATTCTTCCGTGCCCGGGCAAGGCACGGCCTGCGCCGCAGGATCCAGAAAGTCAGACATTTTCCTACATTTCAAGGCTTTTCATCCTGCCAGTCTAGCCGGTGAACGCCTGTATGCCGGTGATCGCGCGCCCCAGAATGAGCGCATGGATATCGTGCGTGCCCTCATAGGTGTTCACGGTTTCCAGGTTGATCGCGTGGCGGATGACGTGGAATTCGTCGGCGATGCCGTTGCCGCCATGCATGTCGCGCGCGGTCCGCGCGATATCGAGCGCCTTGCCGCAATTGTTGCGCTTGATGAGGCTGATCATCTCGGGCGCCCATGTCCCGGCGTCGATATTGCGGCCCACGGTCAGCGCGGCATTGAGCCCCAGCGCGATCTCGGTCTGCATATTGGCGAGTTTGAGCTGGACGAGTTGGGTCGCGGCAAGCGGCCGGCCGAACTGCTTGCGATCGAGCGTATAGGTTCGCGCCCGGTGCCAGCAATCTTCTGCGGCGCCCATCGCGCCCCAGGCGATGCCGTAGCGCGCCTTGTTGAGGCAACCGAACGGGCCGCCAAGGCCACGCGCGCCGGGAAGCAGATTTCCTTCCGGCACGAACACCTCGTCCATCACGATCTCGCCGGTGATCGAGGCGCGCAGGCTCATCTTGCCTTCGATCTTGGGGGCGGAGAGGCCGTCCATGCCTTTTTCGAGGAGGAAGCCGCGGATCGTGCCGTCATCGTCCTTCGCCCAGACCACGAAGACATCGGCAATCGGCGAATTGGTGATCCACATCTTGGAGCCGGTCAGGCGATAGCCGCCATCGACCGATTTCGCGCGGGTCTTCATGCCGCCGGGATCGGACCCCGCATCGGGCTCGGTCAGGCCGAAACAGCCGACCCATTCGCCGGTCGCGAGCTTGGGCAGATATTTCTCGCGCTGCGATTCGGTGCCATAGGCATGGATCGGGTGCATGACGAGCGAGCTCTGGACGCTCATGGCCGAGCGATAGCCCGAATCGACGGCCTCGACGGCGCGGGCGACCAGGCCATAGGCGACATGGGACACGCCGGCGCAGCCATAGCCGTCGATCGTCGCGCCGAGCAGGCCCAGTTCGCCAAGCTCGGTCATGATTTCGCGGTCGAACCGTTCTTCGCGTGTCGCCGAGATCACCCGCGGCAGGAGTTTTTCCTGCGCGTAATTGCGCGCGGTTTCATAGACCATCTTCTCTTCGTCGGTCAGCTGCGCGCCGAGCAGGAACGGGTCTTCCCAGCTAAAGGCGAATCCTGCCTTTTCCGCCGGTTTCGTCGGCTTTTCGATATTCACGGGGCTTGTCCTCTTGATTGGCTTTTCCCGCGTCTAGCACAGCCCGGAAAGCCGCGCGACAGCGAAGCTTTTTGCGGAAAGGACAAAGATGTGACCCCTGTCACACCGGGTTCATCAAGAAATGTTCATAACGGGGCAACCGGAGAGGGAGCACCAAGCAACCAATTCGGCACAAGCCATCATGGGATCACCCGGTTTTTTGCGACCCGGCCGGGCTCCCATGGTGGCTTGACCATTTTGGGGCACGGCAGGGCGCACCCTGCTTGGCTGCCTGTCTGCGATGCCATAGTTTGCAGCCGCTATTTCCCGCATTTCCCGGCCGATCACCGCGAGGCTGCCCTGGACTGGGTGGTTGCCCCGGACGATCACCCCGGCCGTTTCGAGCTTATCGACGGCCTGCCCGGCAATATCGTCGCCGTCGAGGTCAAGGGTATCGTCACCGCGCAGGATTGTGAAGAGATGCTGATGCCGCTCGTCACCGAGAAGCTGAAGAAGCATGATCGTCTCAACATCCTGCTGCTGGCCGGCGAGGATTTCCAATCCTTTTCCGCCGGGGCGATATGGGACGATACCAGGTTCGGCCTGATGCACCTTGCCGATTTCGGGAAGATCGCGCTGGTATCGGATACCGGCCGGATGCGCCATGGCGCGAAGCTGTTCGCACCGTTCATTCGCGGCAGCCTGCACGTCTTCAGTCTGGCGGAACTCGACGATGCCAAGGAATGGGTGAAGCGCTAGCGCCGCTGCCGTGATGCCGCGTTAGCCCGCAAGCTCTACCGCTACCGCCGTCGCTTCACCGCCGCCGATGCACAGGCTCGCGACGCCGCGTTTCAGGCCGCGCTTTTCCAGCGCGTTCAGGAGCGTCGCGATGATCCGCGCGCCGCTTGCGCCGGTCGGGTGGCCAAGCGCGCAGGCGCCGCCATTGACGTTGATCTTGTCGTGCGGAATGCCGAGTTCCTGCATCGCGATCATGGCGACGACGGCAAAGGCCTCGTTGACCTCGAACAGATCGACATCCTCGACGCTCCAGCCGGCCTTTTCCATGACCTTCTTCATCGCCGGTACGGGGGCCGAGGTGAATTTCCCCGGTTCCTGCGCATGGGCGGCATGGGCGATAATCCGCGCCTTGATGGGCATGCCCTTTTCGGTCGCCACGCTCTCGCGCGTCATCACCAGCGCCGCCGCGCCGTCGGAGATCGAGGAGGCGTTGGCCGCGGTCACTGTGCCGTCTTTGGCGAAGGCAGGCTTCAGGGTCGGGATCTTGTCGGGCCGCGCCTTGCCGGGCTGTTCGTCGATCGTCACGCTTGTGCTGCCGCCGCGCGTTTCGAATTCTACGGGCACGACTTCGCCCTCGAACGCGCCGCTCTGGATCGCGGCATTGGCCCGGGCGAGGCTTTCGATCGCATAGGCATCCTGCGCCTCGCGGGTGAACTGATATTCCTGCGCGGCTTCCTCGGCGAAGGCGCCCATCAGCTTGCCCTCGTCATAGGCGTCCTCAAGGCCGTCGAGGAACATCGAATCCTTGATCGCGTCATGGCCGATGCGCGCGCCCGAGCGGTGCTTTTTGAGGAGGTAGGGCGCGTTGGTCATGCTCTCCATGCCGCCCGCGACGATGATGTCGGCGGTGCCGGCGCACAGCGCGTCATGCGCCATGATCGCCGCCTGCATGCCGCTGCCGCACATCTTGTTGACGGTGGTGGCCTGCGTTCCGATCGGGAGCCCTGCGCCCATTCCCGCCTGGCGTGCCGGCGCCTGGCCGAGGCCCGCCGGCAGCACGCAGCCCATGAAGATCTGTTCGACCGCTTCGCCTTCGACACCGGCTTTTTCGAGCGCGGCGCGCACCGCCGTCGCGCCGAGCGCGGTGGCGGGAACGGACGCGAAATCGCCCTGGAAGCCCCCCATCGGCGTGCGGGCATAGGCGGAAATGACAATCGGGTCGGCGGACATGGTGCGGCTCTCTTTCTCTCGGGACGAGATTTCTTGCCTTTCCAAGGTAAGCCTTCGACGAACGGCTTTCCAGAGCCGACGCCGAGCCTTTCATATCGCCGGCCATATGCTAGCTATCGGCCATAGTCTTTCGCAGGGGGCCGTCATGTCGAAAACCGCAGTTCTTTCCGTCGCCGCAAGCGCCATGGCGCTGGCTATTGCTACGCCAGCGCTCGCCCAGGAGGAAGGCGCGGCCGAATGGGACGTTGCCAACCCGCCGCTGCCAACGCGGCAGGTGAATATCGATGTTACCGAAGGCACCTGGATGAATGTCGATGTCAGCCCCGACGGGGGCACCATCGCCTTCGACCTGCTCGGGGACATCTACACCATGCCGGTCACCGGCGGCACGGCGACGCGGATCGCCAGCGGGCTTCCCTATGAGGCGCAGCCGCGCTTTTCGCCGGACGGCACCCGCATCGCTTTCACCTCGGATCGTGGCGGCGGCGACAATATCTGGGTGATGGACACCAATGGCGCGAATATGCGCCAGGTGACGCACGAGGATTTTCGGCTGCTGAACCAGCCGGACTGGTCGCCCGACGGCCAATATATCATCGCCCGCAAGCATTTCACGACCCAGCGTTCGCTCGGCACCGGCGAGGTCTGGATCTATCATGTGTCCGGCGGCGGCGGGGTCCGGCTGGTCGAACGGCCGAACGAGGATTTTCAAAAAGATCTCGGCGAACCGGTTTTCGCGCCCGACGGCGAAGGCGTCTATTTCAGCCGCAACACCACGCCCGGCAACAATTTCATTTATGCGCAGGATTCCAACACGCAATTGTTCGCCATCGAGCGTTACGACATGGAATCGGGCGAACGCGAAACCGTGGTTTCGGGCGAGGGCGGCGCGCTCAATCCGCGCCCGTCGCCCGATGGCCGCTATATCGCCTTCGTCCGGCGCGAACGCACGCAATCGGTCCTCTATATCAAGGATCTGCGCAGCGGTGAGGAACGCCGCGTTTACGACAATCTCGACCGCGACATGCAGGAAACCTGGACGGTCTACGGCACCTATCCGCGGATGGACTGGACGCCCGATAGCAGTAGCCTTATTTTCTGGTCCGGCGGCCATATCAACCGCATCGGCATCAATGGAGGGGAGGCGCAGGTCATTCCCTTCCATGTTACCGATACCCGCGACGTTATCGATCCGCCGCGTCCGCAGATCGAGGTCGCCCCGGCGACCTTCGAAACGCGGATGCCGCGCTTCGCCAGCGTATCGCCCAATGGCCGCCAGGTCGTCTTCGAAAGCCTCGGGCACCTGTATATCGCGGATACGGGCGGCGGAACGCCGCGCCGGCTAACCAGTCAGAACAACGCCTTCGAACTGTTCCCCAGCTGGTCGCGCGATGGGCGGCGGCTCACCTATGTCCGCTGGACCGACGAGGGACTCGGCCAGATCCGCGTGATGAACGCCAATGGCGGCGGCGACCGCGCGGTTACCAGCGAGCCCGGCCATTATCGCCGCCCGCGTTTTTCGCCGGACGGCTCCACCATCGTTTTCGAGAAAGGCGAGGGCGGTTTCCTGACCTCGCCGGACTGGTCGACGCGGCCCGGCATCTATCGCATCTCCGCCTCGGGCGGCACGGCCGAACGGGTGACCGAAGACGGCACGAGCCCGCATTTCGGTGCATCGGGAGACCGGGTCTTCTTCATGGTCAGCGAGGAAAACAAGCAGCGGCTGGTCTCGACCGATCTTTCGGGGCGCGACCGCCGGGTTCACGCTTCGGGCGAACTCGTGACCAGCTATCAGGTCTCGCCCGACGGCGACACATTGGCCTTTACCGAGAATTACCAGGCCTATGTCGTACCGATGCTGCCGGGCACGCAGGATGTTGAGCTGAAAGGCGATGCCAGCGCGCTGCCCGTCACCCGCGTCAGCGGCGACGGCGCGACCTATCTGAGCTGGAGCCAGAATGGCGACCGGCTGAACTGGACGCTGGGCCCGACGCTCTATTCGGCGGCGACCAATACGGTCTTCGCCTCCGCCCCGCCCGCCGATGGCGAGGAGCGGCCGGCCTTCACGCCGCCCGCCAGCGGCGTTTCGCTGTCGATCCCCGTCCGCGCCGCGCAGGCGACGAGCCGCGTGGCGCTGACCGGCGCGCGCATCGTCACCATGCAGGGCGAGGATAGCGGCATCATCGACAATGGCACGATCGTGATCGACGGTGATCGTATTGCCGCGGTCGGGCCCGCCGAGACGACAGCGATACCCGCCGGCTATCGGACAGTGGACATGGCCGGGGCGACGATCGTGCCCGGCTATATCGATGCCCATTCGCACGGTCCGCAGGGCGTCGACGATATCGTGCCGCAGCAGAACTGGCACACCATCGCCCATCTCGCCTTTGGGGTGACGACGGTCCACAATCCGTCGAGCGATTCCGCGCTGATCTTCCCCGCCGAGGAAATGCAGCGGGCCGGGACGATCCTGGCCCCGCGCATCTTCTCGACCGGCGAGGTCGTCTACGGCGCGCGGGCGCCGGGCGTCTTTGCGCAGATCGGCAGTCTTGAAGACGCGCGGGGCCATGTCCGGCGGCTCCGCCTGCAGGGCGCGCATTCGATCAAGAATTACAACCAGCCGCGCCGCGAGCAGCGCCAGCAGGTTGTCGCTGCCGCGATCGAGGAGAATCTCGCGGTGGTTGCCGAGGGCGGTTCGCTGTTCGGAATGGACATCACGCTGATCGCCGACGGCAATACGACCCTGGAGCATAATATCCCGCAGGCGGTGCTCTACGAGGACGTGCTGAGCTTCTTCAGCCAGACCGATGTCGGCTACACGCCGACCCTCGTCGTCACCTATAGCGGGCTCGCCGCCGATCCCTATTGGCGCGCGCATACCGATGTGTGGCGGCACCCGATCCTGTCGCGCCACGTACCGCCTCGGCAGTTGCAGGCGAGCAGCGTGCGCCGCGAGATCGCGCCCGAAGAGGATTATGTCGACGATGAAAACGCCGCCTCGGCCCATGCGCTGGCGCAGCGCGGTGTTCGCGTGTCTATCGGCGCGCATGGCCAGGAAGAGGGCCTTGCCGCCCATTGGGAGATGTGGAGCTTCGTGCGCGGCGGGATGACCCCGCTCGAAGCGCTGCGCGCGGCGACCATCGTTCCGGCCCAGTCGCTGGGCTTCGACCGCGATATCGGCAGCCTCGAGGTCGGCAAGCTCGCCGATCTGGTGGTTCTGGATGCCGATCCGACGGCCGATATCCAGAATAGCGACGATATCCGCTATGTGATGATCGGCGGACGGCTTTACGATCCCTTGACCATGAACGAGACGATCACCGGGAATCGGCAGCGCCAGCCTTATTTCTGGGAATAGGCGCCGCGCGAAGCGACGAAGCGACTCACATCTGCGGCGCGCCGTTGCTGTGGGCCGGTTCGTTCATTCGCGGTCGAGCCTGACGGGGCTATAATCCCATCCTGATAGTGTGGGACGGGGTTTTGTCATGCGTTTTGGAAATTCGGTAAAAAAATCATTGTTTTGGCGGCGCACGGCCTTTGTCGGTCTGTTCGCGGCGCTGGCCGGATGCGCCGGCGTGATTCCGACGTCGAGCCAGGCCCAGTCGACCTCCAGCCCTTATATCGCGCCGCCTCCGCAGCAAGCGCAGGAGATGCGCCGGCCCGCCCAGGCATCGCGAGGTCCTTCGAGTCAGCTTGAGAGTATGATTACCGCGCTCGGCCGCGATTTCAGCGGCGAGGTCGGCATCGCGGTGCGCGATATCGACGAGGGCTGGACGGTGTCGTGGAATGGCGACCGTTTTCTCCCGCAGCAAAGCGTCAGCAAGACCTGGGTGCAGATGGCGATGCTCGACGCGGTCGATCGCGGCGAAATGTCGCTCGATCAAGAGGTGCGTGTCGGCCCCGAACATGCCGTCGTCTTCCACCAGCCGCTGCTCGGTCGGGCGAACAATGGCGGTTTCAGGGCCAGCATCCGCTATCTTTTCGAACAGGCGATGACGCGCAGCGACAATCTCGCCAATGACCGCGTGCTCTGGCTGACCGGCGGCCCTGATGCGGTGCGCGCCTTTTTCCAGCGCAACAATCTTGAGGGCCTGCGCTTCGGGCCCGGCGAACGCGAATTGCAGGCGGGGATTGCCGGGCTGACCTGGCAGGAATCGATGTCGCGCGGCCGCAATTTCTATTCGGCGCGGTCCGGCCTTGCCGCCGATACCCGCCAGGAAGCGATGCGCCGCTATCTCGCGGACCCGGTGGACGGGGCGACGGCCAACGGCATCGTCAACGCGTTCGCGGGGCTGGTGCGCGGCGAATTGCTGTCGCCGGACTCGACGCAGCTGATGCTCACCACGATGCGGTCGTCGCATACCGGCCCGCAAAGGCTGCGGGGCGGCGTTCCCGATGGCTGGCAGTTCGGCCACAAGACCGGCACCGGGCAGAATCTCAACGGCCTTGTCGCCGGCTATAACGATGTCGGGATCGTCACGACGCCGGACGGACATAATTATGCGGTCGCCGTGCTGATCGGCAATACGCGGGTCGGGATTCCCGAGCGCCAGCAGCTGATGCAGCGGGTGATGGGGCAGCTGGTGAGCCACCATCTGCGCCGCCGTTACGAGCTTTTCACGTCCGGTATCACGACATCCGGCAATTCCAACTAGGCAGACCAGACCCCCGCGCCGCGAACCGCCTCCATCCTGTGCCGGCGGGCGATGCTGGTGGATCGGCTGCGGATACTGTCGGTGAACAGCCATTCGCCGCGGGCCGCTTCGGGCGTCAGGGTAAGCGTCATATAGCCGCGGCCCGAGGTGTCGGTCCATTGGAGCTCGGGGCTCGCCGCGACGAGCTGCCCGGCCAGGGCATCGGGGGCGACTTGCGGCACGAAACTTTCGAAGCCGGGTGAAGTCACGCTCTGACCCGCCATTTCGATGCCCGCCGCAACGCCGTCCTGCGCCAGATCGAAAGCCCAGGCATTGTGGCTGTCGCCCGCCAGCACGACGAGATTGGCCTCGGCTTCGAGCGCCGAGCGCAGCAGCCGAGCGCGGGCCGCCGGATAGCCGTCCCAGGCGTCGAGGTTGAGCGGCAGGCCCGCGCGGGTCGCCGCGGCAAGTATGCGGGCTCGCTCGCGAACAAGTTCTGAATCGCTGCGGCCGATTTCTTCGGCCAGCGGAATCGGGAAATTGTTGCGGCCCATGACCACCTGCTGGGCGAGAATTTGCCAGCGGGCCCCCGATGCCACCGAATCCCGAAAGCCCTGGCCGAGCCAATGCTCCTGTTCGGGGCCGAGTATGGTGCGATCTTCGGTCGACCAGTCGCCGTCCCGGAACGCGGCCAGTGTTGCTTCAAGGTCTTGCGCGCCTTCGACCACTTGAGAATAGTCATGTTGCTGGCTGCGCCCGATAATCCGCGTTTCGGGCATGAAGATCGTCGCAAGATCGCCGATCCGGTAACTCGCCCACATCGGGTCGTTGACCGGCATCCAGTCATGATAGGCTTGCATCGCCGCGCGCTTGCGGACCTCCCAATCGCCCTCGTCCGCCTGGTGGTTCTCGGCCCCGCCCATCCAGGGATCGTTGGCGATCTCGTGATCGTCCCATCGCGCGATCATCGGGAAGTTCCGGTGAAGCGCGGCGAGGCTGGGATCGGTGCGATAGCTGGCGTAGCGCAGCCAATAATCGGCAAGCGCGACCGTTTCGGTCGTGGGCATGAGCTCCCGCCCGGCAAGCGCCTGTTCCTCGCTCGGATAGCGGCCCGCCTGATATTCGTAGAAATAGTCGCCAAGATGGACGATCAGGTCGAGATCGCCACGCAGCGCGGCATGGGCATAGGCGTTGAACCAGCCGAAACGGAGGTTGGAGCAGGAAAATATGCCGAGCGTGAAGCTGTCGACCGCGCCTTCGGGCAGCGTGCGGGTACGGCCGGTGGGCGAGTGGCTGCCATCGGGCGCGATGAAGCGATAGAAATACCAGCGGCCGGGATCGAGGCCGTCGACCGTCACCTTGGCGGTAAAATCATAGGCGTTGCGGGCCGGGCCTTCGCCGCGGGCCACGATCCGGCCGAACTCCGCATCCTCGGCGATTTCGGCGCGCAGGATGGGTTCGCCTTCGGAAACATAGCGCGTCCAGAGCAGGACCGAGCTTTGCGTGGGTTCTCCTGAGGCGACGTCATGGGTGAAGCCGCGCGCCGCCAGCAGCCGCGCCGCGCCCGGCGTCGCCAGCGCGCCGAGTCCGAACAGCCCGCTCTGCAACAGCAGCCGCCGGTCGATAGTGATAGTCATGCTCGCTCTCCCCGATTTGTCCGCGCTTATTGTCCCTAATTGTTGCGCGCCGATGACCGCGCCCGCTTAGAGCCGCGTCCTCAAACTCCATAGCTCCGGAAAGGCCCGTTTCGCGAGCGTCGTTTGCAGATAGGCAACGCCGGCCGTTCCGCCGGTTCCGGGTTTGCCGCCGATCACGCGCTCGACGGTCAACACATGCTTGTGCCGCCAGCTGGCGAGCGCATCGTCGAGATCGACAAGCTTCTCGGCGAGCTGGTAGAGCTCCCACCATTTCCCCGTGTCTTCGTAAACCTGCACCCAGGCGCTCTCGACGCCTTCGCTCGGCCGATAGGGCGCGGTCCAGTCCCGCTCCAGCGCCTCTTGCGGTATCGGCAGGCCGGCCCGGGCCGCTGCGCGATTGGCTTCGTCCCACAGGCTCGGGCTGTCGAGTGCGGATTCCATCGCGGCCTTTTCGGCGCTGCCCTCGATCTGGAACTTCAGGTGGCCGGCATCCTTGAGCCCCAGCATGAATTCGACCTGGCGGAACTGCGCGGACTGGAAGCCGGAGCTCTTCCCCAGCACGTCGCGGAAGCGGCTATAGTCGGCGGGCGTCATCGTCGCGAGTATGTCCCAGGACAGGGTCATCACCGCCTGGATGCGGCTGACCCGCGCCAGGCCCTTGTAAGCCGGGACGAGCGCGTCATTGCGGACGAGATCGAACACTTCTTCCAGCTCGAACAATATCTGCTTCAGCCACAGTTCCTTGGTCTGGTGGATGATGACGAACAGCATCTCGTCGTGCAGTTGGGAAACAGGGTGCTGGGCCGAGAGCAACGTGTCGAGCGAAAGGTAGCGGCCATAAGTCATGTCGTCGGGGGATTTGGTCATTCAGGCAGCCTAGCCCTGTGCGCCGGGCGTCGCCAGCCCGATCGGCGTCTTAGACGCGCTCGGCCTGGCTCACGCAATCGGCGGCGCGCAGCGCGGCCAGGATCCGCATCAGGTGCGGCAGATCATGGACCTCGATATCGACGTTGAAGCTATGGAAGCTGCTGTCGCGGTTTTCGAGCTTCACGTTGAGGATGTTCGCGCCGTGCGTGCCGAAAATCCCGGCCATCACGGCAAGCGAGCCGGGCTCGTTCTTGAGCACCGCGCGAACCTGTGCCGTGCCGCCATCCGAACCATCGCCCCAGTTCACCGCGATCCAGTCGGCATCGTCGCCATTCGCCAGCTCATCGCAGTCGATCGTGTGGATCAGAATATCCTCGCCGCGCGCGCGGATGCCGACGATCCGGTCGCCGGGCACCGGGTGGCAGCATTCGGCGAGATGAAAGGCTACGCCCGGGGTCAGCCCCTTGATCGAAATCGCCTGTCCCTTGGGCGGCACGGCGCTCTGGAGATCGCCGGCGCCGGGCATCAGCGCCTCCATCAGTTCGTGGTCGTCTATCTCGTGGCGCGCGATTTTTTCGAGAAGTGCCTCCTCCTGGCGGATGCCGAGCCGTTGCAGCGCGCTCTTCAGCGCGCCCTTGCCAAGCGGCGCGGGGAGCCGCGACACGACCTGGTCATAGAGCTTGCGGCCCAACGAGACGGTTTCCTCATGCTCCTTGTGGCGCACGAAGCGGCGAATCGCGGCACGGGCCTTGCCGGTGACGACGAAGCTCAGCCAGCCGGGATCGGGATGCTGGTTGTCGGACCGGAGGATGCGGACCTGATCGCCATTGTCGAGCTGGGTGCGTAGCGGAACGACGCGCCCGTTGACCTTGGCGCCCACGGTCTGGTTGCCGAGATCGGTATGCACTTCATAGGCGAAGTCGACGATCGTCGCGCCCTTGGGCAGCTGGATCAGCTCGCCGGCCGGCGAAAAGGCGAAGATGCGATCCTGATACATCGCCATGCGGGTATTCTCGAGCAGCTCTTCGGGGTTTTCCGAGGTCTCGAGAATTTCGAGAAGATCGCGGATCCAGCTCGCCTGTCCGTCCGGCCGGTCGCCCTGTTTGTAGCTCCAATGGGCGGCGAGGCCGTGTTCGGCCTGTTCGTGCATGGCGCGGCTGCGGATCTGTACCTCGATCCGCCGGTCCTCGCCATATTGAACCGAGGTGTGGAGCGAGCGATAGCCATTGCGCTTGGGCGTCGAGATATAGTCCTTGAAGCGGCCGGGAACCATGTGCCAGCGTTCATGAAGGATGCCGAGCGCGCGGTAGCAGGCCTCGACATCGGGCACGATGGCGCGAAAGGCCATGACGTCGGTCAGCGTTTCGAACGAGACGTGCCGTTCGGCCATTTTACGCCAGATCGAATAGGGATGTTTTTCGCGGCCCGTGACTTCGGCATCGACGCCGTGGCGGCCGAGCAGTTGTTTGATCTGGTCAGCGATACGCTCGATCGCCACTTCGCCATCGCCCTCGCGCAACCGGGCCTGGCGCGTCGTGATCGATTCATAGGCATCGGGTTCGAGATGCTTGAACGCGAGTGTCTGCATCTCTTTCATGAATTCATACATGCCGATCCGTTCGGCAAGCGGGGCATAGATATCCATGGTCTCCCGCGCGATGCGGCGCCGCTTCTCCTCATTCTTGATGAAGTGGAGCGTGCGCATATTGTGCAGGCGATCGGCTAGCTTGACGAGCAGCACGCGGATATCGCCCGACATGGCGAGCAGGAATTTGCGGAGGTTTTCGGCGGCGCGTTCGGTATCGGATTGCGCCTCGATCGTGGAAAGCTTGGTAACCCCGTCGACCAGCCGGGCGACCCGTTCGCCGAACAGCTTCTCGATTTCCTCCTGGGTCGCGACGGTGTCCTCGATCGTATCGTGGAGGATCGCCGTGGCGATGGTTTCGTCGTCGAGCCTGAGCTCGGTCAGGATGCCCGCGACTTCGATCGGATGGCTGAAATAGGGATCGCCCGAGGCGCGTTTTTGCGTGCCATGGGCGTTGACCGAGAAGACATAGGCGCGGTTGATCAGCGCCTCGTCGGCGTCGGGATCGTAGCTTTTGACCCTTTCGATCAATTCATATTGTCTCAGCACCCGGCCAAGATGGCCGGGCGCCGAGATATTGCAACCAATTATCTGTTTAGCTGGCCGCTTCGTTGCAGCGGGCAAGCTCGTCTTCGGTAAAGGCTTCTTCGTTGACGGTGAAGGCCGTCACCATGCCCAGCTCGCGCGCCACCGAGTGGCAGACATTGGCCGGGCGGCTGCGGGCCTGGTCGGTCGCGCAGCTATCCTGCTCGCACAGCCAGGGCGCATGACGGATGACGAACACCCGCTCGGTGGGCGTTTCGGCGAGCGTGGCGCGGTACGCCGCGCCGGCCTGGGCGGCCGTTGCCGAGAACAGGAAGGTGACGGTGAGAAGCGAGAGGATCAGGGAGAGAGAGCGTTTCATGGCGATGTCCTTTGTTCGATATGTGCGGTTGGGGAGGGGAAGAAAAAAGCGCTGCTAGGCCGCCGTGAAGGCCAGCAGCGCAGTGGGGTCGGCGATCGAAAGAAAGAGGGTGATGGGCTGTTGCATATTCCGCTGCTTTCGAATTAAGTTGCGAATCACTACCTAACCGATTCGATTTTAAGTTGCAACTAAAAACTTACTTTTGCGGAATCTTTGCGAAAACAAAAAAACATACTAGGTTGAGGGCCATGGGCGAACTGATTGAAAAACTTGATTTGGGCGATGACGAGTGCGGCCTTCCGACCGCGCTCGCCGCCATGGGTGAACGCTGGTCGTTCATGATTCTGCGGGCCGCGTTCAACGGTCTCAAGCATTTCGAGGAGATGCAATCGAGCCTCGGCATCGCGCGCAATATCCTCGCCAATCGGCTGGGAAGGCTCGTCGAGAGCGAAATTCTCGAACGCCAGCCCTGCCCGGACGATCGCCGCAAGATCGAATATAAGCTTACCGAGAAGGGAATGGCGCTGCTGCCCGCCATGATCGCGCTGCGCCAATGGGGCGAGCGCTGGGGCACCGGCATCCCGTCCAACCCCGTGCTGTGCGACAAGCGCGACCGCCATCCGGTGGAGGATATCCGCGTCCACGCGCATGACGGACGGCCGCTCGACTGGCACGACCTGATGTGGGTGGATCAGAGCGAACTGGTCGCCGAAGCCGCGGAATAAAACGCATCGGATACAGGCACGACGCTCCAACAAAAAAGGCCCGGGCAATGCCGGGCCCTTTTGTTTGCGCTATCGGTTGCTTCTAGCCGTCGTAATCGGCCGCAACATTCTGGTTGCGCGGCGGCGCCGACGCGGTGAGGCGCAGCGCTTCGGCCGACTGGGAAAGCGAACCGACGGCATCGGCTTCTTCCTCGTCGTCGATCTGGACGCGCTGAAGGCTCTGGACCAGCGCTTCTTCAAGATGTTTGGGCTTCACCGTCTGCTCGGCGATCTCGCGCAGCGCGACAACCGGGTTTTTATCGCGGTCGCGATCGAGCGTCAGTTCGCCGCCGCCCGAAATCTGGCGGGCGCGCTGGGCTGCCAGCAGCACGAGATCAAAACGGTTGGGAATTTTGTCGACGCAATCTTCGACAGTAACACGCGCCATGATATCTTCCAATAATCAACGATGAACGGAAAGGCGGCGAAATAGGCGGGAGGCGCCGGATTGTCAAGAAATTCGCCGACTTGCGCCGGGCCGAGATTGCGGCCTAGAGGATGGTCCATGGCCGATATCGATACCCTGGAATACGGTCTGCCCGGCGTTGCAGGGCATGAGTTCAGGTTGCTCTCCGAAGGGCCGGACCGGCTTGAGGCGCTTGTCGAGCTGATCGAGGGCGCCCAGCGCAGCATCAGGTTGCTCTACTATATCTTCCTCGAGGATGAGACCGCGACGCGGGTGCGCGATGCGCTCGTCGAGGCCCACAAACGCGGCGTGACGGTGTCGCTGCTAATCGACGGCTTCGGCAGCGACAAGACGAGCGACGATTTCTTCCGCCCGATCGTCGAAACCGGCTGCTTCTTTTGCCGCTACGAACCGAAACGGACGCGGCGCTATCTGCTGCGCAATCATCAGAAGATGGCGATCGCCGACGAAGCCCGCGCATTGCTGGGAGGCTTCAACGTCGAAAAGGGCTATTTCGCGGCCTATCGAGACGAAAGCGGCTGGCGCGATCTGGGTATTGCGGTGGCCGGGCCGCTCGTGCCCAAGCTGGCCGATTATTTCGACGCGCTGACGCGCTGGTCGGAAAACCCGAAATCCGAAATGGAGGATCTGCGCGCCATCCTCCATTCCTGTCACGAGCAGGATGGCGATGTCCGGCTTCTCTTCGGCGGCCCCACCCGCGAACTCAGCCCCTGGGCGCAGACCATCCGCAACGATCTTTACGGAGCCAAGCGGATCGACGTGATCGCCGCCTATTTCGCGCCCTATGCCGCGCTGCTTCGGCCGTTTCGACGGACGGCGAAGAATGGACGGACGCGCGTGATTACGGCTTCGAAGACCGACAATAATGTCACCATCGCCGCCGCCCGCAACCGCTTCCAATATCTGCTGCCCGAGGTCGAGATCTACGAATATCAGCCGATGAAGCTGCACACGAAACTCTATGTGATCGACGATATCACCTATATCGGATCGGCCAATTTCGACGTGCGCAGCCTGTATCTCAACCTGGAGATCATGCTGCGGATCAAGGATCGCGGCTTTGCCGATGTGATGCGCCGCTTCGTCGATCACGAGGTGGCCGACAGCGAACGGATCATGCCGGAAGCCTATGCGGCGAGCCGGACGATATTCAACCGCATCCGCGGCCGGCTATCCTATTTCACGATGTCGGTGCTGGACTATAATGTCTCGCGGCGGCTCAATTTCGGGCTCGACGGCCAGTAGCGCCGGCTGAAAGCGGCTGGCCCTCAGGCCTCGTTCTTCCAACCCCAGAACAGCACCGCCGGCGGGATGTTCCACCATTCACGGCCGCGTTCGACGCGGTCGAAATTGGGGTCGATATAGTCGCGGCATTTCGGCGAGAACTGATAGACGAGGAAAGCGCCGCCCGGACGCACGACCCGGCCCGTCGCCTTGCCGATCTCCTCGCCGACGCCGTCGGGCAAGGTCGAGAAGGGCAGGCCTGAAAGCACATAGTCGGCCTTTTCGAAGCCCTTGTCCGCGACGATCTTTTCGACATCGGCCGCCGAACCTTCGACGACATGGAAGCGCGGATCGCGGATCTCGCGCCGCAGATAGTCGACAAAATCGGCATTGGTGTCGATGACGACCAGCGTCGCATCGGGGCGCATCCGTTCCAGGATCGGGCGGCAGAAGGTGCCGACGCCGGGGCCATATTCGACGAACAGCTTGGTGTTTCCCCAGTCGACGGGCGCGAGCATCTTGTCGATGAGCTTGGTCGAGGAGGGGATGATCGAGCCGACCATCACGGGATGCTTGATGAATCCCTTGAGGAAAAGGGCAAGCGGCCCGGGTCCGTGGGCGCCCGAATGGCGCGCGGCGTTGCTGGCTGTTTCGGTCATCATGCTCTTCGCTAAAATCGGTTCGGGGACGCGTTCGCAAATGTGTGGCCCGTTGGCAAGGTTTTGCTGCTTTCGCGTGGCGAGGCTTGGCGTTATGGCGGCGACCATGATTTTCAGGTTTTGTCCTGCAACTCGTCTGGCGAGGCCAACCGGGGGCCGGGCATGAGCGTTGGCACGACCACCGGGATCCGCCGCGATCGCTTCGTGGTGCTGTTTCTCGTCATGCTGACGGCGGCGGCGGGCAACACGGCGATGCAATCGGTGATGCCTACCATCGGCCGCGCGCTCGATATCCCCGATTTCTGGGTGTCGCTCGCCTATAGCTGGTCGGCGCTGCTCTGGGTGATGCTCGCGCCCTATTGGGCCCGCCAGTCCGACAGGCGCGGGCGCAAGCCCCTGATGCTGCTCGGCACGATGGGGTTCATTACCTCCATGGCGACCTGCGGGCTCATCCTCTGGGCCGGTCTTGCCGGGCTGATGCTGCCCGCGACGACCTTCATCATCTTCGCCATAGCCCGCAGCCTTTATGGCGGCTTCGGCTCGGCATCGCCGCCCGCCGTCCAGGCCTATGTCGCCGCGCGCACCGACCGGGAAAACCGGACGGCGGCGCTGTCGGTCATCGCCTCCTCTTTCGGGCTCGGCACGATCATCGGCCCGGCACTGGCGCCGAGCTTTGTGCTGCCGGTCGTCGGGCTGGCGGGGCCTTTGCTGGTATTCGCGGGGATCGGGATTGCCGTCTGGCTATCGGTCTATTTCCTGCTGCCCAACGATATGCCGCGTCACAAGGCGCGCGGTTCGATCGCGAGCGAACCGTCGATCGGCGGTTTCTCGGGCGCGTCGGCGATTGCGAGCGAAGACGAGAATGACGACGAGGGGACCTCGGGGGAGCGACTGCGCTGGCGGGACCCCAGGATCGCGCCCTGGCTGCTGATCGGCGTGCTGGGTGGGCATGGCCATGCCGCGATCCTCGGCGTCATCGGCTTTCTGGTCATCGACCGGCTCGGCCTGCCGCTCAACGAAGCGCAACAGGCGATCGGCATCGTGCTGATGGCGAGCGCCGGCGCGACCCTGCTCGCGCAATGGGGGCTGATCCCGCAGATGAAGGTGGCGCCGAAACGGCTCGTGATATGGGGCTTCCTGCTCGGTGCCGCCGGATGCGTGCTGACCGCGATCTTGACCACCTTGCACGGGCTGACCCTGGGTTTCGCCATCGCCTCGCTTGGCATGGGGCTGTTCCGGCCGGGTTTCACGAGCGGCGCGTCGCTGGCCGTCAGCCGGGCCGAGCAGGGGCAGGTCGCAGGCATGGTCGCCTCGGTCAACGGCATGGCGTTCATCGCCGCGCCGGCGATCGGCGTGCTGATCTACGGCATTTCCATGCCGCTGCCCTTCCTGGTTTGCGGCGCGCTGTTCCTGCTGCTCACCGTCTGGGCGGGCTTCCGGCTGGAAGAGGAATAGCGCCCGGCTATTTATGCTTGGCCGAATTGCTCGGCGTCAGCATGCCGGGCGAAATGAACCCGATCGGATCGAGCGACAGCGAATCCTGTTTCAGCTTGGCTGCCATGGTTTCATACTCGCGCTCCATTTCGGGCGTGACGCTGGCACGGGTATCTTCGAGCGCCTTTTCAAAATCCTCCATGGTAACCGTATCGGCCTGGAGCGAGCGTCGCAGCGCGTAGAGCCCCGCCCGGCGTGCTAGGTCTTCCAGATCGGCGCCGGTGAACCGCTCGGCCCGGTCCGCCAATGAATCGAGATCGACATCCTTGGCGAGCGGCATCGAACCGGTATGGATCGCGAGGATCCGCCGCCGCCCCGCCTTTTCGGGGACGGGAACATAAACAAGTTCGTCGAAACGGCCGGGCCGCAGAAGGGCCGGATCGATGAGGTTGGGGCGATTGGTCGCGCCGATGACGATGACCGATTGCAGTTCCTCGAGCCCGTCCATCTCGGAGAGGATGGTGTTGACGACGCGTTCGGTGACCTGCGGTTCGCCCATCCCGCCGCCGCGTGCGGGCACAAGGCTGTCGAGTTCGTCGATGAAGATCACGGTCGGCGCCACCTGCCGCGCGCGGGCGAACAGCCGGGCGATCTGCTGTTCGGATTCGCCATACCATTTGGAAAGCAGATCCGATGATTTGGTGGCGATGAAATTGGCGTTCGATTCATGCGCTGTCGCTTTGGCGAGCAAGGTTTTGCCGGTGCCGGGCGGGCCATAGAGCAGGAAGCCCTTGGCCGGGCGGATGCCGAGCCTGCGAAAGGCGTCGGGATCCTTGAGCGGCAGTTCGACGCCTTCCTTGAGCCGTTTCTGCACCTCGTCGAGTCCGCCGATATCGTCCCAGCTGACATTGGTAGCCTGCACCATCACTTCGCGCAGCGCTGAGGGCTGGATGCGCTTCAGCGCTTCTTCGAAATCGTTGCGCGTCACCGAGAGCTCGTCGAGCACTTCGGTGGGAACCGTGCGTTCCTCCAGATTGAGCTTGGGCATGATCCGGCGCACCGCCTCGATCGCGGCTTCGCGCGTCAGCGCGCCGAGATCCGCGCCGACAAAGCCATAGGTCTTGCGTGCCAATTCACGCAGCCGCACGTCCTCGGCGAGCGGCATGCCGCGTGTGTGGATTGCCAGTATTTCGCGACGGCCGCGTTCGTCGGGAACGCCGATCACGATTTCGCGGTCGAAGCGGCCGGGCCGCCGGAGCGCCTCGTCGATCGCTTCGGGCCGGTTGGTCGCGGCGATGACGATCAGATTGGTGCGTTTCTGCAGCCCGTCCATCAGGGTCAGCAACTGGGCGACGATCCGCTTTTCGGCTTCTCCCGCCACCCTGTCCCGCTTCGGCGTGATCGAATCGATCTCGTCGATAAAGACGATCGAGGGCTGAGCCTCGGCCGCCTTTTCGAATATCTCGCGCAGCCGTTTCTCGCTCTCGCCATAGGCGGAGCCCATGATTTCGGGGCCGTTGATCAGGAAAAATTCGGCATCGCTCTCATTGGCGACGGCACGGGCCAGCAGCGTCTTGCCGGTGCCGGGCGGGCCATGGAGCAGCACGCCCTTGGGCGGATCGACGCCGAGCCGTTGGAAGAGCTCGGGGTAACGGAGCGGCAGCTCGACCATCTCGCGCATCTGGTCGATCGTTTCGCCGAGCCCGCCGAGATCGTCATAGGTAACGTCGGCGCGCCGCGCGTCGGCGGGTTCGGTATAGTCGGCCTTGAGCTCGACCTCCGTCTCCTGGCCGATATGGACGATGCCCTTGGGGGTCGTCGCGGCGACGACCAGGCGCACTTCCTGCAGCGCATAGGCCGGCGCATTCATGATCTGGCGCAGCTGGGGCGGCATGTCGCCCTGATCGACAGGGCGCTGCCCGGCGGTGGCGACGACATCGCCCTGGGTCAACGGTTTCATGCCAAAACTGCGCTTCAGCGCCTCGGCATTGCCGTGCAGGCGCACGTTTTTTTGTGCAGGCGCGAACACAACGCGCTTGGCGGGCTGCGATTCGGCCTTTTCGATGGTTACGAGATCGCCCGAGCCGGCGCCCGCATTAGCGCGCTGGAGGCCGTCGATCCGCAGGATGGTGAGCCCTTCGTCCTCGGGATAGGGGTGCACCGCCCGGGCCGGGGTCGATCTTTTTCCGGTGATGGTGACGACATCGCCCTCGACAAGGCCGAGCTTGGACATCGTTTCGCGGGACATGCGGGCAAAGCCGCGGCCCGAGTCCTCGGGCTTGGCATTCGCCACCTGCAGCTTGTGACCGTCTGTTTTTGGGGGATTTTCGGCGTCGACCATGGAAGCTCCGTTTTATCGTCGGATACTTACATAGGATGTCGGCGGGCGGTTGCGAACCATTTGGCGTCGATCGCGAAGCGCGGAGACCCCAAAAAAAATCGGGCCAGCCAAAGAGGGGAGGGCCGGCCCGACAGGGTCTTAGGAGAGGATGCCTGTAAGGCCCGGCTTATTTGGGTTTCAATCTGCAATTGTGCAAGTGCGAAAAACATGTTATGGATTGCATATTATGCAACGCAGATCCGACTCGCTCGCCTTATAGGAAAGTTGCAAGGGGGACCGAAGAGATACGCAGACTGCCGCCTCTGACAGCCATCGAAGCTTTTGTGCAGGTTGCCCGGCTCGGGTCGGTGAAGGCAGCGGCCGAAGAGCTGTCCCTGTCCTCTCCCGCGCTTAGCCGCCGCGTCCAAAATCTCGAACATTTTCTGGGGCGTACGCTATTTGAGCGCCGCCATCATGCGATGGTTCTCTCCGATGACGGCGAGGCGCTGCTGGCGCGCGTTTCCGGCCCGCTTGACGAGTTGGCGCAGGCTATCGAACTGTCTACCGGCCAGTCGGACTTGCTCCGTCTGCGGCTCGGCGTGCTGCCGCTCTTCGCTTCGCAGCGGCTTATCGGCAAATTGCCCGAATTGCGCGCACTGCATTCCGAATTGCATATCGATATCGACACGGCCGCCCATGGCACGGCGCGGCTTGGCGACGGGCTCGATGCGGCGATCACGCTTGCCCAGTCGATCGACCCGAGCCTCTATTCGCGAAAGATAGATCACAACATCATCACGCCGATCGGCACGCCCGGTCTCACGGTTCGCAACCAGCCGATTACCCATCCCGAACAGATTGCCGGGCTGACGGTGCTGCTGCACCGCGACATGCCCGAATCCTTCAATTTCTGGCGTGAGGCGATCGGCTTTCCCAATCTCGAACCGGCCGCCGAGGATCATTTCGATTCCGGCCAGTTGATGCTCGATGCAGCGGCACAGGGCCTCGGCATCGCGTTCATGCTCGATTCCCATCTTGAGGATGCGACCGACAACCGGTTGGTCCGGCTGTTCGATACCGCTGTCGAAAGCCCCTACAGCTATTGGTTTTCCTGCCGCCGCTCGGCGCTCAGGCGCAAGCCGGTGAAGCTGTTCCACGATTGGCTGTTCAGCCGTGTCTGTCGGCAGGCGAGCGGGCGAGCCACTGCCGCCGAAACTAGCTCTGAAGCTGCTTGACGATCTCTCGCGTCACGCTGCGCGGCGTGATGCGGTTGGATTGGACCATCACCTTGTTGATGAGGCCCGGCACAACGACCGCCTTGTTCTTGCCCAGCCCTTTTAGCCCCGCCTCGACGACGGCGGCGGGATCGCCGGCGAACTTCTTGAAGAGTTGGGTGTCGGCCATGTCGGCGTGATCGGCGAATTCCGTCTTGGTCGCGCCGGGGCACAGCGCCGTAACATGGATATTATGCGGCGCCAGCTCCTCATGAAGAGCCTCGGTGAAGGACAGCACATAGGCCTTGGTCGCGTAATAGACGGCCATGTTCGGCCCGGCCTGAAACGCGGCCGTCGAGGCGATATTGAGGATGCCGCCGCCTTTCCGCTCGATCATGCCGGGGATTGCCGCATGGCAGAGCTGGGTGAGCGCGACCATGTTCACCTGCATCATATCGAGCTGATCGCCCAGGGGCAGATCGTGAAACTGGCCGCGCGCGCCGAAGCCGGCGTTGTTGATCAGGCAGCGGATATGGCATCCGGCCTTGTCGACCGCTTCGACGATCGCATCGACGGCCTCATAATCGGTCAGATCTTCCGGGATGACGAGCGTATCCTTGCCGAGATGCGCGGCAAGCTGGTCGAGGCTGTTCTTGCGCCGCGCGACCAGCGCCACCCTCTCCCCACGCGCTGCGCAATAGCGCGCGAAAAGTTCGCCAAGGCCGCTTGATGCGCCGGTGACGAGGGTGACGGGGTCGCTCATCGATCTGCCGGTCTCTAGCCGACCTTCATCGCCACGATCTTGCCGGGCTCGGCCGGCGGTTCGCCCTTGGGCAGCGCGTCGACATGCTCCATGCCCGAAGTGACCTCTCCCCAGACGGTATATTGCCGGTCGAGGAAGCCGGCGTCGTCGAAACAGATGAAGAACTGGCTGTTGGCGCTGTTGGGGTCCTGCGAGCGGGCCATCGAGCACACGCCGCGGACATGCGGTTCTTCCGAAAACTCCTGGGCGAGGTTGGGCTTGTCCGAACCATGCATACCAGTGCCGGTCGGATCGCCGCCCTGGGCCATGAAGCCCGGGATCACGCGGTGGAAGACGACGCCGTCGTAAAAGCCGTCTTCGGCGAGCGCGGTGATCTGCGCGACATGGTTGGGCGCTAGATCGGGACGCAGTTTGATAACGACGTCGCCGCTGTCCAGCGTCATGGTGAGGGTGTCGGCCATGGGAATCTCCTTTGGTTCGGGCGGTCTTCTAAGCAGCCTCGTTGCGCTTCGCCAGCCCATATTCCCCGGCGACGAGGCTGTAGCTTTGCTTGCGCGCCTCATGATCGGCCATGATGTTGACGAGCATCATCTCGTCGGCGTCATATTCCGCCGCAACCGCGTCGAGCTCCGCATGGACCTCGGCGGGCGTCCCGAGAATGGCGCGTCGCCGCCGCGCGTCGAGCGCGCCTGGATTGTCGGCGATCCAGCTTTCTGCGGTTTCGAGCGAGGGGACGGGGATCAGCACGTTGCGGTGGAGCAGCGCGCCGAGCATCGCCGCCGGTTTGCCGAGCCGGGCCGCGGTTTCGGTATCGGCGGCGGCAATCGTCCAGCTGGCGACCATCATATGCGGTTTTGCGCAGTGCGCTGACGGCTTGAAGCGCTTGCGATATTCGGCGGCCATCGCCGCGCCGTCACGGTTGATGAAATCGGCGAAACAATAGGGAAGGCCCGCTTCGGCTGCCCAGAGCGCGCTGTCCATCGATGAGCCGAGCAGCCAGAGTTCGGGAGTACCGCCGCCCGATGGCAGCGTGTCCTTCAGCGATGCGAAGGGGTGATCTTCGGGCAACCCGTCGCCGAGATAGGCGATGAGTTCGGCGAGGTTGCTCGGAAAATCGTCCAGCGGCATGCGCCGGCTGCGGTCGCGTTGGAGCGCCAGCATCGTCCGCATGTCGCCGCCCGGCGCGCGGCCCAGGCCAAGGTCGATCCGGCCCGGCGCGAGCGCGGAAAGCAGCGAGAAGGTCTCGGCGACCTTGAACGGCGAATAATGCGGCAGCATGATGCCGCCGGACCCGACCCGGATCTGCCGTGTCGCAAGCGCGATCGGCCCGATCAGCGCTTCGGGCGCCGCGCCTCCAAGCGCCGGGCTCGCATGGTGTTCGGCCACCCAATAGCGGCGATAGCCGAGCGCATCGCAATGGCTGGCGAGGTCCAGCGTATCGGCGAGCGCGTCCGCCGCCGTCCGGCCCTCGGCGATCGGTGACTGATCGAGAACGGATAGGGTATAGTCTGGCATCGCTCGCAATCTAGCGATTCTGCGGCGCTAAGAAAGGCTGACAAGCCAGCGGCATCGGTTTAAGGCGCTGCCGGGGCCAATTCGCAGCGAAGGGAGGTGCCGCATGAGCCAAGATGCCGATACCTCCCCGGCCGAAGCGCCCGAACTCGAAGAGTCGAATCTCGACGACGCCCATCGGCTCCGCCACGAATTCGTGGAATCGGTGCTCGAACGGCTGGATGCCGGCGACGATGAGGGCGTCCGCGAACTCGCAGAGCAACTCCACCCGGCCGACATCGCCGATCTGTTCGAACAGGTCGATCGCGAACGGCGCGGGCCGCTTGCCGCTGCGGTAAGGGATCTTCTCGACGGCGAAGTCCTGTCGGAGATGAACGACTTCGTTCGCGAAGGGCTGGTTGACGAACTCGACAATGTCCAGGTCGCCGATCTCGCCTCAAATCTCGATACCGACGATGCCGTCGCGATCATCGAGGATATGGAGGCGGACGACCAGCGCGAGGTTCTGCGTGCGCTCGATCCCGACGACCGGGCGGCGATCGAGGAGGCGCTGGCCTATCCCGAAGAGACGGCCGGCCGCGTCATGCAGCGCGAGCTGGTCTCGGTCTATGAAAATATGACGGTGGGCGATGTCATCGATTTCCTGCGCGACAGCCAGGAAATGACGATGGAGTTTTGGGAGATCTTCGTCGTCGATGCGCGCCACCATCCGGTCGGCACCTGCGCGCTCAGCTGGATCCTGCGGACGCCGCGCAATTTTGCCATCGCCGATGTCATGAAACGCGAACAGATGCTGATCCCGGTCGATATGGATCAGGAGGAAGTCGCTCTACGCTTCCAGAAATACGGGCTGATCTCGGCGGCGGTGGTCGACGATGACGGCCGGCTCGTGGGCATGATCACGGTCGACGATATCGTCGACATCATCGCCGAAGAGGCGGGCGAAGATATCCTGCGTCTGTCGGGCGCCGGCGACGGCGATATCAACGAGCCCGTAAAAGACGCCTATCGCAGCCGTGTGCGCTGGCTCGTCGCCAATCTCGGCACCGCGCTCGTCGCCAGCTTCGTCATCTCGCTGTTCGGCGCGGCGATCGAGGAAATGGTCGCGCTGGCCGTGCTGATGCCGATTGTCGCCTCGATCGGCGGCAATGCGGGGACGCAGACCATGGCCGTCGCCGTGCGCGCGCTCGCGATCAACGAACTGACGCGGTCCAACACCTGGCGAACCATCCGGCACGAACTCGCCGTCGCGATCCTCAACGGCGCGACGATAGCGCTGCTGATCGGTATCGGCGCGGGAATCGTTTTCGGCAATCCCATGTTGGGCGGCGTGATCGCGGTGGCGATGCTGATCAATATCGTGATCGCCGGGCTTGCCGGTGTCTTCGTTCCGGTCACCTTGGAACGGATGGGCCAGGATCCCGCCGTTGCTTCCTCGGTGTTCGTAACGATGATCACCGATTCGATAGGCTTCCTCGCCTTTCTCGGGCTGGCGGTCGCCTCGGGCCTTGTGGGCTAGTCGGGCACAGCGCGGTTGATCGCGGGCGGCTTGCCGCCCAGATTGCCCGCATGGCCAGTCTTCACCTTACCCGTCCCGCCGTCGGTTGCGATTCGCTGACGGTGTTGAAGGAACGCCATGCCGCCCGCGCGAAAGATGGTGAGGTGACGATCACGACACGCTACCGGCCGAAGCGGTTCGAGGAACTGATCGGCGGTTCGATCTACTGGATCATCAAGCACCGGCTGGTTGCCCGGCAAAAGATCGTCGGCTTTGCCGAAAATGCGGAGGGCCATTGCGTGATCCGGCTCGATGCCCGGATCATTCCCGTCCGCACCCGGCCCAAGCGCGCCCATCAGGGCTGGCGTTATCTGAAGGGAGAGGCGCCCGTCGATTTCGAGGGCGGCGAGGACGCGCTCACCGCGATGCCGCCGAAAATGCTGAACGAGCTTGCCAAACTCGCGCTGATCTAGCGCCGGTTGAGGAACCCGGCGCAGCTGACATTGCCGGAGCCGACGCTGCGGTCGATGCAGGAAGCATCGCCATGAATTGTCACCGTGCCGTTGCCGATGGACGTCACATCGGCCTCCCGCTCGGCCGAGATTTCGACGGAGCCCGGGCCGTTGAGCGTCACGGTAAGATCGCCGACCGAAAGGCCCGGCGCGACGAGCGTGCCCGGCCCCTGAATATTGACCGTGCCGTTTCCGGCTTCGCCGCCCACTTCCATGATGCCGGCGCCCGTCAGTGCGAGCCCCAGATCGTCGGCCAGGATTTCGCCGACCGCGATCCGGCCATTGCCGCCGAGGCTGACGATCAGCCGCTGGCCCTGCATCCGGTTGATCTCGAGATCGCCGGCGCCGACCACGGTCGCTTGCTCCAGCCGGGGCGTGGAGAGATAGATGATCGCCGAGGCGTCGTTGCGCTCGCCCGGATATCCACCCCAGTTCGATGAGACGTTGCGGCGGATGCGTAAAGTGCGACCGGTTACGTCGAGCGCGATATCGTTGATCGCGCGACTGTCTCCCTCGACATAGGCCGAGGAGCCTCCGCCCGTAGTGAGCCTGACCACGAAGGGGCCGTTGACCTGCAGGCGATCGAAATTGGTCACCGAATAGCCGCGCCGTTCGGCCTGAGCAGGAAAAGCGAGCGCGATCAACGCGGTGGCGGCTATCAGGGACAGGATTTTGTCTGGAAGACCGGTCATGGCGGGGTCATGCCATGGGGCCCGAGCCGATGCCAGTTGCTTGTTCATTTAAGCATTGACTTAATTAAGTATGGGCTTAAATATTATGACATGGACCGATTTGCAGCCCTTGGAGACCCGACACGCCGCGCCATCGTCGCCCGCCTTGCGGCGGCCGACAACAGGGCGGGGGATATCGCTGCGGGTTTCGCGATGAGCGCACCGGCGATCTCGCAGCATCTGAAAACGCTGCGCGAAGCCGGGCTGGTACGCGTGGAAAAAAGCGGGCGCGAACGGATCTACAGCCTCGATCCCGAAGGCTTGGCCGCGATTGAGCGCTGGGTCTCGGAAACACGGACACTCTGGAACGGTCGGCTCGACCGGCTTTCCCGGCTGCTCGAAGGAGACGAATGATGCGCGAGGATTTTGGTACGCAACTGGAAGACGGATCGCTGCGTTTCGTCCGCGATCTTCCAGGACCGATCGAACGGGTATGGGCGTATCTCGTCGATCCGGAAAAGCGGGCGAAATGGCTATGCGGCGGGACGATGGCCAGCGAACCCGGGTCTCCCTTTACCCTGGCCTTCCGCAATGCCGATCTCAATCGTGAGACGGGCCCCCACAATAGCGCGGCGGAGAGCAAGCCGTTGGATATGGAGGCGGTGCTCGCCGAGATCGACGCGCCCCGGCGGCTGGTTTTCCGCTGGAACGGCGCAGAAACGCGTTTCGAGCTGGAAGAGCAGGGGAATCGTGTCCGGCTCGTGCTCGTTCAGTCGCCGCCCGATGATCTGGCGGGGCGCGTGGATATGGCCGCCGGCTGGCATTCGCATGTTGGCATTCTCATCGATATTCTGTCGGGCCGGCCACCGCGTCCGCTCTCGCCCGAGTTCGACGAGGCCAGGCCCCATTATCAGGAGGCCGTAGGGTAGCGGCGCTCCCCCTCTAACCTCTTTTCCGGCATTTCGGCGCGAGGCTGCGATCGGGATCGCGCTTCGCGCCGCTGTGCCAAGAAGGCGCCGTATCGCTCTCGTTCATCGCGTCCGCGCCAAGTTACTCCGCGTTCTGCTCACGGCGGCGCTTGCCAAGCACGGCGCCATTGGACATGAACCCCGGTCATTGGCGCTGGAAGACGGAGTAGCGCGATGGAAAAATTGAAGAAACTGGCCTTCCTGGCCGACAGGACTGCGGTGCTGTTCATCGGCATCGCGGTCGGCGCAGTGATCGGGCTGGCTTTCCTCGGCGGCGGGGAAGGGGCGGCGAGCGCCCCCGCGCCGGAAATCGTGGCGCAGGAGGCTGCTGCCGCAGCCGATGTCGCGCCCAGCGAATGCGCGGCGATGTTCGACCGGGGGCTGACGCGCGCGCTGGCCGAGGGCGAGCCCGTCCAGATCGGCGTGTTCGGCGACAGTTTCGGCGACGGCCTTTGGGCCGCTCTCTATCGCGGTTTTCGCGGAGAGGACGATTTCGTCGTCCATCAATTCGCGCACCAGTCGACGGGCTTCACTCGCTATCGCAGCCTCAATATCCTGGAGGACATGGCTGCACGGCTTGAGGAGCAGCCGGTCGATATCGCCGTTCTCTCCTTCGGCGCCAACGACACCCAGGGGATTTATACCGGCAGTTCGGCCGCCGCCTATATGAGCCCCGAATGGCAGGAAATCGTCGGCACGCGCGTCGATGCCGTCGTTCAGCTCCTGCGGGATAATGGCGCGATCGTCTATTGGGTGGGCCTGCCACGCATGCGCGGGCCCGAATTCGACGCCCAGATCCAGCAGATGAACGCCTTTTACGCCGCGCGTATGCGGCAACTCGGCGTTCCCTTCATCGACACAGCGTCGCTGAGCGTCGATGAGGATGGCAATTATGCCGCCTATCTCCCCAATCCCGAAACCGGCGCGCGCACGCTCGCGCGCGCCAATGACGGTATCCATATGACGGGTATGGGCTACGGCTTCCTTACCCACGGGCTCGAAGAGCGTATTCGCGGCTATGTCGATCTCGCCCGCGCCGAAGCGGTGCGCGAAGAACAGCGGCGAAGCGCGGCGAGTACGGTCGAAGCCGGGGGGAGCTCGGAAGGATGAGGGCGGCCTTCGCGCTTCTGGCGCTGGCAACGGCGCAACTCGCCGTAGTCGGTCCTGCCGCTGCCCGGCAGGCGGGTTCGGCCTGGGAAGGCTGTGGCGAGCGGCTCTGCTATGCCGAAAATCTCGCGCCCTTCTTCACGCGTCTTGGCGAGAGCCGCCGTGATGGTGGCGAGCCGGTCCGCATCATCCAGATCGGCGACAGCCATACCGCAGGCGACATGATCACCAACGGCTGGCGCGAGGCGCTTCGCGAGCGGTACGGGCAGGGCGGTCGCGGCGTGCTGGCCGCCGGACGGCCCTATGCCGGCTATCTGACCTGGGGCGTCACCGCGTCGCAAACCGCGGGCTGGGAAGTGAATTCGATCTTCGGCCGCGGCTACGCCAATTACGGCCGCCCGATCGGCATTTCGGGCTTCAGCCAGACGGCGCGCGCCGCCGGGGAATCGCTCGGAGTGACCGCCGACGCGCCCGAGCAGTTTTTCGACCGCATCATCGTTTGCGCGATCCGCGAACCCGGGGCGGGCACAGTGACCTTGCGGCTGGGCTTCGAGACCGAACGCTGGGCGCTCGACGCACAGGAACGCACAACCGAATGCCGGACGCTCGACAGCGACTATCCGCAGCTCGGCGCGTCGCTTCGGACCGAGGACGACCATATCGTCACGGTCACCTCCTTCGCGACGATGCGCCGGCAGGGCGGCGTCTCGCTCTCCAATCTCGGCGTATCGGGATCGCAGCTCGTCCATCAGGCGCGCGCGACCGATTCCGTGGCGCAAGTCGAGCTGCGCACCTACCAGCCCGATCTGCTGGTGTTCGCGTTCGGCACCAATGAAGGGTTTTCGCAGCAATTGACGCCGGCCAGCTTCGAGGCGACGTTGCGGGCGCAGGTTACGCGCTTTCGCCAGTTGATGGGCCGCGACGTGCCGATCCTGCTGATCGGTGCGCCCGACGCCAATACGCGCAATCGCGGCCTTGCCGATAATTTCGGCGCGCCAGTGGCTTGCTCGGAGGGCTGGTATACGCCGACCTTGCTCGCCGAGCTCAGGGTCCGCCAGCGGCGCGTGGCGCGCGAAATGGGGCTGGCTTTCTGGGACTGGGACGCAGCGATGGGTGGCCGCTGTTCGGCGCATGACTGGCGCACGCGCGATCTGATGCGCGGCGACCATGTCCATTTCAACCAAGCGGGGGGCGCACGGATCGGACGGATGATATTCGCCGATCTTGAAAGGGCCGCCAGCGAACGACCCCCACGATAGGGCCCGCCGACAGTGCTTTTTCCGACGCTCACCTTCGGGCTGTTCTTCCTGGCGGTCTATGCGATCGCCTGGGCGCTCAAGGGCTCGAACGAGTGGCGCAAGATATTCCTGCTTGTCGCCAGCTGGTTCTTCTACGGCGCATGGGACTGGCGCTTCGTCGCGCTGCTGATCTTTTCGGGCTTCCTCAACTGGAGCGCGGCGCGGTTGATCATATATTTCGAAGACGACCAGAAACGCCGCAAGCTGTTCCTTATATTGGGGGTGGTCGGTAACCTCTGCATTCTTGGCTGGTTCAAATATTACGGCTTCTTCATGGAGCAGTTCGCCGCGCTGCTCTCCGGTCTCGGCTGGGAGCGCGACCTGTATATCATGCAGGTCGTCCTCCCCATCGGCATCTCCTTCTTCACCTTCCAGGGGATGAGCTACCTGATCGACATCTACCGGCGGCAAACCGCGCCGGCGCGCCTGCTCGACATGGTGCTCTTGATGAGCTTCTTCCCGCATCTTGTCGCTGGCCCGATCGTGCGCGCTTCGCATCTCATCCCGCAATTCCAGAGCGTGCCGAAGATGGACCGCGGCATGGCCGCGATGGGCCTGCTGCTGATCGTCTGGGGGCTTTTCAAAAAGGCGGTGATCGCCTCCTATCTCGCCACCGAGTTCGTCGATCCGGTATTCTTCGATCCCGCTGCGCATTCGAGCTTAGACCTGATGCTCGCGGCTTATGGCTATGCGGTGCAGATATATTGCGATTTTTCGGCCTATAGCGACATGGCGATCGGGCTTGCCGCGCTGCTCGGCTATCGCTTCCCGCACAATTTCAACCAGCCCTATCGCGCGGCGAGCCTGCAGGATTTCTGGCGGCGCTGGCATATCTCATTGTCGAGCTGGCTGCGCGACTATCTCTATATTTCGCTCGGCGGTTCACGGCATGGGCCGGTGCGCCTCTATCTTGCGCTGATGACGACGATGCTGCTGGGCGGCCTGTGGCACGGGGCGAGCTGGAATTTCGTGATCTGGGGCGGCATCCATGGCGGCGTGCTCGTCGCCGAGCGGCTGTGGCGGCAGCACAAGCCCGAACATTGGCCGGCGCTGCCGCAATGGGCGGGGATCATCCTCACCTTCCATATCGTGACCCTCGCCTGGATCTTCTTCCGTTCCTCGACCTTCGAGGGCGCGATGCAGTTTCTCGCCGGGATCGGCGCGCTCGATTTCAGCGGATCGATCCTCCGGCCGATGGGGCTGTTCCTGATCCTGCTCGGTACCGCGCTTCATGCGCTGCCGCCCGACGCGATCCAGCAGAACGCGATACGCCTGCGCCGTATCAACGCGGCCTGGGTCGGGCTCGGTATGGGCGTTCTCATTCTCATCATCGACGCCATGCGCCCGGCCGGCGTCGAACCGTTCATCTACTACCAGTTTTGAAGGAAGGAGCAGCCGCGATGCCCGATACCGACAAGCCTGCGCTGAGCCTTCCAGGAGCAGAGATGACCTCGCCGGTCGAGCTGCCGCCGGTCGAGGAGACACGTCCGCTGCTCTGGGCTTCGACCGCGATCGCGGTGGCGACGGCGTTCCTCCTGCTGTTCAACGCGTCGGCGTTGCGCAGCTGGGCCTATGAGCGGGAACCGGGGCCGGTCAGCGAACGGATTGTCGGCTATGCGGAGGGCTGGTTCGCGGCGACCGAGCGCTTCTATCTCGATCGTCCGGTGGCGGCGATGAGCGGCTGGTGGGAGGCGATGAAGGCGGTCGAATTCGGCGGCGACGGTACCGTGGAACCGGAAACGCCGGCCGAGCCCGAACCCGCCGAAGAAGAACCGCGCCCGGGCTTTACCGTCCAATAGTCTCCCAAAAGCAAAGGCCGCCTTCTCCGTGATGGAGAAGACGGCCCATGCGACCCGGAAGGAAGGGGGAACGACCTACCGGTAAAAGATATGGTCGCCGATCTGCGCAACGCGCGTACGCGAAGCGTGGAAGCGCGAGGGCGCATAGGCGGCGTGATAGAAGACCGCTTCACCGATCACCGGATCGCTGATCTGGTTGCGGGCGTCGAGCGAGACTTCGAGTGCCGACTGCCACAGCCCGTCGCCGCGCGAAGGGTTGTAGGCGTTGGTGTTGAAGAACTGGCCGCGCTGGTGGGCAACGGAACAGATCGAATTGGGGAAGCGCGGCGAACGCACGCGGTTCATCACGAGCTGCGCAACGGCGAGCTGGCCGGTCTGCGATTGGTTGGCCGCTTCGTGGCGCACGATCTTGACGAGGCAGAGGAGATCGGCGTCGACCGTCTCGTCCATCGTCGGCGTTTCGTCGGCGACAGGCAGTTCATCCTCGATAGCGAGGAATTCGGCCGCTTCGTCGAGCGCGATCGTCGGTTCGGTGGTTGCGGCCTGAGGGCCGGTCGCGTCCCGCTCAATGCCGGATTCGGCGAGCAGGGTGCTGTCGGCTTCGTCCTGGATCGCATCATTCGATTCAAAAGCGAAACCGGTGGCCATTGGCACTGCGGCAACGGTAACGGCTGCAGCGGCAGAGAGGCCGAAAATCACATTCTTGTGCCCCAGGGACATGTACACTCCATCAGGTGCGCCAAACGGCACGGGTCCGCGCCTTACGTGTTCAAATTTTCTGCTGACCCATTCCAGTTTCACGGCTTGCGAAGGTGCCTGCTTCCGCAAACGCACCACTGCCTTGGTTGGGAGCTATATCTATTGTGCAGTGCAGCATTACAACCGGATTACGATGAGCCGTTGACCCAACACGATAACTTGCGCAACAAAATTACAAGAAAATTTTGGTTAATTTCGTCATAACGCATTGAAATATCAGCGCGGATTTTCGGTTGCGCAGCGCATCTTCGTGGAAATTCCATAAATCCGGCCCCGGCGTGAAATGCGGTGGAATCGACTCGCCGCACGGCCCACCGCTCTGCTAGCATCGGCCCGACTGGATTCGATTTCCGGCGGGGATATAGGGCTAAAAATGCACCGATCGCGGCTCACCAATATGCTGACGATCGCCTTTGCGGCGGGGACCGGGCTCGGCTCCTGCACGCAGGCGCATACTCAGACGATGTCGACCCCGCCAACCGAAGAGCCATCTCTCGCGCGGCGAGAGGGAACGCCGGCACCCGCGCCGCCGGAAGCCGTCCGGCCCGAAGCCGACCTTTCCGAAGCGGCGCCGGTCTCGGCGGCAGGCGCCGGGGCAGCGTCCGCCACTGTTCCGGTGGTGGAGCCTGCGGTCACAGAGCCCCGGACCTACAGCATCGTCGGCGTCGGCGACATTATGATGGGCAGCGACTGGCCCGAGCCGGGCATGGACCCGCGCATCTTGCCCGGGGCCGATCCGTCGCGGGTGATGGGCGAGGATCTTTCCGCACTGTTCGCCGGCGCCGATGTCGTGTTCGGCAATTACGAAGGCACGATCCACAGCAGCGACGAGAATGCGAAGAGCTGCGGTAACCCGGAATTCTGTTACGTTTTCCGCAGTCCGCCCTTCCATGCCGATTATTTGCGCCAGGCGGGCTTCACCTTAATGTCCAACGCCAACAATCACGCCCGCGATTTCGGCGAGACCGGGCGGCGCGCCACCTATGACGGGTTGACCCGGGCCGGTATCGCGGTCGCCGGCGGCGATGTCGATGGTATGCGCATCGGTGTCCAGACGCTCGACGACGGGCGCCGGGTTGCGCTTGTCGCCTTCGGCCACAATCCGGGGCTGTTGCTGGTGCAAAATTACGGGCGCGTTGCCGAGATGGTTCGCGCCGCCGATGCCCAGGCCGATATCGTCATGGTGTCGTGCCATATCGGCGCGGAAGGGGCGATCCATGATCGGGTAACGCGAGAGACCGAGATTTTCCTCGAAGAGGATCGCGGCAATCCCTGGGGCTTCGCCCATGCCGCCGTCGATGCCGGTGCCGATATCGTGCTGTGCCACGGTCCGCATATCCCGCGCGCCGTGGAGGTCTATCGCGGCCGCTTCATCGCCTACAGCCTCGGGAATTTCTGGACCTATGGCCGGTTCAATGTGCGCGGCCATAATGGGCTAGCGCCGGTCGCCCGGCTGGAAGTCGATGCCGAGGGCGCACTGGTTTCCGCCGAGATCGTTTCGGCGCGGCAGGAACGCCCGGGTGGACCAATGCTCGATATCGCCGGCGGCGCCGCGCGCCGCATCGCCGAACTGACGGCGCGGGACTTTCCCGAAACCGGGACCCGCGTCGATGCCGCCGGCCGGGTCAGCTGGCCGGCCAACTAGCCCTCGATCCGTCGCCGCCAATCGTTGCCGCTATCCGGCTCGGCGCCTTGATCGAATTTGTCGCGCCGCCGCTTGCCGAACAGCATTCCGCGTTCCAGCCGGCTGCCGAGCGCCGCATAATAGGCGCTGAGAAAATCATGATCGCTTTCATGCTCGTTCCATGCCCAGCCGATCTTGCCACGGATCGTCGCGGCGACGGTCGCCTGAGTATCGGGATTGGACGTACGCAGCACACTTTCCAGGGTTTGCAGCTCATATTCGCCATAGGCACTGAGTTGTTCATCGGTGAAAGCATAGGCGGCGCGATGTTCTTCGCTGACCGAAGAGAGATCGGCCTCGAGCGCGCGGCGCGGGGCATAGACGACCCAGGTTCCGGCGATGATGTCGCCGGCGCGCAGCCGATCCTTGTTGAATAGCGGGAAGAACAGGAAGATCGCCGCCCATAACAGGCCGATCAGCGTGATCGCGCCATCGACGCCCCCGCTGCCCGAGAAGAGGAAGGAGAGCGGCAGGAACACCTCGATCTCGCGCATCATGTTGCGCGCGATCACGGCATCGGCGGTCAGCCGCCCGCCGTCGCGCGCGACCACGCGCAGCCCGACGATGCGCTTGCCGGGCGTTGCCGAGCGGCGGCCGATCTCGAAAGCGATGAAGTAGAAATTCCTCAGGAGGAAGAAGCCGAGCAGCCAGATGACGGCTACGAACTCTCCCGTTTCCTCCCCCAAAGTGCCAACACCGGCGGAAATCAGTATGATGGTGAAGACGATCAGCGTGCCGATAAGGATCATGAAATCGACGAGGAAGGCGCCCGCACGTTGCCCCGCCGTCGCCAGCTTCAGGCGCAGGTCCACGCCCTCGGGCGTGATCAGCGTCCGCTGCGAGCGGGTCGTATCGGCGTAAGGGCTAACTGTCGCCATAGGGCGCTCTTGGAAGGTAGAAATAGGCGCACCAAAAGGCGAGCATCATCGCGGCGATCGCATAGCGGGTAATATCGTCGGTGATGAGTTGGCGTCCGAACCCTTCGAGCAGGCCAGCAACGAGCAGCATCAGGACAACTCCGATCATCGCCGTCGCCGCAGTCCGCCCGGCGCGCCGTGCCGCCGCGAGGCGTGTTTCCATCCCCGGAAAAATGATCCTCGTTCCGATATGCAGCCCGGCCGCGCCTGCGAGAACGATCGCGAACAGTTCGGTCGATCCGTGGATCAGCAGCCAGCCACCCAGCTCGAAACCCAGGCCGTGACTTGCGAAAAGTGCGCCGAACGCTCCGATCATCGCGCCATTATACACCATCAACAGCGCCGTCGGCACGCCAAAGGCGAAGCCGAGCGCGAACGCGAAAATCGAAACCTGCGCATTGTGGGTGAACAGATAGGTCGCGAAGACGCTGAGCCCGCTCTTGCCGCCGTCATGATAGAGCGTTTCCCGCAGCTGCTCGGTTGTTGCCCCCGGGCTGCGCTCGGCCGCCAGATCTTGCGGGATGATCGCATTATACCAGTTGGGGTCGTTCGACACGAGCAGATAGGCGGCAATCGCACCCGCGACCATCAAGGCAAGCGCGATCAGCGTTTCGCGCCACAAGGCCTGGATCGAGCGGGGCCAATCGCGCGCGAAAAAGCTCGACATCCGTTCGCCGAAGCTCGTGCGGACGCCATAGACGAAGAAATAGGCGCGCGTGCACAGCCCCTCGAGATAGGAGACAAGCGCCATGTCGAGCGAGGTTTCGCGCGCCACCGACAGCGACGACAGCGCAGACCGATAGAGCACCGGCAGCTCCAGCAGATCCTCGTCCGAAAGGCCGCCGACCGATCCGGCCTCGGCCCGGCGGAGCAGCTCCTCGAGCTGCAGCCAGTCATTCTCCCGCTCGGCGCGAAAGGTGCGGCTGGAAAACACGGCCTGGTCTGCAACCCGTTCCATCAGATGAGGCTCCGGCGCTTGAGCTCGACATAGCGGGACACGAGCTGCGTGCCGATCTGGTCGTGCGGCGCTTCGAGCACATGCGCGCCCATCCGCTGCAGCTTGGCGATGACGATCGCCCGTTCGCGCAGCAGCGCGTGCGCCGTGACGGCCCGCGACACATCCATCGGCTCCTGCGGCTCGTCATGCGCGAGCGCATTCAGTTCGGCATCGCGCATCGTCACAAAGAGAACGAGATGGCGATCAAGCAGCCGCCCGGTCGCGCGCAGCATCAGTTCGGCGCTGGTAGGGTCGGCGAAATCGGTGAAGACGATAACCAGCGAGCGGCGGTGAAGCTGGGCGGCGAGCGTGGTCAGCGCCAGCGTATAGTTCGATTCCTCGGCCGTATAATCGATGCCTGAAGCGGCCCGCTGGAGCGCCGCGAAGGCACGCGCGCCGGTCACCGTCGGACTGGCGACATGCGGCCGGCCGGCAAAGCCGAAAAGGCTCGTGCGGTCGCCGGCTTTCAGCGCGACATAGGCGGTGAGCAGCGCGGCCGATATCGCGCGGTCGATGCGCGGCAGGCCATCGATCGGCTCGCACATCGTCCGCCCGCTATCGAGCGCGAAGACGATATGGTTGTTGCGCTCGGTCCGGTATTCCTTGGCCAGCAGTTCGGTGTGCCGGGCCGATTGCTTCCAGTCGATCGTCCGCCGGTCCATGCCGGACTGGAATTCCGTCAGCGCATCGAACTCGGTGCCGTCGCCGCGGTCGAGCTGCGCGATCAGCCCGATCGCCGCGTCGCGCAGATAGAGCTGGATGCCCTTGTCGTGGATCAGCCCGATATTGGGGGTGACGATGATCTCGGCACCGAAATAGTCGTGCCGCTGGACCCAGGCGAGACCGAGCGGTCCCGTCCAGCGTGCCCAGACATGGCCGATCATTGCCGTGCCGCGCCGGTTGGGCGTGAAGACGGTATCGAGTTCGCCGATGCCGTCGATCATTCTGACATTTGCCCGCCGAGCGCCGCCTGCATCGAGCCGATCGTCGACGCTGAACGCGACCTGCATCTGCCGGGGCACGCCGCGCCGGTCGGGCTGTCCTGCGCGCAGGAATCGAAACCGGGCCGTCACCGTGAACGGCGCACCGGCGCCCACACTGCCGGGCTTGTCGATCTCGGTATCGAGCGCCCTGGTCGAGCGCGCGCTGACGGCGTCGAGCAGGATCAGCATCGCCATCACGACGATCCAGACAAGCCCGAGATACCAATATTGAGGGACCAGCACGCCGATGATGAGCGCGGCGGGCGCGCCGAGCGCGGTAAGGACAACAGATCGGGCCGTCGGGTAAATCATGCGGTGGTCGGTTCCATGGGCTTCATCGGGGCGCCTCGACCTGTTCGATCAGGTTGGCGATGATCCCGTCGGCGTCGCGTCCATCGATCTCGGCGGCGGCAGAAAGGATGACGCGGTGCCGCAGCACGGCGGGCGCCAGCGCTTTCACATCGTCGGGGATCACATAGTCGCGCCCGTCGAGCGCGGCGCGCGAACGGGCGGCGCTCGCCAGCATCGCGGCGGCTCGCGGGCTCGCTCCGGCGTCGAGATCGGCGGTCTCGCGCGTCGCCCGGATCAGCGAGACGACATAGCCGGTGATATCGGGGATCAGCTTGACGGTTGCCACCGCCTCGATGGCTTCGGCGATCTTCGCGCCATCGGCCTTGGTTTCGATGCCGAACTCGCCGGCCTTGGGCGCGCCGAACCGGCTACCGTGAACGCTGACGATCTTCTGTTCTTCCTCCTCGCTTGGATAACCGACGGCGAGTTTGAAGAGGAACCGGTCGAGCTGGGCCTCGGGCAGCGGATAGACGCCCTGCTGTTCGATCGGATTCTGGGTCGCCACGACCATGAACCGGTCCGAAAGCGAGTGGGTTTCGCCGTCGATGGTGACCGAGCGTTCCTGCATGGCTTCCAGCAGCGCCGCCTGGCTTTTTGGCGGGGTACGGTTGATCTCATCGGCAAGCAGCAGTTCGCAGAAGATCGGCCCGCGTGTCAGCTTGAATGCGCTCGTCTGGAAGTTGAACAGGTTGGCGCCGATGATATCGCTCGGCATCAAATCCGGCGTGAACTGGATACGACCGAAATCGAGACCCAGCGACCGCGCGAAACATTGCGCGAGGAAGGTCTTCGCCGTTCCCGGCGGGCCTTCGAGCAGGCAGTGCCCTGCGGAGAACAGCGCAATCAGCAGGTGTTCGACGATCTCTTCCTGGCCGACGATCGCCTTGGCGATCTCGCTATGGATGCTCTCGCCGAGCGGTTTGATGTCTTCAACCTTCATGGGTGACGGCCTTTCTCCAGTGATTCAGGGCCCTTGCGGCATTGAGGATATCCTGGCGATTCGTCGCGCGTTCGGCGGCGGCGGCCAGGGTCGTGAACATCGGCATCGAGGTCGGGCCGAGCCCGTCGAGCCAGTGATCGAGTTCGCCGCCCTTCAGCTTGCGCGGATTGCCGATCGCGGCGACGGCTGCCTCGCGCGTCATCGCGACATAGCGTTCGCTCGACAGATGCTCGCGCCGGGCAAGCCGCAGCAACTCCGCGCTATTGTCGACGAGCGCGCGCTTGCCGAAGGCGATGGCACGCTGCGGGCGCAAGGCCGGGCCGAAACGATAGGCTGCCTGGAAGCCGGCAAGCAGCGCTGCGGCGAGGATGCAAAGCGTCAGCGCGAGGAAGGGCGGCTCGAAGGCGAGGGTGAGCAGATTGTGCGCGCCGCCAAAGCCGTTGGCGACCAGTTCGAAGCGGAACGGCCCCTGATCCTCGTTGAGCGCCTCGAGCAGCAACAATGCGGCGCGCGCGCGTTCTGGATCGCTCAGCGCCTGGTTGTTGAGGAGATCCGGATCGGCAAGAATATAGGAGTTGGTGTCGTCGACACTGGCGAGAACGATCTCGCCATCGCGCGTTTCGACGAGGCCGGTCAGATGTTTGCCCGAAAGCGTCTGCAGGCGCGCGGGCGCGCGCAGCTCCGCATCGATATAGGGATTGGCGAGCGCGGATCCGGGCCGCGTCTCGACGATATCCACCGAGATTTCGGCAAGGTCGCGCAGCTGGTACGCGCTGGCCCGCCCCACGATGGGTCCGATCGATTGGACGCGATCTTGCTCGCCCATCACCGGCATGGTGCCCCATTTGGGGAGAATGAACAGCGTCGGCTGGTCATAGCCATCGTCGATCAGCCAGCTCAACCGGTCAGGATCGACCTGCTCTTCCAAGGTGACGATCGTCAGCCCGGTGAAGGCCCGCGTATTTTCGTCGCGGACATAGTCGATTTCGGACCCCGTCGCGTCGAGCAGCTCGGCGATCCCGCGAAAGCCGACGGCCGAGGTTGAAAGCCCGTGCGCCCGGCCGTTCTGGCCGTTGCGCAGGTCGGGCGCATAGGCAACGAGCAACAGGAATGCGCCGAAGCCGACGATCCCGGCAACGATCAGCAGGATCAGCGTCCGCGGGTTGAAGAGGGCCGCGTTCTCGCTCATCTCCGGCCCTCGCGCGCCCAATTGCGGCGGAAGGCGAAATCCTCATACGCAACGCGCGCTTCGTCCCAGCCTTTTTCATCGACCGGTCGTTCGGCGAAGATGCCGCGTTCGACGATGGCGGCGATCGAGGAAAAGGCCGAACGGGCGGGCGTGGGCAGCGTTTCCGATGCCGAAATGTCCCGGCTTGTGAGCGCAGGCTTCAGGAAATCGGGGAGCCGGTCCTCGATATCCGAGATGCTGCGGAACAGCAGCAGATGGACGGCCTCGGCATAGCGGCCTTCGCGCGCCAGCGCTTCGGCCTCGCCCAGCAGGCCGCGCGCCGTCTTCTCGTCGGGCTGCCAGTCGTCGAACGCTTCCTCGCCCTCATCCGCCGGAGCCCGGTTCGCGAAGCGCCGTTGAAGCGCGCGGCCGATAAAGAAGAGCAGGAGCAGCACGAGCGCACCGGCAATGATCCAGAACAGGACCTGCCAGAAGGGGCCCGTGCCCGAGAGCCATTCTAAAAGGTTCGAAAGCCAATCGGGCGGCGGCTCGGGTGCGTCCGGCGGTTCGAAACGCGGCAGATCGGTCTGGAAACGGTCGCTGTCGACCAGCTCTCGATAGGCCTGATCGAAACTCTGCTTGCCGCCATTTCCGGCTGGCGCCGGCGGTGCCGTCATATCGCTCTCAATTTCCCCTCGCGACCAAGGCCTCAATAACGCGGCTTTCCCGGCAAGGCGAGTGCCGGGCTGGACATGGCGAGAATAGCCATGAAAATGCACCAATCGGTAAAGGGGCATGTCGATGGCAACTGCGGGAACGGGCATATTCAGCGTCGGTCAGACGTTGAGCGACGGATTCGGCGCGATGTGGCGCAATTTCTTGAAGATGTCCGCTATCGTGCTGATCTTCTCGATCGCGACAAGCGCCCTCCAGTTCGGCCTCTCCTATCTTACCGCCGGTAGCCTCGTTGCCGATTCGGCGGCCGGACTCGCCGGCGGCCAGAATTTCACCGTCGCGGTGATCGTTTCGACGGTCTTCGGGGTCTGCGCCTATATCGTTGCGCAGGTCGCGTTGATCAGGCTGGCCTTGTCCGATCTTTACGGCCGGCGCGTGGATATGGGCGGCGCGATCGGCGATGGTTTCATCCATTTCTTCCCGGCGCTTGGTATCCAGCTGCTGGTCTTCCTCGCGCTCGGCGCCATTTACATCGGCTTTCTTTTCTTCGTCGGCGTGCTGAGCGTTACCGCCGCCGCCGGGGGATCGGCGATCGGGATGACGCTGATCGTCCTGCTGTCGTTCGTTGCCATCGTCGCGGTGCTGATGTTTTTTGCGACCGGCTGGGCGGTGCCGCTCGTCGCCCGGCTTGTCGAAGGCACCGGGGTGTTCCGTAGTCTGGGCCGCAGCTGGTTTCTTGCCAAGGGCAATCGCTGGCGGATTTTCGCGATCTACATCGTGGAGACCGTGATCCTTTTTGCCCTGCTGCTGGCGATGGTCGCGGTGTTGATCCCGCTTTTCAGTTCGTCGGCATCGGCGAGCTTTTCGCTGACCTGGCTGTTCGTCCTTTTCCCTCTCCAGCTTGCCTTTTCCTGCCTGTTCTGGAGCTTATGGGCGTCCTTCATGGCTGCGCTCTATGTGAATCTGCGCCGTGCGAAGGAAGGCGTCACCGAAGATATGGTGGCCGATATCTTCGAATGATCGGCAATTTGGACGCGGCCGGTTTGCCGGTCTATGAAGCAAGAAAATTTCGCGGGAGACATCGATGAAACTGGGATCGCTCAAGGGCGGCCGCGACGGCAAGCTTGTCGTCGTCAGCCATGATCTCGCCTGGTGTGCGGACGCATCACATATAGCGCCGACCTTGCAGGCGGCGCTCGACGATTGGGACGCGATTGCGCCGCAGCTCGAAACGCTGGCGACGGATCTCGCGCATGACGTTATCCCGAAAGAGCGCTTCCACGAGCGCGAAGCGGCCTCGCCGCTGCCGCGGGCCTATCAGTGGGCGGACGGCTCGGCTTACGTCAATCATGTGGTCCTCGTCCGCAAGGCGCGCGGCGCGGAAGTGCCGGAGAGCTTCTGGGAAGATCCGCTCATGTATCAGGGCGGATCGGACAGTTTTATCGCGCCGCGCGATCCGATCACGCTTCCCGATGAAGCCTGGGGCTGCGATCTGGAGGCGGAAATCGTCGTCGTCACCGGCGATGTGAAGCAGGGCGCGAGCCGCGACGAGGCGCTCGGCGCGATCCGGCTGATCGGCCTCGTCAACGATGTCTCGCTGCGCAACCTGATCCCGGCCGAGCTCGGCAAGGGCTTCGGCTTCGTCCAGTCGAAGCCGGCGAGCGCCTTTTCGCCGGTCTTCGTGACGCCGTACGAACTGCCGAACTGGCGGGACGGCAAGCTACACGGCACGCTCAACGCCGATCTCAACGGAGAGCCCTTCGGCCGCGCCGATGCGGGCGTCGATATGACCTTCGATTTCGGGACGCTCGTTGCCCATCTCGCCAAGACGCGCGATCTCGTTGCCGGCAGTATCATCGGTTCGGGGACGGTTTCCAACCGCGACGCCGATGGTGGCCCCGGCAAGCCGATTGCCGAGGGCGGGCTGGGCTATAGCTGCATTGCCGAGGTGCGAATGGTGGAGCAGATTCAGGATGGCAAGATGAAGACGCCCTTCCTCAAGGCCGGCGATACCGTCCGTATCTGGATGGAGGACGAGCACGGCCATGCCACGTTCGGCACGATCGAGCAGGAAGTCGTAAAACCCTGAACGCTAGCGCCGCCGCGTCCAGACCTCGGACTGGCAGATGATACCGCCGAGCACGCAGCCCGTGACGCTCAGCGTTCCGTTGGCGTTGAGCTCCATACGGGCGTTATAGTTGCGTCCATCCTCCGGATCGTAGATCTCGCCATGCCGCCAGCGATTGCCGTCGAGCCGGAAGTCGGTAAGCACGGGTAGCCCCACGATCCTGCGGTTCCGAAGGGCGGGGTCCGGATTGTTTTCGTCGCGCTGGTTCGCGTCGGGCATTTCCCGAAGCACTTGCTGGATATAGCCGCAGATCGCGCCGCCGCAGGGCGCGATGCGGATAACCGCGCGGCGGTCTTCGGTCAGCCAGCGCCCGGTGATACTGGGTTGGGCGCCGGCGGGCACTGCCGTGGCGAGCGCCGCGATGGCCAAAAATAGGGACGTGATACGCATGGTCTACTCGCTTCTCCGTCCCGATCGTGCGGGCTATTGAGGTGAAGGGTGGCTTCCCCCATTAGTAACAGACCAACGGATCGGCGAGGGGAAACTTCTATGGCGGCCAAAGAATGACGGGTGGCGAATGGGTGATCGGCGTCGTCGGAGGTTCGGGGCTTTACGCGATGGAGGCGCTCGAAAATGCCCAGTCGATCCGCGTGGAAAGCCCGTGGGGCGAGGCCTCGGACGAACTCGTCATCGGCGAGATCGTGGGCAAGCGCTTCGTTTTCCTGCCACGTCACGGCAAGGGCCACCGGATCGGCCCGAGCCAGCTTAACTTCCGCGCCAATATTGATGTGCTGAAGCGCGCGGGCTGCACCGACATGCTCTCGATTTCCGCCGTGGGTTCGTTGCGGGAGGAGTTGGCGCCCGGCATGTTCGTGATCGCCGACCAATTTATTGACCGCACCTTTGCGCGCGAGAAAAGTTTCTTCGGAGACGGTCTCGTTGCTCATGTCTCGATGGCCGATCCCGTTTGTCCGGCGATGTCGGGTCTTGCCGAAGCTGCGGCGAAGGCGGCCGGAGCCACGGTCCATCGCGGCGCGACCTATCTGGCGATGGAGGGCCCGCAATTCTCCTCGCGCGCGGAAAGCGAACTCTATCGATCTTGGGGATGCGACCTGATCGGGATGACGGCGATGCCCGAGGCCAGGCTCGCCCGCGAGGCGGAGCTGCCCTATGCGCTCGTTGCGATGGTCACCGACTATGATTGCTGGCGCGACGATGTCGCCGAGGTCGAGGTGCATGACATCCTCGCGACGCTCCATGCCAATGCCGACAAGGCGGTGCAGACGGTCGTCGAGTTCGCCAAGGCGCTGCCCGACACGCGGCCCGCCAATCCGCTCGATACCGTGCTCGACATGGCGATCATCACCGATCTCGACATCGCCGATCGCGGATTGATGGCGAAGCTGGATGCCGTTGGCGGACGGGTGTTCGCCACGCGAGGGATCGGTTAGCCGCCGCTCTTGACGGCAATGTCGATGCCGCTGCCGATAGTGAGCAGCGCTCCCTCCATATCGGGTTTAGCGCGCACATGGGCGCGATATTCGACAGCGCCTTCGTTGAAGCTGGACGGGAAGAGCATGTTGTCGGCGATAACGATGCCGCTATCGGCAAGCTTCGGATGGAGCGCATCGAAGCACGGGATATACAGATCCTTCCAGAGGTCGAGCAGCACGAAATCGATCAGGCCGGGCTGATCGGCAAGCAGTTCGACCGCATCGCCGAGCTGCCAATCGACATGATCGGCAAGGCCCGCCTCGCCGACGCGTTCGCGCGCCCAATCCTGCGTTTCAGGCGCGATCTCATAGCTGTAGAGCGTGCCCCCCGTCAGGCTTGCTGCCTTGGCGAGGAACAGGGTCGAGAAGCCGAAAGAGCTGCCGAGCTCGACGATGACCTGCGCCTTGCGGCCGACCGCAAGATCGAGCAGCAGGCGCCCGACATCTTCGCCTACCCAGAGCAGGCGGTCGTCGCGGCCGAGGCTGTCGTCCTGCCGTTCCGCCGCGTTGCGCTGGCGATAGATGTCGAGCACGCGCTCAAAGGGCTCATCCCGCATGTTCGTCTCTCTTTTCGAGGGTCTGCTAGGCGCTGCAGCTCGCGCCGCCCAGCACGCAGAAGCGCGCGCAATGGGGGTGGTTGAGCGATATGTCACGGCTCGCCTCGGCCAAGGTCTCGCCCATCTGGAAGTCGTCGCCACAGGGAAGCAGCGTGCAGGCCGTCACCGCCGGTTTCTCGGCGCCCTTGTGTTTCACGACCATCCGGCTCGTTGCGCACATCATCGCGCGGGGATCGAGATCGAGGATCCCCCAGCAGGCGGTGGTGATTTCGGGCACGTCGGCATTCTCGTCCATCTCGGGGAACAGGACGAGGCGGGCGGGATCGGCGGCATCGATGCCGAGTCCTTTGCGCGCGAAGAGATCGGCATAGCCTTGCCGTGCAATCATATCGGCTTCCTCGGCCAGGTGCCGTCCGGCCACGGCGATCGAAAAACCGTTGTCCGATAGCCATTTGAGACCGTCGATCGCCTTGTCCCATGTATCGCCGCCACGTTCGCTTTCATGGACCGCTTGGGTGTAATGATCGAGGCTGACGCGCATCGTCAGCCGGTCGCCATGGCGGTCCTTGAGGTCGAGCAGCGCTTCCTCGAACCGCCGCATCGGGCGCATCGCGTTGGTCAACATCAGAACCTCGAAGCCGCGTCCAAGACAGCTTTCGAGCATCGCGATCATCTCGCGGTTCATAAAAGGTTCGCCGCCGGTAAAGCCGATCTCGCGCGTGCCGAGCCCGCCTTGTTCGATTTCGTCGAGATAGGCATCGACCTCGGCGGCGCTCAGATAGACGAGCGCATCATTGGTCGGCGAGCTTTCGATATAGCAGCTCTTGCAGGCGAGATTGCACAGGGTGCCGGTGTTGAACCAGAGCGTCTCCAGCCGGTCGAGAGCGACATGCGCGCGCGCCTCGCCCTTGGCGGTCGTCAGTGGATCGCGAAACTTCTCCGGCGCCAGCGGCGCAGCGTCGGCAACGAGAAAGGGCGAAGGGCCGGGCAGGGGCTTGGTGGCTATGGCAGGTCTCCGTTTGTGGTCGCGAGCGCTATATTGGCGAAGCGCGCTATAGCAGATATTTCGCGCGGAACCGCGCCCAGCGCTTCGGCCATGCGCCGAAGATGGTTGGTTCCCATACCCCGTATCCCGCCTGCTTGGAAATGTCGGAGCGCGTCGGATAGGGCACGATAGCGCCGCCGATCGCGAAGGCGTTGGCCTTGCCGCCGATCGCCAGCGACCAGGGCAGCAGCAACTCGCCCGCATGCGGGCCAACGATGGTCGCGCCGAGGATTGTCTTGCCCTTGCGGATCACTTTGAGGAAACCCCCGGTATCATTTTCGGCGCGGGCGCGATCATTATGGGAGAAATTCTGCCGGGTGACTTCGGCCTTGGCGCCGAATTTCTCGCGCGCATCGGCTTCGGTCATGCCGACCTGCGCGAGTTCGGGATCGCTATAGGTGACCCAGGGCAGGGCGGTATAATCGGCCTTGCCGCCGAGCCCCAGCGCGACCTGCAATACGACCAGCGAACCTTCATAGCCCGAAGCATGGGTGAAGCGCGGGCCGACCCGGCAATCGCCGATTGCGAATATCTTCTTGTTGGTTGTCCGCCGCTTGGCATCGACCGTGATACCGCGGGGGCTCCATTCGACACCCGCATTTTCGAGGCCGAAGCCGGTAAAATCGCAGATTCGCCCGGTCGCGACGAGGATATGGCTGGCGAGGACGGTGTCGCCGCGGTCGGTCTCGACAGCGATGCCTTCGCCGGTCTCGCTGACCTCCTTCACTTCGGTGCCTTCGCGGATATCGACGCCCTCCGCGCGGAAGCGTTCGACGACGAGTGCGGCGGCGTCCGGATCGTTCTTCTCCATCACCTTGGAGCGCTGGACCACGGTCACCTTGCTGCCGAGGCGGCGGAAGCTTTGCGCCATCTCCATGCCGATCGGCCCGCCGCCCATCACGAGCAGATGCTCAGGCAGCTCGGTCAGATCGAAGATCGTTTCGTTGGTGAGATAGGGGATATCGGCCAGTCCCTTGACGGGGGGCACAAAGGGTTTCGATCCGATGGCGAGGCAGATGCGCGGCGCCTTCAAGGTGCGTCCGTTCACTTCGATGGTCGAACCGTCGACCATTGTCGCATGGCCGCGGATCACCTCAACTCCGAATTCCTCCTCGAACCGCTCCTGGGAATCGTCGACCGCGATTGACTCGATCGCGCGCTGGACGTGGTTATGGACCGCGCGAAAATCGATCTCGGGTTCGCGCTCGGCGATGCCGTATTTCGCGTTTTCGCGTATTTCCTGCGCGCGCCGTGCCGCCGTGATCAGCGCTTTGGAAGGAACGCAGCCGGTGTTGAGGCAGTCTCCGCCCATTGGGCCTTTCTCGATCAGCGCGACCTTGAGGCCGAACTGGCCGCATCCGCCAGCCGCCGTAAGCCCGGCCGAACCGGCGCCGATCACAATCAGATCATGGGTGCGTTGCATGGCACTCTCCCTTTCATGGCGAGGCATTCGGGGTCGTTATGGCGAAAGTTACATCGGGCCCTTCTTGGTGTAACCCGAAAGCCGTCCGATTCGAACACTTCCATGACTTTACGTTTCGCCGCGCCGTTCCCAGGGAGATGGGCTGGATGAATATCGAAAATAGCCGCGATTATTACGGGCAGGTGCTGCAAGGTTCGGCCGATCTGAAAACCGACGCCTGCTGTACGGTGGAAGCGCCGGCCCCGGAAATCCTGGCTGCCCTTGCCAATGTCCATCCCGCGGTGAAGTCCCGCTATTATGGCTGCGGCCTGATAGCGCCGGAAGCCGCGCAGGGCATGCGCATCCTCGATCTCGGCAGCGGCTCGGGGCAGGACGCCTATCTGTTGGCGCAGCTTGCCGGTGCCGATGGCAGTGTCGTTGGCGTCGATACCACGCCCGAACAACTTGCCGTCGCGCGCGAGCATCTCGATTGGCACGCCGAACGTTTCGGTTATGCCAATGTCGAATTTGTCGAGGGCGATATCGAGAAGCTCGACGAACTCGGGCTGGAACCCGGCAGCTTCGATCTCATCGTGTCGAACTGCGTCATCAATCTCGTTTCGGACAAGGCCAAGGTCTTCCGCGACGCTTACGAACTTCTCAAGCCCGGCGGCGAATTCTATTTTTCGGACGTCTATTCCGAACGCCGCGTGCCTGAGGCGCTGCTCGCCGATCCCGTGCTGCACGGCGAATGTCTGTCGGGCGCGCTCTACTGGGGCGATTTCGACAAGCTGGCCAAGGATGCCGGTTTCCTCGATCCCCGGCTGGTGACCGATCGGCCCCTCGGCATCGGCGACCCCGAAGTTGTCGAAAAGGTCGATGGTATCCGCTTCTTCTCGGCGACCTATCGGCTTTTCAAGCTCGCCGGGCTCGAACCGCGCTGCGAGGATTATGGACAGGCGGTGCGCTATAAGGGCACCGTCCCCGGTCATACACGCGCGCTCACGCTCGACGGTCACCATGTCATTGAAAAGGGACGAATGTTTGCCGTGTGCGGCAATACCTGGCGGATGCTCGCCGAGACGCGCCTTGCCGATCATTTCGAATTTTTCGGCGATTTTTCGACGCACTACGGAATCTTCCCCGGCTGCGGCGAACTGATGCCTTTCACAGCGGACGTAACCGACGCCGAAATTTCGGGCTGCTGCTGATTTGACGACGATAATCGTCACCGGTGCCGCCGGGCTGCTCGGCGGCGAGGTCGCGGCCGCGCTCGCCGCGCGCGGCCATGGCGTGATCGGGCTCGTCCGGAAGAACCGCTCCGTGCGCCATGGCGACGGCGAGGAAATCGAAACACGGGACTGGGACGGCAGGGCGCCGGCGCCGGGCGAGGTCGCGCTGGTGACGGGCGATGTCGGCGAGCCGCATCTTGGCCTGGCCGAGGAGGATTGGCGTCTGCTCGCTGCCCAGACGGAGACGATTCTCCATTGCGCCGCGGTGGTCGCTTTCGATGCCGACCCGGAAATCTATGCGGCGGTGAATGTCGGTGGGACGCGGCACATGCTCGATCTCGCCCGGGCACGTCCGGGTGGCCCAGCTGCCTTTGTGCAGGTCTCGACCGCCTATGTCTGCGGCGAGCGCCAAGGGTCGGTCCCGGAGGAAGGCGGAGAACCGCCCGCGCATTTCGCCAATCCCTATGAAGCCAGCAAAGCCGACGCGGAGACACTCGTCCGCCAGGCCATGGCCGAAGGGCTGCCGGCGGCGATCGCCCGGCCCAGCATTATCGTCGGGCGGCATGCCGATGGCGCGATCGGAGCGTTCGATTCGATCTATATGGCGTTCCGGCTGCTCGCCGAAGGGCGCATCCGGACCATCCCGGCAGAGCCCGAGGCGACGCTGAACTTCGTTGCGCTCGATCATGTCGTAAAGGGTCTGGTAACGATTGTGGAGCGGATCGAGGCTGCCAGCGGCAGGGCGTTCCATCTCGTCGCCGGATCGCCGATGCCGGTCGATGAATTCTTCGCGCTGGTTCGATCCTACCCGCAATTTGCCGATCCGCAGCTCGTTACGCCGGATCTTTTCGATCCCGAGGCACTGTCGCCGGTCGAGCGCCGCTTTCATCGCCGCGTGGCCGCTCTCTATTCCAGCTATTTTCAGCGTAATCCTTTGTTTCTGGAAAATAATATCGCCACGCTGCTCGGCAGCGGCGGCCCCGAAGCGAATTGGGAGATGATGCGGCGGCAGATCGACTTCGCCGTCGGCGCCGGTTTTCTTCCGGCCGAGTCGGTAACCGCCTGATCGCGCCGTCCTCAACTCGTCGCACGCCATCTGCGGACCAATTTGGCACAGCGCGGAACGTTATCCACAGTCAGGGTCAAACGGCTTGGTTAATCTTCACAGGAAATTGCGCCGAATTGCTAATTTAACCCTTTATTTAGGGTAAACGGCCTTTCCAACACCCGGTCCGCAAGTCATAAAAGCGCCCTCGAACAGCAAAAAAAGAGCGAGGGTGTCCCTTAACGTGAGTGCGCCATTCCGGTTTCCCAGATTCTTCGTCACGGCACCGAGTCCGTGCCCTTATTTGCCCGGCAAGACCGAGCGAAAGGTGTTTACCGAGCTGCGCGGTCCGCATGCCGGTGAACTCAATGAAGCACTTGGACGGATCGGCTTCCGGCGCAGTCAGTCGGTCGCCTATCGGCCGAGCTGCCAGGGCTGTCAGGCCTGCGTCTCGGTCCGCGTGATCGCCGAAGAGTTCCGGCCCAACGCCACCCAGCGCAAATTGATGCGCCGGCATCGTGATCTCCACGTCAGTGCGTGCGAAGCCTGGACGACCGAGGAGCAGTTCGCGCTGCTGCGCCGCTATCTCTCCGCCCGCCATCCCGATGGCGGCATGCATGACATGGACGAGATGGATTTTGCCGACATGGTCGAGCAGACGCCCGTCGATACGTTCATGATCGAATATCGCGAACCGGCCCAAGACGGAAACCCGGGCAAGCTTGTCGGCGCCTGTCTGACCGACCGGCAATCGGACGGGCTGTCGATGATCTACAGCTTCTTCGATGCCGGCCATCCCGATCGTGACGGTCTCGGCAATTTCATCATCCTCGACCATATCGTGCACGCGGCCAAGGCGGGTTTGCCCTATGTCTATCTTGGCTATTGGGTCGAGGGCGCGGCGCGGATGCAATATAAGACGCGCTACCGCCCGCTCGAAAAGCTCACGCCGCGCGGCTGGGAACGGTTCGAGGCAGCGGTGGAACCGCAGATCCAGCAGAAGATTTTCGCCGACGCCGAATAACCCGATGGCCGGTCGAGTATAACGTCCGTCGGCTTGGCGTTGCAGTCCGGCGAGGGCCGACTTAGAAAGTGCGAATGTTTCTGAGGACTTTTTCAGGCGAGCCGATTACGGGAGCGCATCTTGATGCGGCCAAAATCAATCGGTTCTCACTGAAAAGCAACCTTGCAAATATCATCTGCGAGAATGGCGGCGTAGCGCCCAATGACGGACTTCTCCGATATCAGGATTATGTCCTCGAGACGGGTCAGATTTTCGGTAGATGCCCCTTTCGGGTGGGGTCTGCAAAGTCGTTTCCTATGCGATATTGACGCCGGACGCGATCGCCTATCGGTTTCGCGGCAAGGCGGATTTCTTCGTAATCACCGGTGCAATGGGGCATGGTTATCCCAAATGCGCAGTGGCTCTGCCGGAGTTCGACATCTTCATGACGCTCCCGCGTTATGAGAACAATTCTCAAATTCAGGCGCTTTCGGCCTCGCTGGAGGCATGTCTGGAAAATGACGGATTCCACGAAATAGGCGAATATCGCTTGGCGCCGATTTTTGGACACATCAATTTCGCCCATATCCTGTGGAATCAGATCGAACGGCTTTTTGAGCTCCAGCGCGATTACCGGCGTCACGTCGGGAGGGTGATCGGATCGGGTATGGCCTTTGGGGAAATCGACGAAATCATTCCCGATTTCCACTGTCCGACCGACACGATATCGATTTGGAACCAAACCGAGTATTTCGCGAAGAATAACCTGTTGCCGTTTCGTCTCGGGGCGCGGTCCTTCTCGCTGCAAACCAAGCGGGAACTGATCCGCTATCTGGAGCGCGTGAAATCCGATGCTGTTGCGGATATCGATGCGATGAGAAAGGCGCACCGGCAGATTTTCCTTTTGACGATGCGGCAGGGTAGGCGCACGGCGACCAATCAGGCTGCGTTCCTGGAGGCGGTCTGCCGGGCGCTGGCGGGGAGATATCCGGATAGCGGATTCTTGTTCGATTCCTATTCCCGGCCGCGCGTTCCGCAGCCTGGCCATATTCAGCAGAGGGGGGAAGAGGACGTTGTGCTCGCGCGGAAACTGGCATCGCACATCTTCGAGAAGATACCGGCCGCGGGTTGCTGTATGGCTGGGCTCGATATTGTCGATGCACTCTACGCAACGCTTTCAATCGATTATTATATCAGCCACCACGGCACCCAGCAAAACAAGGTGTCATGGCTTTCCAGCGCTCCCGGGTTCGTTCATTCGAACGAACGCTACCTCGCCGGTCCGCAGAACACCCCTGCAATTGCAGAAGGCACGCCGCAGCCGCGCTATATTTCAATCGACTATATTAAAGAAATCGATTCCGGTCCGGCCTGGATACGCGACTATGAAATCGACATCGACGGCGCGATCGCGGAAATTCTGGAAGATGTCGAGACCGTACTGGGAATGTCCGGCCAAAGCCGAAAAATGCCGGGCGAGTAAAGAGGGCGAATAGCCGGCGCGCGATCGCCTATTCGGCGGAATCTTTCAGCATGAAAGGCGGCATCGGGATCGCCGCGCGGGCCTCGGCCAGCGCCAGCGCCCATTTCGAGGAAAGCATGTTGAAATAGTGGTCGGTCTCGTCGATCCGCTGGCTCAGCATCGGTTCTGTTTCGTCAGCCGGTAGCACCACGATATCGAGCGGGCGGCCGACGCTGAGATTCGAACGCATCGTCGAATCGAAGGAAACCAGCCCGGTCTTCACCGCATCGTCGAGCGGCGTATCATATTCGAGCGCGCGATCGAGGATCGGCTTGCCATATTTGGTCTCGCCGATCTGCATGAACGGACGATCGGGCTGGCAGGCGATGAAATTGCCTTCCTTGTAGATATGGAAAAGCCGCAAGGGCCGGCCCTTGATCCGGCCGCCGAGGAGCATGGAGCCCGAGAAGCTGTATTGTGTGTCGTCGCCGGCGGTCTCGGAAATATCTTCGCGCGCCATGTGCAGTGCCTCGCCGACAAGGCCGGCCACGCGGTGCATGTTCGCCATGTCTTTCACGAAGCGGGGGCCCTCGCTGTCGTCGTCCTCCTCCAGCCCCTCGCGCAATAGCGCGAAGGTAGCCTGGGTAACCGACAGGTTGCCCGCCGTGCAGGCGATGATCGTGCGATCTTCGCTATGCTCGAGGATGTGGAGCTTCTTGTAGGAGGAGATGTTGTCGACACCCGCATTGGTGCGGGTGTCGGCGATCATGATCAGCCCCTGTTCGAGCAACATTCCCAAGCAATATGTCATGCGACTCCGATAGGTAGTGGCCAGTCAGGCCCTCCGGTTAGCCGTGAAATTGTGCACCGCAAAGAGCGCAATTTCGCGAAAGTGTGGATCGAGACAGTTGGAACGATCCTCAGTTCTGCACCTGATTCTGGGCTTGGGTCACCCGAACATCGACGGTCAGTGTCTCTTCGCCGCCGCCAAGCCGCTGACCGGCAACAGGGGCGGCTTCCAGATAGTCCAGGCCGCAAGCGACGCGGATATAGGCGTCGTCAGGGCTGATTCCGTTGGCCGGATCGAAGCCGGTCCAGCCGATCGCGGGCAAATAGGCCTCGGCCCAGGCATGGCTCGCTTCCTGGATATGGGCGCCGTCGCGGCGGTAGAGGTGTCCCGAAATGTAGCGCGCCGGAATGCCCATCGCTCGCGCGGCCGCACAGAAAATATGGGCATGATCCTGGCAAACACCGGTATTGCTGGCAAAGGCGGTCGCGGCGTTGCGCTCGACGGCGTCCAGTGTCGGCACGTAGCGGATCTCGTTCAGTATGCGGGACATCAGCAGATGCATCCGGCTCAGCGGATCCTTTTCGGCCTTGGCGATGTCCGCAGCGAAGGAGCGGATCGCATCGTCCGCAGCGCTCAAATTCGTAGCCCGCAGAAAAACCTCGACCGGCAAGGGTTCCGGCGCATCCTCGACAAGGCCCGAACGGTCGCCGGTCAGCACCTCGCCCGAAACCTTCAGCGCAATCCGCTCGATGGGGCCGGTGATGTAGAGCATCGTCAACTCGTTGCCATAGCCATCCCGGCCGGGCCTGAGTCGCGCATCGCAATCGACGTCGATATGCCAGTCGATAACATGCTGAGCGGCGTAATTGACCGGCGTCATTCGTAGCAGCTGTACGAGCCGTCGCTGCGGCTGCGTAAACGCATAATCTGTGCTGTACTCTACCTGGAGGCGCATCTAGTCGAACCGGAACTGTCGGGTGATGGCTTGGCTTAGAAGCCGGTTCTCTTTGATAAAGGCCTGCAGGTATTCGTGCAATCCGCCGGCCATGATTTCGCGGATGCGGGTCTTGCCGATCCGCTGCTGCAACAGCCGCGCCATCCGATCAGCCTCGCCCTGAAAACCCGTCGTTTTGCAAAGCGCATCGAGTATGCTCACGACCTCGCCGGCAGTTGCCGCCAGCGAACGCGGCAATTCGCGGCGCAGGACAAGCATCTCGACGACGCGGCTCGGCGAGAGCCCATCGCGATAGAGCCAGCGAAAGGCGGTATTGGCCGAAGCCGTCTGGAGGATGGTGCTCCATTGATCGCGATCGATAAGGCCGCCGACTTCTTCGCCCTCCGGCAGGATCAAATGATATTTGACGTCGATCAGTCGCGCCATGTTGTCGGCGCGTTCGATACAGGCGCCAAGACGGAGGAAGAACTGGCTTTCCTGGCGCAGCATCCGGTGGATTGCACCCTCGAAACCGCGGGTTTCGGCTTTCAGCGCTTCGATCAGGTTGATCGTCGCCTGGGTGCCGCCGACGGCGCTCCGGTCCCTGAGGCCGAGCCAAGCGCGATTGATACTTTCCCAGCCTTCGCGGGTTAGCGCGGTACGCACGGCGCGGGCGTTCATTCGCGCGCTGTACAGGCAATTGCGGACCGAATTGGAATTGTCTTCGGCCAGCATCATGAAGTTGGCAACGTTGGTCGGATTTACGGTTTCGCCGGTCGCCGCATAGTCTTTGGCCGAGGAAGCGACGGCGAGCGCGCTTTCCCAGGCGCCTTCACCGGCGGGACGCGCCGAGAGCGAATCGAGCCGCACCGTCGCTTCGACGAGCCGGGCGGTGAATTCGGCGCGCTCTACATAGCGGCCGATCCAGTAGAGATAGGAGGCGGTCCGGGCGAGCATCAGGCTTTGGCCTCGGGCTGTCCATGGGCCGGCTGTTCATGATCCGGGCGCAGGACGAAGCTGTCCTTGGTGCCGCCGCCCTGGCTCGAATTGACGACCAGCGATCCCTCTCGAAGGGCGACGCGGGTGAGGCCGCCGGGTACCGTGTGGACGCCGTTGGTTCCGCTTAAAACGAATGGCCTGAAATCGACATGGCGGCCCTTTATCGCCTTGCCGGCGAGCGTCGGGACGGTCGAGAGGGCGAGGGTCGGCTGGGCGATATAGCCCTGCGGATTGGCCTTCAGCGCGGTGCGGAATTCGGCGATCTCCTCCTCTGTCGAAGTCGGGCCGACAAGCATGCCATAGCCGCCGGAACCGTCGACCTTCTTGACGACGAGGTCGGCAAGATTTTCAAGTGTGTATTTAAGTGCATCGGGTTCGCGGCAGCGCCATGTCTCGACATTGGGCAGCCTGGCCTCGGCGCCTGTATAATATTTCACGATTTCGGGCATGTAGGAGTAGATCGCCTTGTCATCGGCGATTCCACCGCCCGGCGCGTTGATCAGCGTTACATTGCCGGCGAAATAGGCGGCTATCAGGCCGGGTACGCCGAGCATCGAATCCGGACGAAAGACGAGCGGATCGAGGAAATCGTCGTCGATACGCCGGTAGATGACGTCGACGCGCTTGCGCCCCTCGATCGTCCGCATCCAGACGATATCATCGTCGACGATCAGGTCCGCCGCCTCGACGAGCTCGATACCGACATTATCGGCAAGGAAGCTGTGTTCGTAAAAGGCGCTGTTGAAATGGCCGGGTGTGAGGAGCACGCAGCACGGACTGTTCGAGACGCTGTCCGGGGCAACCGATTGCATCATTTCCCGCAAGGCATCGGTATAGCTGTCAACCGGTTCGACTTCGAATATCTCGAACAGTTCGGGGCATAGCCGCAGCATAGCCTCGCGATTTTCCAGCATATAGGAAACGCCGGACGGCGTGCGGGCATTGTCCTCGAGCACCAGGAATTCGTCGGCGCTGGTGCGGACCATGTCGATGCCGCAGATATGCGCGTAAAGGCCATGTGGCGGACGATGGCCGTTGACGAGGGGGGTGAAACCGGGATTGCCGAGCACGAGATCGGCTGGCACGACGCCGTCCTTGAGGATCTTCCGCGCCCCGTACACATCTTCCAGGAAGAGGTTCAGCGCCGTTACGCGTTGCTCCAGCCCTTCCGAGAGCGACTGCCATTCTTTATGGGTGAAGACGCGGGGAATGATGTCGAACGGAATGATCCGCTCGGCCTCTTCGTCTTCGCCATAGACGTTGAAGGTGATGCCGAGCTGCCGAAAGGCCGCCTCGGCCTGGGTCTGGCGACGGCGTAGCTCCGGCTTGGACGTTTCCTTGATCCAACGCGCGAGAGACTCGAATCCGGGCCGGGGCTTGCGCCCCCGGCTGTATCCCCAGATCTCGTCAAAATATTTTTGCGCCATTGTGCAGTGCAATAATGCACGAACACCTCGCTTTGTTCAATCTCTTTAGAAAGCTACGGAAAATGGGTCTCGACAATCGCTCGGGAGAAAATCATGATTTGCTCCCGAGACCGGGAACGAAGGCGGGCACCCGTTCGCGATAGCGAAGATAATCGTCGCCCAGATCGGCGATCAGATCGGCTTCTTCGAACTTTGTGGCGATCAGCACGTAGGCGGCGGCACTGAGCGCAAAGACGAGCTGGCCGACGGTGAAATGCGTGACCAGCCACGGTGTAAGCATCCAACCGAGGCTGATCGGATGACGGGTCAGCGCATAGAGATACCGGGCCGAAAAAGAGGGCCCCGTTTCGGCGCGGCCACGGAATTCGGCCCAGGCCTGGGAAAGCCCGAAAAATCCGAAATGGCCGAAATTGGAAGGTCGCGGCGAACATCACCGCCCAGACCGCCAGATAGAGGCCGGCGATAGCGATCTGCGCCCAAAGCGGCTCCACCGACCAGAGGGTGATCGGGATCGGTTGCCAGAGCAGCACGAGCAGCGCGGTCACCGCTGCCGTCATATAGAGATAGGTCGCCCGTTCGATCGATGTCGGGACGAACCGCGTCCGCCAGCGTTTGAAGCTGGCCCGCGCGGTCAGCGAGTGATGGAGCCCAAAGCCGAGGACGAGCGCCGCATCGACGGCAATGGCGGTCCAGAGGGGACCGTCAAAGCCGCCGTCGTTGATCCCCTTGGGCACGCCGAAGTCGGCGAGGAAGCCGATGATATAGGCGATGCTCGCGAGCGCCAGCAGATAGCCGATGCCGGCATAGGCGAGGATGAGCGGTCTTTTCACGTGTCTCTCCAGGTTGCGTATGCGGTATCCCTGGAGGGAGGGCAGTGTGAACGAACGTTTGAAGCAGCGTTGGAATTCGGATCGCAACTGTCACCATAGTTGGCAGACATAAGGAAAAGGGCCGCAGCATTTCTGCTGCGGCCCTGCCCCTGTTCGGATATGGAACCCGGTTCCGGAATTGTCAGTTCTAGGCGACCTGTGCCTGTTCTTCTTCCTCGGGATCGCGCAGCACATAGCCGCGGCCCCAGACTGTTTCGATGTAGTTTTCACCGCCCGAAGCAAGGCTCAGCTTCTTGCGCAGCTTGCAGATGAAGACGTCGATGATCTTGAGTTCGGGCTCGTCCATACCGCCATAAAGGTGGTTGAGGAACATTTCCTTGGTCAGGGTCGTGCCCTTGCGCAGCGAAAGCAGCTCGAGCATTGCATATTCCTTGCCCGTCAGATGGACGCGGTTGCTATCGACTTCGACCGTCTTGGCGTCGAGATTGACGGCGAGCTTGCCAGTCTTGATGACCGACTGCGAATGGCCCTTGGAGCGGCGCACAACGGCATGGATGCGGGCGACCAGCTCTTCACGGTGGAAAGGTTTGGTAACGTAATCGTCGGCACCGAAGCCGAAACTGCGAACCTTGGAATCCATCTCGGCAATGCCCGAAAGGATGAGGACCGGCGTCTGGACCTTCGAAAGACGGAGCTTCTTCAGCACGTCATAGCCGTGCATGTCCGGCAGGTTCAGGTCGAGCAATATGATATCGTAATCATAGAGCTTGCCGAGATCGAGGCCTTCTTCGCCAAGATCTGTCGTATAGACGTTGAACCCCTCGGTCGTCAGCATCATCTCGATGCTCTTGGCCGTGGTCGGCTCGTCTTCGATCAGCAACACTCGCATCAGGTCTACCCCTTGCTATGGGCACCGAATGGAAAGGCTGTTCCGCTCGGCTCGGTGCAATTCATTAACCATCGAAGGTATGAACGCAAAAGGTTAAAGGCCAGTTAACTCCACGAGTCGCGAAGCTGTGACATTTGGGACTCACTAATAATTCAGCGAAAATACCACGATGCGAGGGCGCTAAGCGGTCAGCCGTTTGGCAAGAAACGCGACCAGCGCCTCGACCCTGGCGGGGCGATGACGGCCCGGCGGCGTGAGAATATGGATGCCGCCATTGTCGTCCGACCATTCGGACAGGATCGAAACCAGCGTGCCCTTGCGAAGATCTTCGTCGACGATGAAGTCGGGTAAACGCGCAATGCCGAGCCCGGCACGCAGCGACGGCAGCATCGCATCGCCGCTGTTCCCCGACAACGGCCCGTTCACTTCCACCGAGACTTCTTCGCCCGCGATACTCTGGAAATGCCAGAGCCGGGGGTTGGGAAGGTTGGTGTAGCTGATGCAATCGTGCCCCGAGAGCTCGCTCGGATGGCCGGGCATGCCCCGCCGTTCGAGATAGGACGGGGCCACGACGATCCAGCCCGTAACGTCGCCGAGGCGGCGGGCCCGCAAGGAGCTGTCGGGCAGGGCGGCAATCCTGATCGCGAGATCGAAACCGCGCTCGATGATGTCGATGCGTTCGTCGCTGAGATCGAGGTCGATGCGGATTTCGGGATATTCGGTCAGGAATTCGGCGAGCAGCGGCGCGACATGCAGCGCGCCATAAGACATCGGCGCGGCCATCCGGATCGTGCCGCGCGGCTTTTCGGAATCCTCGCGCGCCGCATCCTCCAGTCCGGCGCCGAGGTCGAGCAGTTGCTGCGCCCTGCCCATCAGCGCCCGTCCGCTCTCGGTCAGCGACAGGCTGCGCGACGTCCTGTGCAGCAGATTGACGCCCTGTGCGCGTTCGAGCCGGGAAACGGCCTTGGATACGGTCGCCTTGGACATGCCGAGTTCGACGGCCGTTGCCGTAAACGACCGCAATTCCGCGACTTTCGCGAATATCGCCCAAGCTTCAAGATCGGGTAATTGTGACATATTTAGAAACGATCATTTTCCAAAGTTTCTATTTATGATCTCTGGCGGTACCCTATCTCATTGTCAACGGAACCTCCGCCAAAGAAATCGTACCGGGAGACAGACAATGATCGAGAAACGACCCTTTTATCAGATCGGCCACGCCAACCACGGCTGGCTGGACGCGCATCACCATTTCTCATTCGCCAATTATTACGATCCCGAGCGTTTGGGTTGGGGTCCGATCCGGGTGTGGAACGACGACAGCATCGCGGCAGGGGCTGGCTTTCCACCGCATCCGCACCGCGACATGGAGATCATCACCTATGTCCGCACCGGCGCGATCACGCACGAAGACAGCATGGGCAATCGCGGCCGCACCGAAGCGGGCGACGTCCAGGTGATGAGCGCCGGTTCCGGCGTCCGGCACAGCGAATACAATCTCGAGGACGAGACGACGACGCTGTTCCAGATCTGGATCGAGACCGCGAAACCCGGGGCAGAGCCGCGCTGGGGCGCGAAGCCCTTTCCCAAGGGCGATCGCTCGGGCCGGTTCGTAACGCTCGCCAGCGGCTTCGCCGATGACGATGCGCTTGAAATCCTCACCCCGGCGCGCGTCATGGGCGCGACGCTGAAAGCCGGCGAGGCGATCGACTATACGGTGCCGGAGGGCAATCACGCCTATCTGGTGCCGGCCACCGGCAAGATCGTCGCGAACGACGTCGAGATCGATGCGCGTGACGGCGCGGCGATTACCGGCGGCACCAGCCTGCATCTGGAGGCGCTCGAGGACAGCGAACTCGTCCTCGTCGACGCCGCCTGACACCCCTCCGCCGCCCCGGCCTTCCCCCGGCCGGGGCGGCGGTTCCCTTTCAACGCCAACCCAACCGATCACCGACAAGACAACACTGACAAAACAGGGAGATTTCCATGACCAAGATACTCGTTCTCTACTATTCGACCTACGGCCATATCGAAGCCATGGCGCAGGCCGTCGCCGAAGGCGCGCGCGCGGCCGGCGCCGAGGTCGATATCAAGCGCGTCCCCGAAACCGTGCCCGAAGAGAGGGCGCGCGAAAACGGTTTCAAGCTGGACCAGGATGCGCCGATTGCCGAGATCGGCGATCTTGCCAATTATGACGGCATCGCCATCGGCGCGGGCACGCGGTTCGGCCGGATTTCCTCGCAAATGGCGAGCTTCCTCGATCAGGGCGGCGGGCTGTGGTTCACCAATGCGCTTGTCGGCAAGGTTGGCGGCGCGTTCACGGCCTCGGCGAGCCAGCATGGCGGACAGGAAACGACGCTCTTCTCGCTGATCACCAACATGCTGCATTTCGGCATGACCATCGTCGGGCTCGATTACGGCTTTGGCGACCAGAACGGCGTCGACGAAGTGAAGGGCGGATCGCCTTATGGCGCGACGACCATCGCCAACAATGACGGCAGCCGCATGCCCAGCGAAACCGAACTGGCCGGTGCCCGCTATCAGGGCCGCCGTATCGCCGAAACGGCCGCCAAGCTCGCGGCCTGATCGCCTTGTCGGGCCGCTATTGTTCCGTGATCGCTTCGAGCGCTTCGAAGCAGTGCGGATCGATGGCGGCCCCGACTTCCCCCTCGATAATCGACAGCGCCTTTTCGCGCGGCATCGCTTCGCGATAGGGGCGATCGGCGACAAGCGCGTCGTAGAAATCGCACACCGAGATGATCCGCGTGTCCATGCTGATCGTCGTTGCGTCGAGGCCCAGCGGATAGCCCTTCCCATCGAGCCGTTCGTGATGGGCACCGGCAATCGCCGCCATATCCTCGAAAATCGAAATCCGGCGGAGGATATCAGTCGTGTGCCGGGCGTGATCGCGCATGATCACCCATTCTTCCTCGTCGAGCTTTCCGGGCTTGTCGAGGATCAGGTTGGAGACGCCGAGCTTACCGATATCGTGGAGGATGGCGGCGCGGCGCAGCGTGCGGCTGCGGTCTTCTTGATAGCCGAGATAGGTGCATATGCCGCCGACATAATCGCCGACGCGAGCCGAATGGCCGCTCGTATAGGGGCTTTTTGCGTCGATGACCTGGCCGAAGGCGCTGGCAATGTCGTCGAGATAATCCTCGTCGACGACCACGATGTTTTGTGCGGGTTCGAGCGCGAAAACCTGCTGTTCGATGTCCGGCGCAGCGAGATCCGTCCAGAATTCGTCCGTCCGTGCCAGGGCGAAGAAGGCGGTGCACAGTTCGGGGTCGAACCAGTTGCCCATCCGCACCCTCACTTCGTTGCAGGCGGCTTCGCGGCCATTGGCCTTCCAGAATACGTCGACAATCTGTGTCAGCAGCGCGATGCGGGAGAAGAGCGGGATTACGGCGCCCGTGACGCCGTTCGGCTTGCCCGATCCGTCCCAATGTTCGTCGAGCCCGGCAATACCGTCGGCGACCGTCTCGGAAAAGCGCAGCTGGCGCGCGATATCGGCACCGCGCATACAGCGGGTCTCGACCAGCGAACGGGCGATTTCGGGGCCGTTCTTCAAGATATTGGTGATCGCACTGATGCGGCGGGTGAACGGCGCATCGATGCCGGTGCGCGTGAACACGAATTTCAGCACATTGGCGAGGTTGCCATCCACGAATTTGAAATCGTGTTTGAAGCTGTGATCGTCGGCCAGATAGAGTTCGCAGATCCGGGCGGCGTTGCTGCTGCAGCCGAGATCTTTCATCAGCAGCGTATAATAGAGTTCCCAAAGCTCGTTTTCGGGAAGGCCGATGGCACGGCCGATCCGGGTGCCGATCCAGCAACAGCGCACGCAATGCCCCTCGGGCTGCCCTTCGGTCAGGTCCAGCGCATAGCTGAACGCGCTCAGAATCTCGGCCAGAGAAACGAGTTGTTCGGAACCTTCGGCGAATGAATCCGAAAATCGACCGTGCAGCATGCTGCTACCTCCAGGCCCCCGTCTACATCCGGCGTCGTTAGGGAATTGTTACCATTTGGGCGAAGGCTGGCCGTCGCCCGGCTATGCAGAACCCCGCCTACTCCGCTAAGCCGCCGCCATGCTGATCGACACCATCCTTTTTATCGACGGCGAGGCGATCGTCATCGACAAGCCCGCCGGGCTGGCCGTCACACGGCCCAAGCGCGGCGGCGATTGTGTCGAAGCGCGGCTCGGCGAACTGAAAGAGGGCTTTGCCCGCTCGCCGATGATCGTTCATCGGCTCGATCAGGATACCAGCGGCTGCCTGTTGCTGGCGCGCAATCCGAAGGCTCTGAAACGGTTCAACGCGACCTTCGCCGAAGGCGGGGCGCGCAAGGCCTATTGGGCGATCATCGATGGAGTCCCGGCAACGGAAGAAGGCATGATCGACCTGCCGCTTGCCAAGCGCTCGACGCGCGAGCGCGGCTGGTGGATGGAAGGCGATCGGAAAGGCAAGTCGGCGCGCACGGCGTGGCGTGTGCTCGCCCGGAAAGAGGCGTGTGCGCTGCTCGAGTTCAGCCCGGAAACCGGGCGCACGCACCAATTGCGCGTCCATGCCAAGGAGGGGCTTGGGATGCCGATCATAGGCGACCCGGTCTATGGAGACGGTGCCAAAGACGGCGGCAGCGCGATGCTGCTCCACGCCCGCTCGCTCGTCGTGCCGCGCTCCGGCAAGCCGCCGGTCGAGGCCAGCGCGCCCTTGCCCGAACGCTTCGGTTCATGGGATCTCATAGACGATGCCGCGTCCTGACCATCCTGCCATTCCGCCCGATGCGATCGAGGAACGCCATCTCGCGGGTACCGGTCCGGGCGGACAGAATGTCAACAAGGTCGCGACGGCGATCCAGCTGCGGGTCAATGTCCCCGCGCTGGGCCTTGCGCCGTCTGTCTATCGCCGGCTCAGGGAGCTTGCCGGCAGCCGGATGACGGTGGACGGCGTGCTCGTCGTCACTGCGCGCCGCCACCGGACGCAGGAAGCCAATCGCCGCGAAGCGCTGGCGCGGGTCGCCGCGCTGCTTGAAAAAGCACACCAGCGACCGGTTTACCGCGTAAAGACCAAGCCGAGCCGTTCCGCCAAGGCCAAGCGGGTGGACAAGAAGAAGGCGCGTAGCCAGATTAAGCAGGCCCGCGGGAAACCGCGGCTGGATTAGTCCCCTCCACCAGGAACGGCCCATGCACGAAATCGCCATTACCAAAACGCAAGACAAGCCGGCGCTCTATGTCGATCTCCTTTCGGCGCTCGACGGGCTGACGGCGGACGAGCCCGATGCCATCGCCAATATGGCCAACGCGGCGGCGCTGCTCTGGGAATATCTGCCGGATATCAACTGGGCCGGCTTTTACCGGCTGGTCGGCGAGGACCTGTTGCTGGGTCCGTTCCAGGGCAAGGTCGCCTGTATCCGGATCGCGATGGGCGCGGGCGTTTGCGGCACCGCGGCGGCGACGCGCGAGACGCAATGCATCGCGGATGTCGATGCTTTTCCGGGCCATATCCCGTGCGATGCCGTCTCGGCTTCGGAACTTGTCGTGCCGATCGCCGTCGGCGACCGGCTGATCGGTGTGCTCGATATCGACAGCCCGTTGAAAGCCCGCTTCGATGCCGAGGATGTTAAGGGCTGCGAAGCGCTGGTGGGTCTGCTGGCGCCGCGGCTGGCCGGCTAGCCGCCCACTCCGCTATCATTGCTTCAAATCGGGACAGAAATGACCCGAAAGCCGCGTGGCGCGGTCCTTCCGAAACTGTTAAGAAAATGTAAATGGCGGCGCTCGGCGCGTTCGCCGGCCAGACAGTTCAGGCAGGAAGGGCAAGACATGCGGACCCTAGTATTTCTCGGCATTTTGGCGGTTTCCGCAGCGTTGCCCGCGGCGGGCCAGGCGCAATCCGAATCGGGCGGTTCGAGCGCCGGCGTGGCGACAGCGACGCAGGCGATGCGCGGTGCCAATGGCGGCTGGCAGGGCGGCGGAAACCGGCAAGGCGGCGGCAATTGGGGCGTGCGCGGCGGCGGTAACTGGCGTGGCGGCGGCAATTGGGGAACGCGCGGCGGCGGTAACTGGAGCGGCGGCCATGGCGGTTCGACCTATGTCTGGCGCGGCGGCGGCGGATATAGAGGCGGTTATCAGGGCGGTTTTAGCCGGGGCCATCGTTTCGTCGTTGGCGGTTACATGCCGACCTATTTTCTCGCGCCGCGCTATTATGTCGTGAACTATCCCTATTACGGCCTGGCCCAGCCTGCTTATGGCTATCGTTGGGTGCGTTATTATGACGACGCCTATATGGTCGATGGGCGCGGCTATATCGCCGATTACCGCACCAGCGTTCCCTATCAGGGCGGTTATCGCGGCGACTATGAGTATGAAGACGGCTATTATGACGCTCGCGGTGACGAGCGCGAATATCGCGAACGGCGCGGTGGCGACGGCGCGGCGGCCGGGGCCGTGATTGGCGGCATTGTCGGCGGGGTAGCGGGCAACCGCATCGCAGGACGCGGCCACCGCACCGAAGGCACGATCATCGGAGCGGGTATCGGCGCGATCACCGGCGTCGCCATCGGCAGCGCATCGGAGCGCAGCCGCTATCGCGACGACGGCTATCGCGAGGACGGCTATCGCGGAGCGCATCATCGCGGTCCGGTTCCCGAATATGTCGGCGAAGGCGATTACTATCCGCAGATGGAATATGGCGCGTCCTACGAATATGATTATCGCGAAGAGCGCGCCGCGCCGCCGCCGATGGCCTATCATGCGCAGCCGCCCGTCCAGACCCATGTCCAGGTCGGCGGGGCGACATCGCACGCTGTGAGCTATGCGGGCGGCGGGCAGAGCGCGACGACGACGATCGTGATCAATCCGGCGCCGGCCGTGGCCACGACAACAACCACCTTTATCGAGGAAGAAGTCGAATATGTCGCACCGCGCCGCCGCGCGCGCAGGCCCGCGCGCCGCACAGCGCCGCAGCCGACATGCCGCGTCGTTTGCCCGTGCGTCTGCAACTAGCCTGGGGGCAGGGGGAGAAAAGGGCGGCCGGAGCGATCCAGCCGCCCTTTTTGCAGCCCGCTTCGATGGCGGTCAGTAGCGCCTCGGCCCGCCGCCAAAGGTGACGATGCTTTCCGTGCCGTTTTCGGAGATCGCGGACACGCCGAAGAAATGGTCGTCGATCACGACATTCTCCAGGGTGACCTCGGTCGTGCCGATCACATCCTGGCTATGCTCCCAGTCGAGCCGGTCGTTGCGCCGCCAATGGACGCGGTAGCGCGCCGCGCCTTCCACCGTCTCCCATGTAATCGTCGTGTCGGGCGAAACCGCGCCGGCGATGACCACCGAAGCGGGCGGCGCTGGCGCGTTGGCAAGCTCGCGCGCGGCAGCGATGTTGAGCGCCGTTACCCGGGCGAGATAGGGAAAGTCCATATAGTCGACCGTGTCGCCGTAAAAGACACCGTGCTCGGTCCGTAAATCCTGATGCTGGTGCGCGTAATTCTCCGCGCCGACCGTGAAGCGCACCGCGGGGAAGCCGGCGGCGAGCATCGGAATATGGTCGCCGCCACGGCTGAACCGGTCCGGCCGGCCGACCCGGAACACCTCGAGCCCGATCTGCGGGTTCTCTTCGCCGACGCGCTGGATCAGCCGGGCGAGCGCGCGCGACGGCCCATCCATCTCGCCGCCATTGCCGCGCCGGGCGATCTGCGCGTCCATCTCCTCGGACGAGCGGATGCCCTCCGAGAAGACGCGCACCCTGCCGTCGACGATCTCGCCGGAGCTGCCCAGCGTGTTGCCGACGATATCGTTGTTGAGCACCGCGGCGACGTCCCAGCCCTGCTCCTGCGCATGGCGGGCGAGCAGCTGGCCGCCCCAAAGCCCCTGTTCTTCGCCCGAAAGCAGTGCGAAGACGATGGTCGCATCATGTTGCCCGCGGCTCAGCATGCGCGCCGCCTCGATCACGAGCGCGGTGCCCGATCCGTCGTCATTGGCGCCGGGCGCGTCGCTGGTCGAATCCATCGGATCGGAAACCCGGCTGTCGATATGACCCTGGATGATGATGACGCGGTTGGGATGACTCGTGCCGCGCTGGATGGCGAGCACATCCTCGACGACGACGCCATCGGGCGCGCGCGGGCCGGTGAAGGTGTCGGATATCCGCCGAACTTCGATGCAGCCGCCGCATTGCATCGAATAGGTCTGGAACTGGTCTGCACCCCAATTGCGCGCGGCGCCGATCCCGCGCGTCGGATGGTCGGCGCTCGACAGCGTGTGGCGGGTTCCGAAGGAGACGAGCCGCTCGACAAGCGCGCGCATCCGCTCCGGCGAGGTGGCGTCGGCGGGACTGGTGCCCGATTGCGCCAATGCGGGCGCGGACAGGGTCAGCGAGAGAGCGGCGGAGAGAAGAAGGTGTTTGGTCATAAGCCGCAGGCTGACGCTTTCCTGGCGCCAAGGCAAGGGTGCCCGGACGCGTATTTCACCCCAGCTTCTCCAGCTCCTCGAAGCTCAGATTCCCGGGTACGATGATGACGGGACAGGGCAGGTCTCCGGCGATGCTCGTAAAATGGGTAACGAGCGGGCCGGGCGATCCGCCTGCCGCTGCGCCGAGCATGATGCCGGCGATATTCTCGCTCTCGTCAACGGCCTCGCGGACCATCTTGACCGGATCGCCGCGCTTGACGGTGATCTTGGGCTGGACGCCGGTCACCTCGACCAGCTCGCCCGCCGCCTGCGCGACTGCGGCTTCGGCGCGCAGCTGCGCCTCTTCCTCGAACGTCGCCTCGACGGCGGCCCAGTTCACGAATTCCTGAGGCGGGATCAGCGCGATGATCTCGACGGTGCGGCCCAGCTTGATGGCGCGCACGGCCGCATAGTGAAGCGCCGTTTTCGCTTCCTGCGTTTCGTCGATGACGACCAGATAGGTCCGCATCTTTCGCCCCCTCGCAAACCGGATGCCCGTTGGCGCAAAGACTGCGCTAATATGGGTTCGCTGGCAAGCGAGGGACGGCGACCGGGCTGTTCGCAAAGGCGGTTGGGCGTTATGCTGCTCTATCGGATGAACGGGAGCAGGCGTGAACAAGGCAATATTCTGGGCGGTTACGGTGCTGGCGCTGCTGTTGAACGGCTTCAGCATCTACGACCTCTATATGACGATCATGCACGACCCCGCCTATCTGGAGCATGTACCGGCGGAGATGATTGCGATGATCGACGCCTTTCCCGAATGGCGACGGCTCCTCTGGATCGTCGGCGTGTTCATGGGCGCGATCGCCGCCGTGCTGATGCTCTTGCGCATGGCTATGGCCGAACGCGTCTTCTGGGCGACCGCCGCCTTCATGGCCATCGGCTTTCTCGGCTATGACCTGCCCTTCGGAAACGGGTTTACAGGCTATGGCACTGCCGGTGTTATCTTTTCTATCGTGCTAATCGGCATTCAGACCGCCTTCGCCCTTTACGCACGCCGGGCGGCGCGGCATGGAATGCTGCGCTAGACGCCGCGCTTGAGGGAGCCAGGGATACCGCCATGCCCATCGAATTGAAGATGCCCGCGCTTTCGCCGACCATGGAGGAAGGCACGCTCGCCAAATGGCTGATGAAGGAAGGCGACGAGATTACGTCCGGCGATATCATGGCCGAGATCGAAACCGACAAGGCGACGATGGAATTCGAAGCCGTCGATGAGGGAATACTCGCCAAGATCCTGGTGCCCGAAGGGACCGACGAAGTCGCGGTAGGCACGGTCATCGCGCTGATCGCCGAAGAGGGTGAGGATCCCGCAGGCATCGAAGCGCCGTCGGGCGATGCGAAGCCGGCTCCCGCGCCCGCCAAGCAAGGGGCCAAGCAAGCGAAGGAGGCGGCGGCAGCTCCGGCACCCGCCACTCCAGCCGCGCCGACGTCTGCGCCGCCTGCGCCGGTTGCCGATGGCGACCGGGTCAAGGCAAGTCCGCTGGCGCGGCGCCTGGCCGAAGCCAAGGGCGTCGATCTGGCAAGCCTGTCCGGCAGCGGCCCCAAGGGACGGATCGTCAAGGCCGATATCGAGGCTGCCGAAGGCGGCGCGCCCGCCAAGGCCGCAGCGCCAGCGCCGATGGCTCCGTCCGTGCCGGTCGATCCCGGCGATATCCCGCACCAGATCGAAAAACTCTCGAACATGCGCAAGACGATCGCGCGCCGCCTCACCGAGGCCAAGCAGACCGTTCCGCATATCTATCTCACCGTCGATATCCGGCTCGATGCGCTGCTCAAATTGCGCGGGGAGCTCAATGCTTCGCTCGAACCGCGCGGCATCAAGCTGTCGGTCAACGATCTCCTCATCAAGGCGCTGGCGCTCTCGCTGATGCAGGTGCCCAAATGCAACGTCTCCTTCGCGGGCGACCAGCTGATCAGCTATAGCCGCGCCGATATCTCGGTGGCGGTCAGCATCCCGGGCGGCCTGATTACGCCGATCGTTGCGGGCGCGGACATGAAGAGCGTCTCGGCGATCTCGACCGAGATGAAGGAACTGGCCGAGCGCGCCAAGGACGGAAAACTCCAGCCGCATGAATATCAGGGCGGTACGGCCTCGATCTCCAACATGGGCATGTTCGGCATCAAGGCGTTCGACGCGGTCATCAACCCGCCCCAAGGCATGATCATGGCGATCGGCGCGGGCGAGAAGCGGCCTTATGTGATCGACGACAGCCTGCAGATCGCGACCATCATGTCCGCCACCGGCAGCTTCGATCACCGCGCCATCGACGGCGCCGACGGCGCGCAGCTGATGCAGGCGTTCAAACAACTGGTGGAGAAGCCGCTGGGCATGCTCGCTTAGTGTGGCGGGCGTTACCTTATATTCGGGAAATACGGATCCGCCATCCGATCGTCCGCACCGCAATGCCAGAGGAGACCGCATGGTAGAAGGACGCTTTATCGTTCGCGGGATCGTTGCGACACTGCTTTCGCCGCTGGTGGGTGGATTCGTAGTGGCGCTCCTATTAACCGCCAGCATCTTCATTCTCATGCCCGAAGGCACCAGCTCGAATTTCGTGACCTTCATGCTGTTCGTCTGGCTGACCGCGGCGTTTTTCGGTGGGCCCTTTATTATGGTAGCGACGCTGCTCACCCAAATTCCATTGACGATCTTGCATCGCAAACGTGGCCGCAGGGCCGTGTGGATGCACCTTGCGGCAAGCGCGGCCCTTGCATTCCTGCTCTTTTTACTGCTTGCGCAAGCTCTTACCGGCATGAACTTCATGCGGTCATTCGATCTCCTGAAAGAAGAGGATCTCATATGGATGGCAAATATCGCAGTCGGCGCTGTTTCGGTGGGTATGTTATGGGACTGGCTTGTCCTGAAACCGATGTTCAAAGGCGGATAATCGATGGCCAACCAATATGATCTTATCATCCTCGGCTCCGGGCCCGGCGGCTATGTCGCGGCGATCCGGGCCTCGCAGCTCGGGCTCAAGGTGGCAATCGTCGAACGGGAGCTTTTGGGCGGCATCTGTCTCAACTGGGGGTGCATTCCGACCAAGGCGCTGCTGCGGACGAGCGAGATTTATCACTATATGACGCACGCGGAGTCCTACGGGCTTTCGGTTGAGAATCCCGGCTTCGATCTGAAAAAGATCGTCGAGCGGTCGCGCGGCGTCGCGAAGCAGCTCAATATGGGCGTCACCGGGCTGATGAAGAAGAACAAGGTCGATGTGCATCTCGGCACCGGCAGCCTCACGGCCAAGGGCAAGATGACCGTCGAGGATGCCGACGGGAAGCAAACCGAACTGGTGGCGAAAAACATCATGGTCGCGACAGGTGCCCGCGCCCGCGACCTGCCTTTCGCCAAGGCCGACGGCAAGCGCATCTGGACCTATCGGCACGCGATGGTGCCGCAGGAGGTGCCGACCAAGCTGCTCGTTATCGGATCGGGCGCGATCGGCATCGAATTTGCCAGCTTCTATTCGGACCTCGGCGCCGAGGTGACGGTCGTCGAGATGTTGCCGCGCATCCTGCCGGTCGAGGACGAGGCGGTCTCCAAGCATATGGAAAAGACGCTGAAGAAGCAGGGCATGACGATCATGACCGGCGCCGGCGTCGATAAGCTGGAGGCGGGTGCCAAGAGCGTGAGGGCCGCGATCAAGGATGCCAAGGGCAAGGTGACCGAAACCGAGTTCAGCCATGCCATCGTCGCCATCGGCATCGTGCCGAACACCGAAGGCGTGGGGCTCGATACGCTGGGCGTGAAGACCGCCAAGAACGGTCATATCGAAGTCGACGGTTACGGCCGCACCAATGTCGAGGGCATTCTCGCCATCGGCGATGTCACCGGCCCGCCCTGGCTCGCGCACAAGGCAAGCCATGAGGGCGTGGTTGCGGTCGAGAAACTGGCCGGCGGCAATCCGCACCCCTTCGAAACCTGGAACATCCCGGGTTGCACCTATTCGCGCCCGCAGGTTGCTTCGGTCGGCTTTACCGAAGCCAAGGCGAAGGAAGCCGGGCACAAGGTGAAGGTCGGCAATTTCCCGTTTATCGGTAACGGCAAGGCGATTGCGCTCGGGGAAGCCGATGGCTTCATCAAGACGGTATTCGATGCCGAAACCGGCGAACTGCTCGGCGCGCACATGATCGGCGCGGAAGTGACCGAACTCATCCAGGGCTATGCCGTCGCGCGGCAGTTGGAGACGACCGAAGCCGAACTGATGGAAACCGTGTTCCCGCACCCGACCCTGTCGGAGATGATGCACGAAAGCGTACTCGACGCTTATGATCGTGTGCTGCATATCTAGGCGGCAACACAACAGGGGCAGGCATATGTTGAGATTGATCGCCGCGCTGGCGCTGCTCGTGGCACCCGTTGCCGCGGCCGCCGAAACCCTTGTCGTTACCGCCGACCGGATGGTCGATGTGCTGAACGGTCGTACCGTCGCCAATCCTGTGGTCGTCGTTACCGACGGCCGCATCGCATCGGTTTCGAGCGGCGAAATTCCCTCCGGCCTGCCCGAGGACGCCGAGCGGCTCGATCTGCCGGGCATGACGATCCTGCCGGGCCTGATCGACATGCACGTCCATCTCGATGGAACGGCGCTGATCGGCGGGTATCGCGCGCTGCAATATACCGATACCTTCTGGACGACCTTGGGCGTACCCAATGCCGCGGCGATCCTCGAATCCGGTTTCACGACCGTCCGCAATGTCGGCAGCGACAATTATGCCGATGTCGGGCTCCAGCAGGGGATCGACGAGGGCTTCTATCCGGGGCCGCGCATCGTGCCGGCCACCTATGCCTTTGGCGCGACCGGCGGCCATTGCGATTCCAACGGCTTTCCGCCGTCCTGGGTGCCGCGCGAGGGCGAACGCGGCGTCGACGGCGTCGACGCCGTGCGCCGGCAGGTCCGTGAGAACCATCGCCGGGGCGCGGAGGTCATCAAGATCTGCGCGACGGGCGGCGTCTTTTCGAGCAACACCGATGTCGGCGCGCAGCAGATGACCGACGACGAAATCCGCACGGCGGTAGAGGAAGCCCATATGCTCGGCATGCGCGTCGCCGCCCACGCCCATGGCAATGCCGGTATTCGCGCCGCGATCCGCAACGGCGTCGATACTGTCGAACATGCCAGCTTCCTCGACGATGAGACGATCCGCATGGCGATCCGCGCCGGCACCTGGTTTTCGATGGATATCTACAATACCGAATACACGCTTGCCGAGGGCGAGGAGAATGGTGTGCCCGAGGAAAATCTCGCGAAGGAACGCCAGGTCGGCACCGTCCAGCGCGAAAGCTTCCGCCGTTCGGTCGAGCTGGGCGCGCGCCATGTCTTCGGTTCGGATGCGGGTGTCTATCCGCACGGGCTTGGCGGGCGGCAATTTTCGCGCATGGTGCGGTTTGGGATGACGCCGATGCAGGCGATCCAGGCGGCGACAACCAACGCGGCGCAGGCGCTCGATCGGACTGACGATGTCGGGGCGATCGCGGTCGGCCGTTATGGTGATATCATTGCTGTTCGCGCTGATCCGCTGGCCGACATTTCGGCGCTCGAAAATGTCGTGATCGTCATCAAGGACGGAGAGGTGGTCAGCGACCGGCGCTGATCGCCGATCGCGTCGCTATCGATGGGGCTAGAGCGCCGTCGAAACCTTTGAGGGCTGCTGAGGCGTAGCGCCTGTGCCGTTGGGCGTCTTCAACTGCTGATCGACGAGCTTCAGCGAAGAATCCTGCGGATCCTCTTTCTTCAGCGTACCCGAGCTTTTGTGCCGGAAGCTGCCCTCGACATGGCCGCCGGGCGCGATGCTCAGTTTTTCGTAGGTCACGTCGCCGACGACTTTGGCCGAAGCCTCGATGATCAGGTCTTTTGCCATGATCGAGCCTTCGACATTGCCCGAAATGCGGGCCTGTTCGGCGCTGATCCCGCCCTTGATCATGCTGTTGGAACCCTGGACGAGCGTCGCGCAGCGGATATCGCCTTCGACGCGGCCGTCGACATGAAGGTCTACCGTGGCGTCAATGTCGCCCGATACGGTGACGTCGGCACCGATAACGGAGAAGGTTGAGCTGTTGGCCGAGCTAGACGGAATCGCCATTTCTTCGCTCTGCGACGGATTGGATTTCGAGAACATCGCGATCTGCCTCCAATAGGGGCCGGGGGTTTACCGCGCGGCCGTTGATGCGGACTTCATAATGAAGGTGCGTGGAAGTCGAGCGGCCCGTGCTGCCCATTCTTCCGATACGATCCCCCCGATCGACTTCTTGCCCCACCGTTACGTCAATGCCCGAAAGATGGGCGTAGCGAGTCACGACGCCTGCGCCATGATCGACCTCTATCACGCGGCCGTAACCGCCTTTCCATCCCGCGAAGCTTACCCGGCCCGGCCCCGTGGCAAGAATGCCCTGGCCGCGCGTGCCGCGGAAATCGATGCCCGTATGCATGGCGCGTCCGCGGGTAAACGGATCGCGGCGAAGGCCGAACGGGCTCGACATTGAACCGTAGCTGGTCGGCTGCGCCGACGGGATCGCGCGCAGCGACACTTCCATGATGGCAAGCTGATTGAGCGCGATTTCGAGATCCGCAATTTCGCTGTCGATCCCGCCCGCTACCGCAGCGGTATGGACTGGCCGCAGCGGGCCGCCCATCGCCTGGCTGGCGAGCATCAGCGGATCGAGGCCGAATTCCCGTATTGCAGCAGCGGTTTCCAGTGTCCGTGCTTCGACGGCGTTGCGAAGCCTGCTAGCAAAGGCAATCTGTCGACGTTCGATCCGTTCGAGTTCTGCTGATTCCGGCAGGGCGCTAACTTCGTCGTCAGCCAAGGCGGTTTCCCCGCTCTCGGCGACGGCATCCTCTTCCACGTCCAGATTGCCGAAATGGCTGCTTACCAGTTCGTCGAGTACGGCTTGGCGGCGTTCGACGCGGGCGACGTGCTCATCGACTGATCCGCGATAGGCCGCGACGCGCGCTTCGGTTTCGTTAACATGCTGTTCACGCTGATCGAGTGCGATTCGGTCACTCGCGCCCTTCACCTGCAGGCCGACCATGATCAGCGTGAAGGCCAGCCAGGCACCCAGCGCGAGCGCCGCGACGGACACCACGCGAACCTGCAACTTGCTGGAAATTCTGAAGAAACGAAGCTTGCCGCCGGAGCGGATATGGAGCTCGTGGTCAGGGAATAGGCCCTTGAACCGAGACCATAGGCTCGGGCCCGCTTTGTTATTTTGCGACACTTGCAACCCTGTGAATTGAAATTTGTGCAATCGGGCTAACAATAATCTACCGCCAAGGCGAATCTATCGAACCCAAGCACGATGAATCGTGAGCGACTCGGGTTGAACCGACCAGAGTGGCGGAACTGCCCGATTTGTTAGGACGAATTTGACTTTGTTCCATCCGGGCGTGCGCTTATAGCCCGTCGATGGCCAAAGGAACACATGACTATCACCAGGACGCGCGCAACGCGGGCGTCCTGATCAATATCAACGGGACGAATGTTCCGCGCGCCGAGGCGATGATCTCGGTGTTCGACTCGGGCTTCATGCTCGGCGACGGTGTGTGGGAGGGGCTGCGCGTCCACCAGGGCAGGATCGCCTTTCTCGACCGTCATATGGATCGGCTCTACGAAGGCGCCAAGGCGATCGACATGGATATCGGCATCGCGCCCGATGAGATGGAACGCCGCCTCTATGATACGCTCGATGCGAATGGCGACATGGAGGAGGGCGTCCATATCCGGCTGATGGTGACGCGCGGTATCCGCTCGACGCCCTATCAGGATCCGCGCGTCGTGATCTCGCCGGCGACGGTGGTCATGGTTCCCGAATATAAGGAGCCGCTGCCCGCGACGGTGGAGAAGGGTATCCGGCTCTTTACCGTCCATGTCCGGCGCGGCGATCCGGCGGTGCAGGACCCCAAGCTCAATTCGCATTCCAAGCTCAACTGCATCACCGCGTGCATCCAGGCGACCAAGGCGGGCGCCGACGAAGCGCTGATGCTCGATCCGCACGGTTTCGTCGCGACCTGCAATTCGACGCACTTCTTCATCGTGCGCAAGGGCGAGGTGTGGACGTCCAGCGGCGACTATTGCCTCGGAGGCATCACCCGGGGGACGGTGATCGAGCTGTGCCGCGAGGCCGGCATTGCGGCGCATGAGAAGAACTTCTCGCTGACCGATGTCTACGGCGCCGACGAAGCCTTCGTCACCGGCACCTTCGCGGGGCTGGTGCCTGTCATCGAGGTCGACGGACGCAGCTTGACCCTAGCGCGCGGACCGATGGTCGAGCGGCTGCAGGATCTCTACAAGGCGAAGCTTGCTAGCGATGTCGCCGGGCGAGCCAGGCCGTGACAGTGCGAATCGCGATGTGGTCGGGGCCGCGCAACATCTCGACAGCGATGATGCGCAGCTTCGGCAGCCGCGGCGATTGCGCCGTGACCGACGAACCTTTTTACGGCGCCTTCCTGAAAGCCACCGGTGAGCCCCAGCCGATGGCCGGGGAAACGATTGCGGCGATGGATTGCGACTGGAGCTCGGTCGCCGAGACGATGAGCGGGCCGGTGCCCGGCGGAAAGGCGGTCTGGTACCAGAAGCATATGCCGCACCATATGGTCGGGCCGCTCGCCATCGGCGACTTCCCCGATCACGCCCACGCCTTCCTGATCCGCGCGCCCGAGCGGGTCGTCGCCAGCTATGCCGCGAAGAACGAGCTGAGGGGTCCCGAGCTGCTCGGCTATGCAAAACTGCGGGCTTATTTCGAAAGCGAGGCGGAGCGGACGGGCGAGGCACCGCCGGTGATCGACAGCACCGATATACTCGTCGATCCCGAAGGGGTTCTGTCACAGCTCTGCGCCGCGCTCGGCATCGCATGGGATCCCGCGATGCTCGGCTGGGCGCCGGGCCGGCGGGAGACCGACGGCGCCTGGGCGTCGCATTGGTATGCCAAGGTCGAAGCGAGCAGCGGCTTCGCGCCGCCGCCGGGCGATCTGCCGACGCTCGAACCCGAACAGCAGGCGGTCGCCGATGCCTGCCGCGCCGACTACGAGGCGCTTGCCGCGCATCGGATAGTGCCGGCTTAGCGCGCCGCGCAGCGCGCCCGCGTCTCCCAGCTCGCATTGCCTTCCAGATGCGTTTCGGCGAGCCGGCCGCTTTCAAGCGCGTCGATCCAGCCGGTGACGATCGGTGCGATCAACCGGAAATTGGGCCGGTGCCTGACCCCGGTGATGATCGAGAGCGTTACGCCCGAACAGGCTGCGGCATAGAGCCGCCGCGCATGGCTGGGCTCGACATAATCGTCGTCCGCGCCGTGGATCAGCAGCAGCGGTTCCTCCACCTGCGCCAGCGCGGCGAGGCTTTTCCATTCGTCGGGGATGAACCATTCTGCATAGCCCGGCGAGGCGCGCGCGAGATCGCTGAAGGTGGCGAGCGTGATGAGGCCCTCGAATTGTTCGCGCGCGGCAAGCTGGATCGCGACCGCGCCGCCCAGCGAATGGCCAAAAACAAAGACCCGTCCATTGGGACCGCCGCGCAGTCTGGCGAGCCTGTAAAAGGCTCGGGCGTCGCGGATCAGCCCCGCCTCGCTCGGCGATCCGGGATTCTCGTTGAAGCCGCGATAGGAAGCGACAAGCACGCCGCGCCCGCTCTCCACCAACCGCTGGACATAGCCCGCCATCCTTCCGGCATTATCGCGGCGCCCGTGGAGGACCAGCACGATATCGCGATTGCCCGCGGCGGGCGCCCAGTAATAGCCGGCAAGGTCGAGGCCGTCTTCGGTATGCGCCGTCACAGCTTCGGGTGCGGGCCCCGTCCATTCGGGCGCCACGACCGGTCCGTCTCCCGGCGCGTAAAGCTGGTCGCGGGCGAAATGCGCGCAGCCCGATTGCCCGCCGACGACCGCCAGGCCGAGCAGGGCAAGCAGGGCGTGGCGCCATTTCGGACGGAAGGGGAGTGCCATCATGGCGCTTTAGGATGCCGCGTCTGAACGGAAGCTTTCGCCGGGCCGCCTTCGCCCTTCGATCATTGGCGGCTGCTCCGGCGCTGCCTGCCCGGCGTTCGGCGGGCCGTCCGGCCCGCCGCTCTCGATCCAGCGCGCGTCGGGCAGGCCGTAAAGCTGGTCGAATATGTCCATCGGGATGCCGAAGGGCCGTCCGGTGTTCGAATTCCACAGCGCCACGACGCCCGACCGCGTCGCGGGATCGATCATGATCACTGCGCGATAGCCGCGCACCGCGCCGCGATGGGCAATCATCTGGTGCCCGGCATAGTCGTAGATCCGCCAGCCGAGCCCGTAATGGCTGTCCGATATCCGGCCCGCATAGCGGTTGTTGCGCCGGTCTTCGCGTTCGGTGCGGACGCGCGATCCATGGGTGAGCGCCAGCACTTCGGCTGGAACGATATTCGGCGCCCCGCCGACCTGCACCTGCATCCAGCGGGCAAGATCGCGGATCGATCCGTTGACGCCGCCCGCCGCCGGTATGCTGTAATAGGGTTCGACGGTCGCGATCTCCTCGGCATTTCCGTCATGGCTGTGCGCCCAGCTTGCACTTTCGAACAGGCCGCGCCGGGATATCGTCGCCGTCTCCATGCCGAGCGGCACGAGCAGCCGCCGCCGGACGGCGGCCTCGAAGCTCGTATCGGTGATCCCTTCGACAAGCTCGCTCGCCGCGTCGAAGCCGATATTCTGGTAGCGGTGACAGGTGCCGGGCGGGCAGATCGAGGGGCGACCGCCCAGCGCGGTGCGGAGCAGGTGCGGATCTTCACCCGCCTCTAGTCGGTTGTCGAGATTGTTGCGCTCGATACCGAGCCGGTGGGAGAGGACATCTGCCACGCTTGCCCGCATCTCGCCCGATCCGGGCAGGCGGAGCGAGGGCGCGTAGCGCGAAATCGGCGCGGAAAGATCGACGGTGCCGTCATGGGCGAGCAGCGCGACCATCGTCGCCGAAACGCCCTTGGACAGCGAGGCCCAGCGGAACACGGTGTCGAGCGTGACCGGATCGTTCGATGCGTTGACGGTTTCGCCATAGCCGCTGGCAAAAATGATCTCGCCATTTTCCATCACGGCGACGGCAAGCCCGACCATCGCCGGGTCTTCCATCAGTCCGTCGATCCGCCGGTCGATCTCGCGATAGTCGACAAGGCCGGATCGGGCGTTGAAGTCGACGATGCGGCCATTCTGTTCGACGGGCGCGGCCTGCGCCGGCGGTACGGCGATGACTTCGGCGACCGCATTTTGGGGCAAGCCGATGAACTGCGCCATGACGAGCACGCCGAGCGTGACCGCGACAAGGGTAAGGGGCAGGGCGAAGCGGTTCATCGTTCAATCCCTATTGCGCGAACTTCCCGAAGGTCGCGCATATGACGGTAGAGAGAAACTTGCCCCTTCCGTGAAGATATTCCGTCGCCGATCGAATGAAATGGCCGTCTGGCCTCGCATGCCGCACCCATGGCGACCGAAATGCCAGAAGGCGCCGGAATAGGACAGGATTTTTTGCCGCGACAGGGCCGCTTATCGTAGCGCTGCGGCGACCCGGCTCCGGAGGTCCGGTAGCAGCCCTTCGCCGAACCAGGGATTGCGCTTCAGCCAGATATTGTTGCGCGGGCTGGGATGCGGCAGCGGAATGAGGCCGGGCCCATGATCGCGCCATGCCGAGCGGCCTCTGTGAGCGTCCCCTTATGCTTCTTTATATGCCATCCTTGCGCGTACTGCCCGATGACTAGCGTCAGCCGGAGGTTCGGCAGCCCTGCCAGCAGCGTCTCGCGCCAAGTCTCGGCGCAGATCGGCGGCGGCGGCAGGTCGCCCGATTTGCCGGTTCCCGGATAGCAGAACGCCATCGGCAGGATCGCCATCTGCTCGGCGTCGTAGAAGGTTGCGCGCGTCACCCCCATCCACTCGCGCAGCCGTTCGCCGCTGGCATCGTCGAACGGGATGCCGCTCGCCTGCTCCTTGCGCCCCGGTGCCTGTCCGGCGATCAGGATGCGCGCCTTGGGGTGGTGCTGAAGGACCGGCCGGACAGGATCGGGGATGGTGCCCGTGCATAGCCGGCAGCGGCGAACTTGTGACAGGAGATCGGGCGAATCCATAGCGCATGGTTCGATAGCGAAAGCCGCCGGGTTACGCCCGGCCAAAAACCGGCATTTTCTTCGCTATCCCCCCATTGACCGGGTGCCGACCCGTCGCTATATCGCCCGCCGTCCCGAGGATCGGTAATGGGTGTACAGCCCGGACGAGATTCGGCCGAGGGACAAGAGCTTGAACATTGCCATTGGCGTGTATGGGGCCTTGCGGAGCCGCTCGCGGTTGCCGGAAGGCCTTTGTTTGTTTTCCCGAACCTTCCTTACGGGGCGGGAAAACAAAGCGCGCATTTGGCAAAGTAACTTATAAAGGTGAAGGGCTTCATGCCGACGATCAACCAGCTGGTTCGCAAGGGCCGCACGCCGCAAAAGGCGAAATCGAAAGTGCCCGCGATGGAGGCGAACCCGCAGAAGCGGGGCGTTTGCACGCGCGTTTATACCACGACCCCGAAAAAGCCGAACTCGGCTCTGCGCAAGGTGGCCAAGGTCCGCCTGACCAACCAGCGCGAAGTCATCAGCTATATTCCGGGCGAGGGGCATAACCTGCAGGAGCATAGTGTTGTGCTGATCCGTGGCGGTCGTGTTCGCGATCTTCCCGGCGTCCGCTATCACGTGCTGCGCGGCGTTCTCGATACGCAAGGTGTGAAGGACCGCAGGCAGAGCCGTTCCAAATACGGCGCCAAGCGTCCCAAATAATTGATCGAAGAGGTCTAACGATATGTCACGTCGTCGCCGTCCCGAAAAACGGGTTATCCTGCCCGATCCCAAATTTGGTGATCAGGTGCTTTCGAAATTCATGAACAACCTGATGTATGACGGCAAGAAGTCCGTCGCCGAAGGTATCGTTTATGGCGCGCTCGATCAGGTCGAAGCGAAGTCCAAGGCCGATCCGATGCAGGTGTTCCACGATGCGCTCAACAACATCAAACCTGGCGTTGAAGTCCGCAGCCGCCGCGTTGGCGGTGCCACCTATCAGGTGCCGGTCGAGGTTCGTCCCGAACGCGCCCAGGCGCTGGCCATCCGCTGGCTGATCTCCGCATCGCGCTCGCGCGGCGAGAAGACGATGGCGGCGCGGCTTTCGTCCGAACTGATGGATGCAGCGAACAATCGCGGCAATGCCGTGAAGAAGCGCGAAGACACGCACAAGATGGCGGAAGCCAACCGCGCCTTCTCGCACTACCGCTGGTAACGGCGGGCGCATAAGGCAGCCGCTGGTAGCACAGACACTGAACTGAATCGGCCGATGGCCGACACTGGAGCAATTTGAAATGGCCCGCGACACTTCGATCGAAATGTATCGCAATATCGGCATCATGGCCCACATTGATGCCGGTAAGACGACGACGACCGAACGCATCCTCTACTACACCGGCAAGTCCTACAAGATCGGCGAAGTCCATGACGGCGCCGCGACGATGGACTGGATGGAGCAGGAGCAGGAACGCGGGATCACGATCACGTCGGCTGCGACCACGACCTTCTGGAAAGATCATCGGATCAACATCATCGACACCCCCGGGCATGTCGACTTCACGATTGAAGTCGAACGCGCGTTGCGCGTGCTCGATGGCGCGGTCGCGGTGTTCGACGGCGTTGCCGGCGTCGAGCCGCAGTCCGAAACCGTGTGGCGCCAGGCCGACCGGTATAAAGTGCCGCGGATGTGCTTCATCAACAAGCTCGACCGCACGGGCGCGAATTTCGACATGTGCGTCGACATGATCAAGGACCGGCTGGGCGCGACCGCGCTGGTGCTGACCCTACCGATCGGCATTGAAGCGGATCTCAAGGGCGTGGTCGATCTCGTCGCGAACAATGCGATCGTCTGGAAGGACGAAGCGCTTGGCGCCGAGTTCGAGATTACCGATATCCCGGCCGATATGGTCGATGCCGCCGCCGCCGCGCGCGAGACGATGATCGAGCTTGCCGTCGAGCAGGACGACGACATCATGACCGCCTATCTGGAGGGTACTATCCCCGATGAGGCGACGCTCAAGAAGCTGATCCGCAAGGGCACGCTCGACCAGAAGTTCGTGCCGGTGCTGTGCGGTTCGGCTTTCAAGAACAAGGGCGTCCAGCCGTTGCTCGACGCGGTCGTCGACTATCTGCCTTCGCCGCTCGACGTTCCGGCGATCAAGGGCCTCAAGCCCGGCGAAGACGAGATCGAGGATACGCGGCCTGCCGACGATTCCGCGCCCTTCTCCGCGCTGGCGTTCAAGATCATGACCGATCCGTTCGTCGGCACGCTGACCTTCTGCCGCATCTATTCAGGTGCGCTGTCGCGGTCCGACCAGGTGATGAATTCGGTCAAGGAATCGAAAGAGAAGATCGGTCGCATGCTGCTCATGCATGCCAATGATCGCGAGGATATCGAAAATGCCTATGCGGGCGATATTGTCGCCATCGCGGGCCTCAAGGACGTGACGACCGGCGATACGCTGTGCGCATCGAACGCGCCGATCATCCTGGAGCGGATGGACTTTCCCGATCCCGTTATCGAGGTTGCCGTTGAACCCAAGACCAAGGCCGACCAGGAAAAAATGGGCATCGCGCTCAACCGCCTGGCCGCCGAGGATCCGAGCTTCCGTGTTACCTCAGACGAGGAATCGGGCCAGACGATCATCAAGGGAATGGGCGAGCTCCATCTCGAGATTCTCGTCGATCGCATGAAGCGCGAGTTCAAGGTGGACGCCAATGTCGGCGCGCCGCAGGTTGCCTATCGCGAGAGCCTCGCCAAGCCGGTTGAGCTTACCTACACCCATAAGAAACAGTCGGGTGGTTCGGGCCAGTTCGCCGAGGTCAAGGTTTCGGTCACGCCGGGCGAGCGCGGCTCGGGCATAGAATTTTCGGATTCGGTCAAGGGCGGTAACGTGCCGAAGGAATATATCCCTTCGGTCGAAAAGGGCATGCGCGAAACCGCTGAAACCGGCTGGCTGATCGGCTTCCCGATCATCGATTTCACGATCGAGCTGCTCGACGGTAAATATCATGACGTTGACTCGTCGGCGCTGGCATTCGAGATTTGCGGCCGGGCTGCGATGCGCGAAGTGGCGCAGAAGGCTGGGATCAAACTGCTCGAGCCGGTGATGAAGGTCGAGGTTGTGACGCCCGAGGAGTTTATGGGCGACGTGATCGGCGATCTGAACTCCCGTCGCGGGCAGGTTCAGGGCACCGACAGCCGGGGCAATGCGCAGACGGTTGATGCGATCGTCCCCCTTGCCAATATGTTCGGCTACGTTAATGAGCTTCGCTCGTTCTCCCAGGGAAGAGCGCAGTACACGATGCAGTTCTCCCACTACGAGGAGGTGCCGCAACAGGTGGCCGACGAGGTCAAGGCGAAGCTCGCCTAGCCCGTTAGTGGAACTTTGGGTTTTTGAGAGTTTAGAAAACGAGGAAAGACGAAAATGTCGAAGGAAAAATTCGAGCGGAACAAACCGCATTGCAACGTCGGCACGATCGGCCATGTCGACCATGGCAAGACGACGCTGACCGCGGCGATCACCAAGGTCCTCGCGGAGTCAAGCGGCGGCGTTGCCGTCGATTTCGCCAATATCGACAAGGCGCCTGAAGAGCGCGAGCGCGGCATCACGATTTCGACGGCACACGTCGAATATGAGACCGAAGCCCGTCACTATGCGCATGTCGATTGCCCGGGCCACGCCGACTATGTGAAGAACATGATCACCGGTGCGGCGCAGATGGACGGCGCCATTCTGGTGGTGAACGCCGCCGATGGCCCCATGCCGCAGACCAAGGAGCACATCCTGCTCGCGCGCCAGGTCGGCGTGCCGTCGATCGTCGTTTACATGAACAAGGTCGACCAGGTTGACGACGAAGAGCTTCTCGAGCTCGTCGAGCTGGAAATCCGCGAGCTGCTTTCGATCTACGAATTCCCGGGCGACGATATTCCGATCGTCAAGGGTTCGGCGCTTGCCGCGCTTGAAGGCCGCGACGACGAGATCGGCAAGAACTCGATCCTCGAGCTGATGAAGGCCGTCGACGATTATATCCCGCAGCCCGAGCGCCCGCTGGACAAGCCGTTCCTGATGCCGATCGAAGACGTGTTCTCGATTTCGGGTCGCGGTACGGTTGTTACCGGCCGTGTCGAAACCGGTATCGTCAACACCGGCGACGAAGTTGAAATCGTCGGTATCAAGGATACCACGAAGACGACGGTCACCGGCGTTGAAATGTTCCGCAAGCTGCTCGACGAAGGTCGTGCGGGCGACAATATCGGTGCGCTGCTTCGCGGCGTCGAGCGTGAAGGTGTCGAGCGCGGCCAGGTTCTGGCCAAGCCTGGCTCGATCACGCCGCACACCGAATTCTCGGCTGAAGTGTATGTGCTCTCGAAGGACGAAGGCGGCCGGCACACGCCGTTCTTCGCCAACTATCGTCCGCAGTTCTACTTCCGCACGACGGATGTTACCGGCGAGATCACGCTGCCCGAGGGCACCGAAATGGTCATGCCCGGCGACAATGTTAAGCTCGGCGTGAAGCTGATCGCTCCGATTGCCATGGACCAGGGCCTGCGCTTCGCCATTCGCGAAGGCGGCCGGACGGTCGGCGCAGGGGTTGTCGGCACCATTACGGCGTAGTATAGGACCCGCAAGCCCGCCCGATTCCTCTCGGGGAGTCGGGCGGCTTGTTTTTTTATAATTTGGATGATGGCGTCGCTCGGCGGCGAAATCAGGCTCTTTCGCATCGGTAGTTGGACATGGAAACGCAGAATATTCGTATTCGTCTGAAGGCATTCGACCATCGAGTGCTCGATCAGGCAACCGGCGACATCGCCGATACGGCGCGCCGCACCGGCGCGCTCATTCGCGGACCCATTCCAATGCCTACGCGAATTGAAAAATTCACCGTGAACCGCGGACCGCACGTCGACAAGAAGTCGCGCGAGCAGTTCGAGGTTCGTACATATAAGCGGCTGCTCGATATCGTGCAGCCCACGCCGCAGACGGTCGACGCGCTGATGAAGCTCGATCTTGCCGCCGGCGTCGACGTCGAAATCAAGCTGGCCTAGTCCAGCGCAGCCGCCCTTCGGGGCGGTCACTATCGGGATACCGCACGGCTTTTGCCGTGGGCTGCGTCCCCCGTCTTTTTGCGGTTCGGCCTTCTGGCCGCCGCAAAAGTTCAGCCCGGACGGGGCGATGCATGGAAAAATTGGGTTGAGGCAAGCCCGTGGCAATTTCGCCATGGGCCTCTGTAGGGAGACGTGTTGTGATGCGCAGCGGCGTTATCGCGAAGAAAATGGGCATGACCCGCCTGTTCCAGGCGGACGGTCGGCACGTGCCGGTTACCGTCCTCCAGATGGACAATTGCCAGGTCGTTTCGGTCCGCGAAGCGGAGCGTGACGGCTATACGGCGGTCCAGCTCGGCGCGGGCACTGCCAAGGCCAAGAACGTGTCGAAGCCCGTTCGCGGCCATTTCGCAAAGAACGAAGTCGAGCTGAAGGCTCGCGTGGCGGAATTCCGCGTCGACGAGGATGCTCTGCTTCCGGTCGGCGCGATGCTGACGGCGGACCATTTCGTCGCCGGCCAGCTCGTCGACGTGACCGGCCAGACGCAGGGCAAGGGCTTTGCCGGCGCCATGAAGCGGCACGGTTTCGGCGGTTTGCGCGCCACCCACGGCGTTTCCATCTCTCACCGTTCGCACGGCTCCACCGGTCAGAACCAGGATCCGGGCAAGGTTTTCAAGAACAAGAAGATGGCCGGCCATATGGGCGACCGTCAGCGCACCCAGCAGAATCTGGAAATCGTCCGCACGGACGCCGCGCGCGGCCTCATCTTCATCAAAGGCTCGGTTCCCGGCCACAAGGGCGCCTGGCTGATCATCAACGATGCCGTGAAGGTGCCGCTCCACGCAGACGCGCCGATTCCCGGCGCGCTTCGCCGCAATGCCGACGAGACGGCTACCGAGGAAGCACCTGCCGGTATGGTGGAAGCGGCTGCCGAGCATGAAGCTGTTGTCGGCCCGACCGACGCCGAGATCGAAGCGGCGGCTGCCGCCGCCCCGGCCGAGGAAGCGCCTGCTGAAGATACACCCGCCGAAGAAGCCCCGAAGGCTGATGCCGGCGATGACGAGAAGAAGGAGGGCTAGGCCGTGAAGCTCAAGGTTAAAACCCTCGACGGCAAGGCCGTGACCGGCGCCAAGGGCGAGATCGACGTCAACGACGAGATTTTCGGTCTCGATCCGCGCGCCGACATCCTGCACCGCGTCGTCACCTGGCAGCTCGAAAAGCGCCGCGGCACCGCCCGCGCCGCTCGCGAGCGTTCGGACGTTGCCCGCACCGGTGCCAAATATGGCAAGCAGAAGGGCGGCGGACGTGCCCGTCATGGCGATCGTCGCGCTCCGATCTTCATCGGCGGCGGCAAGGCCCACGGCCCGCGCAAGCGCGATTTCAATCCGTCGCTGAACAAGAAAATTCGCGCGCTCGGCTTGAGGATGGCGCTTTCGTCCAAGGCCAAGACCGACACGCTGATCGTCGTCGACAATTTCGACATGAAGGACGCCAAGACCAAGGCGCTTGTCGGCCAGTTCGAAAAGCTCGGCTTCGGCAAGTCGGCGCTGTTCATCGATGGCGAGGGCGTGAACGACAACTTCCGCAAGGCTTCGGCCAATATCGTGGGCGTCGACGTGCTCCCGGCGATAGGCGCGAACGTCTACGACATCCTCAATCATGAGACGCTGGTGCTGACCCGCGCCGCGGTCGAGCAGCTGGAGGCGCGCTTCAATGGCTAAGAAGAAAGAAGCGGTCGCTCTTGAGCATTACGACGTGATCAAGGGCCCGCACATTACCGAAAAATCGACCCTTCTCGGCGAGCATAACGCCGTCGTCTTCCAGGTCGACAAGGATGCCACCAAGCCGGCGATCAAGGCCGCGGTGGAAGCTCTGTTCGATGTGAAAGTGACGGGCGTCAACACGCTCATCCAGAAGGGAAAGTCGAAGCGCTGGCGCGGTCGTCCGTATCGCCGCAGCGATTTCAAAAAGGCGGTCGTCACGCTTGCCGATGGCGACTCCATTGATGTGACGACGGGGATTTAGTCATGGCACTCAAATCAGCCAAACCGACGAGCCCAGGCAGGCGCCACCTTGTCATCGTCGACAAGTCGGGCCTGTACAAGGGACGCCCGGTCAAGGCGCTTGTCGAAGGCAAGCGCAAGACCGGCGGCCGCAACAATATGGGCCATGTCACCTCGCGCGGCATGGGCGGCGGCCACAAGCAAAAGTATCGCAAGGTCGACTTCAAGCGGCGTAAATGGGACGTGGAAGCGACGGTCGAGCGGCTCGAATATGATCCGAACCGGTCGGCGTTCATCGCGCTCATCAAATATACCGATGGCGAGCTCGCCTATATCATCGCGCCGCAGCGGCTCGAGACGGGCGATACTGTTATCGCCGGCGAAAAGACCGATACCAAGCCCGGTAACGCGATGCTGCTCGGCCAGATGCCGGTCGGTACGATTTGCCACAATATCGAGATGCGTCCCGGCAAGGGTGGGCAGATCGCCCGTGCCGCCGGAACCTATGCCCAGCTGGTCGGTCGCGACCGTGGTATGGTGATGGTGCGTCTGAAGTCGGGCGAGCAGCGTTTCGTTCCGGCCGATTGCATGGCGACGGTGGGTGCGGTGTCGAACCCCGACAACGCCAACACCTATTTCTCCAAGGCCGGCCGTAATCGCTGGCGCGGCAAAAAGCCGCTGACCCGCGGCGTCGCCAAGAACCCGGTCGATCACCCGCATGGCGGCGGTGAAGGCAAGACGTCCGGTGGCCGTCACCCTGTTTCGCCGACCGGCAAGTCCGCCAAGGGCGGCCGTACCCGCAATCCCAAGGCTGCCTCGAACAAGTTGATTATCCGTTCGCGGCACAAGAAGAAGAAGAGGTAAGCCATGGCCCGTTCCGTCTGGAAAGGTCCGTTTGTAGACCTGCATCTCCTGAAAAAGGCCGAAACGGCCCAGGACGAAAATTCGACCAAGCCGATCAAGACCTGGTCGCGCCGTTCGACGATCCTGCCGCAATTCGTCGGCTTGACGTTCAACGTCTACAACGGCCGCAAGTTCGTACCGGTTTCGGTCAACGAGGACATGGTCGGACACAAGCTCGGCGAGTTCGCGCCGACCCGCTATTTCCCCGGTCACCATGCCGACAAGAGGGGCAGGTAAGCGATGGGCCAGCAGAAGAACCCCCGCCGCGTTGCGGAGAACGAGGCTTTCGCCGTCGGATCCGCGATCCGCGGTTCGGCGCAGAAGCTGAATCTCGTCGCCGGGCTGATCCGCGGCAAGAAGGCCGAAGACGCGCTTAACGTGCTGACCTTCTCCAAGCGCGCCATGGCGGTCGATGTCCGCAAGGTGTTGCAGTCGGCGATCGCCAATGCGGAGAACAACCACAATCTCGACATCGACGCGCTGGTCATCAGCGAAGCGAGCGTCGGCAAGTCTCTCTCGATGAAGCGCTGGCGCGCCCGTGCTCGTGGCCGTTCGGCCCGCATCGTCAAGCCGTTTAGCCGGATCCGCATCGTCGTCCGCGAAGAGGAAGAAGCCTAATGGGTCATAAGTCCAATCCGATCGGCATGCGCCTCCAGATCAACCGGACCTGGGATAGCCGCTGGTTCGCCGAAGGCGATGAATATGGCCGGCTCCTGATGGAGGATCTCAAGATCCGCAAGTTCATCATGGAAACGGTACAGCAGGCTGCGATCTCCAAGGTCGTGATCGAGCGCCCGGCGAAGCTTTGCCGCGTATCGGTCTACGCCGCGCGCCCGGGTGTGATCATCGGCAAAAAGGGCGCCGATATCGAAAAGCTGCGCAGGAAGCTCGGCGAGATGACCGAGAGCGCCGTGTCGCTGAACATCGTCGAAATCCGCAAGCCGGAAATCGATGCGCGTCTCGTTGCCCAGTCGGTCGCCGATCAGCTTGAACGCCGGATTGCTTTCCGCCGCGCCATGAAGCGCGCGGTTCAATCGGCGCTGCGCCTCGGCGCGGAAGGCATCAAGATCACATGCGGTGGCCGTCTTGGCGGCGCCGAGATCGCGCGCACCGAATGGTATCGCGAAGGCCGCGTGCCGTTGCACACGCTGCGCGCCAATGTCGACTATGCCGAAGTGGCCGCGCACACCGCCTATGGCGTGTGCGGCGTGAAGTGCTGGATCTTCAAGGGTGAGATCATGGGGCACGATCCGACGGCGCAGGACAGGCTGATGGTCGAGGCTCAAACCTCGGGCGTCCGTCCGGCCCAGCGTTAAAGTTTGATTTGAAGGGTTAGCGAGATGCTGCAACCGAAACGCACCAAGTTCCGTAAGGCCTTTAAGGGCCGGATCAAGGGCGACGCCAAGGGTGGAACGACGCTGAATTTCGGCGCCTTCGGCCTGAAGGCCATGGAGCCGGAACGGATCACCGCGCGCCAGATCGAGGCCGCGCGCCGCGCGATCACGCGTCACATTCGCCGTCAGGGCCGGTTGTGGATCCGCATCTTCCCGGATGTTCCGGTGTCGAAGAAGCCGGCCGAAGTCCGTCAGGGCAAGGGCAAGGGTTCGCCCGAATTTTGGGCGGCCCGGGTCAAGCCTGGCCGGATCCTGTTTGAACTGGACGGCGTTCCCGGCCCTCTCGCGAAGGTAGCCTTCGAGCGTGCGGCCGAGAAACTGCCGATCAAGACCAAGGTGGTCGCCCGCCTTGGCGAATCGATTTACTAGGAGCGCGAGCGATGGCACGGCCAATCGAAGACCTGCGGGTCAAGAATGACGATGAGCTGGCGGCAGATCTTGCCGACCTGAAGCGCGAGCAGTTCAATCTGCGCTTCCAGTCGGCGACCAACCAGCTCGAAAACCCCAGCCGGGTGACCGAAGTCCGCCGGACGATCGCGCGTATCAAGACCCTGCAAACCGAGCGCGCCCGTGTGGCCGCCGAGCAGGCTTAAGGAGTTATTGTAATGCCGAAGCGCGTGCTGACCGGGATGGTGGTGTCTGACAAGACCAACAAGACGGTCGTGGTGAAGGTCGAACGGAAGGTGAAGCACCCTCTGTACGGCAAGATCATCCGGCTTTCGAAGAAGTATCACGCCCATGACGAGGCGAACGAGTTCAAGGCCGGTGAAACGGTGCGGATCGAAGAGACCCGGCCGATTTCCAAGCTGAAGACCTGGAAGGTGCTGGATCGCGTCGATACGCACAAGGCGCCCAAGCATGTCGAGAAGATCGATATCGCCGAAAGCAAAGAGGTCGATCTCGAGGCAGCGAAAGACCCCGAGGCCGAGCAGAAGGCCGAAGCCTAGTTTTTGAAGTTTCCCGCGTTGGAAATGCGGGATGAGGAAGAAGGAACGGATCGATGATCCAGATGCAGTCAGTTCTCGACGTCGCCGATAACAGCGGTGCCAAGCGCGTTCAGTGCATCAAGGTGCTGGGCGGCTCGAAACGCCGTACGGCCAGCGTCGGCGACATCATCGTCGTCAGCATCAAGGAAGCTGCGCCGCGCGGCAAGGTGAAGAAGGGTGACGTCCACAAGGCCGTCATCGTGCGCACGCGCAAGGATGTGAAGCGCGCCGACGGTTCGACGATCCGTTTCGATAGCAATGCCGCGGTTCTCGTGAATGCGAACAAGGAACCGATTGGCACGCGTATCTTTGGCCCGGTCGTGCGCGAACTGCGCGCTGCGCGCCATATGAAGATCATCAGCCTTGCGCCGGAGGTACTCTAACCATGGCAGCCAAGATCAAAAAGGGCGACAAGGTCGTCATCCTGGCCGGCAAGAACAAGGGTTCGCACGGGACGGTTACCAAGGTTCTTCCCAAGGAAGGCCGGGTACTCGTCGAGGGTGTGAACATCGCCGTGCGTCACCGCAAGCCGACCCAGCAAAATCCGCAAGGCGGTATCGAGCGCAGCGAAGCGCCGCTGCACATCTCGAATGTCGCGGTCGAGGATCCGAAAACGGGTAAGCCCAGCCGGGTCCGTTTCGAAACGAACAAAGAAGGCAAGAAGGTTCGCGTTGCGGCGCGTTCCGGGGAGACGATCGATGGCTGATTATACGCCGCGGATGCGCACGGACTACAAGGACCGCATCGTTCAGGCGATGATCGAGAAGTTCAGCTACGCGAACCATATGGAGGTTCCGAGGCTCGAAAAGGTGGTCATCAACATGGGTGTCGGCAAAGCTGTCGATGACAAGAAGCGCGTCGAAAAGGCCGTTGTCGAGATGGAAAAGATTGCCGGTCAGAAGCCGGTCGTCAATCTCGCCAAACAGTCGATCGCCGGCTTCAAGCTGCGCGAAGGCATGCCGATCGGCTGCAAGGTCACGCTGCGCGGCGACCGCATGTACGAATTTATCGACCGGCTGGTCACTATCGCGCTGCCGCGCGTCCGCGATTTTCGCGGCCTTAACCCGAAGAGTTTCGACGGGCGCGGCAATTTTGCGATGGGCCTCAAGGAACAGATGGTGTTCCCTGAGATCAAATATGACGATGTCGACGAAGTCCGCGGCATGGACGTCATTGTGACGACGACGGCGAAGACGGATGACGAGGCGCGCGAGTTGCTGCGCTTCTTCAACTTCCCCTTCCCGCCGGAAGCCGAACCCACGAACGAAGAGCAGAAGGAAGCGGCATAAACCGTTCCTTCTCGCAACAAGGAGCGAGAACTTAAGTCATGGCGAAACTGAGTTCCATCAACCGGAATGAAAAGCGTAAGCGTCTGGCCAAGAAATATGCGGCCAAATACGCGAAGCTTAAAGAGCAGGCGAACGACAAGACGCTCGACGATGGCGAGCGGCTGATTGCGCGCCTTAAAATGGCGGAAATTCCGCGCAACGCGAACCCGACCCGTATCCGTAACCGGTGCGAGCTGTCCGGTCGTCCGCGCGGTTATTACCGGAAATTCAAACTCTCGCGCATCGCGCTTCGGGACCTGGCCAACAAAGGCCTGATCCCCGGTGTGACGAAGTCGAGCTGGTAGGGGTACGTAGATGTCAATGACCGATCCCCTGGGTGATATGCTCACCCGCATCCGCAACGGACAGCGGGCGAAGAAGGACTCCGTGACGAGCCCGGCTTCGACGCTGCGCGCTCGCGTACTCGAAGTGCTTCAGCGCGAAGGCTTTATTCGCGGATATAGCGAAGAGGCGCTGGGCAAGCATAAGGGCCTGCGCATCGAGCTTAAATATTTCGAAGGCCAGCCGGCGATCCAGCATGTGGCGCGCGTCTCGACCCCGGGCCGCCGTGTCTACTCGGCCTCGAAAGAGCTGCCGCGGGTTCGCAACGGCCTTGGCATCACGATCGTCTCGACGCCGCGTGGCGTGCTTTCCGACGCGGAAGCACGCGAGCAGAATGTCGGCGGCGAAGTGCTGGCGGAGGTATTCTAGATGAGCCGCATCGGTAAACGACCGGTTGTACTGCCTGACGGCGTAACCGCGGAAATTTCGGGACAGGATCTCAGCGTCAAGGGGCCGAAAGGCACCCTGTCGATGACGTTCGTCGACGAAGTTCGCTTCGCGATCGAGGATGGCGGGATTCGTGTCACGCCGGCCAACGACACCAAGCGGGCCCGCTCCCATTGGGGCATGCAGCGCACGCTCGTCGCCAATCTCGTCGAGGGTGTAACCGAGGGCTATAGCAAGGTGTTGGAGATCAACGGTGTCGGCTATCGCGCGCAGATGCAGGGCAAGACCCTGAAGCTGCAGCTCGGTTTCAGCCATGACGTCGATTATGCGATCCCCGATGGCATCGAGGTCACGACCCCCGACCAGACGACGATCGAGATTAGCGGGATCGACAAGCAGAAGGTCGGTCAGGTTGCCGCGGAAATCCGCAAATGGCGGAAGCCGGAACCCTATAAGGGCAAGGGCATCAAATATCGCGGCGAGTATATTTTCCGCAAGGAAGGCAAGAAGAAGTAGCCATGAACAAGCGCATGACACCCTTCGAAAAACGCCGCCAGCGTGTTCGCGTGGCGCTGCGCCGCAAGGCCGGCGATCGTCCGCGCCTGTCGATCCATCGCTCGGGCCGGCATATCTATGCCCAGGTGATCGACGACAAGGCCGGCAAGACGCTCGCCTCGGCCTCGACGCTCGACAAGGATCAAAAAGGCAAGACCGGCGCGACCGCCGCTGCCGCCGCCGAAGTCGGCAAGCGCGTCGCCGAACGGGCGAGCAAGGCCGGCGTGAAGCGGGTCGTGTTCGATCGCGGTGCTTTCCTGTTCCATGGGCGCGTAAAGGCGCTCGCCGATGCCGCCCGTGATGGCGGACTGGAGTTCTGATGATGGCCGAAGACAAGAAGACCGAAGAGGCCCCGGAAGAGGCAAAGGCCGAAGCGGCCCCGGAAGAAGCCAAAGTCGAGGAAACCAAGGCCGAAAAAGCCGAAGCCAAGGCGGAAGCCGCCGAAGCTCCGGCTGAAGAGGCGCCTGCTGAAGCTCCGGCCGAGGAAGCCCCGGCTGCGGAAGCTGCGGCTGAAATCCCGGCGCCCGTCGTCGAGGAAAAGCAGCTCGATACCGATGCGAGCGTCGAGGCCGTGACCCAGCCTGCCGAAACCAAGCCCGCCGAAAAACCGAACCCGCGGGGCCGTGGTGGCCGCGACGGCGGACGTGGCGGTGGTGGTGGCCGTGGCGGACGCGATGGCGGCCGGGGTCGTGGTCGTGGTCGTGACAATCGCCGCGACGACGACGGCGAGGATCTGGTCGAGAAGCTCGTCCACATCAACCGCGTCTCGAAAACCGTGAAGGGCGGCAAGCGTTTCGGTTTCGCCGCGCTGATGATCGTCGGAGACGGCAAGGGCCGCGCCGGTTTTGGCCATGGCAAGGCGCGCGAAGTGCCGGAAGCCATCCAGAAGGCGACCGCCGCTGCCAAGAAATCGATGATGCGCGTTCCGCTGCGCGATGGCCGCACCCTGCACCATGATGGTCAGGGCCGGTTCGGCGCGGGCAACGTCACCGTCCGTTCGGCGCCGCCCGGCACCGGCATCATCGCCGGCGGCCCGATGCGCGCCGTGTTCGAAAGCCTTGGCGTTGCCGATGTCGTTACCAAGTCGGTTGGTACGTCGAACCCTTACAACATGATCCGGGCAACTTTCGAGGCGCTCAAGGATCAGTCGAGCCCGAAATCGGTAGCGGCGCGACGCGGCATGAAGATTGCCGATCTCGTCCAGCGGCGCGGTGACATCGGTGTCGCCGAAGCCAATGCCGAGGCCGAAGCGGTTACGGAGTAACGAAGATGGCAAACAAGAAAACCATCAAGGTCACGCAGACCGGATCGCCGATCCGCCGCGATCCGAAGCAGCGCCAGACGCTGATCGGTCTCGGGCTGAACAAGATGCACAGGACCGTCGAGCTTGAGGACACGCCCTCGATTCGCGGCATGATCCGCAAGGTTCATCACATGGTCGAGGTGCAGGAAGAAGCCTAGTCCGGCTTTTCAATCATTGGGCCGCCCTTTCCAGGTGGCTGCGCGAACATAGCGAAAGCGAGTGCACGACATGAAACTCAACGAAATCAAAGACAACGAAGGCGCTCGCAAGAGCCGGACCCGCGTGGGACGCGGTATCGGTTCGGGCAAGGGCAAGACCGCCGGTCGCGGCATGAAGGGCCAGAAGAGCCGTTCGGGCGTTGCGATCAAGGGTTTCGAGGGCGGCCAGATGCCGCTCCACATGCGGCTGCCGAAGCGCGGCTTCAACAATCCGTTCGGCAAGGATTATGCGATCGTCAATCTGGGCGCCGTCCAGAAGGCCGTCGATGCGAAGACGCTCGACGCCAAGAAGACGATCGATCAGGCGGCGCTGAAAGCGGCCAATCTGGTGCGCGGCGGCAAGGACGGCGTGCGTCTGCTCGGTAAGGGCGAAATTTCGGCGAAGCTGAATTTCGCGGTTGCCGGTGCCTCCAAGAGCGCTCTTGAAGCGGTCGAAAAGGCAGGCGGCAAGGTCGAGATTATCGTCAGGGCGCCCAAGGTCGAAAAGCTTGCCAAGGCGACCAAAGCGGCCGACGCCGAAAAGGCCGAATAACGCTTATGTCGGGCGGGGGCTTGCCGACCGGCACCGCCGCTCCGATATAACGGCTTGCACCGAAAGCCGGGGGATGGATTAGTTTATGGCAAGCAATGCCAATGCTGCAGGAGGAGGTATGAATCTGGGCAAGTTCGCCCAGGCAACCGAACTGCGCCAGCGCATATGGTTCACCCTTGGTGCGCTGATCATCTTCCGCCTGCTTTCCTTTGTTCCGCTGCCCGGCATCGATCCCATCGCCCTGGCAGAGGTTGTCGACATTACGCAGGATAACACCGGCGGCGGCGGTATCCTCAACGTTTTCAATACATTTTCGGGCGGTTCGCTTGAGCGCATGAGCATCATCGCGCTCGGCGTCATGCCCTATATCACCGCCTCGATCGTGGTGCAGATGGCAGCGGCGCTGTCGCCGACGCTCAATGCGATCAAGAAGGAAGGCGAAAGCGGGCGCAAGAAGCTCAACCAATATACGCGCTATGGTACGGTCGGCCTGACTGCGGTGCAGGGCTATTTCCTCGCGGTTGGCCTCGAAACGCTGGCAACCGCGCAGGGCCAGCAGGTTATCGTATCCGACAGCATCATGCTGTTCCGGCTCGGCGCGGTCATCAGCCTTGTCGGCGGTACGATGTTCCTGATGTGGCTGGGCGAGCAGATCACCTCGCGCGGTGTGGGCAACGGCGTGTCGCTGATCATCATGGCGGGCATCGTCGCGCAAATGCCGACCGAGCTGATCCAGCTCTTCGCTTCGGGCCAAACCGGCGCGATCCCGACCGGCTATGTCGTAGGCTTCCTCGCGCTGTTTCTCGCGCTGATCTTCGGCATCTGCTTCATGGAGCGCGCCCAGCGCCGCGTCCTGATCCAATATCCCAAGCGCGCGCAACAGCGCGGCGGCATGACGCAGGAAAAATCGCACCTGCCGCTCAAGATCAACACGGCCGGCGTGATTCCGCCGATCTTCGCCTCTTCGCTGTTGCTGATGCCGCTCACCGTGGCACAGTTCCTTTCGGGCGGCGTGACTGACACCGCTTCGACGAGCAACGAACTGCTGCTGACGATCACCAACGCGCTCGGCCGCGGCGGATCGCTCTACATGGCGCTCTATGCGGGCCTCATCATATTCTTCTGCTTCTTCTACACCGCCGTCGTCTTCAACCCCGAAGAGACGGCCGACAATCTGAAGCGTTATGGCGGGTTTGTCCCGGGCATCCGCCCCGGCGAACGGACGGCCGAATATCTCGATTATGTGCTCACGCGTATCACCGTGGTCGGCGCGACCTATCTGACCCTGATTTGCCTCATCCCCGAATTTCTCTCTACCCGGGCCGGCATCCAGGCCTTTGTGCTCGGCGGCACCAGCCTTCTCATCGTCGTCAACGTGACCATAGACACGGTCAGCCAGATCCAGTCGCACTTGCTTGCGCACCAATATGGTGATCTGATCAAGAAGGCGAAACTGAAGGGCGGGGGAAAGCGTCGGTGAATATAATATTGTTGGGGCCTCCGGGCGCAGGCAAGGGAACCCAGGCCTCGAAGCTCGAAGACGAGCGCGGCATGATCCAGCTCTCGACCGGCGACATGCTCCGTGCGGCGGTGGCGGCGGAAACGCCGGTCGGCCTTCAGGCCAAGGCGGTGATGGAGCGCGGCGACCTGGTTTCCGACGATATCGTCACCGGGATCCTTTCCGATCGTCTCGACGAGGACGACGTGAAAGAGGGTTTCATTCTCGACGGCTATCCGCGCACCGAAGTGCAGGCCCATTCGCTCGACGCGCTGCTTGCCGAAAAGGGGATGAAGCTCGATCGCGTTATCGAGCTGGTCGTCGACGAGGCCGCGCTTGTCGAGCGCATCACCGGCCGTTTCACCTGCGCCCATTGCGGCGAAGGCTTCCACGACAAATTCAAGCGCCCCAAGGTTGAGGGCATCTGCGATGTTTGCGGTTCGGCAGACTTCAAACGCCGGCCCGACGACAATGCCGAAACCGTGCGCACCCGGATGGACGAATACCGCACCAAGACTGCGCCGATCATCCCGCATTACGAGCCCAAGGGCCTTGTTCGCCGGGTTGACGGCATGGCCGACATCGAAACCGTCAGCGATTCCATCGAGGCGATACTCGACGGGGAATGAGTCCGGTTCGACGAACGGCGCGCTCCGGCTCGCATGGACTTCCAACCCTGCTATGATTTCCGCCTGATCCAATCGGAGGGCGCGAGATGACGAGACTATTCCTGGCAGCGGCGATGGTTGTGGCGGCCGTACCGGCGCAGGCCGAAGTCACGATTTCGGATACCGGCTTTGCGACGAGCAACAGCGCGACGGTCTCCGCCTCTCCGCAAGACGTCTGGGCCGCGCTGGTCGAGCCTTCACGTTATTGGAATCCCGATCATAGCTGGTTCGGACAGGCCTCGGGTTTTTCGCTCGATCCGGTTGCCGGGGGTTGTTTCTGCGAGGCGAATGAAAGCGGCGGCAGTGTAGAGCATATGCGCGTCACCATGGTCCAGCCCGGAACCACGCTCCGCCTCGCAGGTGCGCTGGGGCCGCTCCAAAGCGAGGGGCTGGCCGGATCGCTGACATGGCAGTTGGAGCCGGTCGAAGGCGGCGGCACGCGGATCACGCAGACCTATTCGGTCGGCGGCCATATGCAGTTCGACCGCGAGGCGCTGGCGCCGGTCTTCGATGGCGTCGTGCGCGAGCAGCTGCAGCGGCTCGCCGCTCTGTTCGATCCCACGGATTGACTGTTTTCCCCCAATCCTTCTGCTAGACAGGACTACGGACCGGAATCGATTCGAATGGAATTCCGGCAGAGGGCGCGCCTAATTCTATTGGCTCAGGGGAAACGAAAATGGCGGTTGGCGATCACGTAGATCTCGAAGGCTTCATGACGGGTGTCGAGAAGCGCAATCCAGGACAAACGGAATTCATCCAGGCGGTCCGTGAGGTCGCTCAGGACATATTCGAGTTCATCGAGGACAAGGAACAATATCATGAGGCGCAAATCCTGCGCCGCATCGCCGAGCCCGACAGGGTTGTCTCGTTCCGCGTCTGCTGGGAAGACGACAATCACAATATCCGCGTCCAGCGTGGCTGGCGTGTCCAAAACAACAATGCCATCGGCCCGTACAAGGGCGGCATCCGCTTCCACCCGACGGTGACCGAAAGCGTGCTCAAATTTCTCGCTTTCGAGCAGACCTTCAAGAATTCGCTGACCGGCCTCCCGATGGGCGGCGGCAAGGGCGGCTCCAACTTCAATCCCAAGGGCAAATCGGACAGCGAAGTCATGCGCTTCTGCCAGTCCTTCATGACCGAGCTCTACCGCCATATCGGCCCCGAAACCGACGTTCCGGCCGGGGACATCGGCGTCGGCGGGCGCGAGATCGGCTATATGTTCGGGCAGTATAAGCGCATCACCAATCGCTGGGAGGGCGTTCTCACCGGCAAGGCGATCGAATATGGCGGATCGCAGATGCGGCCAGAAGCGACCGGCTATGGCGCCGTGATCTTCCTCCAGAACATGCTCCAGCATGCCGGCAAGGATGTCGAAGGCAAGAACGCCGTGATCTCGGGATCGGGCAATGTCGCGACCCATGCCGCTGAAAAAATCGCTCAGCTCGGCGGCAAGGTGTTGACGCTTTCCGACAGTGGCGGCTTCATCCACGATCCCGATGGCATTAGCCAGGAAAAGATCGACTGGGTGAAAGAGCTCAAGAACGTCAAGCGGGGTCGGATCAGCGAATATGCCGATCACTTCACCGGTGCGACTTATCATGAAGGCGCGCGGCCCTGGGCTGTTCCCTGCGATGTCGCATTGCCCTGCGCCACACAGAACGAGCTCAATGGCGAGGAAGCCAAGCAACTGGTCGACAACGGCGTGATTGCGGTCTCCGAAGGCGCCAATATGCCGACGACCCTGGAAGGCGTTGACGTTTTCCACGATGCGTACATCCTTTATGCGCCGGGCAAGGCGGCCAATGCCGGAGGCGTCGCGGTCTCCGGTCTTGAGATGAGCCAGAACTCCGAGCGCGTTTCGTGGAACACCGAGCGTCTTGGCGATCTGCTTCACGACATCATGACCGATATTCACGCCAAATGCGCGCAATATGGCGGCGGCGAAGACGGTGGCTATGTCAATTACGTCAAAGGCGCGAACATCGCCGGCTTCAAGAAGGTCGCCGATGCGATGCTGGCCTTCGGCGTCGTCTAGGCGCGATGCCGACTGGCTATTCGGGAACGCCGCTTGCCAAGAAGCTGGGCTTCAAGGACGGGATGACCGTCTGGCAGCGCGGCCTTCCCGATAGCGTAAGGGCCGAAATCGAAGCGCAGGCGGATGTGGATTGGGACGCGGGGGCGATTGGCGCCCGCGTTGCCGCCCATATCTTCACCACGGAACGGGCCGAGATGGAGGTGTTGCTCGCGGAGCTGCGTGGCGCGCTGGTTCCCGACGGCTTTGTCTGGATGTCATGGCCGAAAAAGGCCTCGAAAGTGCCGACGGACATTACCGAGGATACTATCCGCGCGGTCGCGCTGCCGATGGGCTTCGTCGATATCAAGGTCTGTGCGGTCGATGCCGTCTGGTCGGGGCTCAAGCTCGTCATCCGCAAGGAATTGCGCGGTTGATACGCTTGTAACCCAAGGCCTCGAACGACCGAACCCTAGGGCAGTGACAATGGGAGTCCCGCGATGCTGGCTGCAATCAACGACTGGTTCATGGGCCTCGGCGCCGATTATGGCGTGAACCCCTATATTTTCGGCGGCATCTATGTCGGTGCGATACCCTTTTTCCTGGCGACGATCGCCTGGATGGTGCGGCGCAAGCGGCGCGGGCAGTCGATCGCGATGCAGGTGTCGATTGCCGGCTTTCTCGCGCTGTCTTCCTATATCTATCTGGTGATCGCGGGACGGAACCTTGCCTGGTGGGTCTATGCGCTGCTGGTGCTGCTGGTGCTCTACACGATCTGGTCGCTTATCCAGAAGGTGCGGGCGCCGGTCGCTGCGCCGTCCGGCGAACAGGTCGAATAGCCGCGCTATTTCCACGCTTGACCGCTTGGGCTAGGCGTCGGTCATGAAAAAGACCCCTCGGCCCTTGCGGCGAAGGCTTCGCGAACCCGCGGAGATCGGCTGGTGCGAGCTTGTCGACCTTCCCGCGCTGGGGCTCAAGCGGATGCACGCCAAGATCGACACCGGTGCGCGAACTTCCTCGCTCCACGCCACGCGAATCGAAGAGTTTGACCGCGATGGCGAGGAATGGGTGCGCTTTCGGTCGCCGCGCTCGATCGGCCATGGGCCGAAAGACTGCGAAGCCCGGTTGATCGCAAAGCGACATATCAAAAGTTCGACCGGCCACCGCCAGGAGCGCTTTGTCATTGCTACGGAGATGTGTCTCGGCCCCTTGACTTGGATGGGGGAGCTGACATTGGCGAACCGTGCAACGATGGCGTTTCCGGTTCTGATCGGGCGCCGGGCATTGCGGCGCGGATTCCTCGTAAACAGCGCAAAGCGCTGGACGCTCGGAAGACCGGAGTAACTTAGGGAACAGACATGAAAATCGCGATGCTCGCCCGCAATGCGAATCTCTATTCGCACAAACGGTTGGTCGAGGCCGCCGAAGAACGCGGCCATACACTCGACATTTTGAATACCCTGCGGTGCACGATGAACATTACATCGCATCGCCCGACCGTCATTTATAACGGCGAAACAATGAGCGGCTATGACGCGGTGATTCCGCGTATCGGGGCATCGATTACCCATTATGGCCTGGCGGTGCTCCGCCAGTTCGAGATGATGGACGTCTGGCCGCTCAATGAAAGTGTCGCGGTCGGCCGCTCGCGCGACAAGCTGCGCTCGATGCAGATTTTCGCCAAACATGGCCTTGGTCTGCCGGTGACGGCTTTCGCCCATGATCCGAAGCAAACCGAAGAAGTGCTCAAGATGGTCGGCGGCGCGCCGGCGGTGATCAAACTGCTCGAAGGGACGCAGGGCATCGGCGTCGTGCTCGGCGAGACTGAGAAATCCGCCAAATCGGTTATCGAGGCGTTTCGCGGGGTCAACGTCAACATCCTCGTCCAGGAATTCATCAAGGAAGCGGGCTCCAGCGACATCCGCATCCTCGTCATAGGCGGCAAGGTCGTCGCATCGATGATGCGGACGGGCGCCGAAGGCGATTTCCGGTCCAACCTGCACCGGGGCGGTTCGGCGAAAAGCATCAAGATCACGCCGGAAGAACGGTCCACGGCAGTACGCGCGGCCAAGGTGATGGGGCTGAACGTCGCGGGCGTCGACATCCTGCGCGCCAATCACGGGCCGGTGATCATGGAGGTGAACAGCTCGCCCGGCCTTGAAGGGATCGAGAATGCGACCGGCAAGGATGTCGCGGGCATGATCATCGAATTCATCGAAGCCAAGGCGCAGCCCGGGAAAACGAAAACCCGCGGGCAGGGCTGACCCTGGCCCTGTTCGTCGGCATATATTATTTCCTGCACAAGGCTGGATGGAAGCCGCCGCAGAACCAAGAAGTCCTGAACCTAGATCACCTCATCCTCGTCAGGAATGGATTCAAACAGTTCGCGCTGTGACATGTTCAGCGAATCGGTGATCTGACCGACGCGTTCTTCCAGCGTGTCGAAGCGCTGAGCCTCGGCAATATGGAACATGGCATCGCCCTGATTGAGCACTGGCAAGTTGACATGGCCGATGATGATGCCGTCAATCGGACTCTTCACTTCTTCCTCTTCCTCACCGAACAGCCCACTGACCAGCGCCAGCGTCTCATCCTTTTCGACAATAGCGCCCGATTTGCGCAGACGGCGTGAAATGCCCGAACGCGGCGCTCGAACCCATTGGCTGTGCTTGGACCGGGCCGGGATTGTCTCTTCGGCAAATTCGGCAGGGCATTTCAGCATGCCGAGCTTTGCCATGACGCGCAGCACGCCGCGCTCGCCCGCGCGGATAGACAGCCGATCAAAGCGCAGCGCCTCACCGGTTTCCATCAGCAGCATTCCCACTCCGCGGTCGCGCGCGACCGCACGCAACGAGCCGGGACGCAATGATGCCTGGATGATCACCGGCGGGGCAAAGGCGAGCGCCAGCTCGAGAAGCTCCGGATCGTCCGGCGCAATCCGGATCTGCGGCAGGTTATAGCGGTGGATCGCCGCGCTGTGGATGTCGATGCCCAGCGAACAGCGATCGATAATATCGTGCAGAAAGACATGGGCGACTTGTCCGGCCAGCGAGCCTTTCGGGCTGCCTGGGAAGGAGCGGTTGAGATCGCGCCGGTCCGGCAGATAGCGGCTATGGGTCAGAAATCCGAAGATGTTGATGGCGGGCGCAAAGATCACGGTGCCGGCCAGTTCGGCGGCGTCCAGACGTTGCACCAGCCGCTGGATAATCGCCGCACCGATGATTTCATCGCCGTGCACTGCGGCGGAGACAAAGATTGTCGGGCCATCGGTCCTGCCATGCAAAACGCGGATGTGGAGCCCGGCTGGCATACCGCTGGCAAAACTGCTCACGGGCAGGGCGATGGTTGCGCTGGTGCCCGGTGCGATTGCCTCTCCGCTTATTGCAAATCCGTCGCGCTCAGCCATTGTACCCCCTTATGCTCGATCTATGCGCCTGGGAGGGTTGCAGGAGCAAGCCGCTAGTTGCTCCGCAGGCGCTGATCAGGGCGGTTTGTAAGCTATTCCCCCGTTGACAGCGGCACGGACACTCCCTATTTCACCCCTATTCCGAAGACACCGGTCTACCCGGCGGCGCGATTCGTGCGTCCGTCGGGTTCGTTCGTTTTCGGTTCATGAAGCTTTGAGATAGGCCGCACGCCAAGCAGCCTGTGGAGCAGGAGTAGAAAAACGTGGCACGTATTGCTGGGGTCAACATCCCTACCCAAAAGCGCGTCGAGATAGCGCTTACCTACATCCATGGCATTGGCCCGACGACGGCGAAGAAGCTGACTGCGAAGCTCGGCATCCCGTTCGAACGCCGGGTTCAGGATCTGACCGACTCCGAAGTCGTCCAGATCCGCGAAGCGATCGATGCCGAACATACGGTCGAGGGCGATCTTCGCCGCGAAACAGCGATGAACATCAAGCGATTGATGGACCTCGCCTGCTATCGCGGTCTTCGTCATCGCAAGGGTCTTCCCGTCCGCGGGCAGCGCACGCACACCAACGCGCGCACCCGCAAGGGCAAGGCCAAGCCGATCGCCGGTAAGAAGAAGTAATCACGCTTCCATTGGGCGGTGTGCGTGCCGCCTGCGAAGCGTTTTTCAGGATATAGGTAGGAAATCGAAACATGGCACGCGAACCGCAACGGGTAAGGCGCCGGAACCGCAAGAACATCACGTCGGGCGTGGCGCACGTCAACGCGACGTTCAACAATACGCTGATCACCATCACTGACGCGCAAGGCAATGCCATCAGCTGGTCCTCGGCCGGCATGATGGGCTTCAAGGGCAGCCGTAAATCGACTCCCTATGCGGCTCAGGTTGCCGCCGAAGATGCCGGCAAGAAAGCGCAGGAGCATGGCGTTCGTACTCTGGAGGTCGAGGTCAAGGGTCCGGGTTCGGGCCGTGAATCGGCGCTTCGTGCGCTGCAGGCCGTTGGCTTCCAGATCACATCGATCCGCGATGTGACTTCGATTCCGCACAATGGCGTCCGGCCGGCCAAGCGCCGCCGCGTCTGACGGCGAAACGGGAGGCGGCGGGCTCCGCTTCCTGAGATATTTTTGAATTTCCGGTAGAGGCCAGCCCCGCCTCCGCCACGATGCCAAGGGGAATACCGTGTCCGTTAACATGAAGAATTGGCAAGAACTCAAAAAGCCCAATGGTCTGGAAAAGAAGGCTGGCGGCGACGCTCAGCGCAAGGCGACCTTTGTCGCCGAACCCCTAGAGCGCGGTTTCGGCCTGACGCTCGGCAACGCGCTGCGCCGCACGCTGCTTTCCTCGCTCCAGGGCGCGGCGATCACCTCGATCAAGATCGAGAATGTGCTGCACGAGTTCTCTTCGCTTGCCGGCGTCCGCGAGGACGTCACCGATATCGTTCTCAATATCAAGCAGGTCGCGATCGCGATGGAATCCGAAGGGTCGAAGCGTCTCCAGCTTTCGGCCACGGGCCCCGCCGACGTCAAAGCCGGCGATATCACGACTTCGGGCGATATCGAGGTTCTGAACCCCGATCTCCTGATCTGCCATCTCGACGAAGGCGCGACGCTCAACATGGAGCTGACGGCCAATGCCGGGAAGGGCTATGTCCCGGCCGCGCAGAACCGTCCGGCCGATGCGCCGATCGGCCTGATCCCGGTCGACAGCCTTTACAGCCCGGTTCGCCAGGTCGCCTACAAGGTCGAGAACACCCGCGTCGGCCAGGAGCTCGATTACGACAAGCTCACACTGACGATCGAAACCGACGGAACAGTGACGCCGGAAGATGCGCTCGCCTATGCCGCGCGCATCCTGCAGGACCAGCTTCAGCTGTTCGTGCATTTCGACGAGGAACTGCCGGCTCCCAGCGCGACGATCGGCGAAGCCGCATCGTCGGGGATCCTCGGCGGTGCCGCTCCCGAAGGCGATACCAACCAGCTCAACCGCTATCTTCTCAAGAAGGTCGACGAGCTGGAACTGTCGGTTCGTTCGGCCAACTGCCTCAAGAACGACAACATCATCTATATCGGCGATCTGGTTCAGAAGACCGAGGCCGAGATGCTGCGCACGCCGAATTTCGGCCGCAAGTCGCTCAACGAGATCAAGGAAGTCCTTGCCACCATGGGGCTGCGCCTCGGCATGGATATCCCGGGCTGGCCGCCTGAGAATATCGAGGAAATGGCCAAGAAGCTGGAGCAGGAATTGCTCGGCTAGAACGTCGCAATACGGGGTTTGGGCGGCGCCCCTGTTTCGCCGCCCGGCCCGGGGTGCCGTAAAACGGCCCCGGGACGAACGAAGGAAAAGACAATGCGTCATAGAAAAGCGCACCGTAAGCTCAACCGGAACAGCAGCCATCGCCAGGCGATGTTCAAGAACATGGCCGCCGCGCTGATCAAGCATGAGCAGGTTCTGACGACCCTGCCCAAGGCGAAAGAGCTTCGGCCCTATGTCGAGAAGCTGATCACCCTGGCGAAGAGGGGCGGTCTTTCGAACCGCCGCCTCGCCCAGTCGCGGCTGATGGACGAAACCCAGCTCAAGAAGCTCTTTGATGTGCTCAGCGAGCGCTATTCGGACCGCCAGGGCGGATATAGCCGGATCATCAAGGCCGGTTTTCGCGCTTCGGACGCTGCGCCGATGGCCGTCATCGAACTCGTCGACCGCGACGAAGACGCCAAGGGCCAGGATTCGGGCCCGGTCGAAATGGTTGAGGACTATGAGGACGTAGCGGCGGCCTAACCGCGCGTCTCACTCCCCATTCAGGATTTATTGAAGGGACCGCAGCTGCTAGGCTTGCGGTCCCTTTTCCTTTGGGGGTGACCGATGACCGCTGCTCGCCTGGCTCTGCTGCCGTTCCTCCTGATTTCCGCCCCCGCGCTTGCCGATGAGACTGGACCTGCTCCGATGGACGCTTCGATCGCCTATCCCGAAACCCGCCGTGGCGATGTCGTCGAGGAGCAGTTCGGCGTCGCGGTTGCCGACCCCTATCGCTGGCTCGAAAACGACGTGCGGACCGATGATGAGGTTCGCGATTGGGTAGCTGCGGAAAATGCGGTCACCAGTGCCTATCTCGAAACGCTGCCCGGGCGCGCGGCGATCGAGGCGCGGCTGACCGAATTGTGGAATTATGAACGTGTCAGCATTCCGGTCGTGCGCCAGGCGCGGTACTTCTACACGCGCAATGACGGGCTCCAGAACCAGTCGGTGCTTTATGTGCGGCAGGGGTTGGACGGGGAACCGCGCCTTCTGATCGATCCCAATACATGGTCGGACGACGATGCGACCGCGATGGCCGAATGGGAGCCGTCTCCGGATGGCGGCCGCATCGCCTATGCGATCCAGGACGGCGGCACCGACTGGCGAACGATCCGCGTGCTCGACGTCACGTCGGGCGAGACGCTGGATGACACCGTTGAATGGGCGAAGTTTACCGGCATCAGCTGGGCCAAGGACGGTTCCGGTTTCTATTATTCGCGCTTTCCCGAACCCGAAGGCGCCGAATTCCAGTCGCTAAACATGAACCAGGCGATCTGGTCCCACACCGTCGGCACCGATCAGGCGGAAGACAGGCTGGTCTATGCGACGCCCGATCGTCCCGGGCTCAACCATAGCGCCGAAGTCACCGACGACGGGGACTGGCTCGTCATCTATTCGTCCGAAGGTACCGATGATCGTTACGATGTGAATATTGTCGGCCTGCGGTCGGCGGACGCGACACCGCGAACGATCGTCAGCGGTATGGAGAATAATTGGGATCTCGCCGGGTCGATCGGCGACATCTTCTATTTCCGGACCAATCTCGATGCGCCGCGCGAACGGGTGGTGCGGATGGACGTGTCGGGCGAGGAGCCCGCGATCAGCGAAGTCATTGCCGAGGACTCGGCGACGCTGGAAACCGCTTCGCTTGTCGGTGGGAGGATCATTGCCAATTATCTCGTCGATGCGCGCAACGAAGCCCGCGTTCTCGATCTCGAGGGCAATCTGGTGACCATCGTCGAGGTGCCCGGTATCGGCAGCATCGCCGGCTTCGATGGTGGACTAGGCGATCCGGAAACCTTTTTCGCCTTTACCAGCTTCGCGCAGCCGACGACGATCTATCATTATGACAGCGCCCGCGGCGATGTGACGGTGTTCGCGGCGCCCGACGTGGCGTTCGATCCGGACGACTATACGGTCAGCCAGCGTTTCTACCCTTCGGCCGATGGCACGCGCATCCCGATGTTCGTCGTCCACCGTGCCGATCTCGACGGGAACGAGACTCATCCGGCGCTGCTTTACGCCTATGGCGGGTTCAACATCTCGATCACGCCGAGTTTCAGCCCGGCGACGCTCGACTGGATGGAGATGGGCGGCGTCTATGTGGTTGCCAACATTCGCGGCGGCGGCGAATATGGCGCTGAATGGCACGATGCCGGGCGGCTGCAGAACAAGCAGAATGTGTTCGACGATTTCATCGCGGCCGGCGAATATCTGATCCGGGAAGGCATCACCTCGCGCGAGCAGCTGGCGATCCGCGGCGGATCAAATGGTGGCCTGCTCGTGGGTGCGGTGGTCAATCAGCGGCCCGATCTTTTTGCAGCCGCGCTGCCCGCCGTCGGCGTGATGGACATGCTGCGCTTCGACCGGTTCACGGCCGGGCGCTACTGGGTCGACGACTATGGCTATCCGAACCGTGAAGAGGATTTCCGCGCGCTCTACACCTATTCGCCCTATCACAATATTCCGGAAACCGGCGACTATCCGGCGATCCTTGTCACGACCGCCGACACCGACGACCGCGTCGTGCCGGGCCATAGCTTCAAATACGCAGCCGCGCTCCAGCATGCCGATCTCGGGAATCGTCCGCATCTGATTCGGATCGAAACGCGCGCCGGGCATGGCTCTGGCCGGCCCACCAGCCAGCTTATCGCGGAATATGCGGACCTCTGGGCCTTTATAGGCCGGTGGACCGGATTGGCGGTCCCCGAGGCCGAATAGCCAGGATCTCCGGCATTTCAAGCGTTCATAAAAATAGCGAATTAGATTAACAGCGCCCTACAGGCGAGTTCAGACCGGGCTCAGCGCGGCTTCCCTATACCGGCATCAGTTCTTCGAGAACTGTGTGCAAAAAAGGAGCCACGTTATGAATACTCTTGGAAAAGCCCTGATGGGCGCAACCGCCGCCACAGCGCTGGCCGTGGCTGCTCCGGCCCAGGCTCGCGACAATGGCGGGATCGATGGTGAGGATGTTCTTGCCGGCGTCCTGATCCTTGGCGGCGTCGCTGCGATTATCGCGGCCGTGTCGGATGACGATGATGACGATCGCTATGAGCGCCAGGCGCGCTATGAGCCGCGCTACAATAACCGGGCGCGTTACGATCCCCGTTATGACAACCGCAACGTCCGCAACCATCGCGGATATCAGCAGCCGCGTCAGCTGACCGCGCGTGCCGCCGTCAACCAGTGCGCGACCGCTGCCCAGCGCCGTGCCGCGCAGTATGGCCGCGCCCGGATCACCCAGATCACCGATGTCGATCGCGAACGGAACGGCTTCGATGTCGAGGGCCGGCTGGAGGTCAATGAAGGCCGGTGGAACAATGGTTCGAACCGCGGACGTCGCTGGAACGCCAGCTATAACGATGTCGATCGCGGCCGCTTCTCCTGCCGGATCCGCTACGGCCAGGTAGAAAGTGTCCGCATTCGCGGCATCGGCTAGCGGCTGACGGCTCGAAAACGAAAAGGGCAGGGCGTGGAACTTCAGTTCCGCGCCCTGCCCTTTTTGTCCTTTTCGGGGAAAGCCTAGGCAGCCATGTCTCGCGCATGGCCGGCGGCAATCGCGGCAAGGATTTCGGTTTCGCTTTTGACCTGCTGCTCGATCACGCAGCGGAGGCCCAGACCGTCAAAGCCGTTATATGGCAGCGCCTTGGCGATCGCCATCGCCGAGCGGTCGGTCGAGATAACGCCGCTCTCCTTGCCGCCGGTGTCGAGCCGCTGGTTGAACGGTGCGCCCCAGGAAGAGCTGACGATATGGTCCTTGGTATCGATAATGCTGACCTTGGTGTGATCCATTTCGGGGTCGCTATAGAGCCGGCCGTCGGAAATCAGAATTCTGATCTGGGTCTCGAAATCGAACTCGAGATACAGGACGCCGCACGGTCTGCGGGCGCCTGGGTCTTCGGGCCACAGGCTGGCGACGTAGATCAGCACTTCGCGATCGTTCGAATAGGGGTTTTTCCACACGGCGTCGGTCTTCCAGAAGCCGCGCTCGTTGGTGTTCAACGCTTCGCTAAATTGCACTTCGCCCTTGAAATGGTGCGATCGGATGGTCGCCTGTTCGTTTGCGCTGGCGACCACCCGGCCTTCGGCGTTCACGATGAAGGCGTTGATGTAGAATGGCGAAATGCTGACCTGATGTTTGAGCCTTTTGAGAGCCGCCGCGTAGCTTTGCTCATCGCCGCTTTCGGTCGCGGCGATGACGCCGGGATCCGACGCCAGCATCTTGAGATCGAGGCTGCGCGCGTAAAGATTCCGGGTGATATTCTGGATCACCGACTGGGCGACATTGCCTAGTCGTTCACCCTCGATCTCGGCGACCAGCGAATCCGCGATCTCGGCGCCGCGCGCGAGGCGATCGAGCACGTCGGCGCGGAAAGAAGCGGCGTTGTTGCTGGCTTGGCCGGCGAGCGCCTTCACCTCCTGCGCGACAACCGCGAAACCGCGGCCGGCTTCGCCGGACCGGGCCGCTTCGATGGTGGCGTTGAGCGCAAGCAGCCGCGTCTGGCCGGCGATGGCTTCGCCCTCGCTGGCATAGTCTTGCACTTCATCGCGCAAGTTGTTGAGCAGATGGCGAATTCGTCTAGGCATCCGAAAAACCTGTTCTGTGCAGGGGTTCTGTATCCCGGTATTGGTTAACAAGTTGTTTGTTAAAGGCGGAAACTGGCGGGTTTTCGGCATCGGCTGGACAGAATCGCCGATGCTGATTATTCCCCTGCAATGACGATCCAGCCTTCAGAAACCATCCTCATCGTCGACTTCGGAAGCCAGGTAACCCAGCTTATCGCCCGCCGCGTGCGCGAAGCCGGCGTCTACTCCGAGATCGCACCGTTCAACAGCGCCGAAGAAGCGTTCAACCGCCTGAAACCCAAAGGAATCATTCTGTCGGGCTCGCCGGCCGGTGTGCCCGAGGAAGGCAGCCCGCGGGCGCCGGAAATCCTTTTCGAAAGCGGCCTGCCGATCCTCGGCATCTGTTACGGCCAGCAGGTGATGACGCATCAGCTCGGCGGCGAAGTCCGCCCCGGCCATGAAACCGGCGAAGGCGGCGAGTTCGGCCGGGCTTTTCTGACCGTGACCGAAGAATGCGTGCTGTTCGACGGGCTCTGGAAGATCGGCGATCGCCACCAGGTGTGGATGAGCCATGGCGACAAGGTGACGCGTTTTGCGGAAGGATTCCGCATCGTTGCGACGTCGGACGGGGCGCCCTTTGCTCTCATCGCCGACGATGAGCGGCGCTATTACGGTACCCAGTTCCACCCGGAAGTCGTTCACACGCCGGATGGCGCGCGGCTGGTCGCCAATTTCGTCCGCCATGTCTGCGGCTGCGCAGGCGACTGGACGATGGCCGAGTTCAAGGCGACCAAGATCGCCGAGATCCGCGAGGCTGTAGGCGATGGAAAAGTCATCTGCGGCCTGTCTGGCGGCGTCGACAGCGCGGTGGCGGCGGTGCTGATCCACGAAGCGATCGGCGAGCAGTTGACCTGCGTCTTCGTCGACCATGGCCTGATGCGGATGGACGAGGCCGAGCAGGTGGTGAGCCTGTTCCGCGATCACTATAATATCCCGCTCGTTCATGTGGATGCCGAGGAAATGTTCCTTTCCGGGCTTGCCGGCGAGACCGACCCGGAAAAGAAGCGTAAATTTATCGGCAAGACCTTCATCGACGTTTTCGAGGAAGAGGCGAGGAAGATCGGCGGCGCCGATTTCCTGGCGCAGGGCACGCTTTACCCCGATGTGATCGAGAGCGTCAGCTTCACCGGCGGGCCCAGCGTCACCATCAAGTCGCACCATAATGTCGGCGGGCTGCCCGAGCGCATGAACATGCAGCTCGTCGAGCCGCTGCGCGAACTCTTCAAGGACGAGGTCCGCGCGCTCGGCCGCGAACTGGGCCTGCCCGAAGCCTTTGTCGGGCGTCACCCATTTCCCGGGCCGGGTCTCGCCATCCGCATCCCGGGCGAAGTGACCAGGGAACGCTGCGACATATTGCGCAAGGCCGACGCCATCTATCTCGAAGAAATCCGCAACGCCGGCCTGTACGACGCGATATGGCAGGCCTTCGCCGTGCTGCTGCCGGTCAAGACGGTCGGCGTGATGGGCGACGGGCGCACCTACGATTATGTCTGCGCACTGAGAGCGGTAACCAGCACCGACGGCATGACCGCCGACGTCTATCCCTTCGACGCGAGCTTCCTGACGCGAGTGGCGACCCGCATCGTCAACGAGGTGCAGGGCATCAACCGGGTGGTCTATGATTATACGTCGAAGCCGCCGGGGACGATCGAGTGGGAGTGAGAAATGAATGGCGCAAAGAGGTTGCGGGCACCGAAGGTCCAAGGAATAGTCGAAGAGGAGTTGACGCCGAATGGCTGTCGTCATGACTCGTCTTCCGCTCCTGCCAAGCTCGATTTGAACAAGCAAGCGCGAAAGGAAGACTGGTGGACACGCCGGCTTCATCCGGCCGAGCAGTCCGATACTGATCGAAGCATCGCATTGCTGAATGCCTATGACCGGATCGCTCACGGCGACGATCAGTCGGCAACGCCCAACGCGTTATATGCCGATGGATTGCGCTTAGACGCTAAGAAATCGGTATGGACGGATCGTTCCGTGATGGCCCGTCTTCTGCGTGGTAGCTATGTCAAATTTCTTGCAGACGGAACGCCGAACGCGCGTTTCGAACTCACCGCAAAAGGGCGCGAACAGTTTCATTGGCGATAGGTGCGCCAGATCGCTCATTGCTCGGGGATACGACACGGTCGCAATCAAATTCTGAAGCATGTCGGATGTTATCGAATCGTCATTGCGAGGAGCCGGAGGCGACGCGGCAATCCAGAACCACAAACGGCCGCGCTCCCAGTTCTGGATTGCTTCGCTACGCTCGCAATGACGCCACCCTCATTCACTCCCCGAACAAATCCGAATGCGTTCCCGTCCGCGCAAGCTGTAATTCGCTTCCGCTCACCCAATGGACGCTAGTCTAAGGCGTCATCGGGGCGCGGACGAAGACGATCCATTCGAACCGCTCGGCCGATGCGTTGCTTGCGCATTTCGGGTCGTGGGAGGCGGTCGCGGCGGCGTCGGAGGGGGCGCTGCTGCTCGTCCTTCCGGCCGACTGGTCGGCCGAGGATATCGACGAACATCACCTGCTCGTGAAGCGCGTCTCCAGCGCTTCTGCCGCCCGAAGGAGCGCCATTGCGGGCCCGTGTCCCGCGCGCCCCGAATGCGAGACGGGGATGGCGGCCCGGAGTGCCGGCAAACAAACCGCTCTCGTCGTTGCGAGGAGCAAAGCGACGAAGCAACCCAGAGCCTGAAACGCTTTCGCCAGCCGCTCTGGATTGCTTCGCTACGCTCGCAATGACGGCGGGTTCTACAAAGCCTTTCAATGTTGGATAATGTAGCATACCCGGTCGCGAAACGGGAAGGAGAGCGGACGGCATGAGATGGGAGCGGGGATCGCAAGGAGCGGCGTCTGTGCGCCCACTTCGTCAACTTATTCAGCTGTTCGCTCTTGAAAATGAACAGGGAGGGAGGAATACCCCCGGCCTGTGTCAACCAGTGTCAACTGGAGCGCGAATCGGGTGAGCCATGGCACCGATCCGGATATCGCCGTCGCGCGGGAGGCAGACCGGGATGCGGTCGTCGCGCTATGGCGCGCGTGCGGGCTGACGCGCCCGTGGAACAATCCGGTGGTCGATTTCGATTCCGCCATCGGCAATGCGGCATCGGATATTCTGCTCCTCCGCGACGGCGATACCCTGATCGCCTCCGTCATGGTCGGCTTCGACGGGCATCGCGGCTGGGTCTATTATCTTGCCGTCGATCCCGCGCAACGGCGCAAGGGACTAGGCAAGCGGATGATGGACGCGGCCGAGGCGTGGCTGCGCGAACGCGGCGCGCCCAAGATCCAGCTCATGGTGCGCGGCGACAATGCAGACGTGATCGCCTTTTACGAAGCGTTGGGCCTTGAACATCAGCCGGTGGCGACGCTCGGCCGCCGGCTCGACAATGGCTGACGGTTGCGCATTTTCGATGCTTGGCTGTCATGAATTTCGAATAAACTGACCCTCGCGCGGAGACTCGGATTCCAGCCAGCGAAAGGAACAGCCCATGCCTATTGTTACCACCAAAGACGGCGTCGAAATCTTCTACAAGGATTGGGGCGAAGGCCAGCCCATCGTGTTCAGCCATGGCTGGCCGCTATCGGCGGACGATTGGGATCCGCAGATGATGTTTTTCGTCAATAGCGGCTTTCGCGTGATCGCGCATGATCGGCGCGGCCATGGTCGGTCCAGCCAGGTCGCGGACGGGCACGATATGGATCACTATGCCGACGATCTTGCGGCGGTGACCGGACATCTCGACCTCCATGATGCGATTCATGTCGGCCATTCGACCGGCGGCGGCGAGGTTGTTCACTATATCGCGCGCCATGGCGAAGATCGCGTCGCCAAGGCGGCGATCATCTCCGCGGTGCCGCCGCTGATGGTGAAGACCGACGCCAATCCCGGGGGCTTGCCGAAGGCGGTGTTCGAAGATCTCCAGGCGCAGCTCGCCGCCAACCGTTCGAAATTCTACCACGACCTTCCCGCCGGCCCCTTTTATGGCTTCAACCGGCCGGGAGTCGAAACCATCGACGCCCAGGTCTGGAACTGGTGGCGTCAGGGCATGATGGGCGGCGCCAAGGCGCATTATGACGGCATCGTCGCCTTCTCGCAGACCGATTTCACCGAGGATCTGGGGAAGATCACGGTGCCGGTATTGGTGATGCACAGCGAAGACGACCAAATCGTTCCCTATGCGGACTCCGCGCCGCTTGCGGCCGATCTGCTGGCGAACGGCATCCTCAAAACCTATAAGGACTTCCCGCACGGCATGATCACCACCCAGGCCGAGACGATCAACGCCGATCTTCTGGAATTTATCAGGAGCTAGTGTCTGCCGCCGCCCGCCCTGCGCCGCGACACAGAAGACTTGAGGCGGCCGGGGCGGCGGCGTAACGAGCGCCCATGAAGGTCCGCTATCGCGTCATTCACAAGCGCAAGACGATCTGGCAGGCGCTGATCCAGGGCCGTACCTGGACCGACTGGTATGTCGCCCAGCGGCGCGGCTGGTTCGGCTGGCGGACGCTCGGCGTTTTCGGGGCGGTGGCCGAAGCGGAGCAAGCTTGCGCCGATCATGCCGGCGGCGAATTGCTTGACGACGGCGGCCGGATCGTCTCGGAGTTCACGCGGCGCGACGAAGACTGATTCTCCGGTCGGAATTCATCGCGAATAACGAAAGAGAAGCATCATGGCGCTCACCCTATACGGCATCCCAAATTGCGACACGATCAAGAAGGCCCGGCTGTGGCTGGAAAAGCGCGGTGTCGTCTATGGCTTTCACGATTACAAGAAGGCCGGGATCGACGAGGCCAAGCTGAAAGAATGGTCGGCCGAGGTCGGTTGGGAAACATTGCTCAACCGCCGCGGCACAACCTTCCGCAACCTGCCCGACGAGCATAAGGCGCATCTCGACGAGGATATCGCGTTTACGCTGATGATCGCCAATCCCTCGCTGATCAAACGCCCGATCCTCGAAAGCGAAGGGCCGCTGCTCGTCGGCTTCAAGTCGAGCGAATATGAAGAGATTGTCGAGGCGATCAGCGCCTAGGGAGGATTTGCATGGTTTCCGCACGCTGGAACGGCGAAATCATCGCCGAAAGCGACAGCACCGTTATCGTCGAGGGCAATCACTATTTCCCCCACGACGCGGTGAAAGCGGACTATCTGCGCGACAGCGAAACGACGAGCTTTTGCCCGTGGAAGGGCACCGCCTCCTATCATTCGATCGAAGTGGCAGGCGAAACCAATATCGATGCCGCCTGGTATTATCCCGATCCCAAGGAAGCGGCTGCGGAAATCAAGGATCGCATCGCCTTCTGGAAGGGCGTCGAGATCGGCTAGCCATGCTGGCCATCCCCGCTCTTCACGGCTAAAACCCGGCCATGTCCACGACCTATACGATCGATACCAAGACGGACCGTGCCCATCCGACGCCGAAGCCGATGAAAAGGCTGACGGTTCCGGCGATCCGCGACCGCAAGACCGACGGCAAGGGCGGCGAGCCGCTTGTCATGCTGACGGCTTATACCGTGCGCATGGCGCAGATCCTCGATCCACATTGCGATATCCTGCTCGTCGGGGATTCGCTGGGCCAGGTGATTTACGGCCTCGATTCCACCATCCCCGTCAGCCTCGATATGATGATCGCCCATGGCGCGGCGGTAGTGCGCGGCAGCTATCACAGCGTCGTCACCGTCGACATGCCGTTCGGCAGTTATGAGGCGAGCCCCGAGCACGCGATAGCCTCCGCAACCCGGATCATGAAGGAAACCGGCGCGGCGGCGGTGAAGATGGAAGGCGGCGAGGCAATGGCCGATACCGTCGCGTTCCTCACCGCGCGCGGCATCCCGGTGATGGGCCATGTCGGGCTGACGCCGCAGGCGGTGAACATTCTCGGCGGGCACAAGGTGCAGGGCCGCGACGAGGCGACGGCCGCCAAGGTTGCGGCCGATGCGAAAGCCATTGACGAGGCCGGCGCCTTTGCAATCGTCATCGAAGGCGTGATCGAGCCGATCGCGATCGAGGCGACACAGGCGGTGTCCTGCCCGACCATTGGCATAGGGGCTTCGGCGCAGTGCGACGGCCAGGTGCTCGTCACCGAAGACATGCTCGGTATGTTCGATCGCGTGCCGCGTTTCGTGAAGAAGTTCGACGACCTCTCGACCCGGATCGAGGACGCGGTCAAACAATATGCCGAAGGCGTGCGCAACCGTAGCTTCCCGGGCATCGAACAGACCTATCAACCGAAATAGCGGCGCTTGCGAAGTCGCGCTTTCCCTCGGGGCGGCGCGCCGCTAAGGTCCGCCGCCAAAGCGAGTTTGGAGACGTAAATTGGCCATTGTGCCGCAAGACAATTCCGCGTTCATGCGCGAAGTCGATGAGCAGGTCCGCAAGGACCAGGCGACCGAGTTCTGGGCGCGCTGGGGCTGGTGGCTCGTCGGGCTTGTTATCGCCGGGCTGATCGCCTTTGGCGGCTGGCTGTATTGGAACCATTCGCAGACGACTGCCGCTGAAAACGAAGTCGAACAGCTTTCGCAGCTCCTCGAGGAGATCGGCGGCGGCAATACGGCCAATGCCGAGGCCGTGCTGGAAACGCTTGTCCAGTCGGGGCGCCCTGGCGTGCGCGCGGAAGCGCTGCTGACCCAGGCGGCGCTCGCGCTCCAGGATGGCCGGGACGCCGAAGCCGCGCAGATCTATGCGACGCTTGCCGGCGATACCGGCCTGCCGCAGCAGTTTCGCGATCTTGCGCTGGTCCGCCAGACGGCGGTCGAGTTCGAGAATATGGAGCCGCAGGCAGTGATCGACCGGCTGGCGCACCTTGCGGTGCCCGAAAGCCCGTGGTTCGGTAGCGCTGGCGAATTGACGGCGATCGCGCTGATCAACAAGGGCGAACGGCAGGCGGCGGGCGAACTTTTTGCCCAGATTGCCAGCGAGGATAATGCGGATACGGTTCCCGAGACGCTTCGTATAAGAGCGGTTCAGATGGCCGGTGTATTGGGTGTCGATGCGGTTCCGGACGAACCGATCGAAATGCAGCTTCCGCCATCCGCTGCGGCGCAGGCGGCTGCGCCCGATACGGCGCCCTAAACGGTAGAGGATTGAGTTTCATGAAGCGTATTTTGTTGGTTCTCGCCGCGGCAGTGCCGCTTGCCGGTTGCGGCCTGTTCGGGGGCGGCCGCGATGCGACGCCGACGATCGGCAATCGCACGCCGATCCTTGCGGTCGAGAACGAAATCCAGGCCGACCCCCAGATCGCTTCGGTCCCGATCGTGCTGCCGCCTGCCACCGTCAATGCGGGCTGGGAACAGCCCGGCGGCAGCGCCAGCAAGGCGCTCGGCCATCTCGCGCTCAGCGCGTCGCCGACTCGCGCTTGGTCGACTTCGATCGGCTATGGCGGCAGCGGCCGCGCGCGGCTCGCCGCAGCGCCGGTCGTCAGCAACGGCCGGGTCTATACGATGGATGCCGAAGCGACCGTGCGCGCCTTCGATGCCGAAACCGGCTCCGAGCTCTGGTCGACGACCTTCGGCACCGAGATCGACGGCGAGCCCGCCCTGTTTGGCGGCGGCGTCAGCGTATCGGGCGACCGGCTCTTCGTGACCAACGGCGTCGGCTATGCTGGCGCGCTCAACGCGGCGGACGGCAGCGTCATCTGGAAGGTGCGTCCCGGCGGCCCGCTGCGCGGCGGCCCCACCATCGCCAACAACAATGTCTATGTGCTCTCGCAGGACAATCAGATCTTCGCGCTCAATCCGCTGGACGGCGAGCAGCGCTGGACGGTTTCGGGCACGCTCGAAGTCTCCGGCGTGTTCGGCGTCGCCGCGCCCGCCGCAGCGCAGGGCACGCTCGTTGCCGGTTTCTCCTCGGGCGAACTCATCGCCTATCGCTACGAGAACGGCCAGATCGTCTGGCAGGATTCGCTGAACCGCACGAGCATCTCGACCTCGGTGTCGACGCTTTCCGATATCGATGCGAGCCCGGTGGTTACCGACGGCTTCGTCTATGCCGTGGGGCAGGGCGGACGCATGGTCGCGCTCCGCTTGATCACCGGCGAGCGGATCTGGGAAGTGAATGCCGGCGGCCTCGCCACGCCGTGGATCGCGGGCGATTGGATGTTCGCGGTGACCGACGATGCGCGGCTGGTGGCGATCGCCCGCGCCAATGGCCGGGTCCGCTGGATCACGCAGCTGCCGCGCTACCGCGACGAGGAGGACCGTAAGGGCCCGATTTTCTGGCGCGGGCCGGTGCTCGCCGGCGGCCAGCTGGTGCTGGTGTCGTCGCGCGGCCATATCGCCTATGTCGACCCGGCGCTGGGCACGGTGCGGAGCATGAACCGGGTCGGCGAAGGCTTCGAATTGCCCCCGGTCGTTGCCGGCAACACACTCTATCTGATCGACGGCGAGGGTGAACTTAGCGCTTGGCGCTAACGTCAATTGAAAGGCGCATGAGTCATGGCGCGGCTGCCCGTTATTGCGATTGTCGGCCGCCCGAATGTCGGCAAATCGACGCTGTTCAACCGGCTGGTCGGCAAAAGGCTGGCCCTGGTCGACGATATGCCGGGCGTCACCCGCGATCGGCGGGAGAGCGATGCGCACCTGTTCGGGCTCGATTTCCGCATCATCGATACCGCGGGTTATGAGGAAGACGAAGCCGCCACCTTGCCCGGCCGGATGCGCCAGCAGACCGAGCGTGCCGTCGCCGATTCCGATGCTGCGCTGTTCCTGTTCGATGCCCGTGCGGGGCTGACGCCGCTCGACGAGGAAATCGCGCGCTGGCTGCGCGGTACCGATCGTCCAGTTGTGCTTGTCGGCAACAAGGCCGAGGGCCGCGCCGGCGAAGCGGGGCTCTATGAAAGTTTCAGTCTTGGCCTTGGCGAGCCCATCGCCATCAGCGCCGAACATGGTGAAGGCATGGCCGATCTGTTCGGCGTGCTTCAGCCGCATATCGAGGCCGCGGAAAGCGAAAGCCCCGATGAGGAAGCAGAGGAGGACGAAAACGGTCCGCTGAAGCTGGCGATCGTCGGGCGGCCCAATGCGGGCAAGTCGACGCTTATCAACGCGATGCTCGAGGACGATCGCCTGATCACCGGGCCCGAAGCCGGGATCACCCGGGATTCGATCTCGGTGCCGTGGGAATGGCGGGGGCGGCCGGTCGAGCTGATCGATACCGCCGGCATGCGCAAGCGCGCCAAGGTGCAGGACAAGCTGGAAAAACTGTCGGTTGCGGATGGCCTGCGCGCGGTCGATTTCGCCGAGGTTGTGGTAATGATGCTCGATGCGACCAAGGGCCTGGAGGCGCAGGATCTGAGGATTGCCGACCGCGTGATCGAGGAGGGGCGTGCGCTCGTCATGGCGATCAACAAATGGGATGTGGCGCAAGACCGGAAAGAGCTGTTCGAAGGAATCCGCGTCGCGCTGGACGAGGGCCTTGCGCAGGTGCGCGGCGTACCGTTGATCGCGATCTCGGCGATGACGAAAAAGGGCATCGATGAACTGATGGAAACCGCTTTCGCGACGCGTGAAGCCTGGTCGCGGCGGGTAACGACCGGCGAGCTCAACCGCTGGTTTCGCGCGGCGATCGAAAAGAATCCGCCGCCCGCGCCCAAGGGCCGTCGGATCAAGCTCCGCTACGTCACCCAAGCGCGCACCCGGCCGCCCAGTTTCGTGCTGTTCGGCACCCGGGTCGATCAACTGCCGACGAGCTATGAACGCTACCTGCTCAACGGCATCCGCCGCGATCTCGGCTTTGGCGGGGTGCCCGTGCGGCTCACCATGCGCGCGCCGAAAAACCCCTATGACGCCCCCAAGGAATGAGCAGGGAGGGCGTCGATATCGATGCGCGCGGCCTTAAATGCCCATGGCCGGCGCTCAGGCTCGCCCGCGCCATGCGAACGGTCGATAGCGCGGTTATCGTCGCCGACGATCCGATCGCGCCTCGCGAAATAGCCGCGCTGGCGGGAGAACAAGGCTGGACGGTCGGGCATTGTGAGACCGCGATAGGGCCTGGCTGGCATGTTTTTCGCTAGCCGGCCTTTACCGTTCCTTTTCCAGTAAACGAGTTGTTAACGCTCATTGGCTAGTGAGTGATCTGGGTTTTCGCTGAGAGGGAGCGGTTTGTGTCGTTCCAAGAACAAGAACTGATCGACTGGGATGAATTTAACGCCGTGCGCGAGCAGCTCGGCGCCAATTTCGCGAAAATTATCCTCTATTTCCGCGAAGATGGCATCAAATCGGTCGAGGCTATCGAACAGGCGATGCAGGACAAGGTCAGCGTCGCGCTGGTCGTTCCCGCGCATACGCTGAAGGGCGAATCACTACAGTTCGGCGCCACGCCGCTCAGCGCGCTTGCCGAGAAGATCGAGATGACCGCGCGTCACCTGGTCGAAATCCAGCAGACGCCGGAACAGCTTATCCCGGAAGCGGCACAACTCCGCCCGATGTTCGAAGCGACGCTAAACGCGCTCGAGCAGGCCACCAATCCGTTGGTCCAGCGCCGCAACGAAGGCGGCGGTTTCGGCGTGAAGAGCGCCACCAACCAGAAGTTCGGCCGCCTCTAGACGCGCCACCCACTCTTAGAGAGAAATCAGCCTTCCGCCGGTTCCGACTGGAGCTGGCAGTAATTTTCGATGCCCATGCGCTCGATCATGTCGAACTGCTCTTCCAGCGTATCGACATGCTCTTCCTCGCTTTCGAGGATTTCGGAAAACAGATCGCGGCTCACATAATCGCGCACCTTTTCGCAATGCTCGATCGCATCGCGCAGCATGGGGAGGGCTTCCTCTTCGAGCTCCAGGTCCGCTTTCAGGACTTCCTCGACCGTTTCGCCGATGCGCAGCCGGCCGAGCAGCTGGAAATTGGGTAGCCCGTCGAGGAACAGGATGCGTTCGGCAAGCTTGTCGGCATGCTTCATCTCGTCGATCGATTCTTCATATTCGAACTTGGCGAGCTTCTTGATCCCCCAATTGTCGAGCATCCGATAATGCAGGAAATACTGGTTGATCGCGGTAAGCTCGTTCTTGAGCGCCTCGTTCAGAAACTCGATGACTTTCGCGTCGCCCTTCATGCCGGATCTCCTTTGTCAGCCGCGTACACCATAGCGCAGCGACAGGAGTCGGGAAAGGCTGAAGCCCGCAGTTTTCCTGAGGTTTTTAGGGGTTCTTGCTACGCAGTCGCAGTTTCGGACTGGATGATCTGACGTGCGAACGAGACGCATTGACCACAACGCGCCTTGCACCCCATCTTCGCATAGGCCGAGGACGGGGTCTGCGCGCCCTTGTGGACGGCGGCGCGAATGTCTTTCTCGCGAATCGCATTGCAGATGCAGACAACCATGGCCCGTAAATAGGGCTATTGAGACTAAGTCGCAATAGGAGTTGTTCGATTTATAGCTATTTTCGCATTGGCTGCATCTGTCGCCGCGCGAGGCTGCGCCACAGCCATTCGAGCGGCCCGTAGCGGAAACGGTCGAGCCAGGGCTTCGACCAGAGCAGCATGATCGCCCAGACGCCGAGGACGACGAGATAAAGCGAAGCACGGCTGAGTTCGCCATACAGGCCGAAGCCATAGCCGTAGAAGATCGTCGTGCAGATGAGGCTGGTGCCGAGATAGTTGGTGAAGGCGGCGCGCCCGGCGGCGCCGAACCGGGTCATCAAGGCGCTTCCCTGCGCGCTCTTCACCCAATAGAGGATCAGCGCCGCATGGGCGGCGATCAGCGACGGGTTGGCGAGCACCTGCAAGGTGGAATCGTAGAAGAAGATCGCGACCGGATCGAAGTCCGTGCGCATCAGCAGCAGCGCCAGCACGATCTGCACCGGCAGGCCGATCAGATAGCCGATCCGTGCGATCCGGGCATAGGCGGCGGCGCTCCATTCGCCGGTCAGGAAGCCGCTTTTCAACCCCGCCATGCCGGCGAGCATCAGGCCCAGCGTCTCGGGAGCGGCAAAGCCGTTGGCGGCGATCGGCTGCCAGAAATCGGGGCCGGTCCGTTCGGTGAGGATGCCGAGATAGCCGCCCTGGAACAGCGCGAGGTTGCGGGCGAGTTCGCCCGGCGGCAGCGGGCCGATGGCTTCGGCGATCGACGTCCATGTGGCAATCGTGTCGGCGCTGGCGTCCGGAGCGGCGGCGGCCTGTGCCAGCATCCAGATGCTATGGGTCGTCATGCCCACCAGCGCCGCCTGCGCGCCGATCAGCACCAGGCCGAGCGTGAGCAGCTTGTGCGCCTCCATGTTGCGGAACAGGAAGGCGATCATGCCGACCACCGCATAAAGCATCAGGATGTCGCCGAACCAGATGCCATAGGCATGGATGACACCGAAGAAGAGTAGCCAGGTCATCCGCTGATAATGGGCGAGGGCGGAGTTTTCGCCCTTCGCCGTCGCGCGCTGCGCGACGAGCAGCATCGAGGCGCCGAACAGCACCGAGAAAAGCCCGCGCATCTTGCCGTCGGCGAGCACGAAATTGGTCGCCCAGACGGCAAGGTCGGCGGGCCCGGGATCGCCATAGGCGAGCGGGTTCATATAGGCCTGGAAGGGCATGGCGAAGGCGACGATGTTCATCAGCAATATGCCCATCACGGCGATGCCGCGAATGACATCGAGGCTCAGATGGCGGCTGTCGGGCGGCGCGGGCCGCGCATCGGTCATAGAGCTTCCTTCCCTGGTGCGCCAAACCGCTAGAGCCAGCTCGCAATCGCGTCGAGCGGTTTCTTGTTGAGCGCGTGGAGGGGCACCGTGGCATCCGGGGCCGCCTTTCCGGCGACGATGATCATCATCGGTTTCTCGCTCGCCGGCCGCTCGCAAACTTCGTTCAAAAACTTCATCGGATTGGGCGTGTGGGTCAGCGTTGCAAGGCCCGCATCGTGGAGCGCGGCGATCAGGAAGCCGCAGGCGATGCCGACCGATTCGGTGACATAATAATTATGCCTGTCGTCGCCGGGATTGGGGCCGCCGCGCCGCTGGGCGAAGACGGTGATCAGCCAGGGCGCGGTTTCCAGATAGGGTTTTACCTCGTCGGTGCCGAGCGGGCCGAGCGCTTCCAGCCACTCGGCGCTTGCCTTGCCGGCGTAAAATTCGCGCTCCTCGGCCTCGGCCGCTTTGCGGATCGCCTGCTTCTTCTCGGGCGAGGAGATAACCGCGAAATGCCAGGGCTGGTGGTTCGCGCCGCTGGGGGCGGAACCGGCGGCGAGGATCGCCTGTTCGATCACCGCGCGGGGCACCGGCGCATCGCTGAAATCGCGGCAAGTGCGGCGGGTGCTGAGATGCTCGTAAAATGCCTTGGCGCGGGCAATGCGTTCGGCGTCGGCATAGCCGGGAAGCGCGGCATAAGGGAGGGTGCTGTGATCGGTCATGATTTCGCTTAGCGGCATGGCGGCATCAGGCAAAGGGTCGGCACGAGTCTATTGACATTGATGTCAGTAAGCGGCATCTGGCGCGCATGGAAATGCAGCATGACTTTCAGGCTATGCCGATTCCGGTTCATCCGGACCGGCCAACGCCGAAATTTCGGCCGCTATTGGCGCTGAAACATTTCCGCGCGCTCATCAAGGACAAGGAAAACACCGAACATGTTTTCCATATCTTCGAAGCCTTGCCCCGCAAGAGTTTCCGCGACGATGCCCGTGCCTTCGGCGAAAGCGAGCAGGGCCGCGCGGTCTTCGCGCAGGAACGTTATCTGCCGGATCTGCTCGACGATCATGAACGGTTGCGCGCCATGCCCGAGGGCAGCGTTGCCCATGCGTATTGCGATTTCATGGAGCGCGAAGGGCTGAGCGCCGGGGGGCTGGTCGCCGAGGCAATGAAATTCAACTCGGTGCGCCATGACGACATGATCGAATGGTACGGCGCGCGCAATCGCGACACGCATGACCTTTTACACGTGCTCACCGGCTATGGGCGCGATCCGCTCGGCGAACAATGTGTTCTCGCCTTTACCTATGGTCAGGACCCGTCATTGGGACATTTGTTCATCGGCTATACGGGCGGGCTCAACGTCAAACACCAAACGAAGACCAAGGCGCCGATCCTGCGCGCGATTACAGAGGCGAAGCGCCTCGGCAAGGCCTGTCCGCGGATATGCGAGGTGTCGATCACCGATCTGCTCGCTCAGCCGCTTGAGGAGGTGCGCGAGCGCTTCAACATCGCCGCGCCGGCCCGGTATCAGGAAGCGCACCGCATTTTACACGAAGAGGGCCATGATCCCCACGAGGTCATGGAGAAGGCTGCCTAGGCAGGGAAAACGGCTTCTTCCCGCACGGCGTGCGGAAAGAAAAGCTATCGTTCCATCAGATCGGAGAAGAAGCTGTCATTTGCGGCGCGCAGATCAGCGAGCGAAACCGCCATGCCGGGGCACGTGATCGCGGTGCCGCCAGTGGTGCCGATCCGGGTCATCGGAATGCCTGCCGCCTGGATCGTTTCGGCATTGGCGCTGGTCACAACATAGCGCGCCTGCTCCTCGCCGAATGCGGTCTGATGGTCGCCAATCTCTTCGAGGGTGGCGCCGATTTCGCTGGCCATCGCCATCTCTGCAAGCGCGACGAGCAGGCCGCCGTCGGACACGTCATGGACCGCCGTGACCTTGCCTGCGCGTATAAGCTCCCGGACGAAATCGCCATGGGCTTTCTCGGTATCGAGATCGACGGGCGGGGGCGGACCGTCTTCGCGACCGTGCAGTTCGCGCAGCCAGAGCGACTGGCCGAGATGGCCGATCATCGCGCCGATCACGAAGATCGCTTCGCCCTCGGCTTTGAACGCAATCGTCGCCATCTTGTCGATATCGTCGAGCAGACCGATGCCGCCGATCGCTGGCGTCGGCAGCACGGGCGTCGCCTTGCCGTCGGAGTCTGTCGTCTCATTGTAGAGCGATACGTTGCCCGAAACGATCGGCATATCGAGCGCCAGGCAGGCCTGCGCCATGCCCTCGATACAGCCGACGAACTGGCCCATGATTTCGGGCTTTTCCGGGTTGCCGAAATTCATGCAGTCGGTTGTCGCCAGCGGTTTCGCGCCGACCGCGGTCAGGTTGCGATAGCATTCGGCGATCGCCTGTTTGCCGCCTTCGACCGGATCGGCCTTGCAATAGCGCGGCGTGCAATCGGTGCTGATCGCGAGGCCCTTGTTGGTGCCATGGACGCGGATTACGGCTGCGTCGCCGCCCGGTCGCTGAACAGTGTCGGCCATGACCGTGTGATCATATTGTTCCCAGATCCAGCGGCGCGAGGCGAGATCGGGCGAGGCCAAGAGCTTGAGCAGATCCGTGCCGATATCGCTGCTCGCCGGAATATCGGTCAGCGGAGCGGGCTTGGGCGTCGGGACATGCGGGCGATCGTAATTGGGCGCGTCGGCGGCAAGCGGCCCGAGCGGAATGTCGCACACAGTCTCGCCTTCGAAGGTCAGCACCATGTGGCGCGTATCGGTGACTTCGCCGATCACCGCGAAATCGAGCTCCCATTTCTCGAAGATTGCCCGGGCCATGTCTTCGCGGCCGGGCTTGAGCACCATCAGCATGCGTTCCTGCGATTCCGACAGCATCATCTCATAGGGCGTCATGCCCTCTTCGCGGCACGGCACCTTGTCCATGTCGAGAATGATGCCGACTTCGCCGTTGGTCGCCATCTCGACCGAAGAGCTGGTCAGCCCCGCCGCGCCCATATCCTGGATCGCAACGATCGCGTCCGACGCCATCAGTTCGAGACAGGCCTCGATCAGCAGCTTTTCGGTGAACGGATCGCCGACCTGAACGGTCGGGCGCTTGTCTTCGCTGTCCTCGTCGAATTCGGCCGAGGCCATGGTCGCGCCGTGGATGCCGTCGCGGCCGGTTTTCGATCCGACATAGACGATCGGATTGCCGACGCCGCTCGCGGCCGAGTAAAAAATCTTGTCGGTGTCGGCGATGCCTACCGTCATCGCGTTGACGAGGATGTTGGTGTCATAGGCCGAATGGAAATTCACCTCGCCGCCAACGGTAGGAACGCCGACGCAATTGCCATAGCCGCCGATGCCCGAAACCACGCCCGCTACCAGATGGCGGGTCTTCGGGTGGTCGGGGCTGCCGAAGCGCAGTGCGTTCATATTGGCGACCGGCCGCGCGCCCATCGTGAAAACGTCGCGCAAAATGCCGCCGACCCCGGTTGCCGCGCCCTGATAGGGTTCGATAAAGCTGGGGTGGTTGTGGCTCTCCATCTTGAAGATCGCCGCCTGTCCGTCGCCAATATCCACGACGCCGGCATTCTCGCCCGGGCCGCAGATCACTTGCGGACCTTCGGTCGGCAATTTCTTCAGATGGCGGCGCGAGCTTTTATAGCTGCAATGCTCGGACCACATGACCGAGAAGATACCGAGCTCGACGATGTTCGGTTCGCGGTTCAGCGCGGCGAGGATGCGGTCATATTCGTCGGGCTTGAGGCCATGCTCGGCGACGATTTCGGGTGTGATGTCGGACATGGCAAGCGCCTTAGCGGCAGCGACGCGATTCAGCTAGAGAGCGTCTGCGCTTTGCCGTGAAATGCCGCGAAATTTCCGCGGGCCGTCAACCCGATGAGTGGCTAGTTGATCGTCAAGGTCGAGGGCGAGCGTTCGAGCGCTTCGGCGGCCGTCTGCAGCGCGATCAGCTGGGTGATCAGGCTGATAACCTGGCTCGATCGGTTGCGCGGCCGTTGGCCCGGGTTGGATCGTTCGACGAAAAAGCTCTGCCCTTCGTGCGAGACATGGATCGCATGGCCGCCAGATGGCGCGCTGTTGGGTACGCGGAAGACGATGTCGCCGCCGGGAGTGCGCATTTCTCCACCGCTCGATCGCAGGATTTCACCCAGATAATAGATCACGCCTTCGACCGAACGCAGTTCGTAATCGTCGGGCGAGAGTGCGGTCACGGCGCAGCCGGTGAGGCGGGATGATCCGGAAAGCGTGATGTTCAGCGTCTGCTGCGAGCGCTGGAAGACATCGAAGATCGCCTTGCCCTCATCGTCTCGCCGCACTGTCACCCGGTAATCCTCGGTCAGATTTTCAAGGACCATGCCGAGGCTTGCCGCCTGGTCCGCCCCCATGCTGATGACCGGTTCGTTGGTGTTGCCGCCGTCGGTCGTTTCAAAACCGAGGCCGAAAGTTTGATCCGGATCGAGGTAAAGACGCTCGGCATTGCGGTCTTCGTCGCCGCGAAGATCGTTATAATAGGTGATGCCGCCGCAGGAGACGCTCTCGACCAGCAAGGCAGCGAGCAGATTCTCGTTCCACCCCTGGCTGAGGAACAACGCCACGACATTGGGTTCGACCGGGCGCAGAATGCCGGTTGCGAAATCGGAGGTGTTGAGCGGGATGATCTGGAAGCTGGGCGCGGACCGCACCGAAACCCCTATTTCGGCGCCGCCATCGATATCGTCGATGATGCCGCTGAGGTCCGCTCCTGCCGTTCCCTCGATAGCGAGATTGCCGCTGACCGAGCTGAGCGCCGAATAATGGGTCGGTTCGCCGCGGCTGGCGCGCACGATGTTGAGCAGGATCATCTCGTTCGATGTGTCCGCGATCACCCGGTTATAGTCGGTCGCGAATTCGGTCATCGGCGTACGCATCGAGGCACAGCCGGTAAGCGTGGTGGCTATCGCCGTTGCAGCTACGATCCAGTGTTTCATCGGTTGGCCCCCTCTTGTTTCCCGCCCTCGATCTAGAACGACGGGAGGGGCCAAGGCAAGCATTGCACCCATGAAAAAGGGGCCGGTGGCGAAAACGCGACCGGCCCCTATGAAAGGTTTGAAACGAAGGGGTTAGGCGTTGCAGCGCTGCAGGTTTCCACCCGGCCGAGCGAACTGGATGCCCGATGCGTCGCTGGCGCCGACGACCCGATAGCCTTCGCCGGCATAGCTCGGCGTGGCTGCGGCCTCGGGGGCTTCTTCCCCGTCCTCTGCCATGGCTTCGTTGGTCAGAATGGTTTCAGGCCCGGTCTCGTCGAGGCGGACACCGACCTGCGTGTCGTTGGTGTAGAAGCTGACATAAACGAGGCTGTTGTCGGCGCAGCGGAAGCTGGCTTCGCGAACGCGCATCGGCGGCAGTTCCGCCGGATCCAGCGCCGCGATCTCGTCGGCGTTGGGATCGGCCATGCCGCCAACGACTTCGGGTTCTTGGGACTCGCCGCAAGCGGCAAGGGTGAGGAGCGCTGCAATGGATGCGGCGGCGAGGGGGGTGTTTGATATGTGCATAGTAGCTGCGCTTCTCGCGGCTGCAGCAAAATTCGTCAACACTGTTTTTATGACGTTTCGGTGACGGAGCGCTGAGCTTCGACGACTGGGGGCTCAGAAAACCCTGTTCGTTCCCGGCGTTCGGTCTGTCGGCGGATCGTTCGGCGTGCGCGGGATATCCGGGTTAGGTGGATTCTGCGGTAGCCGGCCGACAATGCCGGGGTCGGTCTGGGGAATAGTGGGCACCCGAACCGGGCCATTATCGGGGCGGACCGGGATGTATGGCGGTTCGGAATTGACGCCGGGGCCGGGAAGGCCGCCGGGATAGGTCGTGTTCCGCGGCGGACGCGCCTGGGGTTCGCGCGGCGCCTGGGTCTGCGGCTCGGCCGGGGTAGGCTGTCGAACCTGCGGCGTGCCGGGTCGCGGCGCGGGTCGAGCGGCAGGGGCGGGCGTCCGGACTGTCGGCTCCGGCGTGCGCGGTGCCGGGGGCAGCGGCGCGTCCTCTGGCGGAAGCGGCTCTTCCTCTACGGGAAGCGGTTCGAGCACCACGATGTCCTCGGCCTGCTCTTCGGCAGGAGCGGCGGCGAGCTGGTCCAGCTGCGCGCGCAGCGAATCGCGCTCGGCGCGCAGGTCGGCGACGTAGAAGGCGGCCCATCCGGTCGCGCTCAGCGCGATGAGGGTTGCCAGGATCTGCGCGATCAGCAGCAGCCAGGCGCTGCGGACAAAACGGCGGACATTGGGTCCCATGGAAGTGTGGCGCGTATCGGTCATGATTGCCTCGATGCGAGAGCGGTTCGTGTGAATTTCCAGAAGACGAGCACGGAGCCAAAAATGGCAGCGCCGAAGCCCGCCAGGCTCAGCGTGCGGTAAAGGCCGAGCTCGACAAGGTCCTGGCCCAGCAGGACGGTAAGCGCCGAAATCAGCGTGGTCAGCAGGACGAGCCCGAAGCCGATGGTCGCGACCGGGCCGAGACCCTGCAGCCGCTGCGCGAGTTCGGGCGAAGCTTCGGGCGCGATTTCAAAGTCCGCGACTTCGCGGCCCGTCATTACGCCGACGCGGTTTTCGAGCTCGGCCCATTCCTTGGCCTGGCGCGTGCCGTTCCAACCGGCAAAGGGGATCATGTGCAGCACGTTGAAGGGCAGCGGCATCCGGCTCTCGTCGAGCCGGATCTGGATCAGCTTTTCATGGTCGAGCGCTTCGCTCGCCTCGGCCCGAACCCAGAGCGATTCCTTGGCCTGGTCGGACCAGCAGACGACGACGCTCTTGGTTTCGGCGAGCGCCTTTTCGATCTTCAGCGCATAATTGTCGCCAGCCTTGAGCGCGGTATCCCACCACAGGCTGTAGCCGCTATCCGTCATGCCGTCGGCGACTTGCCGAACGCGTTCGCGGTTCTTGCGGGCGTAAGAGATAAATACGTCTGTCATATGCCTTTCTCCAGCGGGCAATCGCCTCGCTAACTGGCCAGCATAGTCTCACGCACCCGGATTGCTGGCTATGTCGCCGATCACAGCCCAGCGCGAAATCTTCTCGGCGAGCGGCATCGCGGCATAGGCTGGGCTCGACGAAGGCAGGTCTATCAGTCTGAAATCAGGAGAAAAATTGGCGATTTGTTTGCGCCCGGCGATGGCTGATTTGCGGCCGTTAAAGGCAATGGCGCGAAGTTCGGGCAGCGATTGTGCAAGCGCTTTGAGATCGTTGGCCCTCTCGCCGCGAATCGCGCTGTCGAGGCTGCCGGAACGGTGCGCATCGGCGATCACGTCCCACAGCCCGATATGATGGGCGAGAAGCGCCGCGAGCCGCTCCTCATAAGCCAGCACCCGCAGATCGGCGCCGATCGCCGCGCCGACCAGCTCCCAGAAGCGATTTTGCGGATACGCATAATATTGCCGCTGCCGCAGCGATTCCTCGCCCGGCAGGCTGCCGAGGATCAGGATCCGCGTGCGCTTATCGGTGACGGGCGGGAAGGAGGCCTTGCGCTGCATGGGCGGAGCGTGGCGCGGGCAGGGAAAGCGATCAAGAGGGCGAGCGGCTCGACAGTTCCCTCGTGCCGGACCCGATCCATCGCGAACATGCCGCCAATGACTGTTTAGTGCCTCATCCCGGACATTCTTGCCGCTCGTTCGACCAGCTGAGAACGGACGCGATGGCGCGATCAGACTATCGATATGGAAATCGGGGGGTGAATCCAGACGAACGCGCGGAAGCTTTTCATTCAAAGCGAAGGTTCCGCCAACCTCTCCTTGAGCCAATCGCCAAACGTGCGTGCTCCACGGGAGGCATGGCGGCGAAAGAAGCAAAAGTAGAACGTGCTGCGTTTTGCCTTCCAGCAAGGAATTCGCACGAGAGCACCGCTTCGCAGTTCATCATGAACAAACCGCTCGACCACAAGCGCTACACCGCGGCCGTATTTCGCGGCGGCGATTGCTTCGACCATCCCTGGCACAACCAAAGTATCGCTGTCGGTCGGCGTACCGTCCGGGACGACGCCGCGCCATGTCGACCGGGAATAGGAATAGGCGATCAGCGGATACGGCCTGTTTTTCCCGAAGCCGGCATCCGGACTTTGCACAGGGACCAGCCGGGTGGACAGGATCGGTCTCGATATCCAGTCGCGCCGTGCGAGTTTTCCGTGTCGAATCACGGCGTCATACGAACCGAGAGTTTCGGAAGCGGTCGCCATATCAAGAGTGACGCGTATGCCGGGGTGACAATCATGGAATTCTTCGAGCCACGGAAGGACGATACTCATTCCAAACATCGGAGTTGCGGAAATCCGCAACGAGGCCGGGGACGTACTCGCCACAAATTGGCCAAGGGCCGCCAGAACATTCCTGGCCTCTGCGAGCAGGCGCTCGCCTTCGGGCGCAAGAGTTATCCGGCGGACCGTTCGACGGAAAAGCTTGAGGCCGGAAAGTTTTTCCAGGCGTGCGATACGGTGACTAATGGCGGATGGAGTTACGTTCAGCTCGCGAGCTGCTGCTTCAAAACTGAGCAGCCGGGCAGCGGCCTCAAAAGCCTCGATAGCTTGCGTGGACGGCAACACCGTAATCATCCCCAATGGCTGAATAATTTTCATCCATAAGTGCAATGATCTTCATTTGTAAACGGCAAAGGCGTGTGCCCCTTTATGCATCGGCATGAGGAGAAAAACGCATGACCCATAACGCTGCTGTTCACGTGCTTGTGGAAGTGTCGCCGAAAGAAGGTGCGATGCAGACTGTCATTGCCGGTTTCGCGGCAAGTCGAGAGAGGCTCAAAGCGAACAGCGATTGCACTAGATTCGATATCTACGAGCATATTGGATCCCCTGCCAAATTGCTCATTCTGGAGATCTGGGCGAGCAAGTCGGCGCATCAGCGCGAAGCGGCAGATACGATGGCGACTCCTGAATTCACGGCGTTTCGCGAAAAACTCAATGAAGATATCCGCTTCACTTACCTCTTGGATTGCAGGGACGCCGCATGAAAAGGCTGATCAAAACGGGGCTGTGTGCCATATCGCTTGCTTCAACATCGACCGGCCCCGCGATTGCGCAAGATCTTTTGACCGTCGAGGAAGTGATCGCGCTGGCCCGCGCCGGTGTGGAGACGGTGGACAGCGCGTATTTGAGGCGACGTTTGACCCAAAACCCCAACGTGTTGTTGCTCGACGTTCGCACTCGGCGCGAGTTCGACGCCGGCCATATCGCCGGCGCCACATGGATGGAGCGGGGTATTGTGGAATTTCGTATGGCGCGTCTGGAACGTGACCCCGATCGGGAGATCATCGTCTACTGCGCGGTCGGCAATCGCTCGGCGCTCGTGACGAGAGCGCTCCGGGCACAAGGCTACCGCAATGTTGCCGCGCTCGACGGGTTCAATGGCTGGCTGGAAGCCGGATTGCCCTATGAGAACTTCCTCGGCCAGTCTGTGATGACGAGCCGCCGCGAGATCAACGCTGCCGAGCCCGTCGGGGAATGATGGCATTCACCCGCCTGGCCCCGGGTTCAGCGCCATTTCCGATCAAGTCCGGGGGGACGAAGGTTTGAAATAATGTTGCCCTTAACTTCGCTAACTTCACGGGATCGGCGACCTATGGCCGACCGAAATCCCGGAAAACCGGGCTTTCGGCGGCGAGAGATGCAAACTTTGGTGGCTTGCCTGACTAAAACAGTGCGAAGTTAAGCCTTGCAAACCGCACAAGTCCTGGCCTTTCGCGGGACGAAAGGACCGGCGGAGGTCGCCTCTGTCGACGATATCAAGGAGCCGGCGCGGGTGTCGCATATCCGGCTCCCTGTAGGACAGCGGAACGGTACGAGGGGGCGGCGTCCCGGTCGAATCTACATGCCATGGTCGTGAGCACCGCCAGGGCGTAACAGCTTGTACGAGTGCTTGCGCAATCGACCGCATACGGACCCGAGGCAGGCGAAAGAGCTTATGTACGAGAAGGGCAGTCTGACGCTCGCGGGTACGGTCGCGATGGGCACCGGCGTGATGATCGGGGCCGGAATCTTCGCGCTGACCGGCCAGGTCGCCGAGCTTTCGGGGCCATGGTTCCCGCTGGCTTTTCTGTGCGCCGCGATCGTCAGCGGTTTCAGCGCATATAGCTATATCAAGGTTTCGAACACATATCCGTCGGCCGGCGGAATCGCGATGGTGCTGAAAAAGGCCTATGGCGAAACGACGGTGACCGGTGCGGCGGCGCTGCTCATGGCCTTCTCGATGATCATCAACGAGAGCCTCGTCGCGCGGACCTTCGCCACCTACACGCTCCAGCTCTTCGGCGGCGGCAGCGGGATCGCGGTACCGCTGCTTGCGGTCGGGCTGATTCTCTTCGGCTTTCTCGTCAACATCGCCGGAAACAGGATTATCGGCGGAATCTCCAAGGTGACGGCGGCGATCAAGATCGGCGGCATCCTCCTCTTCGCGATCGTTGCGCTATGGGCTGCGGGTTTCACCTTTCAGCCGGGCACGGCCGGCGGCGGATCCGGTCCGGGCGGCTTCCTGGCCGGCACCGCGCTCGCCATCCTCGCCTATAAGGGCTTCACGACGATCACCAACAGCGGCGGCGAGGTCGTAAATCCCGAGAAGAATGTCGGCCGGGCGATCGTGATCTCGCTTGCGATCTGCCTCGTCGTCTACATGGCGGTTTGTTTCGCCGTCGGTTCGAGCCTGACGATCGGGGAAATCGTTTCCGCGCGCGATTATTCGCTGGCCGAGGCCGCGCGCCCGGCGATCGGCGAATACGGCCTCTGGTTCACCGTCGGCATCGCCATCGTCGCGACGACATCGGGCGTGCTCGCCAGCATGTTCGCCGTCTCGCGCATGCTCACCATGCTCACCGAGATGAGACTGATTCCGCACAGCCATTTCGGCATGCCCGGCGACATCCAGAAGCACCTGCTCGTCTATACGGCAGTGTCGGCCGGGTTGCTGGCCGCCTTTTTCGACCTGAGCCGTATCGCCGCGCTGGGAGCGATCTTCTATCTCATCATGGACATCATCATTCATTGGGGAGTCTACCGGCATCTGCGCCGGGACATAGGCGCCCGACCGGCAATTCTCCTGACGGCGATCCTGCTCGACGCCGTGGCGCTGACCGCATTCGTCGTCGCAAAGGCGGATACCGATTCGGCCGTCCTGTTTTTTGCCCTGATCGGAATGACCGCCATTTTCGCCTTCGAGCGGCTCTATCTGGGTCCGCGTCGCAGGAGGGGGCCGGGAGATTCCGGACAGGCGCCTTCCTGATGCGACCCGTCGCGGTTCCGGCGGTTTTCTGGTAGAATGGAACGACGAAGGAGGAGGACATGAAGATCTATGCGATGAAGTTTGGACTGGCGACGGCAGTGGTTTTTGCCGTCTTCTGGATGGTGTGCGGCTTGCTCGTAGCGTCGATGCCGGTCGGCATGATGCGGATGAGCGGTCATATGGTCCATGCCGATCTCGGGCAGGTGTCGTGGCACCTTGGCTGGGGCGGTTTCCTCTACGGCCTTTTGGCCTGGTCGATCATCTCGGGAGTCGTCGCCTGGGCCATCGCCGCCGTCTACAATCGTCTGCTCGGCTGATATCCGGCGACGAGCATAGGGCGCCGTTGCCACCGGGTACGGTCAGGCGCTAACACCGCCGACATGGAGGCTCGCATGTCCAATTTGTCCCGCCGCGCTTTCGTCGCTGCGATACCGCTCGCTTTCATTGCCTGCTCGGGCGAAACCGGAGAAACGCGAGCGGCGGCGCCCGCCGGGGCCGGGGAACGGGCGCAGCTGCCCGAACTCGTCGTCTACAAGACCCCGACGTGCGGCTGCTGCAATGCCTGGGTCGACCATATGCGGGCCGCGGGATTTGCGGTTCGCACCGTCGAAGTCGCCGATACCGGGCCAATCGCCACGCAAAACGGCGTGCCGCCCGAACTGCGCTCCTGCCACACCGGCTTGGTCGACGGCTATGCGATCGAAGGCCATGTTCCGGCGCGCGAGGTTCGCAGGCTGCTCGACGAACGGCCGGACGTAGCCGGGCTCGCGGTGCCCGGCATGCCTGCGGGATCGCCCGGCATGGAAATGGGCGATCGCCGCGATTCCTATCAGGTCATGGCGTTCAATCGCGACGGATCGGGCGGCGTTTTCGCCAGCTACTAGCCAGTCGTGAACGGCGGCAGGCTTCCGCGACACGCCGCCAATCGAACCGATGCGTTCATGTCCGCCTTCCACCCATCCCGACGTTCACCCCAAGCCCCCGCTATCCGTCCCCCAAGCCAAGATTGCTTGCTCCGCGAAACCCGCGTCGGCTAAGCCTGCGCCATGACGATTGTTCCTTATGCACTCGGCCTGATCGGCAACACGCCCCTCGTTCGCCTCAAGGGGCCGTCCGACGAAAGCGGCTGCGAGATCCTGGGCAAATGCGAATTCGCCAATCCGGGCGGATCGGTGAAGGATCGCCCGGCGCTGTTCATCGTCGAGGATGCCGAGGAAAAGGGGCTGCTGCAGCCCGGCGGCACGATCGTCGAGGGCACGGCCGGGAATACCGGCATCGGCCTTGCGCTTGTCGCCAATGCCAAGGGCTATAAATCGATCATCGTGATGCCCGACACGCAGAGCAAGGAGAAGATGGACACCTTGCGCGCGCTTGGTGCCCAGCTCGTCCTCGTTCCCGCCGCGCCCTATTCCAGCCCCTGCCATTTCGTCCACCAGTCGCGCCGCATCGCCGAGGAAACTCCGAACGCGCTCTGGGCCAATCAGTTCGACAATACCGCCAACCGCCTTGCCCATATCAAGACGACCGCGAAGGAGATCTGGGAGCAGACCGGCGGCAAGATCGACGGCTTCACCTGCGCGGTCGGCACCGGCGGCACCCTGGCCGGGGTCGGCATGGGGCTGAAAGAGTTTTCCGAGGATGTGACGATCGCGCTCGCCGATCCGCATGGCGCTGCGCTCTACGAATATTATGCCCATGGCGAGCTCAAGGCCGAGGGCTTTTCGGTTGCAGAGGGTATCGGCCAGGGTCGGATCACCGCCAATCTCGAAGGCGCGCCGATCGACACCCAATACCGGATTTCGGATGCCGAAGGGCTGGAATGGGTCCACCGGCTGCTCGGTGACGAGGGGCTCTGTCTCGGTCTGTCCTCGGGCATCAATGTTGCCGGCGCGATCGAACTCGCCAAACAGCTCGGCCCGGGTAAAACCGTTGTCACGATCCTCTGCGATAGCGGGCTTCGCTATCTTTCTACGCTGTACAATCCCGAATGGTTGTCCGAAAAAGGGCTCGCAATTCCGCTCTGGCTTGCCGAGGAGGAGTAGGTGGCCGACATGCCGGTCGATAGGATGGTCGATCCCATTGCCGAAGCGCGTCAGGAACGCGTGAACCGGATACGTATTGGCGCGACGGGCCTTGCCGTGATCGTCCTTGTCGTGTTGCTCGCCGCGACCTTTTCCGGAACCGCGAGCAACGAGCCCGAATTGACCCCGGAGGCGATTGCCGAGCAGGCTGCTGACGACGAAAATCCGGGGGCGACCGAAGCGTCGCCGCCGCAGGAGCCGCTCGCCGAACTCGGGGTTGCGCCCAGCACCGGACCGGTCGAGACACCCACCGGAACGCCGCCGGAAACCGCTGCCGGGGGCGATTCGCCCGCCAACTGATTCGCTCGATTGTTAACGATTGCCCGCAGCGCGCTGATTTCTGCGCGCGAAAGCGGCTTTACGCGGGCTGTTTCGTCGCCCGCAAATCGCCGAAAACAAAGGAAGAACAACGGCCAAATTCGGCGGCTCTCATCGCATCCTTTGGGAACAAGTGGGATCAAATCCCTTAAAATACCCATAAAATGGTATTGATACCCAAGGTTAACATTGATACGCCAAATCCCCGGAAGAGCGGGGCAGGGCATTCCCGGTATCTCCAATGTTTGCGTCGAAATCCCGGGTTTCGGCGATGGGGACGCTTTGCGCCGCGAAAAGAGGGACCGGCGTGGATTTTTTCATTCCTTTTGGCGGACAGGCGCTCAACGCGGTCGACGCTAAAGGTCGCGTGTCGCTTCCTGCCGATCTCCGCACGACGGTCGAACGCCGCGCCGCGCTGGGCCGCGACAACGGCCTCCCGGTCGATGACAAGGTCCTGCATATCGCCGAAGACGAGGAACTGCCCTGCCTCGTCGGCTTCGACGAGACCGAGCAGTTCAATCTTGCCCGCCGTCTGCGGGAACTGCGCGCCGCCGATCCGGTGACGAGCGGCCGCAAGAGCCTGGTCCGCCGCGACCGGGGAACCGAAACCTTCGCGCCCGCCCAGCGCGTCGTGTTCGACAAGGCGGGGCGGATGGTCTTGCCGTCCTTCCTGCGCGACTTCGCCGATATCGGGGACTTCGCCTTCTTCACCGGCAATGGCGACAATTTCGATATCTGGTCGCCGGGGCGCGCCCATGCGCATTTCACGGCGATCGGAGAGGGGCGGCTGGTCCGCATCCTCGATTATCTCTGCAAGGAAAAGGGCGTGAAGCTGTGAGCGCGGCATTGGACGCCCGTCACGAGCCGGTGCTGCTCGACGAGGTGATCTCCGTGCTGGACATCGCCGCCGACGAGATTCATGTCGATGCGACCTTCGGGGCCGGCGGCTACACCAGGGCGATGCTTTCCAGCGGCGCGAAGATCTACGCCTTTGATCGCGATCCCGATGCGATCGCGGAAGGCGAGGCGCTCGTTGCGGACAGCGATGGCCGCCTCGAACTCGTCGCTCGCCGCTTCTCGGAAATGCGCGAGGCGCTGTCCGATCGGGGCGTTGAACAGGTCGATGGCGTCGCCATGGATATCGGCGTCTCCTCGATGCAGCTCGATCGCGCCGAACGCGGCTTCTCCTTCCAGGCCGACGGGCCGCTCGACATGCGGATGGAGCGGGACGGCGAAAGCGCTGCCGATTTCCTCAACGCCGCCGACGAAACGACAATCGCCGACATCATCTATGCCTATGGCGAGGAACGCCGCTCGCGCCGCATCGCGCATGCGATCGTCGAAGCTCGCCCCATCGAAACCACGAGCCAGCTGGCCGCCATCGTTCGCAAGGCCGTCGGCTACAAGCCCTATGGATCCAAGGGTGCGAACAAAGACCCTGCCACCCGCACCTTCCAGGCGATCCGCATCCATCTCAATCGCGAACTCGACGAGTTGCGCGACGGACTGGAGGCGGCCGAAGCCGTGCTCGCCCCCGGCGGGCGGCTGGCCGTGGTGACCTTTCACAGCCTCGAAGACAGGATCGTCAAACAATTCCTGCGCGAACGCGGCGGGCAGATGCCCGGCGGCTCGCGCCATCTGCCGGAAGCGGCGTCCGATGCGCCGCTCGCCAGTTTCGACAAGCCGGCCAAGCCGATACGCCCTGCCCAGGCCGAGCTCGATCGAAACCCCCGCGCCCGCTCCGCTACCTTGCGGAGCGCGCGGCGCAACGCGGCCCCGCCCTGGCCGGCCGCAAGGAGAGCGTCAGCATGACCATCACCCGCAAATTTCGTTCCGTTACCTGGGCCGCCGCCGTCGCGACCGCGGCGCTGAGCTGCTACCTGATCTCGCACCGGGTATCGGCCGAGCGCAACGCATTGGAAGAAGTCGAGCGCGATATCGCGCTGGCACGCGAGGACATTCTGGCGCTCAACACCGAATTCGAAACGCGCAGCCGGATGAGCCAGATCGAACGGTGGAACCGGTATGATTTCGAGCTGGCTTCCCCCGACTCCGCCCAGTTTCTCGACGGCGAATTCCAGCTTGCGAGCCTGATCCACGACGGCGTTCGGGAATCCGGCGATGTCCGGCTCGCCTCCGCAGAGGATGAGGACGAAACCGAAGATCGCCGCGTCGATGAGGATGTTTTCGAGCCCGCCGATCCCGATGACATCGAGATGCCGCACATCCGCAACGCTTCCTATCTCGTGCCGGGCGGAAATGCCGCGCGGGCGCGCAGCCAGCGCATCGCCTTTCTCGACGATCGCTTTCGCGGCGACATCGCCGGCCGCGCGGCGGCTGAAACCCGATCCGTCGAAAGCCAGAGGGAGGGTGCCGCAGAAGAATGACCCGGCTCGTCGCCCAATCGGCAGAGGTGCGCAAGGTCAGCCTGCGGCAGCAGATGCAACCCATCGTCCAGCAGCGGCTGATGATGGTCATGCTGCTCCTGCTGTTCGGCGTGATCGCGGTAACCGTACGCATCGGCTGGCTGACGATACTCTCGGGCGGCGAAGCCAATGCGGCGAGCACGGTTGGCGGCTTGCCGCCGCGCGCCGACATCACCGATCGCAACGGTGTGACGCTTGCCCGCACCATCGATGCCTGGTCGATCGCCATCCATCCCGACCGGATGATCTCCGATCCCGACGAACTCGCGCCGCGTCTCCACGACCTGATGCCCGAGCGTAGCGAGCAGGACTATCGCGAAATCCTCAATTCGGATCGCTCCTTCGTCTATCTGCGCCGCCGTGCGTTGCCCGAACTGGTCAGCCAGGTGAACGCGCTCGGCGAACCGGCGATGGAATATCTGCGCGAACCCGAACGGCTTTATCCGCAGACCAACCTTGCCGCCCATATCCTCGGCTGGGTCAATCTCGATGGCGAGGGCGTGACCGGGATGGAGGCGGTGCTCGAGGAGCGGTTGACCGACCCCGCGCTGCGCAACGATCCGGTCGAGCTGTCGATCGACAGCCGCGTCCAGGCGGCCGTCCAGAGCGAGCTTGCCGAGGCGATGCGCCGGTTCAACGCGATCGGCGCGGTCGGCATCGTGCTCGACGTCCATAGCGGCGAATTGCTGGCGCTGACGTCGCTGCCCAATTTCAATCCCAATGCGCCCTCCCAGTCGAGCGATCGCGCGCGCTTCAACCAGGCGACGATGGGTTTTTACGAACTGGGATCGACTTTCAAGCCGATCACCATGGCCGCGGCGATAGAAGACGGCGTCGTCACCGATATTTCGCGCCGCTACAATGCAGAGGAGCCGCTGGTCGTGGGCCAGTACACGATCAGCGACGATCATCCGCAGCGCCGCTATCTCAACGTGCCGGAAACGCTCGTCCATTCGTCGAATATCGTCACCGCGCGGATTGCCGATGAGCTGGGTGCCGAGCGCATGCAGCAGGTGTTTCGCCGGCTGCATTTCGACGCGCCGGTCGATTTCGAGCTACCGGTTCGCGGCCGCCCGATCTGGCCGGATTATTGGGCGCGCACCACCGTGATGACGTCGGGCTATGGCCATGGCATCGCGGTGACCCCGCTGCACCTCGCCAATGCCTATGCAACCCTGGTCAATGGCGGCATCTACCGGCCCGTAACGCTGACCCGCCTTTCCGAGGGCGAGATCCCGCGGGGCGAGCGCGTGTTCAGCGAAGCGACCAGCGATCAGATGCGCGGCCTGCTCCGCCTGATCGTGCAGGAAGGCACGGGCCGCAACGCCGATGCCGAGGGTTTCCGCGTCGGCGGCAAGACGGGCACTGCGGAAAAGGCAGGCGAAGGCGGCTATCGCCGTCACGCGCTGGTCTCGACCTTCGCCGCTGCCTTCCCGATGGACGATCCTCAATATGTCGTCGTCATCATGCTCGACGAGCCGCATGGCGATGCCGGCACAGGCGGCGCGTCGACCGCGGGCTGGACGGCGGCGCCGGTCGTCAGCCGGGTGATTTCGCGGATCGGCCCGCTGCTCGGGGTAATCCCGAGCGAAAGCCGCGATATCGATACCACCCGTCTCCAGGCGATGCTTTGGCACCCGCCGGCCGAACGCGAGCCCGAGGCATGAAGCTGGGCGGGCTCATCGGCGGTCCCGGCCTGAATAACGAGGACGGCCCCACCGTCACCGGCTTCGCCATCGATCACCGCAAGGTTGCGCCGGGCACGGTGTTCGGCGCGTTCCGCGGCGCGAAATTCAACGGCGAGGATTTCATTCCCGACGCGATCCGCTCGGGCGCCGTCGCCATCGTTTCGCGGCCCGAGGCCAAGGTCGAGGGCGTCGCGCGCGTTACCGACGAAGAGCCGCGCCGCGCCTTTGCGCAGCTGGCCGCCAAATTCTTCGCGCCCTTTCCCGAAATCTCGGTCGCCGTAACCGGCACCAACGGCAAGACCTCGACCGTCGAACTCACCCGCCAGCTCTGGCGGATGGCCGGCCATCATGCCGCCTCGATCGGCACGCTGGGCGTGACGACCGCCGAAGACCAGGTGAAGACCGGCCTGACGACGCCGGATATCGTCACCTTTCTCTCGAACGCCGCGGGGCTGGAACGCGAGGGCGTCACCCATCTCGCCTTCGAAGCATCGAGCCATGGCCTTTCGCAATATCGCACCGAGGGCCTGCCGGTGGGGGCCGCCGCCTTTACCAATCTCAGCCGCGACCATCTCGATTATCACGGCACGATGGAAGCCTATCTCACGGCCAAGCTGCGGCTGTTTACCGAGGTTGTCGACAAGGACGGTACGGCGATCGTCTGGGCCGATGATCCGGCCAGTGCCCAAGTGGTCGAAGCCATCGAAGGACGTGGGCTGCGCGGGCTTTCGGTCGGCAAGAAAGGCCGGGCGATCCGGCTTGTCGATCGCACGCCGACCCAGCTCGGCCAGATGCTCGAGGTGGAAGCCGAGGGCCAAGCCTATGCGATCAACCTGCCGCTGATCGGCGCCTATCAGGCAAACAACGCGCTCGTCGCGGCCGGCCTCGTCTGGGCGACCGGCGGCGATATCGCCGCGACGCTCGGCAATCTCGCGCGTGTCCAGCCGGTGCGCGGGCGGCTCGAACGCGCGGTGATCACCAAGCCCGGCGCGCCCGTCTATGTCGACTATGCCCACACCTCCGATGCGCTGGAGGCGGCGATCGACGCTTTGCGCTGGCATGCCAAGGGGCGGGTGATTACGGTGTTCGGCGCGGGCGGGGATCGCGATACGGGCAAACGCCCGTTGATGGGAGAGGTCGCCGTCAAGCTGTCCGACTATGTGATCGTCACCGACGATAATCCGCGTTCCGAAGATCCGGCTGCTATCCGCGCCGAAATCATGGCCGGCGCGAAGGGCGCTGTCGAAGTCGCAGGCCGGCGCGAGGCGATCGCCGCCGCCATCGCCGAAGCGGGTGGGGACGATATCGTGCTGCTCGCCGGCAAGGGGCACGAACAGGGGCAGGAAATTGCGGGCCGCGTGCTGCCCTTCGACGATGTTGCCGTCGCGCGGGAGTGCGTGACATGAGCGCGCTCTGGACTTCCGAGCGGATCGCGGCCGCGGTCGACGGCGAGGCGCACGGGCCGTTCGAGGCGAATGGCGTCGCCTTTGACAGCCGCGAGGTCGGCCCCGGCGATCTTTTCATCGCGCTGAAGGGCGAGACGACCAACGGCCACCGATTCCTGAACGGCGCGTTCGAGCGCGGCGCAGCGGGCGCTATCGTCAGCGCCGATTGCGCGCATCCGCATATCAGGGTCGGCGATACGACGGAGGCGCTCAGCGCGCTGGGCCGGGCATCGCGCGCGCGCATGTCGGGCAAGGTGATCGGCGTGACCGGATCGGTCGGCAAAACCGGCACCAAGGAGGCGCTCTATGCGGCGCTCGCCCGCAAGCCGGGAAGGATCGCGCACCGATCGGTCAAGAGCTACAACAATCATACCGGTGTCCCGCTCAGCCTTGCGCGGATGCCGATGGCGAGCGATTTCGGTGTGTTCGAAATGGGCATGAACCATGCCGGAGAGCTCGCCGTGCTGACCCAGCTCGTCCGCCCGCATGTCGCCATCGTCACCGCCATCGCACCGGCGCATTCGGAATTCTTCCCGAACGAGGAAGCGATTGCCGAGGCCAAGGGCGAGATTTTCGCCGGACTGGAGCCGGGCGGGACGGCGCTTATTCCCTATGACAGCCCGCATCGCGACCGGCTGATCGCCGCCGCGGAGCCGCATGCCGAAACGATCTGGACCTTCGGCCTTGGCGAAGGCGCGATGATCCGCGCGCGCGAGGTGGTGCGCGAAATGACCGGCACGATCGTCACCGCCGAACTGCCGGGCGCCGAACTCACCTTCACTATCGGCCTGCCCGGCGATCACTGGGTGTCGAATGCGCTTGCGGTGATCGGGGCGGTCGAGGCGGTGGGGAGCGATCTTGCGCTGGCCGGGCTGGCGCTTGCCGAGATGGCCGGGCTACCCGGGCGCGGGCAGCGGACGATGATCCGGCTCGATGAGGGCGAGGCGCTGCTCGTCGATGAAAGCTACAACGCCAACCCTGCTTCGATGGCGGCGACGCTCAAGACTCTGGGCGAGGAAACCGCCGACCGGCGTATCGCGGTGCTCGGTGGGATGCGCGAACTCGGCGAGCAGTCCGAACAATTCCATGCCGATATCAAAGGCCCCATCGAAGCGGCAGGCGTCGATCTGTGCATCCTTGTCGGCGAAGAGATGGCGCCCTTGGCAGATGCCCTTGGCAGCGGCACCGACTTCGTCCATGTGCCCGGCCCTTCGGAGGCGCTCGACGTCCTTTCGGACCGTATTCGTCCGGGGGACGCTGTGCTCGTCAAAGGCAGTAACGCAATTGGGCTCGCGCGCCTCGTCGAGGCGCTGGCGAGCGGGAAGATTCCATGCTCGACCTGATCGCCAGCTATTTCGACTATGAGGGGCCGTTCAACCTCTTGCGCTATCTCTCTTTCCGGGCGGGCGGGGCGACGGCGACGGCGCTGCTGATCGGCCTGCTGATCGGCCCGCGCTTCATCGGCTGGCTGCGCATCAAACAGGGCAAGGGGCAGCCGATCCGCGAGGACGGCCCGATCACGCATCTGAAGAAAGCCGGCACGCCGACCATGGGCGGGCTGATGATCCTGGTTTCGCTGACGGTGTCTCTGTTGCTCTGGATGGATCTGTCGAACCGGCTGGTCTGGGCCTGCCTGTTCGTCACCCTTGGTTTCGGCCTGATCGGTTTTTTCGACGATTACGACAAGGTTACCAAGCGCCACCATGCCGGGATTTCGGGCAAGGTGCGGTTGCTCTTCGAATTCGTCGTCGCGGGTATGGCCTGTTGGGTCATCCTCGGCGAAACCGGGACGGACCTCTATTTGCCCTTCTTCAACGGGCCGGTCGGCGATATCGGCTACAGCTATTATGTCTTCGCGATGCTGGTGATCGTCTTCACCGGCAATGCGGTGAACCTCACCGATGGCCTCGATGGCCTGGCGACGATGCCGGTGATTATCGCCTCGGTTACCTTCATGATGATCATCTATCTTGTCGGACGTGAAGATTATGCGATCTATCTCGGCATTCCCTATGTGCCGGGCGCGGGCGATCTCGCGATCATCTGCGCGGCGATCGTCGGCGCGGGGCTGGCTTTCCTCTGGTTTAACGCGCCACCCGCCGCCGTCTTCATGGGCGATACCGGGAGCCTTGCCTTGGGCGGCGCACTTGGCGCGATCGCTGTCACCGCGCATCACGAAATCGTGCTTGGAATTGTCGGCGGGCTGTTCTTCCTCGAAGCCGCCTCGGTCATCATCCAGGTGTTTTTCTTCAAGCGGACTGGCAAGCGCGTCTTCAAAATGGCGCCGATCCACCATCATTTCGAACAGATGGGCTGGTCCGAACCGACCGTCGTCATCCGCTTCTGGATCGTTTCCTTTGTGCTGGCGCTGGCCGGCCTCTCGACGTTGAAACTCAGATGAAGGCCGCCCGCGCCTTTGCAGGTAAACGCTATGCGGTGCTCGGTCTCGCGCGGACCGGGCTCTCGGCCGTCGACTATCTGTGGAATTCGAGCGCGACCGTCATCGCCTGGGATGACAAGGAAGAGGCGCGCGAGCGGGTGAAGGGCAAGGCCAAGCTCGCCGATCCGATGGAGATGGATCTCGAACAGTTCGACGCGGTTGTCGTTTCGCCGGGCGTGCCGCTCAACACCCATCCGATTTCCGAAAAGATCCGGCGCACCGATACCCCGCTGATCTGCGATATCGAATTGTTCGCCCAGGCCCGCGCCGAACTGCCGCCGCACAAGGTCGTCGGCATCACCGGCACCAACGGCAAGTCGACCACCGCGGCGCTGATCCATCACATCTGCAAAACGGCGGGCCTACCTGCGCGGCTCGGCGGCAATATCGGCAAGCCGATCCTCGGCGAGATGGAGCTGGAAGAGGGCGGAGTCTATGTCCTCGAACTTTCCTCCTTCCAGATCGACCTGACGCAGAGCCTCGATTGCGATGTCGCAATACTCCTCAACATCACGCCCGATCATCTCGACCGCTATGACGGGTTCGAAGCCTATGCAGCGTCGAAGGCGCGGCTCTTCGAGATGCAATCGGCCGATCATGCCGCGATCATCGCCATCGACGATGCGCCCAGCGCGGCGATCGCTGCCGAAGCGAAGGGCGTCGTCATCCAGATTTCGGCCGGTGGCTGTATGGACCAGTCGCGCTGGCCGACATTGCAGGGCCCGCACAATGCGCAAAACGCGATCGCCGCGATGAGCGCCGCGCGCCGGCTCGGCGTATCGGAAGAGGCGATCGAGGAGGGATTGCGCAGCTATCCCGGTCTGCCGCACCGGATGGAGCGGATCGCCGAAAAGGATGGCGTGCTCTTCATCAACGATAGCAAGGCGACCAACCCGACCTCGACCGCGCCTGCGCTTGCCGCCTATCCTGCGGTCCACTGGATTCTCGGCGGCCGCTCCAAGACCGACGATCTCGATGCTTGCGCGCCTTTCTTCGATCATGTTCGCGCCGCCTATACGATCGGCGAAACCGCCGACCATTTCGAGGCGCTGCTCTCGCCAACGATGACCGTCAGCAATTGCCGCACGATGCGCAAGGCGGTGCAGGTCGCCGCCGGGGCGGCCAGGCCCGGCGACACGGTGTTGCTGTCGCCGGCTTGCGCCTCGTTTGACCAGTATCGCGATTTCGAGGAACGCGGCGACGATTTCCGCGCGGCCGTGGGGAGCGTTCTATGACCGTGGAAGTCGCCATCGCAAAACGCGCCCGCAAGCCATTTGGCGATTATTTGGGCCGCTCGCAAAAGGGGCCGCTCGGTGAGTGGTTCTGGGAAATCGACCGCGTCCTGCTGCTGCTCGTCACGATCCTGATCTCGATCGGCCTGATCGCCGTCGCCGCCGCGTCGCCCGCTGCCGCCGATCGTTATTCGGGCGCGAGCGTTACCTTTCCCGATCTCTATTATTTCTACCGCCAGCTCGTCTGGCTCGCCATCGGCCTACCCATCATGTTCGTGATCTCGACCATGCCCAAGGAGTTCGCCAAGCGCTTTGCGCTGGGGGGCGCCGTCTGCTTCTTCGTGCTGCTGCTGCTCGTGCCCTTCCTCGGCAACGAGGTGAACGGCGCGCGCCGCTGGATCGGTTATGGCGCGGCGACGCTCCAGCCTTCGGAATTCCTGAAACCCTTCTTCATCGTCGCTACGGCCTGGATTCTCTCGCTGCGCGTGACGCAGGATCCGACGCTGCCGGTGGTCACCGCGACAGGCATATTGACCGGCGTCATAGCGCTCTTGCTGATGCGCCAGCCCGATTTCGGGCAGACGGTGATCTTCGCCAGCGTCTGGTTCGTGATGCTGATGATCGCGGGCGTGCCCAACAGGCTGCTTGGCATATTGGCGGGCGGCGGTATCTCCGGGCTGCTTGCGGCCTATCTTTTCTATCCGGTTGCGACGACGCGCATCAACGCCTTCCTCTTTGGCCAGGGCGACGAATATCAGGTGGAGAATGCGATGCGCACGCTCACCAATGGCGGTATCTTCGGGACCGGCCCGGGCGACGGCGTTATGAAGTATCGGCTGCCCGAACCGCATACCGATTACATCTTCTCGGTGGTCGGCGAGGAATTCGGCCTTGTCGCCTGCCTTGCGATCGCCATGATTTTCGGCGCGATCGTTGTCCGCGTCTTCGTGAAATTGATCAACGAAGAGAATATCTTCTACCTGCTCGCCTCGGCCGGGCTCGCCACCCAGTTCGCAATTCAGGCGCTAATTAACATGGCGGTAAACCTCGACATGGCACCGTCCAAAGGGATGACGCTGCCTTTCATCTCCTATGGCGGTTCGTCGCTGATCGCGCTGTCGATCGGCTTCGGGCTTTTGCTCGCCTTCACGCGGCGCAACCCGCATCTGCCCGCACTCACGAGGCGCCCATGAGGGGGGCGCGCCATTTCGTTCTCGCGGCAGGCGGTACGGGCGGGCACATCATCCCGGCGTTCGCGCTGGCGACCGAGCTGAAGAAGCGCGGCCATTATGTCGCGCTGATCACCGACGAGCGCGGCGCGGCGATCCCGGGCACCTTCGAAGGCGAGGAAAAACATATCCTTCCCGCCGGCCGGCTGACGGGCAATCCGCTCGGCTGGTTCAGCGCGGCGAAGAACATTCTTGCCGGCCGGGCAATGGCGCGGCGGCTCTATGAGAGCTTCCAGCCCGAAGCCGTGATCGGCTTTGGCGGCTATCCGGCCCTGCCTGCCCTGCTCGGCGCACTCCGAGACGGCATCCCGACGGCCGTGCATGAGCAGAATGCGGTGCTCGGCCGGGTCAACCGTCTGCTCGCGGGCAAGGTCGATGCGATCGCCACCGCCTACAAGCAGATCGGGCGGCTCAAGGAAAATCATCTTTCCAAGGTCTATCTTGTCGGCAATCCCGTGCGCGAGTCCGTCGAGCTGCTGCGCGCCCAGCCTTTCCCGGCGCTCTCCGAAGACGGCATCTTCCGCGTGCTGGTGACCGGTGGCAGCCAGGGCGCGGGCATCCTCTCCGAAGTCGTGCCGGATGGCCTTGCGTTGCTGCCGCTCTCCTTCCGCCGCCGAATGCAGGTGACCCAGCAATGCCGCGAGGAGGATATAGACCGCGTCCGCACGCGTTATGCCGATCTCGCCATTCCCGCCGATCTTGCCACCTATATTCCCGACCTTCCCGAACGGCTGGGCTGGTCGCATGTCGTGATCGCCCGCGCGGGCGCTTCGACCATCGCAGAGCTGACGACCGCGGGCCGGCCCGCGATCCTCGTTCCGCTGCCGATCGCGACCGACGATCACCAGACGGCGAATGCTCGCGAAATGGCGGCGTCGGGCGGCGCGCGCGTGATCAGGCAAGCGCAGTTCACGCCGGCCGAGCTCGCCAAGCAGATGCAGAAGCTGGGGCTCGAACCCGATGCGCTGATGAATGCCGCGGGCCGCGCGCGCAGCGCCGGCTATCCAAACGCCGCGCGCGATCTCGCCGATCTCGTCGAACGGCTCGGCAGCGGCCTGGGCGGCGAAGCGATCCCGGTTCCCGCATCGCCGCAGGCGCGCCCCGCCGCGCAGGGAGCGGGCTGATGAAGGGGTTCGGCACCGATATCGGCATCATCCATTTCATCGGTATCGGCGGCATCGGCATGTCCGGCATCGCCCGCGTGATGAACAATCTCGGCTACACGGTGCAGGGATCCGATATCGCCGAAAGCGCGAGCGTCGAGGCGATGCGCGAACGCGGCATCGCCGTTCATATTGGCCATGACCCCGATAATCTTGGCGACGCCGCGGTCGTGGTAACCTCGACCGCCATTCAGCGCGGCAACCCGGAAGTCGAACGCGCGCTCGAACGACGCATCCCGGTCGTCCGCCGCGCCGAAATGCTGGCCGAACTGATGAAGTTGAAAGCCACGGTCGCCATCGCCGGCACCCATGGCAAGACGACGACGACCTCGCTGGTCGCGGCGATGATGGATGCCGGCGGGCTGGATCCGACGGTGATCAATGGCGGCATCATCAACGCCTATAAGTCCAACGCACGTGTCGGCGCTGGGGACTGGATGGTCGTCGAAGCCGATGAGAGCGACGGCAGTTTCCTCCGGCTCGATGGCACGATCGCCGTCGTCACCAATATCGATCCCGAACATCTCGATCATTACGGCTCGTTCGATCGGGTGAAGGATTCTTTCGTCGAGTTCGTCGAGAATGTCCCCTTTTACGGCGTCGCCTTGCTGTGCCTTGATCATCCCGAGGTGCAGGCGATCATCCCGCGCGTGCGCGACCGTCGGATCGTCACCTATGGCTTTTCCACCCAGGCCGATGTCCGCGCCGAGAATGTCAGGCCGGACAATGGCGGCAATTGTTTCGACGTCGTTGTCCGGAACCGCGACGGCGAAACGCGCAGGATCGAGAATATCGCGCTGCCGATGGCCGGGCGGCACAATGTCCAGAACGCGCTGGCCGCGGTCGGCGTCGGGCTTGAGCTTGGCATTGCCGATGAAGCGGTGGCCAAGGGCTTTGCCGGTTTCTCGGGCGTCAATCGCCGCTTCACCCATGTCGGCGAGGTCGCGGGCGTGACGGTGATCGACGATTATGGCCATCATCCGGTTGAAATCCGCGCCGCGCTTTCGGCAGCGAAGGAGCGGGCGAAGGGCAAGGTCTTCGCTGTCATGCAACCGCACCGCTACTCGCGATTGCGCGATCTGCTCGCGGAATTCGAGGCGGCGTTCAACGATGCCGACGGGGTGTTCGTCACCCCGGTTTACGCGGCGGGCGAAGACCCGATTCCGGGCGTCGATTCCGAAGCACTGGTCGCGGGCCTCAAGGAACGCGGCCACCGCTCGGCGCGCACCGTGGCGAGCGAAGACGAACTTGCCGCCCTGCTCGGCGCGGAGATGGCCGAAGGCGATATGATCGTCTGCCTCGGCGCAGGCGACATCACCAAATGGGCGGCGCGGCTGCCCGAAAAACTCGAAGGGGCGCGCGCATGAATGCGGCTGAAACCCTGACCGGCCTGCCGCCGCTCGAAGGCTCGGTCAAGCGCGGCGGCAGCCTGGCCGATTTCATCTGGTTCCGCTGCGGTGGCCCCGCCGAATGGCTGGCGCGGCCAAGCGATATCGAGGATCTGTCGCATTTTCTCTCGCAGCTCGATCCCGCGATTCCCGTGCTGCCGGTTGGTGTCGGCTCGAATCTTATCGTGCGCGATGGCGGGGTGCGGGGCGTCGTCATCCGCCTGCCCAAGAGCTTTGCCGAAATCACTGTCGAAGCGGACCACCGGGTGCGCGCGGGCGGCGCGGCGATGGGCATCACGGTGGCGACCAAGGCGCGCGAAGCGGGCATTGCCGGCCTCGAATTCCTGCGCGGCATCCCGGGCACGGCGGGCGGCGCGGTGCGGATGAATGCCGGTGCCTATGGTCGCGATGTCAGCGCCATCCTCGTTGAAGCGAAACTCGTGCTGCGCGACGGGTCGGTCGAAACCTGGCCGCTCGAAAAACTCGAATACATCTACCGCCATTCCGCCGTGCCTGCGGGCGCGGTCGTCGTCGAAGCCTTGTTCGAAGGCGTGCCCGGCGATCCCGCCGATATCGGCGCGGAGATGGACCGGATCGCCGCCGAGCGCGAAGCTTCCCAGCCGCTGCGCTCGCGCACCGGCGGATCGACCTTCAAGAACCCGGACGGCGAAAAGGCATGGCAGCTCGTCGATGCCGCCGGCTGCCGCGGTCTCCAGATCGGCGGCGCGCAAGTTTCGGAAAAGCACACCAATTTCCTGATCAACACCGGCGAGGCGACCTCCGCCGATATCGAGGAACTGGGCGAGGAAGTCCGCCGCCGCGTGCTTGAAAAATCGGGCATCGAGCTTGAATGGGAAATCCAGCGCGTGGGAGATCCGGCATGAAAAAGCTTCATGTCGCGGTGCTGATGGGCGGCTGGTCGGCCGAGCGCGAGGTTTCGCTGATGAGCGGCTCCGGTATTGCCGATGCGCTCGAAAGCCTCGGCCACAAGGTGACGCGGATCGACATGGACCGAAATGTCGCCGCAGTTCTGGCGGGCGTTCGCCCCGATGTCGTCTTCAACGCGCTGCACGGATCGCCGGGCGAAGACGGTACGGTGCAGGGGATGCTGGATCTGATGCAGATCCCCTATACCCATTCCGGGCTCGCGACTTCGGTCGTCGCCATCGACAAGCAGTTGACGAAGCAAGCGCTCGTGCCGCACGGCATCCCGATGCCCGGCGGCCAGATCGTCGAGAGCGAGAGCCTGTTCGCCGCCGATCCGATCGCGCGGCCCTATGTATTGAAGCCAGTCAACGAAGGCTCTTCGGTTGGCGTCGCCATCGTCACCGATAGCGGCAATTACGGCAACCCAATCGGCCGCGATGCCGAAGGGCCATGGCTCCATTTCGAACGCCTGCTCGCCGAGCCCTTCATCAAAGGGCGCGAGCTGACGACTGCGGTGATCGGCGAGGAACCGCTCTGCGTCACCGAACTTGTGCCGAAGAGCGGCTTTTACGATTACGACGCCAAATATACCGACGGCCTGACCAATCATATCTGCCCGGCCGATATCCCCGAAGAGATTGCCGAACGCTGCAAGGCGATCGCGATCGAGGCACACCGCCTGCTCGGCTGCAAGGGGACGAGCCGATCCGATTTTCGCTGGGACGAGGAGCAGGGGGAAGCGGGCCTTTTCCTGCTCGAGGTCAACACCCAGCCCGGGATGACGCCGTTGAGCCTCGTCCCCGAACAGGCCCGCTATGTGGGCATGAGCTATGCCGAGCTCGTCCAGCGTATCGTGGAGGAAGCGTTATGAGGCAGTCGAGAAACACCCGCAAAGTGGCGCCACGAAGGCGCGCTTCGGCCAAGCGGAAACCGGCGCGGAAGCCGCCAAGCCAGCCGATCTCGGCACGGCTTGCCACCGTGCTGCCGATGCAGGAAGAGACGATCCGCCGTTCCGGTCGCTTCGCGGTGCTCGGCGGACTCGGCGTTGCGATGGCCGCCGGCGCGATGGCGATCCAGCTGCCGCAGATGATTGGCTGGCAGATCGGCGAAGGGATCGGCCGGCTCGGCTTTACCGTCGAGCGGGTCGAGATTCTGGGGATCGACCGGATGGAGCGGCTGCCCGTCTATGCCGTCGCGCTGGATCAGCCGTCGATGGCGATGCCCAATGTCGATATCGACCAGATCCGGGAGCGGGTGGAAGCGTTGGCCTGGGTTCAGGAGGCGCGGGTTTCGCGCCGGCTGCCCGATACACTTGTCGTCTCGATCACCGAACGTTCGCCGAGCGCGATCTGGCAACACGACCAGCGGCTCTTCCTCGTCGACAGCGACGGCGCGGTGCTGGAGGAAGTGCCGCTCGATGCGATGCCGGACCTGCCGCTCATCGTCGGGCCGAGGGCCAACCGGCAGGTTGCCAGTTTCGAAGCGCTGATGGATCGCGCCCCGGCATTGAAGCCCATGCTCGCGGGCGCGACCTGGGTCGGCAATCGGCGCTGGGACCTGCGTTTCCAATCGGGAGAGACGCTGGCGTTGCCCGAAGGCCATGAAGATGCGGCGCGCGCGCTTGTCCGTTTTGCGCGGATGGACGGGGTGACGGGACTGCTCGGCGAAGGCTTCCGCCGTTTCGATATGCGCGTACCCGATCGCTTCGTCGTCCGCGTCGCGCGCAACGCGCCCGCGCCCGAAGCACCGGCCGAAGACGAAGGCGAGAGCGAAACCGACACGATTTGATCCGGAGAAAACCGGGGAACGGGGAAAACATGGCACAGGGACGGAACGACAATCTCATCACGGTCCTCGATATCGGAACATCGAAGATCTGCGCGATGATCGTGCGCAATCCGGAAGGATCGGATCTGCAGGTGCTTGGAACCGGCCAGCGCGAGAGCAAGGGTGTGCACCGCGGCTATATCGCCGACATGGAAGCAACCGAAGCGGGTATCCGCGCCGCCGTCGAACAGGCCGAACGGATTGCCGGGCTCAATATCGACAGCGCCTGGGTCGGTTTTTCGGCCGGCGGACTGGCATCGAAGGTGACGACGATCGAGGCCGATCTGGGCGGTTACCGGATCGAGGAAGCCCATATCCGCGATCTTCATATCGCCGGGCTCAACGCGATCGATCCCGAGGACAAGCAAATCCTCCACGCCCATCCGATGCTCTACACGCTCGATGGTCTTGCGGGCGTCAAGAATCCGCTCGGTCTCCACGCCGATCAGCTCGGCGTCGATATCCACGCGGTGCTGACCGAGCGTTCGCCGATGCGCAATCTCGATCACTGCGTGCGCGCCGCCTATCTCGGCGTCGATGGCATCGTCGCCTCGCCGGTCGCCACCGGCTATGCCTGTCTCAGCGCTGAGGAGCGCGAGCTCGGCGTTGCACTTGTCGAGCTCGGTGCGGGCGTCACCAATGTTTCGCTGTTCGCGGGCGGCATGCTGGTCGGTCTCACCTCGATCCCGATGGGTGCTGCCGACATCACCGATTCCATCGCCACCGAGTTCGCGATGCGCCGCGCCCAGGCCGAACGCGTCAAATGCTTTCACGGTTCGGCGACGACGAGCCCGCGCGACAATCATGATATGATCGATCTCGGCCCGCATTCGGACGAGGAGGGCGTAGAGGTGCCGCGTATCACCCGCGCGCAACTGATAACCGTCATCCGCGAGCGGCTGGAAGAGTTAATGGCGGAGGTTGGCAAGGCGCTCGATACGATGGGCTTTACGGGCCCCGTCGGCCGCCAGGTCGTGCTGACCGGCGGCGGCGCCGAGCTGAAAGGGATTACCGATTTCGCGCAGGGCGCACTGGGCCGCACGGTGCGCACCGGGCGTCCGATCGCTCTTGCCGGGTTGCCCGAAGCGCATTCGGGCCCGGGCTTCGCGACGCTTGCCGGGCTCGCCCGTTTCGCCGCCGAGGGACCTGCAGACCTTCGCGCGATGCAGGATCAGGCGCAACTCATCGTCACCACGGCCAAAGGCAATCTGTGGAACCGCTTCATGGCTGCGTTCAGGAGTGAATATTGAGCGATAAAGTGAGGTTTATCCACGAGTCGCGGTGTTTTTTCACTGGAATCGCCGAGTCACTGTGGTGTAGTATTGGTTAACGCGTTGAACGACATGCAGATTTGCAAGGGGAACATACCGTCATGAGCATCGAATTCACCCGGAGCGAGGTTAGCGAATTGAGGCCGAAAATTTCGGTCATCGGCGTTGGCGGTGCTGGAGGAAACGCCATCGCGAATATGATCGAGGCCGATGTTCAGGGTGTCGATTTTGTCGTGGCCAACACCGATGCCCAGGCGCTCAATCACAGCGGCGCCGGCACCCGGATTCAGCTCGGGCCGAAGATCACCGAAGGCCTTGGCGCCGGTTCGCGGCCCGAAATCGGGCGCGCGGCTGCCGAGGAAACCCTCGCCGCGATCGATGATGCGCTCGACGGTTCCCATATGTGCTTCATCGCTGCCGGCATGGGCGGCGGCACCGGCACCGGCGCGGCCCCCGTCATCGCTGAAGCCGCCCGCAAGAAAGGCATTCTGACCGTCGGCGTCGTGACGAAGCCGTTCAGCTTCGAAGGGTCTCGCCGCGCGAAGTCCGCCGAGGCCGGCATCGAAGAGCTGCAAAAGCATGTCGATACGCTGATCGTCATACCCAACCAGAATCTGTTCCTGATCGCAAACCCGGACACGACCTTCAAGGACGCGTTCAAAATGGCCGACGAAGTGCTCCAGCAGGGCGTTCGCGGCATTACCGATCTGATGGTCATGCCGGGCCTGATCAACCTCGATTTCGCCGATGTGCGCTCGGTGATGGAGGAAATGGGCAAGGCGATGATGGGTACCGGCGAAGCCGAAGGCGACGACCGTGCTCGCGAAGCTGCTGAAAAGGCGATCGCCAACCCGCTGCTCGACGGTGTTTCGATGCAGGGCGCAAAAGGCGTCATCATCTCAATCACCGGCGGCGAGGACATGCGCCTGATGGAGGTCGACGAAGCGGCCAACCATATCAAGGAACTGGTCGATCCCGATGCCAACATCATCTGGGGTTCGGCGTTCAACGACGATCTCGAAGGCAAGCTCCGCGTCTCGGTCGTAGCGACCGGTATCGATGCCGATGCGGTTTCCCGGCCGCGGCCGGAGCCCGCCAAGGTGTTCACCTTCCCCTCGGCGCGTGAGAAGGCAGAAGATGCCGAAATGCCGGCTGAAGAGGTTGCCGAGGAAGCGATCGAAGAAGCCGTGCCGCTCGCCAAGGACGAGATCGAGCCGACCGAAGCTCTTGAAACTCCTGAAGAAATAGTATCTGCGGAACCGACGGCCGAAGCCGAAGAAGCCTCAGAAATTGTTGGGGAAACCGAAGAACCATTGACCCTGGAAACTCCGGCCGAGCAACCCGAAGCTACCAGGATGTTCGACGACACGGTGATTTCGCCGACGCCGTCCGAACATCGCCCGGCCTTCAATTCTCCGACCTTCACGGTTCGGGCCGCAGGCGAGGCGCCCCTGCATGTCGCCCCCGATACCAAGGTCGAGACCGGCGAAGAAGCCGCTCCGGTATCTGGTGAGGCGGAAGCCGATGACGAGTTGGTGCTCAACGCCGACAATATCGTTGGTAAAGAGAAGGCGGCCGAACGTCCGGCACCAGCGGTAAACAAGTGGATTGCCGAGGACGACAAGGCCGAAGCGACGGCCAAACCGGCTCGCGGTGGTACGCTGTTCGAGCGGATGTCCAACATCGCGCGCGGCGCTGCCAAGGTCGAAACCGAGGAGAAGAAGGCGGCATCGGGCGGTGGTGATTCGCTTGATATCCCGCACTTCCTGAATCGGCAAAACAACCAATAAACGGTCGCTCCCGGCGCCTTCGTCCCCCTTTCGGGAGGCGAGGGCGTTCGGTTGGTCCGGTTCGCCGTTGGCAGGTACCGGTCTGCCGCGCCGACAGGCTATCGATGCCGTGCGTTCCGGAAAGTCCGCGTCTATGGTCCCGCGGTGATGTTATCCATGAAGGCTGATTGTCGCCGGGGGGGCGTGCACCGGATCCTGTTGCCGCTGCTTCTGGCGAGTGCGGCGATGCCGGTCCATGCCCAGCAGAATGCCGATGCCTTCCCGTTCATGGCCCAGTCCCAGGCGGGCGGCGCGACGGCCCGGCTCAGCAACTCGCTGTTGCAGCTTGGGACCAACCCCAACAATGTCGAAGCGCTGATTGGGGCCGGCGGCGCCGCGCTCGATCTCGGCGACGCCGATGCCGCGCTTGGCTTTTTCGTGCGCGCGAACGAATTGTCGCCGCGCAACGGGCGGGTGAAAGCCGGGCTCGGCCGCGCGCTCGTCCGTCTCGAACGGCCGCTCGAAGCGATGCAGCGGTTCCGCGAGGCCCAGCAGCTGGGCGCGTCGCTTCCCGATTATGTCGCCGATCGCGGCTTCGCCTATGATCTGCTCGGCCAGCCGGAGCTCGCGCAGACCGATTACCGGGCGGCGATGGCGCGTGGGTCGACACCCGAACTCGTCAAGCGGCTGGCGATCAGCCTCGGCATATCGGGCGACCGTAACGGCGCATTGGAGGTGCTCGATCCCCTGCTGCGCGCACAGGATATGACGGCCTGGCGGACGCGCGCCTTCATCATCGGCATGACGACAGAGGACGTGCGCGAAGCGATAGAGGCGGCGTCGGTCGCCATGCCGCGCCGGCAGCTCCAAATTCTCACGCCCTATCTCTCGCAACTCCCCGCGCTCAGTGACGCCGGCAAGGCGCAGGCCGTACATTTCGGGAACTTCCCGGCGGATGGCACAGGGCCGCGCTATGCGCTCTCCGACTTTCCCGAATTCGCCAGTCTCGGTACGCCGGGGTCCGGGCTCGTGCCACAGGGCGCGGCGCTGGGACCGCGGACCGAGGCAGAACGGCGCCGCGAAACTCGGCGCGAACAACGTCGCCGCGAACGCATGGAAGCGCGCCAGCGGCGGCTTCGCGGCAGCGAGACGCAGGTGCGCCGTCGTCCCGGCGTCGGCAGCGCCGTCGAAGTGGCGCAAGCCGATGTACCGGCACCGCCACCGCCGCCTCCGCCTCCGCCTCCGCCTCCGCCTCCTCCAGCCGCCATGCAACGGGAGGAGCCGCCGCCATCGCGGCTTGAACCGGCGATTGAGACGCGCGTTCCGGGGCCAGGTTTCAGCGCCGCGCCGTCCGCCGGGCGACCGTCCGAAGGTGCCGATGTCCTTGAGACGCGCTTCTCGCTGACCGACCTGGTGACCGAATTGCGGTCCCGCGCGCGTGAGGAGCGAACCGCGCCGCCTCCCGAAGCCGAAACGCGGCCGGAATCCTTGCTTCCTGCGGCGGTAGCGGCTGCCGTTCCTCCTCCTCCGCCGCGTCCATCGGCACCTCGGCCTTCGCCACCACCACCACCACCTCCTCCTCCGCCGGCACCAGTGGAAAACGCGGCCGTCCAGGCCGAACCGGCCCGCAACTGGGTCCAGCTCGCGACCGGGCCGACGATGGACGGGCTGCTCTTCACCTATCGTCGCTATGCCCGGGCGAATGCGGTCTTCGATGGCCGCGAAGGGTGGTACGCGCCGCTTGGCCAGACCAACCGTCTGCTCGTGGGGCCGTTCGATACCGGGGCGGAAGCGCAGACATTCGTCAATGCGCTGGCCGAGGGCGGTATCGCCGCCTTGCGCTGGCGGAGCGGTGAAGGGGAGGCAATCCCGCGTCTCTACGAAGAGGGTGCGTCACCCCAGCCAACCGCCGATGCGCGGCGGCCCGGCGATGCGCCGCCTGAAGCGGCCGCGTCCGCTGCACCCGCCGCGCCTTCGCACCCCGCGCGCTATTGGGCGCAGGTCGCGATCGGCCAGCAGATGGATGCGCTGCGCTTCACCTTCCGGCAATTTTCGCGCCAGGCGCCGAACGCTTTCGAAGGGCGGACCGGGTGGTACACGCCGCTCAATGCGACCAACCGGCTGCTCGTCGGGCCGTTCGATAGCCGCGCCGACGCGCAGGCGTTTCTCAATGCGGCTGTCGAAGAAGGCGTCGAAGGCTACATCTTCCACAGCGATGACGGGCAAGAGGTATCGCGCCTCAATCCCCGCTGATTGGCCCCGCTGATGCTCGCGTCCTATGCTTCCGGTCCACGTGCGTCGCGCGGCCGCCGTTATGACGAGGGCCGAGACGAGACGCGCGGACCGCGTGACGCTTTTCAGCGGGACCGGGATCGGATCATCCATTCGGTCGCCTTCCGGCGGTTGCGTGGCAAGACCCAGGTGTTCGTCGCGCCCGACGGCGATCATTTCCGCGTCCGCCTGACCCACAGTCTGGAGGTCGCGCAAATCGGCCGCACCGTTGCCCGCGCGCTGGGGCTGAACGAGGATCTGACCGAGGCTTTGTGTCTCGCGCACGATATCGGCCACCCGCCCTTCGGCCATGCCGGGGAGGATGCTCTGGAGCTTGCGCTCGCCGATGCCGGCGGCTTCGATCACAATGCGCAGACGGTACGGATGCTGACGAAGCTCGAACGTCGCTACCCGCTTTTCGACGGCCTCAACCTCAGCTGGGAAACGCTTGAGGGCCTCGCCAAGCATAACGGTCCGGTCGCCGATCCGCCTTGGGCGCTGGCCGAGGCCGATGCGGAATTTCCCTTGGAACTCAAGGGGTTTGCGAGCCTCGAAGCGCAGGTCGCGGCGCTCGCCGACGATATTGCGTACGACAATCACGATATCGACGATGGCCTGCGCGCGGGTCTGTTCAGCCGGGAGGTGCTTCTCGCTATTCCCGGCGTCGCCCGGCTGTGGGAGCGCGCCGCGAGCCGCTTTCCCGGCGCGGGGCCCGACCTTCTCGTATCGGAACTGATCCGCGAACAGATCGGCATGATGGTCAACGACCTGATCGAAGAGACGCGCCGCGATATTGCCGAGGCGGGCGTTGAAACGGCGGACGATGTTCGGGGGGTGGGCAAGCCGCTGGCCGGTTTCTCGGGCGAGGGCGCGGGCCATGAACGCGCGCTCAAGACGTTCCTCTACGCGAATATGTACGAGCATCCGATGCAAGAGCAGGTGGCCGAAGTCGCGCGCCATATCGTGACGGGTCTCTATGGCGCCTATGCCGACGATCCCGCGCTGATGCCGGCGGACTGGCGCGCCGCTCTGCCGGCCGACGCGCCGCACCGCGCGCGCCATATCGCCGATTTCATAGCCGGGATGACGGACAGCTACGCGATCCATTGCTATCGTGAGGCGGTTGGTCAGGTAGATCTGCCCGATGGCTTCTAGGCGGGCGAATCCGTTGCGGCTCTTCGCTGCGTCCGGCATAGCTGGGTGAAATTCGTTATTTGGAGAAGCGACCATGACCAGCGACACCCTTCACGCCCCGCGCGAAAAGCTTTCCGCCAAAACCCTTGCGATGCATCACGCCATCGTCTCGCTGATGGAGGAGCTGGAGGCCGTCGACTGGTATCGCCAGCGCGCCGACGATTGCGAGGACGAATCCCTGAAGGCGATCCTCCTCCACAATATGCGCGAAGAGATGGAGCATGCCGCGATGGTCGTCGAATGGCTGCGGCGGAACAATTCCGATTTCGAGAAGGAATTGAAGGACTATCTCTTCACCGATGGCGATATCGCGGCGATCGAGGAAGAGGCGAAGGGATAGGGCGATGTCCCAACCAGGCATCGAAGCCACCGTTCGCGATCCGGCGAGCGCCTATGCCGGCCCCGAGGACCTTGTGGCCGATGCGCGGCTGACCGAGAAACAGAAAGTCTCGGCTCTCAAACAATGGGCCTATGATGTGCGCGAACTGGAAGTTGCCGAAGAAGAAGGCATGGGCGATCATGACGGCGACATCCTCCGCCGCATCCAGATCGTGCTCGGCGATCTCGGACACCCGGTAGACGGCGATCACGTCGCGCCATCGAAGCAGCATTCGGATACCGATTAGGCTTTCCGCGTCGGCGCAAAAAAGATCAGTCCCGGTTGGACCTAGCGGCGCTACGTTTGGGGGCCGAAAGATGCTAATGGCTTTCGTTTATGTGGCGCGCAGAGGGGGAGGGCGGCGCTGCACATAGGGAGAAACCATATGGGCGGATTCCTCGAGGATGTCGGTACCGCGATCCTCAAGGGGGTTCTCGGCAAGCGGAAAACCAACGCTTTCCTGATCGATCGGTTGGTCGGCCGCGGCCGCAACCGTCCCCATCCATGGAGCACGCGCAGCGACTATGTCAGCTGGCCGGGGCTGAAGGATCGCAGCTATTTCGGCCGGCTGCTGCCGAACACAAACTGGCCGGGCGCGCATCAACCGGTGCTGCCGCCACCCGAAGATGTGGCCGGCCTGTTCATTGCCGGGCCGGGAGGCCAGCGGCTCTGCCCCAAATCGACCTGCCTGTTTCCGGCCTTCGCGCAATATTTGACCGACGGCTTCCTGCGGACCCGCCTCTCCAATGTCGATGCCGAGGAAGACCGCACGCGGACGACCTCCAATCACGAGATCGATCTCAGCACGCTCTATGGTCGCGGCGAGTGGCAGACCTTGGCGCTGCGCCAGCGATCGGAACATATGGGCGAAAGAGGGCGGCTGAAGTCGGAAACCATTGCGGGTGAGGAATGGCCGCTGCGGCTGTTCCTGCCCGGCGGCACCGAAATCGATCCGCAATTCCTCGATCCCGCCAGTGGAAAGCCGCTGCTCGATACGCCGCTCGGCATGGATCATACGACGCCGGAAACGCGTGGGACGCTGCTCGCGGTAGGCGGAGATCGGGTCAACGCCGCGCCGCAAACCGCGATGATGAACGTGTTGTTCCTGCGCGAGCATAACCGCGTCGCGGGTCTGATCGAACAGGACTATCCGCATTGGAACGACGACCGGGTTTTCGAAACCGTCCGCAACGTCATGATCGTGATGTTCATCAAGCTCGTCGTCGAGGAATATATCAATCATATCAGCACCGCGAAAATCATCCTGAAAGCTTGGCCTGACGTCGCCTGGAAGGCCGGCTGGAACCGCGAAAACTGGATGACGATCGAATTTACTTTGCTCTATCGCTGGCATTCGCTGGTGCCGCAAAAGACCCGGTGGGCGGGGGCGGAGATTGATGGCAACGCGCTGCTGCTCAACAATGAAGTGTTGCTGGAAGGCGGGCTGGCCAGCGCATTCGCCGATATTTCCGCCAATCCGGCGACCGAACTCGGGCTCGGCAATGCTGCCAATTTCATGCGCAAGGCTGAGATGGATGCGCTGAAGCAATCGCAGATCAACAAGCTGCAAGGCTATGCGGCCTATCGCAAGGCGATGGGCAAGAAGGTGCCCAAGGATTTCGCGGCGCTGGTTGGCAAATCGAAAGATCCGGCCGAGCAGGAGCGGCGCAATGCGCTCGCCGCGGCGCTGAAGGTGCTCTACGGATCGGTCGACGGCCTTGAATTCTATACCGGGCTTTTCGCGGAGCCGCGCGAAAAGAACGGTCCGCTGCCGGACCTGCTCACCGCGATGGTGGCGATGGACGCTTTCTCTCAGGCGCTGACCAACCCGCTGCTTTCCCAGCATGTCTTGGGCGATGAGGATAATCGCCGCGAAACCTTCACCCAGCGGGGCCTCGACATCATCACCGACACCGCCAGCCTGCGCGATATCCTGGCCCGCAATTGCGACGATCTGGGCGACCGTTTCGTCGGCATGACGCGGCCGGAGTGGAAGCGCGAATAGACCATGCGCCGGGTGCAAGGCCGGCGGAATTGCCGGACGCCTCCGGATCGTCTAATCGCGCCTCCTCGCACAAGGACGGACAAACAGTGACCATCTATTCCGAGTTCGCCGGTCATATCGGCGCCATTCTCGATCATCTCGAAGAGGCAGGGGATCTGCCGGCCGGGCTCGACCGCAAGAATGTCGCCGTCGAACCGCCGCGCGATCCCTCGCATGGCGATCTCGCGACCAATGCGGCAATGGTGCTGGCCAAGCCCGCCGGCAAGAATCCGCGCGAACTCGCCATGGTAATCGCTGCCAAGATTGCGCGGCTCGATAGCGTTGCCGGAGCCGAGGTTGCCGGGCCGGGCTTCATCAATATTCGTCTCGTCGACGATGCCTGGCGCGAGGAACTGCGCGCGATTGCGGAGGCGGGGGGAGATTATGGCCGCTCGGCGCTGGGCGCGGGCAAAACGGTCAATATTGAATATGTGTCGGCGAACCCGACCGGGCCACTCCACATGGGCCATTGCCGGGGCGCGGTCGTCGGCGATGCGCTCGCCAGCCTGCTCGAATTCACCGGCCACCAGGTAACGCGGGAATATTATATCAACGATGCCGGCGGGCAGGTCGATATTCTCGCCCGTTCCGCCCATCTCCGCTATCGTGAAGCACTGGGTGAGGATATCGGCGGAATCCCAGAGGGCCTTTATCCGGGCGACTATCTGAAACCCGTGGGCGAAGCGCTCGCCGCGGAATTCGGCGATTCCTATGCGGCGTCAGAAGAGGTTGAATGGTTGGCGCCGTTCCGCGAGCGTTCGGTCGCCGCGATGATGGACCTGATCCGCGCCGATCTCGCTTTGCTGGGCATCGAACAAGAGGTGTTCGCGTCGGAGGCGGCCGTGCATGCGGCGGGCAAGCCCGAAGCGGCCGAGGTGGAGCTGCGCAAGCGCGATCTCGTCTATGACGGCATCCTCGAAGCGCCCAAGGGCAAGACGCTGGACGATTGGGAGCCGGTAGAGTTGCCGCTGTTCCGCTCGACCCAATTTGGCGACGACCAGGATCGCCCGATCCACAAATCGGACGGCAGCTGGACTTATTTCGGCGCCGATCTCGCCTATCATTTCCAGAAGAGCCAGTCGGCCGATATGCTGATCGACATCTGGGGCGCCGACCATGCCGGAACGGTGAAGCGTATCAAGGCGGCGGTCGAAGCGCTGACCGATGGCAAGACCGAGTTCGACGTCAAGCTCGTCCAGATGGTTCGGCTGCTGCGCGACGGCGAACCGGTGAAGATGTCGAAGCGCTCGGGGAGCTTCGTGACGCTCGCCGATGTCGTCGAGGAAGTCGGCAAGGATGTCGTACGCTTCACCATGCTGACGCGGAAGGCCGATGCCCAGATGGATTTCGATTTCGCCAAGGTGGTGGAAGCTTCGAAGGACAATCCGGTCTTCTACGTTCAATATGCCCATGCCCGGATCCGGTCGGTCCACCGCAAGGCGCAGGCCGAGGGGATCGAGACGGACGGCGAGGCCGATCTCTCGCTGCTCGACGCCGAGGAGCTGGCGCTGGTCAAACGCGCCGCGCAATTCCCGCGCATCGCCGAAGCTGCGGCAAATGCGCATGAGCCGCACCGGATCGCCTTTTATCTCGGCGATCTCGCGGCGGAATTCCATGCGCTCTGGAACCGCGGCAACGATAATCCGGAAAAGCGCCTATTGGTGGTAAATGCGCCCGATTTGACCCAGGCACGGCTGGCATTGGCCGAGGGAATCGGGCAGATTATCCGCAACGGTCTTGCGATCATGGGGGTCCAGGCCGTCGAGGAGATGGAGTGAGTGATGAGTGAAGCCGCGCTCGACCCGGCCGATGAGGATCGTCTCCCTTGGCTCGAGGCCGTGGAAGAGGATGAGGAGGACGGGGTCAGCCTCGTCAAGCTGGTGGCCGGCGTGCTTGGCGTGCTGCTGCTCATCGCGCTTTTCGTTGGCGGCTATTTCTGGATGCGCGGCCCGGCGGGGTCGCCCGACGGTATCGAGATCATCGCCGCGCCCGATGAAGATTACCGCGTCCGGCCGAGCGAGGCCGGGGGCATGGAAGTGGAAGGCGAGGGCGATGCCGCTTTTGCCGCAAGTGAGGGCGGCAGCCCCGAAGGCCGGATCGATCGCAGCGCGGTTCCCGAACCGCCCGTCCAGGGCCGGCGCATCGCCGAAGGTTCAGCCCCTGCAACCGGCAGTTCCACAGCGCGCATCCCGGCCAACGATCGCCCGCTGGCCGAATCGGCGCCGCAACAGCCTGCACCCGCGGCGACGACCGCCGCAGTTAACGCCTCGAGCGGTCGGCTGGTCCAGCTCGGCGCCTTTTCCAGCGAGGCGGCAGCCAACAGCGCCTGGGCGCAGATCAGCGGCCGCCATGGCTCGTTGCGGTCGCTGAGCCGCACGGTGACGCCGGTCCAGGCGGGCGGGCGGACGCTCTATCGCCTGCGGGCGGCAGCCAGTTCGCGCGACGCCGCGCGTTCGCTGTGCGCCGGCCTGCGCAATGCCGGGCAGGCGTGCAGCGTCGTCGTCAATTGACGGAGCGCGTTGGCCGGAACTGGCGGGCGAGCAGGCGATGAAACCCGTTGTCTTCGGCATGGCTGGCGAAACGCTGACTGATAACGAGCGCGCGCTGTTTCGCGAGGCCGACCCGGCGGGCTATATCCTCTTCGCGCGCAATATCGCGGACAAGGCGCAACTTCGCGCGCTGACCGATGCGCTGCGCGCGGTTTCAGGCCGCGAAAACGTGCCCATCCTCATCGATCAGGAAGGCGGTCGTGTCGCACGGATGAAGCCGCCCGTCTGGTCCGGGTTCCCGGCCTGGGCGGCGTTCGACAAGCTGTACGAGAAAGCGCCGATCTCGGCGATCGAAGCGGCGCGGGTCAACGCCAAGGCGATCGCGCTGACCTTGTCGGAATGCGGCGTGACGGTGAATTGCCTGCCGCTGCTCGACGTTCGCCAACCGGGCGCGAGCGACGTTATAGGTGACCGTGCGCTTGGAACCGAGCCGATGCGGGTGGCGGCGCTCGGCCGCGCGGTGCTCGACGGGATGGCGGAGGCGGGCGTCATGGGCATCGTCAAGCATATCCCGGGCCATGGCCGGGCGATGGTCGATACGCACAAGGCGCTGCCGCGCGTCACGGCGAACGCAGAAGAACTCCAAACCGATCTTGCGCCGTTCAAAAAGCTTTCCGGCGCACCGATGGCGATGACCGCGCATATCGTGTTCGAAGCCTGGGACAGGGAGCATTGCGCCACGCTTTCTTCGGCCGTGATCGAAACGGTGATCCGCGGCGAAATCGGCTTCGATGGCCTGCTTTTTTCCGACGATCTCGACATGAAGGCGCTGGAGGGCGAGCGCGCCGATCTTGCCGCGCAGGTAGTCGCGGCGGGCTGCGATATCGCGCTCAATTGCTGGGCCCGGCTCGACGAGATGAAGGCGACAGTCGAGGCCTTGGGCGACATCTCTGAGGTATCGCGCGCTCGGCTCGACCGCGCGGTGGCCGGTATCCGTCTCGATGCGGATATCGGCGAGATCGACGACCTCATCGCCAAGCGCGACGCCTTGCTGGCAGTCGCCTGATCGCCCGCAACACCGCGAAAACGCGCGAATCTGATACACAGGTTGAGAGGCGGGAGAGCTTGATCGGAGGGCGGGGCGGAGTATCCCTTCCCGGATGGACGCCGTGACCGGAGAAATGTTCGAAGATGCGCCGGAAGTCGCCGAGTCCGAGCGGCTGACACTCGATCTCGATGGTTGGGAAGGCCCGCTCGACCTGCTGCTGAGCCTCGCACGGACGCAGAAGGTCGATCTGCGGGAAATCTCGATCCTCGAACTGGTCGAGCAATATCTGGCATTCATCACCGATGCCAAAGCGTTGAAGCTCGAAATCGCGGCCGACTATCTCGTGATGGCGGCCTGGCTCGCCTATCTCAAATCCTGCCTGCTGCTCCCCAAGGAGGAACAGGAGGATCCAAGCCCCGAGGAACTGGCGCTTCGCCTTCAGCTTCGCCTGCAGCGCCTCAATGCGATGCGGGAGGCCGGCGCACGGCTGATGGGCCGCAACCGGATCGGGCGTGACGTGTTCCTGCGCGGCGCACCCGAAGGCATCCGGGTCATTCGCAAAAGCCTGTGGCAGGCCGAACTCTATGATATCTTCTCCGCCTATGGGCAGATCCGCGCTCGCACCGAGCCCGCCGTCCATGTCGTGGCCCTTCGCCCGGTGATGACGCTGGAAGTGGCGCTGGAGCGGCTCGAAAGGATGCTCGGCTATTCGGTGAAATGGGCGGCGCTGCAGAGCTTCCTCCCCGAAAGCGACGATAGCGGCTATCGCAAATCGGCGCTGGCATCGAGCTTCGTCGCCGCGCTGGAACTGGCGCGCCAGGGCAAGGCACAGCTGAAACAGGCCGACCATTTTGCCGATCTTATGGTGAGAAAACCCGAATGACCGAGATCACCGACGATATCCGCGCCGTCGAAGCGACGCTGTTCGCGGCCGAGGAACCGCTGACTCTGAGCGATATCCAGCAGGCGGTCGGCGAGGATGTCGATGTGAAGGCCGCGATCGAGGTGCTGACCGATCACTATGCGGCGCGCGGCATCCATCTCGTCGAGCGCGGCCGGCGCTGGCATTTCGAAACCTCGCCGGACATGGCCCATGTGCTGCGCCGGGAGCGCGAAGAACCCCGCAAGCTGAGCCGCGCGGCGACCGAAACCCTCGCCATTATCGCCTATCACGAACCTGTCAGCCGCGCCGAAATCGAGGCGATTCGCGGCGTCCAGATATCCAAAGGCACGCTCGATGTGCTGATGGAAGCTGGATGGGTGCGTCCGGCGGGCCGCCGCGAAGTTCCGGGCCGGCCGCTCATCTATGCGACAACCCCTGTATTTCTCTCACATTTCGGTCTAGAAAGCCGTCGCGACCTACCCGGTCTTGACGATCTCAAAGCTGCCGGGCTGCTCGATCCTGTGGATGCCGCGCTGGAGGCCATGGAAATGGACACCTCCGACGAACTGGAATCCGCCGATCAGGATGACTAACTAGGCCGCGGATAAGGAGAAAATTCATGGCTTTAGGTCCGTGGCAAATTGTTATCGTTGTTCTGCTCATCGTTCTGTTTTTCGGGCGGGGGCGCATTTCCGACATGATGGGTGATCTCGCCAAGGGTATCACCAGCTTCAAGAAAGGCTTGCGCGACGACGGGGAAAGCGCCGATTCCGGCTCTACCGTCGATGCACCGCGCATCTCTTCGCAGCCTGCGCCGCCTGCCGAACCGGCAGCCGAACCGGCGCGCGAAGACGGCAGCACCAGCTGATCTTGGATAGCGCGGCTCACCGGGCCGTCGGCATGCAGGCGCAGCCGGGACGCAATCCCCGGTCACGCCGACTTTAGGACGTCGGGACACCATGTTCGATATCGGGGCTACCGAATTGTTGCTTGTCGCGATGGTGGCGCTCGTCGTCATCGGGCCGAAGGATTTGCCGCTGGCGATGCGCACGGCTGGCAAGTGGGTCGGCCAGCTTCGCAAGATGACCGGCCATTTCCGGGTCGGCATCGACGCGATGATCCGGGAAGCCGAGGTCGACGAGCAGGAAAAGATCTGGGCGGAGAAGAACGCCCAGATCATGCGTGAACATCCGCCCGCCGATGAGGGCGAACGCGGTGATGGCGAACCGGGGGACGGTCGGCCGGCCGAAGGAACGGCCGTTTCGGCCGATGTGCCGCCTGCCGAAACGCCGCCGGCCGAAGACCCACCGTCGCCGCCTGCAGCACCTGACGATGCAACGGAAAGCAAACCGTGAGCGACGAAGACGGCGATATCGACGAAAGCTCGGCGCCGCTGCTCGAGCACCTGATCGAGCTGAGGAACCGGCTGCTATGGTGCATGATCGGCTTCGCGGCGGCCTTTGGCCTGTGCTTCTACTTTGCGACCGAAATTTTCGAATTTCTCGTCCGCCCGTTGCGGGATGCCTTTGCCGAAGGCGAAGGACGGCTGATCTACACGCAACTCTACGAGGCGTTCTTCGTTGAGATCAAAGTTGCGATGTTCGGAGCCTTTGTGATCGCCTTCCCGCTTATAGCCATGCAGATCTGGGCGTTCGTCGCGCCAGGGCTCTACAAGAACGAGAAACGGGCCTTCCTGCCGTTCCTTGTCGCGACGCCGGTGCTGTTCACCGCCGGCGCGGCGCTTGCCTATTATGTCGTCATGCCGACGGCGTTCCGCTTTTTCCTCGCCTATCAGGGCGACGTTGCGGGGCTCGATCAGGAGGCGTTCCCGGCGATCGGCGACTATCTGTCGCTCGTCATGCGCTTCATCCTCATCTTCGGCATCGCTTTCCTGCTGCCGGTGCTGCTTTTGCTCCTGAACCGCGCAGGGATCGTCGACCGCCAACAGCTGGCGAAAGCGCGCCGCTATATCATCGTGCTCGTATTCATCATCGCGGCCGTCTTCACGCCGCCCGATCCGGTCACCCAGCTCATGCTTGCCGTTCCGCTGTGCCTGCTGTTCGAGGTTACGCTGATCATCATCTGGTTCACCGACCGGAAGCGGCGGGAGCCGCTGTCGGAGTAAGCGCCGACAAACCGTTTCTGACAGAAGCAGCCGGCGCCGAGTCGCCCTTTCCGCCGAGGTCCGGCTGCTCGGTCACACCGCTGATCGAAGCCGCCGAAATGTATCCACGGCTCGAAGAGGCCATGTTCGAGGCAAAAAAGAGCGTCTGGCCGGGTTTTCGGGTTTTCGATCCCGATACGCGATTGCGCTCGGACGCCGCTCGCGGTCAGGGACTCGCGCGCCGGTCGGATCTGATCGCGGCGACCGTGGAGCGCGGGGTCGAGGTCAGGCTGCTGCTCTCCGATTTCGAGCCGGTGATTGCCGATAGCCTCCACGCCGGTTCGTGGAACAGCTTCCGCAAAATTCGCGAGGTCCGTGACGCACTGCCGAAAGAGGCGCAGTCCCGGCTCCAGATCCTTGTCATCCAGCATGAAGGCGAAATCGGCTGGGGGTGGCGGCAGCTGTTGCGCCTTGCCCTGCGCTGGCGGTTGAGGCGGCTGATCGAGAAACTTCTGGGGCGGATCGGCGAGGAAGATCATGTCTTCGATGTCCGGCCCGGCCTTTGGCGCTGGCTGAAATGGAAAGGCAAGCGCCCGCATGGTTGGCGACCGGGACCGCCGCCCCGGCTTTGGCCGGCAACTTATCATCAGAAATGCGCAGTAGTCGACGGGCGCACGGCCTTTGTCGGCGGGCTCGATCTTGACGAGCGACGCTGGGACGATTCCGAACATGACCGCAAGGCCGACGAGACCTGGCACGATCTATCGGCGTGGATCGAAGGCGGGGCTGCGCACGACGTCGCCTGGCATTTTGCCGATCTGTGGAACCGGGAGCCGCCGCGTTTCGCCGCTATCGTCGCCGAATGGACGGCGGATGCCGAGCGGTCGCTCAATCCCGATCCGTTGACCGAGACCGCATGTCCGGATTTCGGAGATACGGGCGGCGAGGGAGGGACGGCGATCGTCCAGCTGGTGCGGACGCGCTCACGCAAGTCGCACGCGCTGTTCGCGACCGGGCCCGTGCCGCATGTCCACGAAATCCGCGAAGCGCATCGCGCCATCATCGGCTCGGCGCGCCGGTGCCTCTATGTCGAGGCACAATTCTTTCGGTCCAAAGCGGCGGCGGACTGGGTGGTTGAAGCCCTGGCGGCGCATCCCGATCTCGAAGTGATTATACTCGTCGCCAATGCGCCCGAGGAGATCGCTTTTTTGGGTGAGGGCGGCAATCCGGCCCATCGTCACGGCGAATTTCTTCAGGCACGCGCTCTGGGCCGTATCGCGCGCGCCGGTGGGCCGAGCCGTGTCGGTCTCTTCACGCTGGTGCGCGACGAGCGGGCGAATGGCGAGGAACGGGATTTCGAGGATAGCCGCGGCACGGCTTTTGGCTCTGGCATCATCTACATCCACGCCAAGCTGCTGGTCGCCGATATCGATGCCTGTCTGCTCTCCTCGGCCAATATCAACGGCCGAAGCTTCGATTGGGATACCGAACTCGGTTTCCTCTGGACGGAAGCGGGGGAATCGATCGGTCAGTTCCGGGGCGATCTGTGGCGGCGGCTGTCCGACGGGGCGCTCGGCGCAGAGGCCCGGCTCACCGACTGGCAGCAGCTCGCTTTTGCGAACAGCAACGGGGCGCCCGGCGAGCGCAGAGGTTTTATCGTGCCCTATCAGCTCGGCCGGGCGCGGCGTTTCGGCAGTCCCGATTTCTGGATTCCCGACAGCCTCGTTTGAGGACCGCGGAAGCGAGCTATTCGGCGACGTCCTCGACGGTCTCGCCGACGCTCTGTACATCGCGGCCAACACCGGCGACGGTGTTGCAGGCCGAAACAGTCAGGGCGGCAGTTACGATAGCGATAGAAATCAGGTGGCGCATGGTATTACTCCTCTGCTGGCCCCGGGCGATCCGTGGCCCGCTATCTAATGCCGCAAAGCGCCTTCGGTTCCATCGGCGGCCGCGCTTCGATCTGGAAAAGACAAAATTAAACCCGGAGACGCTGTCCGGGGGGGTGGAAGCGTCTCCGGGTTAATCTGTTTGGATAGCGAGAGCGGGGGGGCAAAAAGGTCGCTATCCGAGTAAGAAAACGAGGCTCGAGGGCATTGGTTCCGCAAAAAAAGAGAAAATTCGGAAAAAATTCAAAAAGTGTTATTTATCAAATACTTATTGGGCGAAAAAATACATATTTTTCTGCCCGGCCCTAGAGATAGGGAATTTCGATGCAGAATCTGGTGCCATTTTCGCTCTCCTTGAGCGCGGATCGCAGCTGGCGCGCCAGGCCCTCCGTAACCCGCTGATATCGGGCAAATTCCGGCCGCATGGGGGCCGTTTCGAGCGCCGGAGCGATGAGGCAGAGTTCCGCGCGATCCGCGGACAGAGTCGTAACCGCTATCACAATGTCGATATCCTTTTCGCAGAACATGGCCAGCTCCACGAGCTCGGTAACGAGAAAGGCGACGGGCGCCGCGATATCCTGGCCGACGCGAATGGCCGCGACGTCCAGCGTAATGGCGATGCGTGTGTCGGGTGAAGCGCCTTGCTGCAGGCCCGATGCCAGTTCAGCGAGCACCGGACGGATCGGCAGGCCTTCTGCCTTGTCGAGTTCGGCAAACAGATTGCGCTGGACGATCGCCAGCGCATCGACGCGGCGCTGGATCGACGCATAGGCCGCGGCGCTGTCTTCCGACTTGGCGGAGCGCGCATGCAGGCTCAGCAGGCTGGCGACGATCTGGAGGTTGTTCTTTACCCGGTGGTGGACCTCGCGGGTGAGCCGCGTTTGTTCGGTGAGGCCGGCGGCGAGTTTTATCTCATTGTCGCGCAGCTGGACCACCGCCTCGTCGAACGCCTGGCCGAGGTCGCGGATCTCGATCGCCGATATCGGATCATGCGACAGCTCGAAATCTCCGCCATACGCGCCATGTTCGACAACCGCCCGGCGCAGCTGTGAGAGCGGCGTCAGCAACAGCCGCCCAACGGCAAACCAGCCGAGCAACGCTGCGGCCAGCCACATCAGAACCGGCAGGGCGACGGAGAGCCTTTCGGCGGGCCTGAGCGGCGCCGCATTATAGGCCATGGCGAGCGTCAACTGTCCGTCGGCAACGGGTTCGCGAAACCGGTCGACATAGCGTTCGTCCACCCGCGTTTGCCACGGATGAACGATATGCTCGGCTTCGTCTTGGATCAGAGAGATACTGAACTGGTCGACCAGTTTGGCGGGTTGGGTCAATGCGTTGGCAGTTTCGGCAGGGAGCACCGCCAGGCCGATGGGGTGTTGCATTGGCCCGGAGACCACCAGTATGACAGAGCCATCCTCGGCATTCAGCGATACCGCCGACTCTTGCTCGGCGGGCAGGGTTTGGATGGGTGGCGGCGTAAAGCCGTCGCTGACGCAATTCGCATCATGGATATCGTCGATGATTGCGTAACGGACTTCATAATCCTCGATGGCCGCAAGCGCGTCGAGAGTCTGCATGCAGCTTGCATCGCTGGCGGGATGAACGCTCGGAAACGCAGCAGTGGCCGCTCTCAGGCTAATTTCGGTGCGGGCGATGGCATCGGTCAGTTGCCGCGCGCTGGCTTCGGCGAGCAGCCTCGCCTCGGAATTACGGCTCTCGCGGGCCCCTTCGGCCGCCTGGATCGAAGCCACGATCGCGACAAGGCCGAGCGGCAACAGCGCCAGGCTCAGCAGGATCAACATCTTGAGGCCAGTCGGCAGCGCGGCCAGCCACATCTTCAAATTTTTTGAGGGACCGTTCGCGGATGTCATGCCATTTCCGCCTGCCGGCTGGAAAGGCGTTGTTCAGTTGAGCTTGCCGAGCAGGTCCAGCATTTCCGAAGGGATGTCTTCCTTGATGGCGTCGTCATAGACGGAGCGGAGGGCATCGCCGATATCGTCGACGCTGCCCGGCTTCTCTTCGCCTGCGCGGCGCCCCTTGTCGGGCTGCCGGGGCGTGCCCGCTCTCTCGCCATCCGAAGCCAAACCGGTCAATCTCCACTAGCCCTGCTATTTCGAGCCTTTCCTAGCCATATCGCGTTTCGTAGCGCAACCGGGAATTTTATACCCGCTCGATCCTCTGCAAGGCTCTAAATTCTCGAAATGGAAACAAATCAGGCTCTCATTGGTTCCGTATCGAGACCTTTGCTCTTGAGTTGTGTCGGTGCGAACGCCTACGCAGTTTTCTTATTACCCTTGGGAGAGACTATCGATGGCGTCACTGGGTGAGCAATTGGCACCGCACCTGCCGCTTCTGAGGCGCTTTTCGCGCGCATTGACCGGAAATCAGCAACAAGGCGACGCTTTCGTCCGCTTGACGCTGGAAACAATTGTCGCCGCGCCGGATATGTTCCCCGCCGATGTCGATCCACGGCTGGGCCTGTATCGGCAGTTTCTCGATGTTTGGTCGTCGACCCGCAATGCCGATGTCGCGACTGAAAATGTGTCCGACCAGCGCGAACGCGAAGGAATCGCGAGCGCGCGGCTGGCCATGATCGACATGGTTTCTCGCCAGGCGCTGTTGCTGGCGGAGGTCGAAGGTTTCGGCACGGCCGATATCGGCTATCTCCTCGATCTCCCGGTACCGGAGGTCGAAGCGCTGATCGCCGATGCACGCGCCGAGATCGAGGGACAGCTCAAAACCGACGTCCTGATCATCGAAGACGAACCGATCATCGCGATGGACCTTGAAAGCATTGTTCGCGATGTCGGGCATGAGGTGACGGGTATCGCGGTGACCCGCGACGAAGCGGTTGCCGAGGCCCATGCCAAGGCGCCTGGCCTTGTACTCGCCGATATTCAGCTGGCGGACGACAGTTCGGGCATCGATGCCGTGCAGGACATTCTGGCCGAGATCGATGTGCCGGTTATCTTCATTACCGCTTTTCCGGAACGGCTGCTGACCGGCGAGCGCCCCGAACCGGCTTTTCTGATTACCAAACCGTTCCTGCATTCGACGGTAAAAGCCGCGATCGCGCAAGCGCTTTTCTTCAACCGTGCGACCCTGCCGCTGGCGGACGCGTAGAGGAAGACCGACGAGATACCCCGCAAGACACTGGCCGACGATCATGGTATAAGGACGATATGGACGACGAACAAACCCATCTGACCAAGAACGAAGCCCGGGCCGGGGCCACGCCGCATATGACTCGCGTTGTCCTTGCCGTTTCACTGCTACTGATTGTTGCGATTTTCGCGCTTCTATTCATGTTTTGGTCTGGTTGATCGGGAAACGATTGGGTCGCACTGGTTATCCCTTTGGTTTGAGCGTAAGTTATTGGCATTGTTGCCCGAGTCGTGTCGGGTGGGGTGCTGGCGGGGGGCGTACGCATGGCTGACCGGCCAAAACAGTCGGACGATGCCGATAAGCCCACGGACAAGCCGAATCCGCTGAGCGATGCCGATTTCAAGGATCAGCTCGCCGAGATCATTCCGCATCTACGCGCCTTCGGGCGTTCGCTGTCGGGCAATCGCGACACCGCCGACGATCTCGTCCAGGAAACGCTGCTCAAGGCCTGGGCTGCGCGCGAACGCTTCCAGGCGGGCACGAATATGCGGGCATGGACCTTCATCATCCTGCGCAACATCTTCCTCTCCCAGATGCGCCGCGCGCGCTTCAAGGGCGAGTGGGACGAACTGACCGCCGACAAGCTGCTTGCGGCCCCGGCTAGCCAGGATCGACATGTCGAACTGGGCGATATGCAGCGCGCGCTGATGGAATTACCGGAGCCGCAGCGCGAGGCGCTGATCCTCGTCGGCGCCGGCGGTTTCGCCTACGAAGAGGCCGCCGAGATTTGCGGTTGCGCGGTCGGCACGATCAAGAGCCGCGTCGCGCGCGCGCGCGCTGCGCTCGAAACCGTGATGGAAGAGGGCAGCATGAAATCGCGCCGATCGGTGAAAGGTGACGGCGAACAAACCGTTCTTCAGGAAATCATGAATGAGGTCGATGAGCTCAGCAATCGCTGAGGCTGCGATCTAGTGAAGCATTTCCAGCAGCGAGAAAAATTCTTCGGGCATGGGTTCGGATTCCGCGCGATCATCGTTGAAGGCCGAACGCAATGGAACGCCGACAGTACCAGCATTGTTTCTGGCACTCTCGGTCCAAAATTGCGGCGGAAACTCAGCCGCGCCGCTATGGCCGCCAATGTCGAATTTCTGAGACATGCCGACTAAACGGATATGTCGCCCATAAGTTGCATGGCACCACCCAAAAAAAGGCATAACCCTCTGATCTCGCGATGACCCGACCCAACACCCAATCCGCAATCGCCGGCGCAATCGACCGAATAAAGCAGCATTCGCCGTTCCTGCGGCGGATCGCCGACGGACAGGCCGAAACCCTGCAAAGGATGGCGAAGGGCGAATTTTCGGCGTCTCTGGCCGAATTCCGCTCCCGTTTTGGTGAGGAGGCGGAGGCGATACCGGTGCAGTTGCGCCGCGAGCGCCAGAAGCTCGCCCTTTACGCCGGATTGGGCGATCTCGCGGGCCTGTTTGCGTTCGAGGATGTCGTGACGCTCTTGTCGGATTTCGCCGATCATGCGTTGGAACGGGCGATTACCGATGCTTTTGCCGCATGTCTTCCGGGCGAAGCGGTGGTGGGTTTTACCGCCATCGCGCTGGGCAAACATGGCAGCCGCGAACTCAATTATTCCTCCGACATCGATATCATCCTGCTGTTCGATCCCGATACGCTACCGCGGCGCGGGGGAACCGAACCGCAGAAAACGGCGGTCCGTATCGGCAGGCATATCGTCGATACGCTGCAGGAACGCACGGGCGACGGCTACGTGCTGCGGGTCGATCTTCGGCTCCGGCCCTCGCCCGAAGCAACGCCGATCGTGCTGCCGGTGAACGCGGCGATATCGCATTATGAATCGAATGCCGAAGCGTGGGAACGCGCCGTCTTCATTCGCGGACGTCCGGTTGGAGGCGATACTGCGCTCGGCGCGATGTTCCTCGATGCGATCCGCCCCTTCGTCTGGCGGCGCTCGCTCGATTTCGGCGCGGTGCGCGATATCCGCGCGATATCGCGCCGTATCCGGGGACATTATGCGCAAGGACAGGCGTTTGGCCCGGGCTATGATCTGAAGCGGGGGCGCGGCGGCATTCGCGAGATCGAATTCTACTCGCAGATCCCCCAGCTGATCCATGGCGGTCGCGAGCCGCAGCTGCGCGCACCAGCGACGCTCGACGCGCTCCGCGCGCTCGGCGAAGCGGGCTGGATACCGGCGAGCGATGTCGAGAAGCTCGCCGAGAACTACCGGCTGTTCCGGACGATCGAACATCGGCTCCAGATGGTCGAAGACCAGCAGACCCACAACCTGCCCGCGGCAGAAGCAGCGCTCGACAATGTGGCGCAATTGCATGGCCTGGAAGACGGCGAAGCGCTGTTGGGCCAACTTTCGGATCCAGTCGAATTTGTCGGTGGGCTGTATGACGAGCTGGACGAGGATGGCGAGGATCGGCTTCCCGCCGACGCGGATCGGCTCGAAAAGGCGCTGGACGATGCCGGGTTCGCAGCGATGGGCGATGCGCGGCGGCGCATTGAGGGCTGGCGCGAGGGCAAGTCGCGGACCACGCGGACGCCTGTCGCGCGTGAGGCGCTGGAGGCGGTGCTGCCCGCGCTGGTCGCCGAATTCGGCCGCGCCCCGGATCCGGTGAGTGCGCTCAACCGGTTCGACGTACTGCTCGGTCGCTTGCCGAGCGCCGTCAATTTCTTCCGCCTGCTCGAAGCGCGGCCCGGCCTGGCCCGATTGCTCGTCGATGTGCTCAGCCACTCGCCCGCGCTCGCCGACGAGCTCGCGCGCCGGGCCGAACTGTTCGACGGACTGATCGATGCCACTGCGCTCGACCCGCCCGAACCGCTGGGCGAGCTGATCTCGATCTTCGAACGCCGTAGTGCCTCGCCAGACTATCAGCTGCGGCTGGACCGGATGCGCGCGCTTGTGGGCGAGGAGCGGTTCGCGCTGGGCGTCCAGCTGATCGAGGGGATAGCCGATCCGCTCGACGTTGCGTCGGGCTATGCGCGCGTCGCCGAGGCGGCGCTGACGGTGCTTGCCGATGCCGCGATTGCCGAGTTCGAAGGAACGCATGGCAAGGTTCCGGGCGGCGAGCTGGTTATTCTCGCCTTGGGCCGGCTGGGCGGCGAGGCGCTGACGCATGCCTCGGATCTCGATCTGGTCTATCTCTTCACCGGCGATCATGGCGCGGAATCGGACGGCAAGCGCTCGCTTGGCGCAACCGTCTATTTTCAGCGGCTCGCGCAGCGGGTGACGGCGGCGCTTAGCGCGCCGACCGCTGCCGGGCCGCTCTACGAAGTCGATACGCGGCTGCGACCTTCGGGCGCGCAAGGGCTCCTTGCGGTCTCGTTCGACAGCTTCGAGACCTATCATCGCGACAGCGCATGGACATGGGAACATATGGCGCTGGCCCGCGCTCGGCCGGTCTATGGCTCGCCGCAAGCGCGGGAGAAGCTTGCGGCGATGATCGCGACGATCCTGTGCCGTAAGCGCGATCCGGAAAAGCTTGCCGTCGATGTTCGCGTGATGCGCGCCGAGATCGCCGAGCATAAGGCACCCGCAGGAGCGCTCGACGTCAAGCTCGTGCCGGGTGGGCTCGTCGACCTTGAATTCAGCGTCCACTTGCTCCAGCTGCGCGAGCGGATCGGGCTCGACCCGCATCTGCCAAAGGCCGTTGCGGACCTTGTCGCTGGCGGCGTGCTCGCGCCCGGGATCGCGGCAGCGAACGAACTGATGACGCGGATGCTCGTCACCCTGCGCCTCGTCGCGCCATCGTCGAAAGAAGTGGCCGAGGCCAGCCGCCCACTCGTTGCGCAATGCTGCCGCACCGACAATTGGGAGACGCTGCTTGCGGAATATGAGGCGGCGCGCCAATGCGTGGTCGGCGAATGGCGGCGGCTCGCCCTGATTGATGAAAAATGACAGATAACTGTCCCGTACCGACAGACCGAAAACTGGGAGATACTCCGTGATAGAAGAAGGCCAGAAGGCGCCCAACGTAAACCTGCTGCTCCCCGACGAAAGCACGGCCAAGCTTTCCAGTTACAAGGGCAAGCCACTTGTCCTCTATTTCTATCCCAAGGACGATACGCCGGGCTGCACCAAGGAAGCGATCGGCTTTACCGGTCTTGCCGGCAAATTCGCCAAGGCCGGGGCGCGGATCGTGGGCGTGTCGAAAGACCCGCCGGCCAAGCATCAGAAGTTCGCCGACAAGTACGATCTCAAGGTCGAGCTTGCGACCGATGCCGATGGCACGGTGACCGAAGCGTTCGGCGTCTGGGTCGAGAAGAATATGTATGGCCGCAAATATATGGGCATCCAGCGCGCGACCTTCCTGATCGATGCAGGGGGTAAGGTTGCGAAGGTCTGGCCCAAGGTGAAGGTCGCGGGCCATGCCGAGGACGTGCTCGAAGCCGTCAAGGCGCTCGGCTAGTATCGTGACTCGGCCGAATGTTGCTTCGGCGGCCCGCGCCGTGCTGCTCACGGCGGAGCCGCGCGTCAAGATTTTCGCCGCGCGTTCCGCCGCGCGCGACTGGCGGCTTGGCCGGCTCGATCACCGTTTCGATTGCGCGATGCCCGATCGCCCGGCCCGGCCAGCCGAACCGAAACTGCTGCCTCCGCGCCAAATGCCCCGGCGCGGGAAAGGCGGATCGGAGCGCGCGCGGATCGCCATGCTTCATGCACTTGCCCATATCGAATTCACGGCGATCGACCTGGCCTTCGATCTGATCGGCCGTTTCGGGGAAGAGTTCCCGCCCGACTTTATCGACGACTGGATGCGCGTTGGGGCGGAGGAGGCGATGCACTTCGCGCTGCTGGACCGGCGGCTGCGGGCGCTCGGTTCCCGTTATGGCCGGCTTCCCGCCCATGACGGGTTGTGGGAGGCAGCGGAAAGTACCGCGCATGACGCGCTCGCCCGCCTTGCGGTGGTGCCGATGGTGCTCGAAGCGCGCGGTCTCGACGTCACGCCGATGACGATCGAGCGCTTCGAAGCGGCGGGCGATACTGCCTCGGCACGGATATTGGCTAGGATCATGGGCGACGAGGTTCGCCATGTCGGATTTGGCGTCAAATGGTTCGAATCAAGGTGCAAGCAGGGAAATGTTGCGCCGCAGCAACACTGGAAACACCTCGTTTCATGCCATTTCAAAGGGCAGATTAAGCCTCCGTTCAACGACTCGGCGCGGCGACAAGCCGGTTTAACCCGAGATTTCTATTCTTCGCTTGCCTGATTTGCGTCTCGTTAACACTGTGGCGACACACCGGCAGCGGGGGAGGTAAGAACCGTCTCCGGTATTGTTAGTTTTCTGCGGTTTTCGAGCAAGGTCTCGCTCGCTTCCGCTCAAGAGACGGGTCGCAACCTCTATGATCTCAACGCTTAGCACAGCCTTCGCCCGCAACCTTAAGGCGCTTGGCTTGGCCGCTTTCGCCCTTTTTGCCGCACTGACGATTGCAACGCCTGCAACCGCGCAGATCCGCGATGCGGGCGCAGCGAATGCCGATGTTCGCGCACTGTTCGCTAGCTGGCAGCAGGACGAACGGCAGCGTGCCGGCGTGATGGCGATCCCCTCGGGCCGCCCCGTCGAAGGCTATCGTCTGACCAGCAGCTTCGGTACGCGCAACGATCCGTTCGGCGCCGGCCGCCGCCGCCATAACGGCCTCGACATGGCCGGCCCTATCGGCACGCCGATCTTTGCAACCGCCGACGGGATTGTCGGCCGCGCGCAATGGGTTCGCGGCTACGGCAAATATGTCGAAATCAATCATGGCAGCGAGATTCAGACCCGCTACGGCCATATGTCGGAAATCATCGTGCAGCCCGGTTCTCGCGTCACGCGCGGCCAGTTGATCGGCCGCATGGGCTCGACCGGCCGCTCTACGGGCAGCCATCTCCATTATGAAGTGCGCGTCGAAGGCGTTCCGGTGAACCCGACGCCGTTCCTCACCTCGACTGAATATCTGGCGTCGCTCCCCGTCGCGACGACTGCGGCGCTGGATACGTCCGCACCGGTTGGCGCCAGCCACTAAGCTCTCCGTGGGGTTCCCGCTTAGCTTCCAGGCTGGGCTTTTAGGCGAAAATCAGGGAAAAGGGGGCTGCCCGCTTGTCGCGCGCGGTCCTGTTTCCTATTTTAAGGCCATGACGATGACGTCCCAGATAGATCTGACACCTTCCGCAGCCAGGCGCGTGGCCGCAATTGCGGAGCGTCAGGGGAAGCCCGCGATCCTCAGGCTGGCCGTCGATGGCGGTGGTTGCGCAGGATTCCAGTACCGGTTCGAACTGGCGGACGGGGCCGATAAGGACGATGTGACGGCCGAACGCGATGGCGTGACGCTCGTCGTCGACACCGTCAGTCTCGATCTTGTGCGTGGCAGTTCGGTCGATTTCGTCGAGAATCTCGGCGGTGCGGCGTTTCAGGTGAACAATCCGAACGCCCAGTCGGGCTGCGGCTGCGGCACCAGCTTTTCCGTCTAGCTAGAAGCGCAGGATCATCGCGCAGCGCTTGGCGGGATGGAATCCCGCCTCCGCTTCCTCCGAAAGCATCACTTTCAGTTCGCTGCCGGGATCGTCCCAGTCGGAAAAGCCGAGCGAGGCATAAAAAGGCCGGTTCCACGCGAGCACGCGATCGGTAATCAGGCAGACCCCCGAAAAATGCGCCTTCGCATGCGTAATAGCGGCGTCCATCAACGCGCGGCCAAGGCCTAGGCGCTGATATTCGCGGCTCACTGCCAGCTCGTTGATATAGAGCAGGTCGTCGATCGGATGGGCGCAGTAAAATCCTGCGAGGCTCTCATCAACCTCGGCGACCCAGTGTGAACCCTCGGCGATGGCCTCCTCGTGTTTGGCATCATCGAGAGGGGGATGGCCGATGGCGAACTCCATATGGCTGCCGCGAAACAGCTCGGCCGACGAGCGCTCTATGGCGGCAAGGGTAGGAATATCGGCGAGGCGGGTTTTGCGAATGCGGGTCATGATCTTGTGGCTGGCCGTTTGCGTATCGACGCGCCATAAGCTTTTCCCATGAAAATCGCGACCTTCAACGTCAACGGGATCAACGCGCGATTGCCGCGCCTTACGGAATGGCTGGACGAGCGGAAGCCCGATATCGTCTGCCTGCAGGAACTGAAGGCAGACGGCGAGCGCATCCCGGAAAAGGCTATGGCGGAGGCGGGCTATGGCGCCATCTGGCACGGCCAGAAGGGGTTCAACGGCGTCGCCATCCTGGCACGCGATGCCGAACCCAAGGAATTCGGTCGCGGCCTTCCGGGCGACCCCGAAGACGAGCAGAGCCGCTATATCGAGGCGGAGATCGGCGATATGATCGTCGCCTCGATCTATCTGCCCAACGGCAATCCGCAGCCGGGGCCGAAATTCGATTACAAGCTGCAATGGATGGAAAGGCTGCTGGCGCGCGCCGAAGAATTGCTCGCGCTCGAACGGCCGGTCGTGCTGGCGGGGGACTATAACGTTATCCCGACCGACGAGGACACATATTCGGTGGACGTGATGAAGAATGATGCGCTGACCCAGCCGGAAAGCCGCGCGGCATTCCGCCGGCTGGCGGCGATGGGCTGGACCGATGCGATCCGTGCGCGTTTCCCCTCGGGCAAGATCTGGACCTATTGGGACTATCAGGCGGGTGCATGGCAGCGCGATGCCGGCTTTCGCATCGATCATCTGATGCTAAGTCCGGTTGCCGCCGACAGGTTGCACGCCGCTGGCGTCGACAAGGAGTATCGGGGCCGGGAAAAGGCATCGGACCACACGCCGGTGTGGATCGAGCTGGCGGCAGCCTAGAGCGTCTTTTCGTAGATCGTATAGACCCGGTTGATCTGGGCATGGATCGCGTCGGCAATCGCCACCATCCCCTGATTGTCTTCCAGGATCCAGCCGACTTCGGCGTCCATCGCGCCATAGTCCCTTACGCCGATGGCGCGGATTTTTTCGATCATCATGAAAGCGAGCTGGCTTGCAAGGCGGCTGTTCTGGTGCGCCTTCGCCACGCCCATAAGCGGCACGCGATGGCCCTTCCACTGCTTCCTCCAGAGCCGATACAGCAGCCGCGCCCAGCCGAAGGGCAGCAGCGAACCGCCGAGCGATTTGAGCACCTCGTTGATATCGGGTAGCGCGAGCATGAAGGCCGCCGGCTCGCCGTCATATTCTGCGATCAGATTGACCTGCGGGATGATAGCGGGTTTCAGTTTTTTGCGAATATAGACGACTTCGTAATCCGGGATGGGAACGAAGCCCCAATTCTCGCTCCACGCTTCGTTGAGCATGCCCAGGATCAACTCGGCTTCTTCTTCGTACCGATCCATGTCGATCGGGCGAATGGTGATCCGGTCGTTGCGCTCGCCCGACTGGACGATGCGCTGGATAAGCGGCGGGAAGCCGGCGGTCACGGGGACGCGATAGGTATAGAGCTGTTTTGCTTCGTTATAGTGCTGTGCTTCGATCCAGCCCTGATATTCGGCTTTGTCATGGCCCATCATCACCATGGCAGGGTGATCATGTCCCTTGGTCAGCAAGCCTGGCTCTTCCCATACGGAAAGGCTCAGCGGGCCGAGCGACCGTGTCATGCCCTGGCCGCGCAGCCATTGCTCGGTCGCGGCGAGAAGGGCCGCGGTGATCGTCTCGTCCTCGGCTTCGAACAGGCCCCAATTGCCGGCGCCGGGCCCCATCCCCTGCTCGAGCGGCTGTTCCAGCGCGAGATGATCGATATGCGCTGAAATCCGGCCTACGGCTTTGCCATCGCGCCAGGCCAGGAACAGCTGGACGGTCGCGTGCTTGTGAAAGGGGTTCTTGGCCGGGTTCAGCAGCTCGAAGACATCGACCCTGAGCGGCGGGACCCAGTTCGGGTCCGCCGCATTCAGCCGATAGGCGAGATCGACGAAGGTCTTGAGGTCCGCCTTGCCGGTAACCGGGCGAACAGCAATGTCCGAACGCATGAGCGGTGCTGTCTAGCCTTGAGCGCGCTGGCTGGGGTGGCCGGTGGCGACCCCGCCCGAAAGCTTGGCGACCCAGGGATAGTGTTTCGCGACCTCTGGCGTATAGCCGAGATTGAAAACCGTATCGCTCTTCTCCTGCCGGTCGGGCCGTTCGTAAAAGGTGCCGAACGCCTTGTCCCAGAAGAAGTTGGTGATGCCGAAATTGCCGCTTTCGTCATGGAAATGGTGCGCCATGTGCCGCGCTTTCATCAGGGCGAGCCACTTGGCGCGCGGCTTGTATTTCAGATGCTGGATGCAATGACAGAATTCGTAGAAGCAGGTCGTCAGCAGGCCCATCGCAAGCGCCATCGCCATGCCGCCGATACCGCCGATCGCATAGCCGATCGGTGCGAGGAAGATCACGATCGTCGGCAGGGTCGTGTAGAGCGCGCCGAACAGCACCTCGAGATGGTTCGGATCCTGGTGGTGATCGTAATGGATGCGCTTCCAGACCGGCGCGAACGCCTTGATCTTGTACATCCACTGGCCGTGTAGCACCCAGCGGTGAAGCAGATACCAGGCGAGCGGATAGAAGACGACGGCGACGACGGCGCTAGTCAGCGACGGCACGAGCGACGCCGGCCGCCACGCGTAGACGCCGAACATCAGCGTAGCGAGCACCAGATAGGTAATGATCGCCGGATATTGGAAATAGGCGACGACCAGTTCCTTGAAGGTCATCCGGTCGAGATAGTGCGATCGGCTCCAGATGCCGGGGCGCGCCGTTGCTGCGACTCTCACGTCTAACTTCCTTTATTCATTAATTTTTTCGGCTTCTGTGTCTCAAAGAGACTGGTTTAGCGGGGCGGATATGAACCTGTAATGAGGCAGATTTGCGACGAAAACCGTGGCGATGTTGCGGCGCAAATCGGTCGCGATTGGGCTCAGGCGAGCCGAATCCGTCGCGCAACCGGCCCGAGCGCCTGCCTATCCGCGAGATCGAGCCCCAGCCGCAGCGTCGCCCAACACAGCGGCACGAACATGATCGTAAGGCCGGCCGCGCGGACGGGTGCGCCGAGCGGTTCCAATAACGTGCCGAGCAGGGCGAGCAGGCTCAGTCCCGCGGCGCCAGCGAGCAGCCCGCGCAGGAAGGGAAGGTCGAAGGGGTGAAGACCATCGCTGAGCTGGAGTTCAGCGACGGCGGCTATCGCGATGGCGACCGCGCCGATGGCGACCGCAATCGCCATGCCTTCGGCGCCGTCTGCCGCGAACCACCAGGCAAATGCGGCCCAGGCGGCGACGCCGATGAAGCTGTTCAGGAGCGGCAGGATGCGATGGCCCGTCATCTCGACGATCGGCGTGGCGGGGCCGAGGATCGCTTCACCGACGCGCCCGGCTGTAAGGATGATCAGGGCCCCGAGCGCGGCGTCGGCGCCGGGCCCGAACAGGCTCAATATGTCGCCGGCAAGCAGGATCAGCAGGCCGCCGAGCGGCAGAACGAGCGCTGCGGAAAGCCGCGAGGAGAAGGAATAGAGAGGGGCGATACGGGCCCGGTCATGCGCGGCCTGGGCCGAACTCAGCGGCGCGAGCACATAAAGGAAGGCCTGCCGCACGATCAGCGGTATCGAGGCGACCTTGCGGGCGATACCAAACAGGCCGGCCGCGGTTGCGCCCTGCGCGCCGGGCAGCATCACGTTGAGGATAATGGGCGGCAGATCGTTGAGGATGCGCCGCGCGATGTTGCTCGGCGACAGGGCGATACCCGAAACGAGCACATTGGCGCGTAGCGAGGCAGGAACCGGGACGCGCCACATCAGCTTGAGATCGTAGTAGCGGCCGAGCAGACGCAGCGAGAGGATCGCGACGAGCGCCAGCGAGAGGAGATGCGCGATCAGCAATCCGGTGCTCGTCCAGCCCGCGAAGAACAGGCCGATGGCGAAGGCGAGGCGGGTGAGCTGTTCCCAGAAGATGCGCAGCCGGATTTCCGGGCCGAAGGCGCGGCGGGCGCGTGAAGCCGATGTCGCTACCTCGATGAAGGCCCATAAAGGCAGCGCCCAGGCGAAAAGGGCAATGGCTCCGGGCAGGCGGGCGGCGTCTTCGGGCGCGGCCGAAAGCAGGCCGGCAAGCGGCGCGGCATAGAATGTCGCCAGCAGCGCAATCAGCGTGGCGGGTATCGTTGTCATGATCAGTGCGAACTTCACGGCTCCGTGTGCCGCTTCTTCGCCTTCGACCGGCACGATCCGTTGCAGCGCCTGGGTCAGCGATAGGTCGACGATTTTTTCGACCATGTTCACCGCCGACCACAGGACGATGTAGAGCCCATAGGTCGCGATGCCGAACAGCCAAGTGTAGATGGGTTGGGCAACGACCTCGATCAGTGCGCCGAGCCGCGCGGCCGCCGCCATCGCCGCGCCATGGGCGACATCGCCGCGCTCGACCGCGGCGCGCCCTGATGCTTCCTCGGCTATCGTTTCATTCCTCGGTCCGGATCAGCACGGCCTCGCCGATCATCAGGAACAGGAAGAAGGGTGCCCAGGCGGCGAGCAGCGGCGGATAGGCGCCGATGTTACCCATGGCGAGCGCGAAATTGTCCGCGACGAAATAGGTGAAGCCGAGCGCCATCCCGATAATCGCGCGGATGAAGAGCTGGCCCGATCGGGCAAGGCCAAAGCCCGCGACAGCGCCGAGCAGTGGCATCAGGATCGTCGAGAGCGGGCCCGATATCTTGTGCCACAGCCCCGCTTCGAGAGCGGTGGTCGGGCGGCCTGCGGCCTCCAGGTCGGCGATGGCGCGCCGCAATTCCAGAAAGTTCATCGACCGGGCGTTGACATCGGAGAGCGTAAACTGGTCGGGCGTCACGCCGGGGGCGATGGAAAAGGGGCGGAGCCGCGTTTCGGCCATCGCCGCCACATCGAAGCGCACGGGGTTTTCAAGCTCCCAGCCTTCGCCAGTGTAGCGCGCGCTGTCGGCGGTTATCACATATTGGATGATGCCGTTTTCGCGGTCGTAGACGGTCACGTCGCGAAGTTCGGTGCTCATCCCCCGTCCGGTGACATGCGCGGTGTTGATGAGATCGTTGCCGTCGCGCACCCAGACATTGGTGGCTGCGCGGCTGTCTTCGGGCATCGGCCCATAGTCGACCGATTCCCATGCGGATAGCTGGTCATAGGCCGGCGCGACGACGGTCTCGTTGAAGGCGAAAAGCAGCAGCCCGACGATGAAGCTGGAAAGGATCAGCGGCGCGAGGATCTGGTGCGCGGAAGCGCCCGCCGCTTTCATCGAGATGATCTCGCTGTTGGCGTTCATCGATCCGAGCGCAATCAGCGCGCCGAGCAGGGCGGAAAAGGGCAGGAAACGCTCGATTAGCTGCGGTACGCGAAGCATGACATAATACCAGAGCTCGCCCTCGCCATTACCGGGTTGGGCAAGGATCTTGCCGGATTCGCCAAGCAGATCGAGGGTCATCAGGATGACGACGAGCCCGCCGAGCACCGCGAAGGTACGGCTCAGGAACACGCGCGCCATGTAGAGCGAGATCGTCCGTGACGGGAAGAACTGAAACTGGGAGAGTTCCACGCGTCAGGCCCGCAGCCGGCGGCGACCGAACAGGCGGCGGATAAAGCCCCAGAGCTTGGCGACGCCCTTTTCGAGCGCCCCGATCGGCTGGCCGCCCGGCACATAGGCGAGATGGTAATACATCCAGGCGATCAGCCCGGAGAACAGCAGGAATGGCACCCACATGGCGATCAGCGGATCGACCCGGCCGAGCGCCGCGACGTCTTCGCCATATTGGCAGATCTTGTGAAAGGTCGTGATCATCACGACCGACAGAAAAACTCCGAGCGCCGATGTCGAGCGTTTCGGCGGCACGGCGAGTGTCACGGCGAGCAGCGGCAGCAGAAACATCATGGCGAGTTCGGCCAGCCGGTAGTGAAAATTCGCCCGGCTGGCGAGCCGTAACTCGGTTGGCGATGATGGGTCGTTACTGACCCGGAGGAGTTCCGGCAGCGTGAGTTCGCGATAGATGCCGCCGCGCCCCCTGAATTGTTCGACTTGCGGAAGGTCGAAAGGGAGGTCGTGGCTTTCGAAGGCGAGCACGCGCGGGCTCTGGAAATTGGCCTGATTGTGGATCAGCCGTCCATTGGTGAGCCGCAGGATCACCGTGTTGGCATCGTCGGTTGCCATGAACGTTCCATGCTCGGCCGAGACCGAAAGCTGGCGGCCTTGCGGCGAAACGGTGCGCACGAAGATGCCCGAAAGATCGCGCCCGTCATTCGCGCTTTCCTCGACCCGCAGGGTCGTGTTGTTGCCCAGATGGTTGAACTCACCGACATTGATCGAAGCGCCGAGCGCGCCCGATCTGAGTTCGAACTGCAGGTTTTCGTAGGAATAGCGCGCCATCGGCTGGAAATAGCCGACGATGAACAGGTTCAGGATCACAAAACCGATGGTGAAGAGATAGGGCACGAACAGCAGTCGCCGGTAGCCGATGCCGACAGCGCGGAGCACATCCAGTTCGGAAGACAGCGCTAGCTTTCGGAAGGCGAGCAGGATGCCGAGCATCAGCCCGACCGGAATGGCGAGCGAGAGATATTCGGGCACGAGATTGGCGAGCATCTGCCACACGACATTCACCGGCCCGCCTTCGCGCGCGACAAAATCGAACAGGCGCAACATCTTGTCGAGCACCAGCAGCATCGCCGCGATGATCAACGTCGCTATCAACGGGACAACGATCAGCCGGAACATATAGCGATCGGTAGAGGTGAATAATTGCAAAGTTCAGACGCTCCGTGACCATAATTTGGCCGCAAGCATTGGTGATATCCGTGAGAAATAGGGGAATAGTTTGAAATTTGCCATGCCTGACTTGGGCCCCGGGTGTGGCGGAAATACACTGGAGTTTGCGTACATGCTGAAAAGAACCATCATCCCCGTTACGGCTGCCCTTGCCTTGGCGGCCACTGCAAGTGCGGCTTTCGCCGGTACGCGCGTTCCCAACGATATGTCCCAGTGCCGCGCCGGATCGGGCGGCACCGCCGCGCTTGTCCGCGTCGTCGGCTTCAAGGAAGGGTCGGGCCGCGTTCGCGTCCAGTCCTATAGCGGCGCATCGAACTGGCTGGAACGCGGTCGCTGGCTGCACCGTGTCGATATTCCCGTGCGCTTGCAGGGCCGCGACATGACGGTGTGCCTGCCGCTCGACGGCCCCGGGTCATATGGAATCGCCGTGCGTCACGATATCAATAATAACGGCAGCTCGGATCGTCGGGACGGCGGTGGATTTTCGGGTAATCCGAACATCTCCTTCCCGTTCAATATGGAACCGAACTACTCGGAGGTTTCCTTTCGCGCCAATGCCGGCGTCAACCGCATCACCATTGTCCTGAACTATCTTCAGGGCACCTCGGTGGAGCCGATCGGCTAGGCCCGGATGGTTTGCGTCGCCCTTCTTTCGAATCCCCGCTCGACCGGGAATGTGGCGATGTTGCCGCGGATACGGAAATTCTGCGCCGAACGGTCCGACATCTTTCACTATGAGGTGGAGGATGTCAGCCAGGTCGGCGAGGCGCTGAAAACGATCGCGCGGGTGAAGCCCCATATCCTTGTCCTCAATGGTGGCGACGGCACGGTGCAGGCGGCGATGACCGAGCTGCACCATGGCCGCCATTTCGCGGATTCGCCGCCGCCGGTTGCTGTTTTGCCGAACGGCAAGACCAACCTCATCGCGCTCGATCTGGGTGCCGAGGGCGATCCGATCGAGGCGCTGGAACGGATCATGGAGATCGCGAAGACCAACCTTGCCGATCATATCGTCCGGCGCGAGCTGATCTCGCTGACCGGCGGCGATGCGAAAGGCCGGCCGGTAATCGGCATGTTCCTCGGCGGTGCCGGGCTTGCCGATTCGATCCTCTATTGCCGGCATAAAATCTACCCGCTGGGCCTGCCCAACGGCTTCAGCCATTTCATCACCGCGATCGCGGTCGTCTTGTCGGCGCTGTTCAATATCCGTGCACGCTTCCTGCCGCCGCAGGCGCGGCCCATCAGCGTCCAGGTGGTTCATCAAGGCGAACTGATCCAGGGGCGGTTTGCGTTGCTGATGGTGACAACGCTCGAACGGCTGCTGCTGCGTAGCCAGACGAACCGGGAACAAACACCAACGGGACCGCTCAAACTCATGATGGTCGAGCAGAAGCCGCTGATATTGCTGCGCGCCTTCTGGGCAGGTCTGATGGGCCGTCTCGATCGCGCTGAATTCGAAGGCGTGCATCTGAGCCAGGGCAGCGAGATTCGCATTGAAGGCGACCATTCGAGCGTTATCCTGGATGGCGAATTGTTCGAAGCGCAGAACGAGCGACCGATCGTGCTCACGCCGACATCCCCGGTTCCGTTCCTCTCGCTGGCGGCGTGACATCCCTTGCTGAGCTTGTCGCCGCCGAACTCGATGTTCGCGCCGATTCGCGCGTCATTGCGTTCGCGGAGCATATCGCAAGCCTTTATGGCGACGCCGCGCGGGCTGTGCTGTTCTACGGATCGTGCCTGAGGACGACCGAGCTCGATGGGCAGATGCTCGATTTCTACGTCATCGTTTCGGACTATCGCCAGGCCTATGACCGGAGATGGCTGGCATGGGCCAACCGGGCGATCCCGCCCAATGTCTTTCCCGTGCAGTATCGCGGTCTACAGGCAAAATATGCGGTGTTGAGCGAGGCCGATTTTGCGCGGCTCGCTTCGTCCAGAACGCGTAATGTTTCGGTCTGGGCGCGCTTCGCCCAACCCTCGCGGCTCGTCTGGACGTATGACGAAGCAACGCGAGATCGGGCAATCGCCGCCGTTGCCGAAGCTGCGCCGGCGCTGGTCGGCGCTGCCTTGCCGGTTATCGATGGCGCGGTCGAACCACTTGAATTGTGGAGCAAGGCCTTCGCGCTCACCTATTCAGCGGAGCTGCGCGCCGAGCGCCAGGATCGCGCGGCTTCGGTCGTCGATTTCGATCCGGACCGGTATCGCCGTTTCACCACAGCCGTATTGGCCGCTTTGGGTGTCGAAGCGGGCGATACCATCGATACCGGCTCCGTGACCGGGCGCGGACGATGGGCGTGGCGGCGCCGGCGGATCGAGGGCAAGGCGCTCACGCTGCTGCGTCTCGCCAAAGCCAGCGCGACCTATGCCGGCGGCGTCGATTATCTCGCCTGGAAGATCAACCGCCATGCGGGCACCGAAATCCAGGTCAAACCATGGCAGCGGCGCTGGCCGCTGCTCGGCGCTCTCGTCTTGCTGCCGCGTCTCATCCTGCGCGGGGCGGTGCGCTAGCTCCAGCGGGGTCTATTCCGCGGCTTCGCTGCGCGTGCTGCCGTGGACAGTGTCGATGGTTTCCGACAGCGCGGTGATCGTGAATGGCTTGCGCAGCACCATGTGCCCGGCAAACTGGGCGGTGTCGGTCGCTTCGCGCGCATAGCCGGTAACGAATACGATCGGCAGCGCAGGGTGGCGCTCTGTAACCCGGGCGGCAAGCTCCGGCCCGGTCATTTCAGGCATCACGACATCGGTCAGCAGCAGGTCGATATCGGGGCGCTCGGCAAGGATATCGAGCGCGGTCTGGCCGTTTGCGCAGGACACGACCCTGTGGCCGAGTTCCTCCAGCCCCGCGACGGTAGCGCGGCGGACCCGTTCATCATCCTCAACCACAAGAACCGTCACAGTTTTCATACTCTGCAGATGCGCCTGGCCCGGCGCCGCCACGCCATGCGACTTCGTGTCGATATCGCCCTCGAAGCGGGGCAGGTACAGCGATACGGTCGAGCCCTGGCCGACGGTGGACTCGATCCCGACACCGCCACCCGATTGCTGTGCGAAGCCGAAGATCTGACTAAGGCCGAGGCCCGTTCCCCTGCCGACCGGTTTGGTCGTGAAGAAGGGTTCGAAGACATGCTCGATGACCTCTTCGGTCATGCCGCAGCCATTATCGGTGACTGCGATTTGGAGATATTCGCCCGCTGCGATCTCGCCAACATCGCCGGATTCGAGCTTCGTGTTGCGAATAGCGAAAGTCAGTTCGCCGCGGCCTTCCATCGCGTCCCGCGCGTTGACCGCGAGGTTTAGCACGGAATTTTCGAGCTGATGCGGGTCGATCCAGACGGGCCAGGTTCCGGGCTCAGCGTCGATCGACACCGTGATTTGCTCGCCGATGGAGCGGCGAAGGAGATCGGCCATGGAATCGATCCGTGCGACAGCATCCGTGCCTTCGGGCAGGAAGGGTTCTGCGCGGGCGAAGGCCAGCAGTCGCCGGGTAAGTGCTGCAGCCCGATTGGCGCCTTCGAGCGCATTGTCGATATGGCTATCGGCCTCAGCCGGATTGCGGGCGATCTTGCGCTTGGCGAGATCAAGTCCGCCGATGACCACGGCCAGCATATTGTTGAAATCATGGGCGATGCCGCCGGTTAACTGCCCCACGGCTTCAAGCTTTTGCACTTGGCGCAGTTGCTGTTCGGCGGCTTCGCGTTCGATCGCCTCGGCACGGAGTTGCGCGTTGACGCCTTCGAGTTCGGCCGTGCGCGCCGCCACCGCGTCTTCGAGATCGTCGACGCGCTGATCGGCCTGATGCCGATCCCGGAACGCGCTGATGGTCGCATAGGCAAGTATGATCGCCGCGAGGCCGAGGATGATGCCGGCGATCGTCATCAGTGTGCCGAGCAGGGCCGCCCGCTCTCCGGCTGCGACGCGCGCTGCGGAGCGGCGGCCGAGCAGCGTCCGCTCTGCGTTGGCGATGGTCTCGAGTCGGCGGATCAATGCGGTACCGGTGGCGCTACCCGATGCGCTGTTGTGGAGCGACAGCGCCTCGAGGTTGCGGTTGCTTGTAGCATAGCGTGCAGCTGGCGATATCTCGGAGCCATAAGTTTGGTAAAGCGTGTGGAGCCCATCGACGAGGTCGCTTTGTTCCGCGTCATAGCGGACCATGCGATTCAGCTGATCGATCTGGCGCCCCGCGGCGCGCCATTCATTGCGATAGATTGTTCCGAGATTGCCGTCGCTATTGATCACGAACCGGCCGAGCGCGGCTTCGGCGCGTGCGATCGAACCTTCGATACCGCGCGCGAGCATTATGATCTCGAAGCTTTGCCGTTCGCGTTGCGCTGCGGAATCGCGATCTTCGTTGGATTCGGCTGTCAGATAGACGAGTGCGCCAAATAGCAGCGCGAGCAGCAATGCGCCCGCACTGGCCAATCCCCGCCGCCATACCTCTATGTCAGAAGTTTGGGCGGACGTTGCGCCCGAATAGCCCTCCGTCATGATTCCCCGACTATAGATGCCGGGGGAAGCCACCGCCAGCCGTCGATTTCGGCCAATAGCCCAAAAAGCTTCGTTTCGCCGCTATCCGGGCTCAGTCTATGGCGCCCGTGGCCCGCCCCGCCGCGGCGAACATGCCGAGAATCTGTTCGACCTGTTCGGCCGTGTGCTCGGCACAGAGCGAGCAGCGCAGCAGATAGACGCCGGTCGGCGTCGCCGGCGGCCGCGCCATATTCACATAGAGGCCGTGCTCGAGCAGCGACTGCCACATGCGCACGGCTGTGTCCTGATCCGGCAGGAGAACGGCGAGGATTGCGCTCTCCGGCTCGTCGGTCGCCAGCTTGAAGCCGAGATCGCGAAGTCCCCGATGCAGTCGCTTAGAATTTTCCCACAGATGTGCGCGCTTGTTGCCGGCATGCATGAGCTTGCGGATAGACGTCGATGCCGTCGCCACTACCGACGGCGGCAGCGAGGCGGTAAAAGTGTACGGCCGGCAAACGAGCCTTAGAAATTCCGTCTTTGCGTGGTTGGACACGCAAAAGCCGCCAACCGTGCCCACGCTCTTGGAAAAGGTGCCGATGATGAAGTCGACATCGTCGATCACGCCCTGCGCCTCGGCAACGCCGCGGCCATGCTCGCCGAAAAAGCCCATCGAATGTGCTTCATCGACAAGCACCATCGCGCCATATTTCTTGGCGAGCGGTACCATCACGTCCAGCGGTGCTATATCGCCGAGCATCGAATAGACGCCCTCGAGCACGACGAGCTTGCCGGCCTCGGCGGGCAGGCGCGCCAGGCGCTTTTCGAGATTTTCTACGTTGTTGTGGCGGAAACGGACAATGTCGGCATTGCCGAGGAAGCAGCCGTCATAGATCGAGGCATGGCTGTCCGCGTCGAGGATGACATAGTCGCCCTTGCCGGCAAGGGTCGAAACGATGCCGAGATTGGCCTGATAGCCGGTCGAGAAGACCATAGCATGGTCCATCCCGTAAAATTCCTTAAGCGCTTCTTCGCAGGCCATGTGGCCGACATAGGTGCCGTTGAGGACGCGGCTGCCGGTCGTGCCGGCACCGAATTTGTCGAGCGCGTCCTTGCCCGCCTGAATAACGTCGGGATCGAAGGTCATGCCCATATAGTTATACGTGCCGAGCAGGATCGTGTCCTTGCCGTCGATCACCGCTACGGTCGGCGACTTCACTTCGTCCATGACGATCGCGAAAGGATTGCGCACACCGGATTCCAGCAGCCTGTCGCGTTCCTGCATCAGCGGCTCGAACTTGGCGAACAGATCCCGGGCCTTGGGGGTTTCGGCTTCCATCTCCGCGGCGTCCTCGGTTTCTAATATTGTCATTGTTTGAGCTCCTCGACCGCATCGACGAGTTGGCCGACAGTTTCGATTTCCGCCTGCTGGTTCATCGTGATCACGATGTCGAATTCGTCTTCGATCGACGCAACGAAATCCATCACCGTCAAGCTGTCCCATTCGAGGTCGCCAACGAAGGTCGTTTCTTCCGTCAGTTCAACGCCCTTGGCGTTGAACGGTTCGATCAGGGTCTTCACCGAAGCGAAGACTGTCGTACGATCTGTCATAAAAGATCCCTAAATATACTGGCTTTGCCTTGGCAAGCGATTGCGGCGGCAAAACGGCGAAGGCTTGTCGATTTGAGCGCGCTGTGGCAGTGGCTTGGCATGTCAGAAGCACCTGAAACCCCCGGAAAAGACTGGCCGGACAGCGTAAACTACCTGTTGCGGACGACGCAGCAGCATCATGTCCAGCTCAGTTTGATGGCCGACCAGAAGGCGAGCATCCTTGTGGGCGCAAGCTTCGTGGTTTTCACGCTCGCCCTGCGCGACGGTGTAGGCACGGCGCCCAGCCCGGCCTCGGTCATTCTCGCCGCATCGTCCTTCCTTTCTGCTGTGCTCGCCGTGCTGGCGATCATTCCATCGACCGGCAAGCGGCCGAAGGGCATGCCCAATCTGCTCTTTTTTGGCGGTTTTACGGCCTTGAGCGAAGAAGCCTTTGTCGACGAGATGCTGGAACGAACGAAGGCGCCGGAGGAAGTCTACCGGCTTATGCTGCGCGATATCCACCAGAATGGCACCGTGCTCTACCGCAAGAAGTACCGGTTCTTGAGCTACGCCTTCAAAGCGTTCCTGATTGGCCTCATACTGTCCTTTGCCGCCTTTGTCGGGCAGATTCTCTCGGTTCCCGGCCTAAGCTAGCCAGCCTTCTTCTCGATACCAGAGCGCCGTATCGGCGAGACCCTGCTCATAGGGAATTTTCGGCGTCCACAGGCTTTCGGGTGGCCGGCAATTGTCGTTCGCGACCCAGTCGGGATGGCAAAAATAGCGCGCGCGGTCGGGTGTCAGCTTCGCGTGGGAACCCCGGAACAGCTTCTCGAACCGTGCGGCGAGCCGGATGATGCGTGGCGGCGCCGAATAGGTGCGGACGGATTTTTTGCCGAGCGCTCGGCCAAGCGCCTGCGCAAAAGCACGGTGGCTGAGGCCGTTATGCGTACCATCGTCGGGTTCATAGATGCTGTGGACGGTCTCCCGCGCATCGAGACTGGCGAGCAGAAGCCGGCAGAGATCTGCGACATGGATCAGCGATATCCGGCCGGGCGGAGGCAGGGCAACGAGCCCGCGCTGGGCCATTTTGAACAGGGCGAAGGTCTCCGTGTCGCCGGGCCCGTAAACGGCGGGGGGGCGAATAATCGTCCAGTCGAGCGGCGCGGCGCGGATTACGCGCTCGGCCTCAGCCTTGGACCAGCCGTAGTTCGATATTTCGGGCTCGCGCGCGGCGAGCGAGGAAATATGGAGGATGCGGCTCGCGCCGGCTTCCTGAGCCGCTTCGGCCATGGAGCGCGTGCCTTCGATATTCACGGCGGCGAAACCGTCGCGGTTGGCCGCGTTGATCGCTCCGGCGATATGGATCACCGCGTCCGCCCCTTCGGCGAGCCGCGAGAGGCTGGCCGGGTCGCCGAGCGATCCGGCTATCCACTGAATGTGTTGCGCGTCGGCCCGCTCGCGCCGGGTGAGAGCGCGGACCGTGTGACCCGCTTCCGTCGCGAGGCGCAGCAGGTGGCCGCCGACGAAACCCGTGCCGCCGGTAACCGCGATAATGCTCACAGCAGGACCATATGATCGCGATGGACGAGCGAGGACCGCGGCGCATAGCCGAGAATATCCTCCAATTCTCCGCTCTTCTTGCCGATAATTCTGGCGGCGGAGTCGGTGTCATATTCGGAGAGGCCGCGAGCAACTACGGCGCCGTTCTCGTCTTCTATGTCGATGACGTCGCCGCGGTCGAAGGCGCCGCGAAGACCGGTGGCGCCCGCCGGAAGAAGGCTGTTGCCTTGCCGCAGGGCTTGCGCCGCTCCGGCATCGACCAGGATGGTCCCGGCCGCCGTCATTCGCCCGGCAAGCCAGGCCTCGCGCGCTGTTACCGAGCCTTCGGCCGTGAAAACGGTGCCTTTGCCGCCCTCGGCAAAGGCGGTGAGGGGCCGGTCGCAATGTCCCGAGATGATGGCGAGCGGAATGCCCGCAGAGGTGGCGATCTTTGCCGCCTCGATCTTCGATACCATGCCGCCGGTTCCCATCGTCGAGGCGCCGCCTGCCATGCGCATGATCCGATCGTCGATCTTGGTCACGGTTTCCACGAATTCGGCCTCGGGGTCGTCGTTCGGATTGGCGGTGTAGAGGCCGTCGACATCGGACAGCAGAATCACGCCGCCCACGGCGCCCGCCTGGCCTATGCGAGCGGCCAGCCGGTCATTGTCGCCGAAGCGAATACCTTCCGTCGCGACCGAATCGTTTTCGTTGATCACGGGCACGGCGCCTAGCTGCAACAGCCGGTCGAGAGTCGCCGAAGCGTTGAGATAGCGGCGGCGGTCTTCGAGATCGCCGAGGGTGAGGAGCATCTGCGCCGCAGTAAGGCCGCGATTTCCAAGGAGCTCGACCCAGGATTGCGAGAGCGCAATTTGGCCGGCCGCAGCGGCGGCCTGGGCGTAATCGAGGCTGTTGCGGCCGCTCTTTTCGAAACCGAGCAGCCGGGCGCCGAGTGCGACAGCGCCCGAAGCGACGATGACGATCTTCTGGCCCGCTTCACGCCGCTCGGCGATTTCCGCGACGAGCCCTGCCAGCCAGTCACGCCGGACCGATCCGTCTTCGGCGACGAGCAGCGACGAGCCGATCTTGACGACGAGGCGGGGGCAATTGGCGGGCGCGAAGCGGTTCATTCGTCGGAACTCCGCAAGACGAGGCGCGGCACCCAATATATCGCGCAGGCGATAAGCAGCAGATTGGGAAGCCACCAGGCCAGATCGAACGTGCCTTGCAGAGCCCAGAAGCTGACCGCCATCAGTCCGGCGCAAAATGTCAATGTGAGCGAAACGAGCACAAGCGGGAGCCAGCGCCGGTCCCCGCGCGCGGCGAGTTTGAGGCTCGCCAGGCCGGTGATCGCGAAAGCGAGATCGAGCGGCGCGAACGACCAGTTCCAGGCGTCGATCAGCGGCAAGCCATAGCCTTCATACATGGCGTTGGCCGGCAGCATGAGGATGCCGGCACAGGCGAGTGCCATGGCAGCCCAATATAGCAGCATCGACCAGTCGAGCGCGCGCAGCGTCGCCGCAAGGCCGCGGGGCAGGTCTATAGTGGCGTCCATGTTTCGCTTTCTTCGTCGCTGTTTTCGGCGGACTCCGTGGGTCGCGCCAGCATTTCGACGATCCGGTCGAGTACGGCGTCGAGGCCCTGGCCGGTTGCGCCCGACAGCGGCATCACGTCGGCGCCGCTGGCCGCAGTGAGCTCTGCGCACAGTGCTTCGGTCAGTTCCTCATCCAGCAAATCGACCTTGTTGAGAGCAAGTATCTCCGGCTTTTCGGCAATCCCCGCGCCATATTCGGCGACTTCGTCGCGCACCGTTTTCCACGCGTTCACCGGGTCGTCGCCGCTCGCGTCGACAAGGTGGAGCAGCACCCGGCAGCGCTCGACATGGCCGAGGAAGCGATCGCCGATCCCCGCGCCTTCGGCCGCGCCTTCGATAAGCCCAGGGATATCCGCCATCACGAAATCGCGGCCCTTGTGCTGCACGACGCCCAGCTTTGGGTGGATCGTCGTGAAGGGATAGGCGCCGACCTTCGCCTTGGCGTTGGAAACGCCGTTGATGAACGTCGATTTGCCTGCATTGGGCATGCCGAGAAGGCCGACATCGGCGATCAATTTTAGCCGCAGCCAGACCCACATTTCCTCGCCCGGGATGCCCATTTGGTGCTGGCGTGGCGCGCGGTTGGTCGAGCTTTTATAGCTGAGGTTGCCGCGGCCGCCCTGGCCACCTTGCAGCAGCGTCTTTTTCTGCCCGACCTTGGTGAAGTCGGCGAGCACGATTTCTTTGTCTTCCGACAGGATCTGCGTGCCGACCGGGACCTTGACGACAAGGGGCTTTCCGCCCGCACCGGTCTGCTGCTTGCCCGCGCCGCCCTTGCCACGCGGCGCCTTGAAATGCTGGGTGTAGCGAAAGTCGATCAGCGTATTGAGACCTTCCACGGCCTCGAACACGATGTCGCCGCCCTTGCCGCCATCGCCGCCGTCGGGGCCGCCAAATTGGATATATTTCTCGCGCCGGAAGCTGACGGCCCCGGGGCCGCCCGCGCCCGAGCGAATGTTGATTTTGGCCTGGTCCAGAAAATGCATGGGGGGTGTTTAGGGATTGTGGCGCCTCGCCGCTAGAGCCGTGCTTGCGCGCGTTCTAGCGGTCGTTGGCGAAGCCCTTATTGTCACGCGTGGCATTCAGCTGTCCGGTCGCCATCTCGCGCGCGGTTTCACGCGGCAGTTCAAGCGATTTTGCCAGTGGTCCGCCGAGCAGTGCGTCGCCGAGCGCCATCAGCACCAGCTGGAGCGTTTCCTGGTGGAGTGGAATCGATTCCTCGCTATGCCCCTCGCCGAGTTGATCGACGAGATTGTGGATCGCTTCGACGATCGGATCGAGTGCGTCCTCGTTGCCGGTCAGGATCATCCAGCTCGCCAGCGCGCCGGCGCCGCCCTTGTCGAAGGCGTCGAAGGTCATGTCGACGATGCGGCGCGGGTCTTCCTCACCGGCGCGCGCCTTCATTACGGTCTCGCCGATTGTTGCGCAGACATTGTCGGCCAGGGTTCGCGCGAGCTCACGCTGCAGGCCCGAAGCGGACCCGAAATGGTGGAGGAGGTTGGCGTGCGTCCGGCCGATCCGGCCGGCGACGGCTTTCAGGGTCACGGCCTGCGGGCCAGCCTCGATCAGGATGGCACGCGCTGCGTCCAGCGCGGCGGTCCGGCTTTCTTCGGGCGTGAGGCGTTTTTTGATTATTGACATAAATGTAAGTAGCGTTCAGATACTGAAATTAGAGCCCTAATGGAGTCGCACCATGGCCAAAGACAAGACCCCTGTCGACCTAGAGATAACCCCGCGCGATATGCGCTTCGGCCGCGAGCTGAAGCAGGATCGTTGGTGGTTCGGCGGCGATCCTTTTGCAACCGCGTTCAACAACGCGCTTTCCATCACCTTTCCCAAGGGCGAGGCCTTTTTCATCGAATCGGTGAAGGCGTTCCGCGACGGCGTTTCGCCCAAGCTTGCCGGCGAGATACGTGCCTTCACGATGCAGGAAGTGATGCACAGCCGCGAACATGTCGCCTTCAACCGGAGGGTTGCCGAAACGGGCTATGATATCCAACCGCTCGAACAGGTCGTCATTGATTCCATGGCCGCGACCCGCGGCCGCCCGGCGATCGTCGATCTGTGCGTTACCATGGCGCTTGAACACTATACGGCGCTGATGGCGCGGCTGTTCCTCAAGAACAAACATTGGTGGGACAAGGTCGACAAGGAATGGGCTGACATGTGGCGCTGGCACGCGATCGAGGAGATCGAACACAAGGGCGTCGCCTACGACACCTGGCTCCACGCGACCAAGGACTGGACGCGCTGGCAGCGTTGGAAACTCAAGACCCGCGTCATGCTGCTGATCACCATCTTCTTCTGGGTGAACCGGATCAAGGGCATGAAATATCTGCTCCAGCAGGACGGCATCGTCGGCTGGCGCGCCAATTGGGGTATCTTTCGGCACATGTTTCTCAAGCCCGGCATCCTGCGGAAGGCTATTCCCGGCTGGCTCGCCTATTTCATGCCCGGCTTCCACCCGTGGAACCATGACGACCGCAAGCTGATCCAGCTCGTCGACAGCGAGTTCACCGATGCGCTGGCCGGCGCGCCCGAACCCGTTCCCGTCTAGCCGGCGGTGCGATCCGCCCCGGAACGGGGAGGATCGACGCTAGGCAGCCATGGCCGGCTCGATGTCGGAGGATTGCTCTTGCTCCTCGGCATCGAGGGCGAATGCGAAACCCTCGACATCCTCGCCGCGGGCCAGGCTGAACTGCCGCATCGGACCCGTTGGCCGGAAACCGAGCTTTTCGAGAACGCGGCCTGAAGCAGGATTGTCGGCGAAATGCCCGGAGAGGATCCGGCCATAGCCAAGGCAATGCCGACCAGCCGCTATCGCCGCTTCTGCGGCTTCGGGAACCAGGCCTTCGCCCCAGCGATCGGGAACCAGCCAATAGCCGAGCTCCGGCATGCCCCCGCAATCGTGGAAGCCGACGCCGCCCATGATCCGGCGGGGTTGGTCGACCCGGTCGGTGATCAGGAAGCTCGGAAACTGGGGATCGCGCGGCTGCGCGAGAAACCGCTGCGCATCGCCCAGATTATATGGCCAGGGCGCGGTCGCAAGGTTGCGCACGACACGCTCGTCGGCAATTGCCTTGGCGAGCTGGGGCGCGTCTTCGGGCCATGCGGGCCTGAGCAACAGTCTTTTGGTAACCGCGAACATGTCTCTCTCCATGCCGCCCCCAAGCGCCCTTTAGGGGCGTCTCGTGACGGTTATATGAGGGAGACAAAAGAAAAGGGAGACCGGGCCAGCCCGTCTCCCTCAATCGGTCCGTTTTATCGAACCATCGGGCTGCCCGCTTCTGGGGCAGCCCTTTATCGACTGTCCCTATTCGGCTGATTCGGCCATTTCCACATTCACAAAGGTTCGGTTGTTGCGACCCTTGTTGAAGCGGACATTGCCGTCCACGAGCGCAAAAATCGTGTGATCGCGACCGAGGCCGACATTTTTGCCCGGATACCATTTGGTGCCGCGTTGGCGCACGATGATGTTGCCGGCCACGACCACTTCGCCGCCGAACTTTTTCACGCCGAGGAATTTCGGGTTCGAATCGCGACCGTTACGCGAAGAACCGCCTGCTTTCTTGTGTGCCATCGTTACGCGTCCTTATCTTCGGCTTTCGGGGCCGCCTTTTTGGCGGGGGCCTTCTTGGCCGGAGCTTTCTTCGCCGGCGCCTTCGCGGCGGTGCCGCTCTTGGCTGCGGCCGTCGTCTTGGCCGGGGCTTTCTTGGCCGGAGCCTTTTTGGCTGGCGCGGCCTTGGCGTCGGTTTCGCCTTCGGTCTTCTCGGCAGCCGCCTTCTTCGGAGCGGCCTTCTTGGCGCCGCCGATCGAGGTGATCTTCACCGCCGTCAGATACTGGCGATGGCCGTTCTTGCGGCGATAATTTTGGCGCCGCTTCTTCTTGAAGATGAGGATCTTGTCGCCGCGGCCTTGCTCGAGGATCTCGCCGCCAACCGAAAGACCCTTAGTGTCTTTCAGCGTGCCGCCGTCGCCGGCCATCAGCACGTCGTCGAATGACACGGCATCACCCGCCTCGCCGACGAGCTTCTCTACCGTAATAATGTCACCTTCGGCGACGCGATACTGCTTGCCGCCCGTGCGCACCACTGCGAACATCGTCTTACTTCCCATCAAAACTGCTATCCGCACAGGCAAACGGCCACGGCCGATCCCCCGCGCGGGAAAGCGGGCCAAATATGGTAAGAACCGGCGGCTGTCAACCGAGCGGGGTGGGAAAATCAGGCTGCGGTCGCGTTTCTGCCGCCCACTTCGTCGGGATCGGGCCGGTCGAGAAATTCGCGGATCGTATCGAGGCATTGTTCGGCATGGCTTAACAGGAAAAGATGGCCGCCATTCTTGATCACCGTCATCTCGCTATTGGGGATCAGCGAGGCGAGCAGCTTGCCATTGACCAGCGGGACGATCGCGTCGTCTCCGCCCATCATGATCAGGGTCGGTTTCCGCAGGAACGGCAAGAAGGGCGCGCTCGTCCAGCCAAGCATCGCGAAAAGCTGGTAGAAATAACCGGTTTTGGTCGGCGGCTTGATGCGTGTCACATGGCCGTCCGATCCCTCTTCGGAACCGCCATAGAGCGTCTTGAAATGCTTTTGCATGAAGGAGGGATCGATATAGCGGCGCGGATCGGCCATCTTGGCGAGCGCTTCAGGTTTGCCCGGCACCATGATCATCCCGGGCGTCGTTGCGGCGAGGATCAGCCGGTTGACGCGATTACCGTGCTGGAGTGCGAAATGCTGGGCCATCGCACCGCCCCAACTTACCCCCATCACGTCGACTTGCGGCATTTCGAACTGTTTCAGGAGGATTGCGGTGATCCGCGCCATCAGGATCGCGTTGTAGGGAATCACGGGATCGGGCGATCCGCCGACGCCCGGCATGTCGAAAGTGATGAAATCGCGGTCGGGCAGCCGTTCGGCGAGAGGTGTGGCGACTTCCAGGTTCGCGCCGATGCCGTTGAAGAACAGCAGCGGCAGATTGCCGGCGGAATCGGTTTCGGCTTTCCAATGCGCAACGCGCAGCTCGCGGCCATCCAGCGTTTCCATGGTGATGGCGGGTTTCCGATGGCGGGCTTTGGTCATGTCATTCTCTTTCCCGATTCCCGCGCCAGCTAGTCGAATACATAGGTGCCAGGGGCGGATTCCATCGGCTTATGGGTTTCGCTGCCAAGGCTTTTGGGCGCCTTTACCACCTTGCCCGATCGCGCATGCAGCCATTCCATCCAGTGCGGCCACCAGCTCGCCTGCACTTCTTCGGTGCCTTCGAGCCATTTATCGACCGAGGCGGGCATCTTGCCCTTCTTCTTCGCCTTGAAATATTTGGCCTTGGGATTGCCCGGCGGATTGAGGATCGCCTGCATATGTCCCGATTGCGAGAGCACGAACTCAACATCTTTCGATCCGAACAATTGGGTCGAACGATAGCAGGCGCGCCACGGCGTAATATGATCGGTCACGCCGCCCAGGATGAAGAGGTCGCTCGTCACCTTGGTGAGATCGAGGTCGTGGCCCGCGACATGGGCCGCGCCCGGCGTTGCGAAGGCATCGGCTTCATATAGCCCGAGAAAATCGCCCATCAGCGACGCCGACAGATTGGTCGCGTCGGCATTCCAGAACAATACGTCAAAGGCCGGCGGATCGCCGCCCATCAGATAATTGTTGATGACATAGTTCCAGATCAGGTCGTTGGGCCTGAGCCACGCAAAGCCGCGGGTGAGATCGCTGCCGGGGATAATGTCCGCACGCGATGCGCGGCGCTTGGCGAGTTCCAGGCTGTTTTGCGAGACCAGTGAGCTCGCTTCGGTGTCGCCGGGCTTGGATTCGAGCACGCAGACCATGATCGTCGCCGCGCCCGCGCGCTTGTCCCCATCGGCGGCAAGCTTGGAGAGCAGCACCGAGAGCGTCTGCCCGCCCGAACAGCCACCCGAAAGGTTGATCGCGTCGGAGCCTGTGATTTCCTGGATCGCGTCCATCGCCTCGATGCAGCTCGCGATATAATCGTCCATGCCCCAATGGCCGTGTTCCTTTTGCGGGTTGCGCCAGGATATGACGAAGGTCTGGATGCCGTTGTCGACCTGATATTTGACGACGCTTTTTTCCGGCGACAGATCGTTGATGTACATCTTGTTGATTTGCGGCGGGATGGTGAGCTGCGGTACCGCGTAAACCCCTTCAGTTTGCGGCGTATACTGGATCAGCTCCATCATCTCGTTGCGGAAGACGACCGCGCCTTGCGAGGTCGCGATATTTTCTCCCAGCGTGAACGGCGTCTTGTCGACCTGGCTGACCATGAAATCGTTGTTGACCATGTCGTCATAGGCGTTCTTCAGGCCCTTGATCAGCGACATGCCGCCGCTGTCGATCACCCGCTTCTGGGCCATGGGATTGCCGGCGAGCGTGTTGGTCGGGGCGACGGCATCAATGATGATCTGCGAGATGAAGCTCGCCCGGTCGCGCTCGATCGGGTCGAGATCGAGATCGTCGAGCCAGGTCTTCATGCCTTTCTGCACGGCGAGGAAATATTGCATCCCGGCCTTGATGAACGGATTGTACTGGAAGGCAGGGTCCATGAAGCGCTTGTCGCGCGGTTCGGGCGCCAGCTGGGACTTGCCGGTCATGATCTGGACGACGTCTTCGGAAAAGCCCTGCATGTGCTTTACCGTTTTCACCGGATCCGCCGCCGTCTGTTGCAGCATCACCGCGACCGCGCCGACGAAATCCTCGCGGGCAAGGCCCGCCAGCGGCCCCAGCGCCATCGTCGATTGTGCGGCCTCTTCACCGATATCCGGACCCGATCGCGCCATTCTTGATCCTCTTCCGCTTATTTTCCTCGGAAAATGAGCCGCGGGGTGTCCGCTGTCAAATGGGGAATTGTACCGCTGCGGGACGGACGTCGCGGCGGGTGAGCGCTCTAGTGCCGATGTTCGCGGCGTAGCGTGTAACGGCCTTCGGTGAACTCATCGAAAATGCCGGAGATCGCCGGATGATCGATCGGTTCTTCGCTTTCGTCCTGCAGCAGGTTCTGCTGGCTGACATAAGCGACATAGCTGCTGTCGGTGTTTTCGGCGAGCAGGTGATAAAAGGGCTGATCCTTGCGGGGGCGCACCTCTTCGGGGATCGCCTGATACCAGTCTTCGCTGTTCGCGAAGACGGGGTCGATATCGAAGACGACGCCGCGGAAATCGAACATCCTGTGGCGCACGACATCGCCGATCGAAAAGCGCGCGTGCGCGATCGGTGGCGCGTCCTTGCCGAGTACGCCGCGGGCGGCGAGGGAGGGAATGGTGTTGTCCATCTCTACGACAATGTAAGTATTGCGATTTGTCGAGGCAAGGACCGGCTTGGCAAGCGCTGTGGGGTAAGCTAATGCCCGCGCCTCGAACGACCTGCCCGACTTCATTTGGGCGCGCCAATCGCATGCGGAGAGGTGCCGGAGTGGTCGAACGGGGCGGTCTCGAAAACCGTTGTGCCTTCTGGGTACCGTGGGTTCGAATCCCACCCTCTCCGCCACTACCCCGTTTACCCAAAGCCGCCGACGGTAGTTCAATCACTATCTTGGACATTGCTATCAAATTGCCAGCTTCGCCTGACCAGGCCCTGTCTTTTGCGGAAAGCTGACATCACAGGCTCGCGTGCCGCAGGCGCAGTGCGTTGCCGATCACCGAGACTGAGCTGAGGCTCATCGCCGCAGCGGCGATCATCGGGCTCAGCAGCAATCCGAAAGCCGGATAGAGAACGCCCGCGGCAAGAGGGACGCCGAGCGCGTTGTAGATAAAGGCGAAGAACAGGTTCTGGCGGATATTGCCCATCGTTAGCGCGCTTAGCCGCCGCGCTTTGGCGATGCCGCGCAAATCGCCTTTGACGAGCGTGATCCCGGCGCTTTCCATCGCCACATCGGTGCCCGTTCCCATCGCAACGCCGACATCGGCCTGCGCCAGCGCCGGCGCATCGTTGATCCCGTCGCCAGCCATGGCGACGATCCGGCCAGATGCCTGGAGCTCGCGGACAATGCGGTTCTTGTCTTCTGGCGAAACATTGGCGTGGATCTCGTCGATGCCGATCCTCTCGCCCACGGCACGGGCCGTGGCCTCGCTGTCGCCGGTCAACATGACCACCCGGATGCCCGCCTCGTGCAGGATGGTAATCGCGCCGCGCGTGGATTCCTTGATCGGGTCGGCAACGCCGATCAGGCCCGCCGGCTTGCCGTCAACGGCGGCGAACATGACGGTTTCGCCCTTGTTTCGCGCTTCTTTCGCGTGTTCGACGAGTGCGGGATCTTCAGCCCCGATCCGCGCCATCAGCTTCTCGTTGCCGATCGCGATGGTGCGGCCTTCCAGGCGAGCTTCGACGCCTTCGCCGGTTGTGGAATGGAAATCGCTCGCTTTGAGGATCTCCAGTCCGCTCTCCTTCGCGCCGGCGACGATGGCGGCGGCAAGCGGATGCTCGCTCGCTTTTTCGACGGCGGCGACGAGCGCGAGCAGTGCATCATCTCCGAAACCCTGCAGCGGATGGACCATGACGAGCTTCGGCTTGCCCTCGGTCAACGTGCCGGTCTTGTCGACGACCATCGTGTCGACCTTCTCGAAGGTCTCGAGCGCCTCGGCATTCTTGATGAGGATGCCGTTCTGCGCGCCTTTGCCGGTGCCGACCATGATCGACATCGGCGTGGCGAGGCCAAGCGCGCAGGGGCAGGCGATGATGAGCACTGCAATCGCATTGACCAGCGCATAGGCAAGCGCGGGCTCGGGCCCCCAGATCGCCCAGACGGCGAAGGTCAGGATGGCGGCAATAACGACCGCAGGGACGAACCAGCCGGCGACCAGGTCGGCAAGCCGCTGGATCGGTGCGCGGCTGCGCTGCGCCTCGGCGACCATCTGGACGATCTTGGCGAGCAATGTGTCCTTGCCGATCCGCTCGGCGACCATCACGAAACTGCCCGTCTGGTTGACCGTGCCGCCGGTGACGGCGTCGCCGGCGGCTTTTTTTACCGGCAACGGCTCGCCGGTGATCATGGCCTCGTCGATATTGCTCGCGCCTTCAACAAGTGCGCCATCGACCGGCACCTTTTCGCCGGGGCGCACGCGCAGCCTGTCGCCGGCCTTTACCAGGTCGAGCGAGACATCTTCCTCGCTGCCGTCTGCGTTGATGCGGCGGGCAATCGGCGGTGTGAGCTCGAGCAGCGCCCTCAGCGCGCTTGATGTCTGGCCGCGAGCCTTGAGTTCGAGAACTTGCCCCAGCAGAACCAGCGTTGTGATGACGGCGGCGGCTTCGAAATAGACGGCGACCCGGCCGTGCATGTCGTGAAAAGCGGGCGGAAAGATCTGCGGCGCGATCGTCGCCACCGCGCTGAAACCAAAGGCAACGGCGACGCCGAGTCCGATCAGCGTGAACATGTTGAGGTTCATCGAGCGCAGCGATTGGATCCCGCGAACGAAAAACGGAAATGCGCCCCACAGCACGACGGGCGTCGCCAGGGCGAACTGCGCCCATGGCGCCCAGTCGGCCGCGAGGAGGCGGGCGAGCGGCTGGCCCGGAATGATATCGCCCATCGCGTAGACGAACAGCGGCAGGGTGAAGAACGCGCTCACCCAAAAACGACGACGCATATCGAGATATTCGGGATCGGGCCCGTCATCGAGCGAGAATTGTTCGGGTTCGAGCGCCATGCCGCAAATCGGGCAGGAGCCGGGGCCGACCTGCCGGATCTCGGGATGCATCGGGCAGGTGTAGATCGTCCCTTCGGGTACGTCGTCATGATTGCTGCCCGCGCCTTCGCGCGGATAGCGATCAGGGTCGGCGACGAATTTGTCGCGGCAACCGGCCGAGCAGAAATGAAAAACCTCGCCCTGATGATCGGCATGGTGCGGGGCGGTTTGGGGATCGACGGTCATCCCGCAAACGGGATCGCGATGCTCAGCTGCATCATCGTGCTTCATCGAATTTCCTCTCAAATTTCCTCTTGAATACTATACTGGGGGTAGGTATTCAAGAGGTACCGAAATCAAGGATGGTCCAGCACCTATGAGCGAAAAATTCACAAAGGAAATCGCGCGGATGCGCCGGATCGAGGGCCAGGCGCGCGGCATTGCGAAGATGATGGAAGAGGATCGCTATTGCATCGACATCCTCCAGCAGATGGCGGCGATGGAAGCGGCATTGCGGGCGGCGAAATCCAAGGTGCTCGCCCATCATGCCGGCCATTGTGTCGAGGAAGCGCTGCAGAGCGGCGATACTGGAGCCCAACGCGAGAAATTCTCCGAACTTGTCGATCTGTTCGGCAAGCTCGGCCGTTAGCCCGCGCGGAGTACAGCGACCATGACCATCAATAGGCGGCGCCTGCTAAATGGCGCGCTGACATTCGGCGGAGCGCTTGGGGTGCAATCCCTGTTGCCGACATGGGCGCGCTCGCAACGCAGCCATCATCAACCTTCGGTATCCGGTGGCACTGCGCTTTTCGGCGAGGATATTGCACTGACGATAGGGCGATCGTCGTTCACTGTCGGCGGGCGCACCGGCCATGCGGTGACCGTGAACGGTACGCTGCCCGCACCGCTTGTTCGCTTGCGCGAGGGACAGAATGTCCGGCTGACGGTCACCAACCAGCTTGATGAGGACAGCTCGATCCACTGGCACGGCCTGATCGTGCCCTTTGAGATGGACGGCGTCCCGGGCGTCAGCTTCCCCGGCATTAGGGCAGGCGAAAGCTATGTCTATGAGTTTCCCGTCCGCCATGCCGGGACTTTCTGGTATCACAGCCATTCGGGCCTGCAGGAGCAGCAGGGCCATTACGGGCCGATCGTCATCGATCCGGCGCACCACGATCCTGTGGGTTATGACCGCGAGCATGTGATCATGCTGTCCGACTGGAGTTTCCTCCATCCGCACGAGATCATGGGTCAGCTCAAACGCAGCCCTGGATATTTCAACCGCAACCGCCAAACACTTGCCGGGCTCGCCTTGGGCGAGGGCCAAAGCCTTGAGGAGCGGATGATCTGGGGCGGGATGCGGATGGACCCTACCGATATTTCCGACGTTACCGGCGCGACCTACACCTATCTCGTCAACGGGCATGGGCCGCAGGAAAACTGGACCGGATTGTTCCGCCCCGGCGAACGCGTCCGCCTGCGCATCATCAATGCCTCGGCGATGACGATCTTCAACGTCCGCATTCCCGGCCTGCCGATGATGGTCGTCCAGGCGGATGGCAATAATGTCCGCCCCGTTACCGTCGACGAACTGCAGATCACCGTCGCCGAAACCTATGATGTGATCGTCACCCCGAACGGGGACCGTGCATATACGCTGGTCGGCGAGAGCGTCGATCGGTCCGGCATGGCGCGCGCGACGCTTGCCCCTCGGCCCGGTATGGCCGCTGCAGTGCCGCCGCTGCGCGAACGCCCGACGCTGGCGATGCGCGATATGGGTATGGATCATGGGAGCATGGCGGGGATGGATCATGGCTCAGGCAACTCGGCCGGCGGATCGATGGCGGGCATGAATATGCGCGATCCGGCCAATGCGCCGAGCGTCGACCTAAATCCCGGTGTCGACATGATCGCGCCCATGCCGCAGGACCGAACCGGAGAGCGGGGCCTGGGTCTTGAAAATGTCGATCACCGCGTGCTCGTCTATACCGATCTTGTTGCGCTCGATCCCAATCCCGATCCAAGGACGCCGTCGCGCTCGATGGAAATCCACCTGACCGGCAATATGGAACGGTTCATGTGGTCGTTCGACGGACGCCGATTCAGCGAAGTCGTCGAGCCGATCCGCTTTGCGCGCGACGAGCGCGTCCGCGTCACGCTTGTCAACGACACGATGATGCAGCACCCGATCCACCTGCACGGCCATTTCTTCGAAGTCGTGACCGGAAATCCCGGCCACCATCCGCGCAAGCACACGGTGAACGTCCAGCCTGGCAGCAAGGTGAGCTTCGATCTCACCGCCGATGCGCCGGGCGACTGGGCGTTCCACTGCCATCTGTTGTTTCACATGCATGCCGGAATGTTCAACATCGTCACGGTTCGCCCGCTCGATGGAGATGTCGGATGAGAGCGCTTCTCCTGGCAGCGGCGATGCTGGCCGCCACTCCTGCCATCGCGCAACATGGCGACCACGCCGGCCATACCATGCCGGAACTTGCCGATCCGCATGCTGGCCATAGCGTGCCCCAGTCCGACGCGACGGACATGCCGATGGAAACGCCTGCCGAGGATGCGCATGCGGGCCACGTCATCCCCGGCGCCGTCGATCCCCATGCAGGACACAGCATGCCGGGAACGACGCCGCCCGATATACCCGCCTCGGGGCCGCCGCCCGAAGCGTTTTCAGGCCCGGAATATGCCGCCGATACCGTGTTCGATCCTGTCGCACTGGCTGCGGCGCGCAAAGAATTGCGAAGGGGTGTCGGCGGCTTCGTCACCCGGGGATTTTTCGTCGACCGGCTCGAGGCGCAAATCGGCGACGGACCGGTTGGCTATCTTTGGGATATCAACGCCTGGCATGGCGGCGATACCGACAAGCTGTGGATCAAGAGCGAGGGCGAAGGCGCATTTGGCGGTGAGCTGGAAGGCGCCGAGATCCAGGCGCTCTGGAGCCACGCCATCGCTCCGTTTTTCGATCTGCAGGCGGGTGTGCGATATGATATTCGCCCCGAGCCCCGCCGTGGCCATGTCGTTCTCGGCATACAGGGACTTGCGCCCTATTCCTTCGAGATCGATGCCGCCGCTTTCCTCTCCGACGAAGGTGATCTTACCGCGCGGATCGAAGCCGAATATGATCAGCGCATCACCCAGCGGCTGATCCTCCAGCCCCGTGTCGAGGCCAGTTTCGCTGCGCAGGACATCCCCGAAATCGGTATTGGCGCGGGTTTGAGCGCATTCGAAGCAGGTCTGAGGCTGCGCTACGAGTTCGTCCCCGAATTTGCCCCTTATATCGGTGTCGAATGGCAGCAGCGGCTGGGCGACACCGCCGATTATGCCCGCGCGTCCGGCGAAAACCCCAGCCGCATCGTCTTCCTGGCAGGATGGAAGCTTTGGTTTTGACGAGCAGGGCAACAGCATGCTTGATCGCGCTGGTCCCCGCGCCGCTCATCTCCGCGCCGCTGCTCACCTCGCGCGGCCAAGCGTAGAGACAGTCGCAAGGGGCGTCGTTGGACAGGGCGTTGCGTTCGGGCGTCGATTTGCGTATCGATTTAAAAGATCAATCAACCGTATTATTAGTTCAAGTGTAGCATTCTCTCGAAAGGCAGATGATATATATATGAGTCAGAATCCGGTGGCTCCGCCCTTCCGCGCCGATCATGTGGGCAGCTTTCTTCGGCCCGCATCGCTTCTGGAAGCCCGCGAAAAACACGTGGCCGGGCAGATCGACGCGGATGCCCTGCGGGAGGCCGAGGATGAGGCCATCGCCGGGATCGTCCGCATGCAGGAAGAGGTCGGCCTACGTTCGATCACCGACGGCGAGTTTCGCCGCAACGCCTTCCATACCGATTTCCTCCGACACCTCGACGGCGTTGCGATTACGCGCGCACCCAAGCTTCAGATCACCAAGAACGACGGCGAAAAGAGCTTCGCGCCGCCGGTCATAACCGTCGTCGACAAGGTTAGGCACGGTCACGATATCGAGCGCGCCAATTTCGAATATCTGCGTTCGATCACCGGTCAGACACCCAAGGTCACCGTTCCGTCGCCGACGATGCTGCATTTCCGGGGCGGCCGCGAGGCGATCTCGAGCGAGATCTATCCGGATCTCGAGGAATTCTATGCCGATGTCGCCACCGCCTATGCGTCCGAGCTCCAGAGCCTGGGAGAGGCCGGATGCAATTATGTGCAGATGGACGACACCAACCTTGCTTATCTGTGTGACACGACCCAGCGCGAAAAGGCACGCGAGCGCGGTCTCGATCCCGATCAGCTTCCGCGCGACTATGCCCGCTTCATCAACATGGCGATTGCCGACAGGCCCGAGGGAATGGTGACCGCTGTTCACCTGTGCCGCGGTAATTTCCGGTCCAGTTGGGCCGCCGAGGGCGGTTATGAGCCGGTCGCCGAAGTGCTGTTCAACGAACTCGCGATCGATGCCTATTTCCTCGAATATGACGATGCACGCTCGGGCGATTTCGCGCCGCTGCGCTTTGTGCCCAAGAACAAGATCGTCGTGCTCGGCCTGGTTACGACCAAGTTCGACACGATGGAGGATCGCGACGATATCCTGCGGCGGATCGAGGCAGCGGCGAAATATCTGCCGGTCGAACAGATGTGCCTTAGCCCGCAATGCGGCTTTTCGTCGACGGTGAAGGGGAACGACATCGCTGTGGAGAGCCAGGCGGCCAAGCTTCGCCTGGTCGTCGATGTGGCGCGCGAAGTATGGGGTACGAACTGATGTCCGACGACAAAGCCTTGCTGGAGGCCAACAAGGCGGCTGCCGCCGTCTATTATGCAAAACATGCCGAGCCCGTTGAAATATCGATGGCAGCGATCTCGAAGGACGTCATCTATCACGGCCGCGCGGATTCGCCGCCTAGCCTCGATATGTGGATCGAACGCGAGATCCGCTTCCGCAAGGCGATGAGCGATATCGAAACGACCGTCCACCGCCAAACTGCCGAAGGCGATATGGTCGCGACCCACTGGACGCTGGAGGCCACGCATAGCGAGCGGCTGATGGACTATGAAGCGAGCGGCAAGCGAATCAAGATGGCATCGATGTGCTTTGATCGGGTCGTCGACGGGTTGGTCGTCGAGCATTGGGGGGTCAGGGATCTGCTCAACGTGTTACGCACGATCGGCGCCGTGGCCAAGTTTACGCCGAAGAGATAGGGCTCCTGACGCCCGGCCGGATCAGGCCCGCCGTTCGGTCGCCGGACTGGCGTGGCTTGCGGCCAGCATGACCGCCAGCATCCCAACCGCGATGGCGCCGATTATGGAGGCCATCGCATAGACCGGGAAAAAGTCCACCCGTTCCCAGCCCCGGTCCATCAGGACGCCTGCGGTATAGGAACCCAGCACCCCTCCAAATCGTCCGATGCCGATCATGAATCCCAGGCCTGCGCTGCGCATGGCCGGCGGATAGAAACGCGTTGCGAGGATCAGCAGGCCTATCCAGGAGCCGACGAGGAAGAAGCTGAGCAGACACAGCACCCCCAGCATCAAGCTAGGGATGGGCGGCAGTTCGCCGATGATAAAAATCAGCATCGCGGCAATGACATAGCCGCCGCATACCCACCACAGCGCATGGCGAGACGAAACGAGCTTGCCATAGGCCAATGTACCCAGCGCCGAACCCAGCGCCATCAGCATACCGCTGGACATTGCGGTGGTCGAAGTGATGCCCGCGTCGATCAAGATCTGCGGGGTCCAGTTGATCTTGAAATGGGTACAGAAATAATGGGTCAGGGCTGCGATGCCGAACAGCAAGGCAGCAAACAGGATGACGCGGTTGGTGACGAGTTCGCGCAGCGACCGGCTTTCATAGCCGCTTGTTTCGGGGGGCGGGAGGCTTTCCACGGGCGAATGCCCCCAGCGCACGAGCATCTTGTTCAGCTTCTCAAGTGCGCTGGGAGGTCGTTTAGCCAATATGAAATCGAGCGATTCGGGAAGGTAATACAGCCCTGCCAGAAATACGGTCGCGTTTATTGCAGCTCCGAAAAAGAAGATCGCTTGCCAGCCAAATGCCTGGATCAATATCGCGGCGACGGCCGAACATACTGCCAGTCCCAGCGCAAAGCCGATATGCATGGTCGATGCCAACAGATTGCCGAGCCGGTTGTTAGAATATTCGATGACGAGAACATTGAGATTGGGAAAGATCACGCCCACACCGACGCCTGTCAGGAAGCGCAAGACGATCAGCTGGGTCACATTCTCCACGAACGGGACCAGCGCCATTGTAACCGACAGAAATCCGCTCGCCGACAGGATCATCACGCGCCGGCCGTAGCGATCTGCGAGCGGCGCCAGCACGAAGGCGCCGGCCATGGTGCCCAGGGCGAGAACGCCGAACACCACGCCCAGCGTGGTCGCCGCCACGCCCCATTCCGAAGAAATATTGGGGGCAGCGAACGCCATCACCGCGCTGTCGAAACCGTCCCCCATATTGGCAAGGATACACAGGGCCACGGCAGGGAATTGCTGCCACCGCATCGGCGATTCCTTGATCAATTCTCGGATATCGGTTGGCGGCATGTCCACTTCGACTAGGCAAGCGTGATCAGCGCGTCGAGAACGAAGACGCCCTCACCGGGAGCCGATGCGGAAAGTGGATTGATTTCGATTTCCTTGATCCGGGGGTTCGCCCGGATAAGGTCACCCAGCCGCGCGACCGTATCGGCCACCGCGTCCAGATCGGCCGGCGGCTGGCCGCGCGCGCCCTTGAGCAGGGAATATCCTTTGAGGGTTTTGAGCGCGGCGAGCACAGTCTCGCGATCGCTATTCGCGCCAAGCATGGCGACGTCCTTGAGGGTCTCGATCCAGATGCCGCCCAAGCCGACCATGAGTATCGGCCCCCAATCATCGTCACGCCGGGCGGAGACGATCAGTTCATGGCCGCGCGGCTGCATCGCTTCGACAAGAATACCGTCGAGTTCGATTTTTGAGGGAAGGGCGGTGACGCGTTCGACCTGCGCCTCGAAGGTCGCGGCGATATCCTCCGGCGTGTCGAGATTGAGCGCAACGGCACCGATATCGCTTTTGTGCGAAAGCGCGGAGGCCTGCGCCTTCATGGCAACCGGCCCGCCGATTTTCGCGGCGGCGGCGACCGCATCGGCCGCTGACGTCGCCAGGCGTCCCGCAGGAACCGTGAACCCTGCCGATCCAAGCAGCGACTTTGCCAGATATTCGGGCAACACGCCGGACGTATCGGGAAGCGCGATCCGGGCGCCTTGGTCAGAACGACCGGCCACCGGCGAATAGCGACCGGCTTCATGCAGCCGCGCAAGCGCGCGTAATGCCCTGTCGGGCGATCGAAACAGCGCAATTCCGGCCTCGTGCAACAGGCTGGCAATCTCCGGAGCGATCTCGCTGCTGTCGCCAAGCATTGTATAGACCACTGGTTTTTCGGATTCGCGGATTTGGGGCAGCACAGCCTGGGCGACCTTTAATCCGAATTCCTTCGGCCCCGGCATCAGCACCATGAGAACCGAGCCGATGTTACGGTCGGCGATCAGCGCGGCTGCCGCTTGCCCGGACAGAGCCGGTTGCTGCAGCCCTTGCGCGGTGATGTCGAGCGGGTTCGACACATGGGCGAACTTTGGCAGGATCGCAGCCAGCCTTTGCACGGTTGCGTCTTCAAGCGCCGGTAGGTTCAGGTTCAGGCGGGCGCACATATCCGCTGCAAGCCCTTTAAAGGCTCCGGACTCGGTCACGATCGCCGGGCCTGCTTCGGGTAAACCCGGCGATCGCAGCAGGAGTTCGATAACATCGCCCATTTCATCAAGGGTTTCGACAAGGATGACGCCTGCTTCGGTAACGAGGGTACGCATCACAGCGTGGTCAGTGGCGAGCGATCCTGTGTGCGAGGCCGCGGCTTCGCGCGCGCCCTCGCTTTCGCCGGGGTGGATCAGCACGATCTGCTTGCCGGACTGCCTGACGGCTTTCGCAAGTTTCAGAAAACGCTGCGGGTCGCGCAGCTGCTCGGCGAACAGCGCGATGACGCGGGTCGCGTCGTTCGCGGCGGTAAATTCGACGAAATCGTTGATCGACAGGACCGCCTCATTGCCGGTCGAGATCGTGTAGGACACGGCGAGGCCGCGTGCCGCGCAGGACAATCGGATACCGCCGACCATACCGCCGCTCTGCCCCAGAATAGCGACGGCGGGAGCAATGATGTCCGCCGGTTTCTGTACGCCGAAGGAAAGGGGCATCCCGTCGACGAAACTGGTCAGCCCGATGCAATTGGGGCCGAGCAGCGCCAGTCCGCCCTCGCGCGCGATCTTCGCGATGCGGTCCTGCTCTTTCCGGCCTTCAGCGCCCATTTCGGCAAAGCCGGACGAATAGATCACGGCCGCGCCGATGCCGCGCTCGACGCAGCCGGCCACCGCATGGCAGATACCGGCGCCTGGAATCGCGAGAATGGCAAGATCGATGCCTTGCGGCAGGTCCGACAGGCTCGCAACGCTCTCGCGTCCACCGATTTCTCCGCCGCTACGGCTGACCAGATGGATGTCGCCGGGGAAATCGAACCGCTGAAGATTGGCGAGCACCCGCTGGCAGGTCGATCCCGGCTTGGCCGAGGCGCCGACGATCACGATCGATCGCGGGCGCATCAGGCGCTGCAGCTTTTCTCCTTGCGCGTTATCGGTGTCGGCGAGGACTTCAGTCCTCACGGCGATAGCCTTGCAGACCGGGCTTGTAGGACTTGTCGTCGAGGAACTGCTTGAGCCCCTTGTCGCGCCCGCCCGATTTGTCGGCCAGTTTCGTCTGCCCGCCCTTGGCAACGAGATAGTCTTCCGCGACGTCCCAGCTCATGCTGGCGACTTTTTTTAGCGCGTTTTTGGCGGCGTTGAGGACGACCGGATTTTTCGACAGCAGCTCCAGCGCCAGCGCCCGTGTATGATCCCGCAGTTCGGATAGCGGCACGGCTTCGCAGACCAGCCCCATCTGTGCGGCTTTCTCGCCGGTAAAATTGCGGCCGGTCATCACATAAAGCGCCGCATCCTGGGGCCGCAGTCTTTCCTGGACGGCCTTGGTCACATTGCCGCCGGGAATGATGCCCCAGTTGATTTCGGACAGTCCGAACACGGCCTCGTTCGCCGCAACCGCAAGGTCGCAGGCCACCAGCGGGGTAAAGGCGCCGCCGAAGCACCAGCCATTGACCATCGCGATGGTCGGTTTGCCGAAATGCATCAGTTTGCGCCATTGCCAGGCTTGGGCCGTCTGCCGGATCTTGCGCACTTGCGCGGGAGGCAGGCCGTCGGTCTCCCGGAAATATTCCTTCAGGTCCATGCCGGCGGAAAAGGCCTCGCCAGCACCGGTTAGCACCACGATCCCGCATCGCTCATCGACTTCCAACTGCTCCAGGATCGCAAGCATCTCCGAATTCAGAGTCGGGCTCATCGCATTGCGCTTTTCCGGGCGGTTCAGCGTTACCCAAGCGATGCCCTCGTCAAAGGAGACGTCCACGCAAGACATCGATAAATTCGGATTATCGGCAGATAGGCTGCTCATGGGACGGCTCCGCTTGCTGTATGAAAAATGCTGAAGTATCGATTCAATTTGATATGAAAGACTAGTATTATAGTCAATTGATCTCGGTGAAAATGGTCGCGATTCAGCACAACATAGTCCGGATCGTCCGGCGATGCGATCACTTGAGAGCCCTCGCTGTGGCGATAATATGGCCAGTTCGATGCCGTATTGCGAAATCGCAACAAGCCTGTTGAAAAGACATAAAAGTCATATATATGACTTTTTATAGCGCTAGATGCCCATCTATCGGAGATGGTGTGAGCATGATGCAGTCGGATGAGGTTTCGCAAATGGAGGCACGATCGAAGCCAATACCAAGCTATGGCCACCTGATTGACGGTGCCGTTTCCGATGGCGAAGCGCAGATGGTTGTGATTTCTCCGGCGACCGAAAAGCCGATCGCGACCGTACCCGATGCAACGCGATCGGAGCTTGGTCATGCGCTGGCTGCAGCGGACAAGGCATTTGCTTCGTGGAGTGAGACGGACTTCGCATTCCGGCGTGAATGCCTTTTCAAGTTCGCCGAGGCGGTCAGGCACAATGAAGAGGAGATCGCCGAAGCGCTGACTCGCGAACAGGGTAAGCCGTTCGCGCAGGCGCGCGGCGAAATCGCCAAGGCGATGGCTGCCGTCGAAAAATTTACTGCCATCGAGATCGAGCCGCAGCTTATTCGCGACACTGCCGAGGAGCGGATCGAGCTGCGCTATCGTCCGCTCGGTGTGGTCGCCGGCATTACGCCGTGGAACTTTCCTGTCATGCTCGCCGCGCAGAAGATCGCCCAGGCGCTCTATACGGGCAACACGATGGTCCTGAAGCCGTCACCCTACACGCCCGTTGCCACACTGCTTCTCGGCAAGGCGTCTATCGGCGCGATCCCGCCGGGCGTTCTCAATATCGTGTCGGGCGGCAATGTGTTGGGGGCGTGGCTGACATCTGCTCCCGAGGTCAAAAAAATCAGCTTCACGGGATCCGGGCGGACCGGACAGGCCGTGCTGAAATCCGCCGCCGCGAATTTTGCGCGCGTTACACTGGAACTGGGCGGTAACGACGCCGCGATCATTCTTCCCGATGTCGATATCGACGAGGTCGTTCCGAGGATCTTCGCCGCCGCATTCAACAATGCCGGGCAAATCTGCATGGCGATCAAGCGCCTATACGTCCATGCGGACATCTATGAACCCGTCGTTGCGAAGATGGCCGCGATGGCGGATGCGATCCGGGTGGGGGACGGGATGGATCCCGAAAGCGATATGGGGCCCGTGCAGAACCGGCCTCAATATCAGAAACTGCTTGGCATATTGGATCATACCCGCCGGTGGACCGAAGGTCGTATCGTGGCGGGGGGGCATGTGCTCGAGCGGCCCGGATATTTCCTCCGCCCGACGATCGTCGCCGATATCGCGGAGGGCAGCCGGCTTGTCGACGAAGAGCCCTTCGGCCCCATCCTTCCCATTATCCGTTTCGACGATGTGGACGATGCCATTACGCGGGCAAACGCGAGCGAATTCGGACTGAGCGGTTCGGTCTGGACAGCGGATACTGCGCGCGGCGCCGAACTCGCGAACCGGCTCGAGGTGGGAACAGCCTGGGTCAATCGTCACGGCGGGGCCGATGCCGAAAGGCCGTTCGGCGGCGCCAAAACCTCCGGAATAGGCCGCGAACACGGCTTGCTCGGCCTCCACAGCTATATGGAGCCGCTGTCTCTCCATGTCGGCAAATAGCCCGGCCCCCGACAGCAACCTTCTCTTCCAGCGCACTTGGACAAGGGTTGTTCCGTTTCCGGTCGGGGCAAAAATCAGCGACCAATAAATTCCAGAACGGCCTGATTGAACGCCCGCGGCTGTTCCCAATAGGCCGCATGGCCGGCTTCGCCGATCACGACCATCTGGGCATTCGGCAGCCGGGCCGCCAGACCGCGCATGAGCGATGGCGGCATGTACAAGTCGGCATCGCCGGTCATCAGCAGGATCGGAAACGGTAGCCGGGCGAGCGCATCGGGCGTGACCTCGACGGACCGGGGCTGGCGTACCGAATCTCCTGGTATCGCGGCGCGCTGCAAATCCACCCAGCGAGCCGTTCCTGCCGGGTTTCCGGCCCGGTAAGACGGCCCGACTTCGCGAAATTCGGGCGGCAGATCGTGAAAGCCGGGCGGCAGCATGGCCCTGGAAACATGAACGAAACCCGGTTCGGTAATGCCGCACCAGCTCGATGCGATAATCAGGCTGTGCAGGCGATCCGGATGGAGAATCGCAAAATCCGATGCGGTGAAACCGCCCGCCGCCGTGGCAACGATGTGGCAGCGATCTATCTCCAGCGAGTCGAGGAGATGCCGAAGATCGTCGACCGCCGATCCCTGCGGGCTGCCGGGCTGGACCTCCGAACCCTGATGGCCGCGCCTGGAATAACCGATGACGCGATACCCCGCGCCCGCCATGACCGGTTGTTGATAGCCCCAGGTCATGGCGCTTCCGGTGTTGGCGTGAAGCAGTGCGATCGCGGGTCCGGTGCCGCCGGTATCCCAATAATAGAGTCGGTCTCCGTCGATCGGGATGTGGCCGCTATGCGCCGGTGCCTGTGGCGGCTCGGCGTCCCATTGGGTTTGGGCCGGCAATCGATGGGGCAGGCGATCCATAGGGGAACTGTAAGCGCGGGCGGGCAGGGGGATGGCGGCACCCAGTCCGATCGCGCCGATTGCGGAGAGCAATGTCCGCCGCTCGAGATCCCTTTGGGGATGATTTATCTTGTCCATCTGTTTCGCTTTCGGCTTTGGATACTCAGGCCCGCAAATTGACAGGGGTCGTCCGGTAGCTTCCCCTGGATTTCATAAAGGTCGGTCCGGGGACGATAATAGCGATGGCCCATAAAATCCATAAAGCTGATTGATTGTGGACGGATTTCCTGTCGCTTGCAAAACGCGACGCTGGCATGGCGCCACTGCCAAGACACATGATTGCTCGTTGCAGTTAGCAGTTCTCTTGGCCTTCCAGTGGTCGATTCGACGAATTGCGTGAAGGCGAGCTCCCGCTATCGCAACCGAAAATTATTCGAAATTGGGGGAGTTGATAAAAGCCATAAATCTGCTCTATTGAAATCGGCCATATCGTCGGGAGAATGCAATTGGGAACGTCAGGAAGTTCAGCGCCACGACCGGTGAAAGCCGGCTTGTTCGAGGGAGATATGGCTGACCTGTCCCGGGTCGGTCTGGCAGGCAGCCGTTGCGGCCAATGCTCCGAAACGACGCTTGGTGAGAATGCGCGGTGCCCGAATTGCGGTAGCGACGACATGTCGGCCGTCCGCCTTTCCGACCGCGGTTCGGTCTGGACCTATACGGTCGTGCGCCATCGGCCGCCGGGCGACTATAAGGGATCCGAGAATTTCGCGCCTTTTGCCCTTGGACTGATCGAACTGCCGGAAGGCCTTCGCGTCGTTGCGCCGATCGAGGGCGATCCGGCGGAGGTGTCGATCGGCCTCGATGTCGAATTTACCCCGCGGCTGCGCCCGGACGACGTTGTCGAATTTGCATATCAACCGGTTAAGTGAGGCGGAAATGACGGACACAGTTATCATCGGAGCGGGCATTCATCCATTTGGCCGCTTTGACAAATCCGCCGAAGATATCGGCTCTTACGCTGCGGCAATGGCGCTCGAAGATGCCGGCGTTGCCTGGTCCGACATCGACGCATCCTATCTCTCCCGCATGTATTTGCCGGCAACGTCCGGCGCGCGAATCCTAAGGAAGCTGGGCGCTACGGATATGTCGATCGTTGATGTCGAAGCCGCCTGTGCCAGCGGCGGTGTGGCGCTGCGTCAGGCCGTGCTGGCGATCAAGTCCGGCGAATGCGATGTCGTGATGGTGCTGGGAGCGGAAAAGATGCCGCGCGGTTTCATGGACCCGCGGATGATCTACGCCGATTGGCAGATCGAAATGGGCATGTCGATGAACCCGTCCTATTGGTCGATGCGGGCAATGCGTCACATGCATGAATTCGGGACGACCGAAGAGCAGATCGCGAAGATCGCGTACAAAAACCATCTCAACAGCGTGCACAATCCCAATGCGATGTATCAAAAGGAATTCTCCATGGAGGAAATCCTTGGGTCGACGATGGTCTGCGATCCGATCCGCAAGCTGGAGATTTGCGCGCCGGATGACGGCGCTGCCGCTGTCGTCGTCGCTTCGGAAGATTATGCCCGCAAGATCGGTGCGCGCGCGCCGATCAGGATTGCGAGCTGCGAACATACCGTGGCCCGTTACTCGGCGGATTTCCGCTGTCCGGCGGATAGTATGAGCGCGACCGCGCATAATGACGGCCCGACCGAAGTCACCGCGCAAAAGGCCTATGACAAGGCCGGACTCGGGGCTGGGGATATCGACTGTTTCGAGGTCCAGGATACCGACGCCTTTTGCGAGTTGGAGATTTACGAAGAGCTCAAGCTCTGCCCGCTCGGCGAGGGCGGCCGGCTCATCGACGAGGGCGTCACCACGATGACCGGCGCCCATCCCGTCAATATGAGTGGCGGCCTGATCAGCAAGGGCGAGCCGGTGGGCGCGTCCCATCTCGGCCAGGTGCATGAACTGGTAATGCAGTTGCGCGGCGAGGCTGGGCCACGCCAGGTGGAGAATGCCAAGGTCGGCCTCGGCCATGTGCTTGGTGCTGGCGGCAATTGCGCGGTCACGATCCTGCAGAAATGAGCGACGCAAAGCCCGTGCAGCTGGAACGGTCTGGTGCCGTCGCCTGGCTGATCCTCGATCGGCCAGAGCGGCGCAATCCAATCAATGCCGAAGCCCATGCCCTGTTGCGCGCGGCGCTCGATTCCATCGCCGACGACCCAAGCGTGCGGGCCCTCGTCCTGACCGGGGCAGGCGGTTATTTCTGCAGCGGACAGGATCTTGCCGAACGCCATGGCATGCTGGCCGAAGGCGAAGTCGATCTCGAAGCCTCGCTGCGTGACAACTACAATCCGTTGATCCGTCGCCTGCTTGCGCTGCCCTTTCCCGTGATTGCGGCGGTCGAAGGTATCGCTGCGGGTGCTGGTTTCGGCCTGTTGCTCGCTGCGGACATCGTCTTTGCAGGCCGCTCGGCGCGTTTCCAGTTGCCCTTTACCCGTGTCGGTCTCGGCCCCGATTCCGGACTGAGTTGGACACTGGCGCGGCAGGTCGGCGCGAACCGGGCGATGGCCTTGCTGCTGACCGGCGAGCGCTTCGATGCCGAGCAGGCCGAACGGTGGGGGATCGTGTGGCGCGTCGTGGATGACGGCGATTCTGCCGGCGAAGCCGAAGCCATGGCGGCGCGACTAGTGAAGGTGCCGCGCCTCGCCCTGGCCGAGACCCGTCGGCGGATGCACGAGGCGGCAAGTCTCGGCATCGAAGAGGCGCTGGATAGCGAGGCCAAGATGCAGGGAAAGCTCGGTCTGCATTCCGATTATCGCACGGCGGTCAACGCTTTCATGGAAAAGCGCGAGCCGGATTTCGGATAGCCGGCCCTAGGGCAGCGGTTCGAAGAGATAGCTGCGATAGCCGCGGGTGAATTGCTTCATGCGCATCGTCCAAGGCGTGCGCGCGGCGGTCAGCCAGGCATCGCCCTGTGCGACTTGCGGGGCGTCGATCTCATAAAAGGCGAGATAGGCCGGGTCGTGCTCAGACGAACGATAGCGCCTTACGCGCTGCACGCCGGGCAGTGCGGCTAGCCGGGGGACATGCTCGGTGTCGTACCAGGCATTGAATTCTTCCTCGGCGTTCGGCTCGATGCCGCAGAAATTAAAGAGCAGGACTGCGGCGGGGTCTGGGTCCCCGTCCTCGCCCAATGTGCATTCGCCGTGCCAGGCAAAGCCGGCGGCGGGTTTGTCAGCCAGGCCAAAGCGGAGGTCCAAAAGCGCATCATCCGCGACGTCACCGCCTCCTTGCCGCCTCTGTCCGCGCCAGCGCGCGTCCGGCATCGGCGCTTCGGCTATCAGGAGCCCGATCATGCCGTTTCGGTAGCGGGTGGCGCCTTGCCCTCCGCGTAGATGCGGGCCGCGAGCATCCCGACGATGGCGATGGCGGCTGCGCCCAGCGTGGCGGCACCGGCGTAAATGAGCATGTAGGAGGACCGCTCCAGACCCATGCCGATAACGATACCCCCGATTGACGGGCCCAGGATCGCCCCGAAGCGGCCGATGCCGACCGCGAAGCCGACCCCGGTTGCCCGGATCGATTCCGGATAGAGCCGCGCGGCTGTGATCATCACCCCGGTAAAGGTCGCCTCAATCGAGAACATCGCGAGCAATGCAAAGGATACCAGCGCTTCCGGGCTGTCGAACACGCCAAAGCCGACCATGGCGACGGCCGCCATGAGGAACGTCACGGATGCCGTGCGCGGCGCTCCGAAGCGCGTCGCGAGAATGCCCATTGTCAGTACGCCGAGTGCGGACGCGAGGCTGGTCGCTATGCCGACGGTGGCCGCCGTTTCGGCATCGAATCCGGCAAGCACGAGCATTTGCGGCTTCCAGCTCGTCAGGAAGTAGCTGACGAAATAGCGCAGGAACGCTGCCAACCAGAGAAACAGTGTCGCGAAAAGAAGCGGCTTTGCCAGCAGGGCACCGATGGCGATCGGGGAGCGCCGGCTCGTTGTCGTTTTCGGTGGTAGTTTTTCGAGCGGCGCGACCTTCAGTCTCGCAAGCAGCTTGTTGGCTTTCGGCAATGCATTGCGGGGTTGGCGGCTGGTAAGGAAGTACAGGGACTCCGGCAGCAATATCGCAGCGGCAAGCGAAACCAGAGCGGTGATGCAGCCGGCAGCGAAGAAGATTCCGCGCCAACCATATTCGTCGAGCATCGTCGCGCCCAACAGCCCGGCCAGCGCCGCGCCGGCCGCGAACCCGATATGAACCAGCGCGAGGAAGAGATTGCCCCGCGCTTCGTTCGAATATTCGATGACCATGACGCTGAGCGAAGGCAGCAGCGATCCCACCGCGATGCCCGACAGGCAGCGGAATACCACCAGCATTTCCACCGAATTACTGAACGACAGGCCGAACATCGCTAACGTGCTGACGAAGGAGCCCATTATGATCAGCGGGCGCCGGCCGATCCGGTCCGCCTGGGGCGAGACGAGCAGGGCGCCGATCATCAGGCCGGTCGCGCCGGCACCGTGGATCAGGCCCAGCGTTTGGGCGGGCAGGTTCCAGTCCTGGATCAGAACCGGCGCCGCGAAGGACGTGACGATCGCATCGAGCCCGTCGCAGATGTTGATCAGGATGCACAGCCCGACGACCATGAGCTGGTAGCCGGAAAGCGGTGCATCGGCGGCTAGGGCACGCGCGCCTGAAGTTGGGGCAATCGCCATGGCATCCTCGCTTTTCTGCGGCCGTTTGCTGGCCCGTTTCAAAAGTTCATTGAACTAGTACAATGATATTTGTTAGGTGCAAACACCGTTCGACGAAACAGCAAAAGAGCCCGATGACCGAGCCCCTGAATTTTTCTACGCCAAAGCGCCTTTTGCCAGCCGGAGCTTGCGACACGCATGCGCATGTATTCGGACCGTTCGAGCGCTACCCGCTTCCCGAGGGACGATCCTATACGCCGCCGCTCCAGCCTGCCGAGGCGCATCAGGCAATGCTGCAGAGCCTGGGTTTCGACCGGGCTGTGATCGTTCAAGCATCGGCCTATGGCACCGACAATCGCTGCACGTTGGATGCGATTGCGCGAAATCCCGAACAGCGCCGCGGCATCGCGGTGGTCGATCAAACTTTCGACGACGGGCAACTGCATGCGTTGCGGGATGCCGGCATGCGCGGCGCGCGCTTCACCGAAATCATCAGCAAGACGACTGGCAAAAGGCTGGAAGGCGCGAGCGGATTCGACGTTCTGGAGGCGGTTGCTCCCAAGTTTCGCGAGCATGGCCTGCATGCCCAGCTGTTCGCGCCGTTCGACTTGCTGATGGAGCATAGTGATCGGCTCCTCGCGCTCGATGTTCCGCTTGTGCTCGATCATTTGGCGCGCGTCGGGCCCTCGGACCGGACGACGGACGATCCGGATTTCCAGCGGCTGCTCGCCCTGCTTCGCGAAGGCCGTATCTGGGTAAAGATCATCATATTCCGCAACAGCAGACTGCCCGGCGACTATTCCGATGTTCGCCCGTTTCACGACGCCATGATCGAAGCGAATCCCGACCGGCTGATCTGGGGGACCGACTGGCCGTTGCTCAACATATCGCCCCCGCCCGATGCGGGGCCGCTGCTCGATCTGATGGACGAGTGGACGGGTGGCGACGATGTTCTGCGCGGCAAGATTCTGGTTGAAAATCCCCGGATTCTCTATGGTTTTTGAGGCTCAGGACTGATCGGTTCAACCCAGGCGGGGTTCCATGGCGACATGTTCTTCAACGTAGAAGAGTTCATGAGCGTCGAAGAAAGCCAGGCGATGAACCAGTCCGGGCTGGATGGTCGTGCGGGCGGCTTCGAAGGTCTCCCAATCGTTCCACCACATTTCCGCATAGCCGTCCCAGGGCATGCTCGGCAGGCGGACGCCGGTGCGGAAATTGAGATAATAGTCGCACAGCCCCGGCTGCTCGGCGGCATCATGCGCATGTCCGAGCCAGTCGTCGAAAAAGGAGGCTTCGCTTGTGCCTGGATGCCGCCCGACAAGGCCGATCCGCTTGGCGGTGCCTCTCGGCCGGTCTTCGGCGCGAGTGACGATCGGGATTTCGCTTGTCGTGAAGCCCATCGCCGGGCCGTTGGCAAATTGCTGCCAATTATACGCAAGGGCCTGGAGCAGTTCCGGATCGCCTTCGTCGAAAGCATGGCGGTAGGCGGTCTCGCTCGTGAACCACATCTCGACGATGCCATCGAACGAGGCATCGGGCGAACGTGAAGGATCGACCTGGTTGAACGACAGGCCGCGAATTCCGGGAAGGTCAAGCAACAGCGGCGCGCGGTCGGTTTCCCACTGCAGGAGGAGCGCATCGCGCGACAGATTGTCATGCGCGTGCAGAAATTCCGTGACCTTGAAGCCGGGGCGCGCATCGGGAATCAATGCGCGCGCCGGACTGGCGGCGGCCAGCGCTGCGCCGACCAGAACCATATTCGCTTCGCGCCTCTTGAGATCGAAATCACGGATCGCCATCGCAGATATCCCTGTTCCTTGCCCGCAGCCCTGCCAGCATTATTGACTGTCAATGAACTAGTTTGCTAGTCTTTTCAAGTCGCGCAACGAGGCGCGCGCTATCGACCCGCAAGGATTTATACGCATGAACCGATCCGGATCTTCGAATCGCATTTCCCACGGCCCAAGGCTGGTCCAGCAATTTGATGGCCGGCGGACGGCGCTTGTCGAGGGGCGGTTTTGCTGATGGCCGATTCACCCTCGGCCGAAGCTGCACCGCTTAATAAATCCATCTCCTTCATCAGGCGCAAATCGGGCACGACGCCGGATCAGTTCAAGGCCAAATGGCTTGGAGAGCATGGCCCCGGATCGCTTAAAATACAGGGGATTGAGGGCTTTGTTCTGGGCGAAGTCATGGAGGATGCGGGCCGCGCGCGGAGCAGGGCCGGCGGCGCATCCGAACTCGATGGGATCGCAGAATCCTGGCAATCTCCGGGCATCAATCGCGCCGAGCAAGCCAAAGCCGATCCCTTTGTCCGCGACTGGCTTGGCGCGGCGCCGACCTATATCGGCGCGATCAACATTTTCGTGACGCGCGAACATATATTCGCGCCGCCACGGCGCGGTGGCCATAAGGTCATAACTCTGATCTTTAGAAAGCCGGAGCAGACGCACGGGGATTTCGTGCGGCATATGCTCGAAGTGCATGGCCCGCTATCGATGAACGTGCCCGGCCTGCGCGGTTACGTGCTTTCGGAGATAGTACGCCGCCCGGCCATGTCAGCCTTGCCCGAAATCCCCGGCCTGGGAGAGGTCGACATGATCGGCCATAGCTGGATGTCTACTGACCCCGCAGAGCAGACGCCCGATTCCGATGGCCGCAGCGCCTGGCTGGAGGACGGAAAGGCCAATTTCGGGTCCTTCATGCGCTATGTTACGCTTGAGCATGATTTCATCGCGCCGCCCTATGCTGGACCTGCCAAGGCTTCCGTGTGAGCAACGCACCCAATGGCCGCTGTTCGCAACGAGAGGGTAGATGACCGCTTCTGAGACGATTCTGACGGGGGCCATGATTGAGCGCGCGCGCGCATTGGGCGCGGCGACCCTGCATGAGGCCGCAGGGCGAACCGGGGCGCTGCCCTCCGCGATCAAGCCAGTCGATCCGGCGATGCGCGTGGCGGGCCCGGCCTTCACTGTCGTTATTCCGCAACTCGACAATTTGTGGATCCACCGCGCGCTGTACCGCGCCTCGCCCGGCGATGTGCTGGTCGTATCCACCAGCGGCGGACTCGAAGGCGGATATTGGGGCGATATGTTGAACGAGGCGGCGATCGCGCGCGGCTTGGCAGGGCTCGTGATCGACGGCGGCGTGCGTGACAGCGCAGGCCTTGCGGCGATGTCTTTCCCGGTCTTTTCGAACGGCATCTGCATTCAGGGTACGATCAAGGGTTTTGATGTTCCGCCCTGCCTTCAGCAACCGCTGACCATTGGAACGGTCGAAATTGCGCCGGGCGACCTTATGGTCGGAGACCGGGACGGCGTTGTCGCGATTCCGGCTGCCGAAGTCGCGAAAGTGCTGGGAGGCGGAGAAGCGCGCGAGGCGGACGAAGCGCGGAAGATCGAGAAGATCAGAGCCGGTGTCAGCACGCTGGAGCTATACGGGTTCGGAGAAGATGCCGATGCTTGAACCGCGATGGCGCAGACGGGCCGTTCGATGAAGCTGTTCTGGTCTTCCCGCTCGCCCTATGCGCGCAAGGCGCTGCTCGTTGCCCAAGAGGCCGGGCTCGCCGACAGGATGGAACTCGTCTCGATTGGAATCCCGCAGCGCGTTCCGAATGCGGAACTCGCGGCCGCCAATCCCATACGCAAATTGCCGACGTTGATCACCGATGCCGGCGATATGATTGTCGATTCCCCGGTGATTGCCGAATATCTCGACGCACTGGGCGGCAGCGGACTGTTTCCGGGAGGCGAGGGCCGATGGTGGGCGATGTCGCTCCAGGCGCTGGCTGACGAAGCGATCCAGATCCTGTTGCTGTGGCGCCGCGAGCTGAGGCGGCCCGAGGACGCGCGATCAGCGCCATTGCTGGAGGATTTTGCCGCCCGGCTGGACCGGATGCTCGACTGGATGGAGGCGGATCCGCAGTTCGGCAAGGAATTCACGATCGGCGAAGCGACCTGCGGGATTATGCTGTCCTATCTCGATTTCCGCTTTGTCGAGCTGCCGTGGCGGCCGGGTCGCGAACGGCTATCGGCCTGGCACGAAGGTTTCGAGAATCGCCCCTCGGCCATCGCTACCCGTTTTTCCGACGATTGATCGCGGTCAGGCGAACGCTTTCGAATAGACCGTGCGCGCCGTGCCTTCGAAGATCTTGGCCTTGTCCTCTGCCGAGAGAAAATCGATCCCCTCGATAACCGGTTTCAGATCGTCGAGATCGTGGCCCCATTGCGGGCTTTTGACAGAGCCCGTACCCGGCCGTTCGGTGCCGAACATACAGTTGTCGGCGCCGACGATTTTGAAGAGCAGCGCCAGCCCTTCCTCCGAATAGAGGCAGGTGTCGAAATAAAGCTGCCGCAGATCTTCATCGAACTCGCGGCCTCGCCGCCAGGCGCCGGCGCGAAAGCGCCCGATCTGATAGGGTATCGCGCCGCCGCCATGCGAGATGACGATCTTGAGCGTCGGGAAATCCTTGAACACGTCCGACTGGAGCAGCGACATCACGGCAACGCTGCCTTCGTTGATGAATTTCAGGGTATAGCTCTCGCGCGGGTGGCAGCAGCCTGCCGAATGGATCAGCGCGGGGACATCGAGCTCGACCAGCTTTTCGTAAATCGGATACCAGAAGGGATCGCCGAGCCCCGGCGGCGGAACACCATCGCCCTCCATCGGATCGGGATTGAGGATGCAGCCGATAAAGCCCAGCTCCTTAACGCAGCGCTCCAGTTCTTCGACGCAGTTCTCCGGGCTTGCATCGCGATATTGCGGCAGGCCGGCCACGGCCTTCAGCCGGTCGGGGAACATCTGGCAGTGCTGGTGGATCAGGTCGTTACAGTAGCGCGTCCAGAAGAGCGGCACGGCGCGCGGGCTCAGCGAATGCATCTGCAGATAGGGGCGGGGAGAAATGAACTGCACATCGGTGCCCACCTCGTCCATCTTGGCGACCAACCCTTCGGCGACGGGGCGTGAAACCTCGTCCGCGGGCAGTTTCGTGGCCATTTTCGGGTTGTTGCGGCTGCCGGCGAGCTTGGCCATCTTCTCGTAATCGGCTTTGCCCAGAACGACATGGGCGTGGGAATCGATAATCATGGTCAGTCCTTTGCGTAGCCAAGTACGTCGAGCTGGATCAGGACCGCGCCCCTGAGCGCTACGGTCTGCGTATGGCGGGCAGGGCGATGGGCCTCGTCCGGATAATGTTCGAGCCAGGCTTCGTTGATCGCGTCGCGCGCGCCGTCATCCTTCACATAGAAGGTGATCTTCGCGATATCGCCGAAGTCCATACCGGCCTCTGCGAGAACCAGCCCCAGATTGCGGAAGCAATTCCTGACCTGCCCGGCGACATCCTCGGGCATGATCTTGGTTTCGCCGTCGCGGCCCATGATACCCGATGTGGCGAGCAGCGGCCCGACGCGGCAGCCGAGCGGAATGGGCTGCGGGTGCTTGATCGATTCGATGTTGATGCTGCGCTGGCGCACGCGTCTCTCCTTCATTTCCATTCGGCAAAACATACGCCGGTGCCGGTTCCCGCCTCGGTGCGGTAACACGGCAGATAGTCGCAACTCGCGAGTTCGAGATGGGTGCAGGCCCCGGCCGCGGTGACCCAGTTGCGGATTTCCGAGTTGCCCGAATTGAGCTTCGCCCGGTCGAGATTGGCCATGGCCTCGACATCCTTGCGTTTCATCGCATCGATCACCGCGCGATCGAGATCTTCGTCGACCGTGAAATGGCTGAGCCCCCCCGACGCTATGATTCCGACGCGAATATCGGCGGGATAGGATTCGACGGCCGCCCGGATCGCCTCTCCCAGCGCATGGCATCGCGCCGGTGTCGGCTGGTTGGGCGGATAGTATGTGTTGAGCGCGACCGGCACGATGGTGAGCGGATTGGCCTCATCCATCAGTCTCCGGTGGATGAAGCCGAAGGCATGGCCTTCGCCGGCGCCTTCGGGCAACCGGTTGGCGGTCGAGATATCGAATTCCGCATCGACCAGGCTGGCGATCATGTGCCGGCCGAGCGCGGCATCGACCGGGAAATCGGTCTCGCCCTTGTCGACATAATAGCCGCCCCGCGCATTTTGCCACCATTGCAGCGGGTTGGGCTTGATCTTGTGGCGGGGATTATTGCGGATCGTTTCGCCATAATAGACGAGAATGCTCGGCAGATTGTCCTCGTGATACAGTTCCTTCTGGTCGTCGCCGACGACGATCAGGGTATCGATGCCGGATTCGGCGATCGCCTGCCTGATGCGATCGACCCCGGCGATCGACGCGATGTAGCGTTGTTCGAGGATATCGGGCCGCACCTGTTCGAGAACCGCGCTGTCGGCGGTTTCGAGCAGGGCCTCGTAGCTGGTGGGCGCCCCGGCCTTGTCGAGGAACTTGCCGGTGGCGTCGCGCTCGGCGAACTTTGCCCAATCCTCCTGCTCCGTGTTGAGCATCGGCGTGTGCGAGGAACCGAAACCGTGCGTTAAGCGTGCCATGGCGAGCATATTTCCTGTCTGGCGCTGACCGGCGGCAAATCGATTGAGGCATTTCCGCCAGCCGGTTTCCTAAAGGCCATAGTTATAACCTTTAGAGATTGTCTATCAGCGCACCTGATGCCGCGCAACCATATTTATAGCGACAGTTCGGCGCGTACTTCTTCGTCATGTTCGCCCAGCGAAGGCGGGTGGCGGCGTATCTCGACCGGCGCGTTGGCAAAGCGCATGGGACTGGCGAGGAGCGGCAATGGCCCGGATGCAGGATGGTCGATCTTGACCTCGAAGCCCCGGTGTATGGCCTGCGGATCGGCGAGGAGATCGGGCACGGTGTTGATCGGGGCGCACGGAACGCCGACCTTTTCGAGGCGGGCAACCCAGCCGGCCATCGTCTCGGTTTCAAGCGCTGTAATGATCTCCGGGAACAGCGTTTCGAGATTGGTCACCCGATCGCCATTGGTGCGGTATTTCGGGTCGTCGATCAGGTCCGGCCTGCCGATCGCTTCGCAGAATTTCGCATATTGGCCGTCATTGCCCACGACGATCACGACATGGCCGTCCTTGCAGGGAAAAACGTCTTGCGGCTGGATATTCGGATGGCGATTGCCGCTGCGTTTGGGAGGCTTGCCGGAGACGAAATAATTCTGCGCCTGATTGCACAAGGACCCGGCCATGACGTCGAGCATGCCGATGTCGATATAGTCTCCTTCGCCGCATTGGTCGCGCCGGGCGATCGCCGCAAGGATGGCAATCACCGAATACATTCCGCTCATCAGGTCGACGATCGGCACCCCCACTTTCTGGGGGCCGGCGCCGGGAAAGCCGTCCGCTTCCCCGGTCACGCTCATCAACCCGCCCATCGCCTGGATCATGAAGTCATAGGCGCTTTGCTGCGCGCGCGGGCCATCCTGCCCGAAGCCCGTGATCGAACAGTATACGAGATCGGGTTTGATCTTTTTGAGCGATGGATAGTCGAGGCCGAATTTCGCCAGCCCGCCGACGCGGTAATTCTCGATGACGATGTCGGACCGTGCGGCGAGCGCCTTGACGAGAGCTTGGCCGTCTTCGGTCGCGAGATCCGCGCAAACCGAGCGCTTGCCCCGATTGCAGGCAAGAAAATAGCCGGCATCGCCTTTGCCCCCGTCCGCAGCCGGCAGGAAGGGCGGGCCCCAGCTGCGCGTATCGTCTCCGCTTCCCGGCCGTTCGACCTTGATAACGTCCGCGCCGAGATCGGCCAGGATTTGTCCGGCAAAGGGGCCGGCGAGAATACGACTGAGGTCGAGGACTTTGAGGTGCGATAGCGGACCTGGCATGAGCGGTTTCTTTCTTGTTGATTCAGTCGAGCGCCAGCCGGTTGGCCCGGGCGCTTTCGTGGTTTTCGAAGCGCGTCACCCATTCGCTGAGACCGTTACGTCCGGCGCGCCAATCGAGATCCGGGAACCGTAAATCGAGATAGGATAGCGCCGATCCTGCGGCGATCTGCCCAAGATCAAGCAGGTCGGGCCAACGACTGACTTCGGCTTCCATTGCATCGAGCGCGATGCGCGCCTTTGTTCTATAGGCGTCGTGAAATTGATCGCTTTGCCGGTCTTCCGGCCGGATTCTCTCCTGCCGCCAGAGGAGAATCGCGTCGAGGAACAGGTCGGCATCGGCCTGGCGGCGCAGAACCTCAAAGCGCATCGGGCCCTTGGCCGGAAGGAGTTTCTCATTGCCGGAAAGCGCCAGCAGATATTCGCAAATCACTGCCGAATCATAAAGGGTCGTACCGTCCGCCAGCTCGAGCGCGGGGATCGTTCCGGCCGGGTTGCGCTGCATATAATCGATGTTCGGGCGGAGCCGTTCGACGACCGTGCGTTGTCGGGCGATCCCCTTGCCGAGCGCGCATTCGTCGATCACGATGGCGACCTTTCTGACAAAGGGAGATTTCGGGCTCCAGTGCAGGACGACGGGTGCAGCCAGCGGGGGGGCGCCGGACGACTGTGTTAAACCCGCTTCGATGTCCGGTTCCATAAGGTTATTAAGCTGACCTTTTGAGATATGTCAAAATCGCCGCTTTATGCCCGGATGCGGATTATGCGCCGCAGAGTTTGCCGTGCCGGTTTTGCCTGCTATGCTGCCGGGATGGCCAACACCCTGGCAGATCTGGACATACCGCTGACCTCAAATGCGCGCGGAATTCCGCGCTATTTGCAGCTCAGCACGCTGTTCCGCCGGATGATTTCATCCGGCGAATGGCAGGTCGGCTCGCAAATTCCCACGGTAGAAGAACTGGCGAAGGAATATGGCGTGGCCCGGGCGACTGTCCGCCAGGCGCTCGGCATCCTGAATGCCGAAGGGATGATCGAACGGTTCAGGGCAAAGGGCACATTCGTTACCTATCGGCCGCAGGAGCAGCTGTGGTGCGAAGTCGAGACCGATTGGTCCGGGATGCTTCGTTCGCGCGCCGGCGCGACGATCGAACTGTTGGAGGAGGAAGCGGGCCAGCAGCCGCCCGCCCTCGATCCGGAAGGTGAGCGAGCGCGAAGCTATCACCGGTTCCGGCGCCGCCATTGCCGGGATGGCAAGCCGTTCCTGATAGCCGACACCTATCTTGACGAGACACTGTGGAAGAAAATCAGCCAGAAGAGCCTGACCAGCAAGACGGCTCTCAGTCTCCTGACGGAAATCCGCGGCGTCAAAATCGCCGGCGCGCGGCAGTCGCTGACGATCGGTGCCGCCGACATGATCACCGCAAGGATGCTGGAAGTTCCGCTCAATGCGCCCGTCGCCCATGTCCACCGCACGGCCATTTCGGACACGGGCAGGCTCGTGATGGTTTCCGATGGAACCTATCGCGGGGACATCGTCCGCCTCGACATCAAGCTCAAATAACTCCGCTGAAATAAGGCTGGACGGGACGATCCTTGTCTCCTAATCATAAAGGTCATAAAACCGGTTTATATGACTTTATGTATGGGCTAACGCCTTCTTTCAGCAGAGGTACCACCGTCGATTGCCGGCGCGTGGACGTGGCGGAGTGAGATGTGCCGAGAATACCTTTCCCAGAAATCGCCACGATGACCCCCAAACAGCGGCAGGTTCATGACTCGGTCGTAAATGGTCCGCGGGGTCGCATCGTGGGCCCGTTGCGGGCGGCGCTCCATAATCCGCAGCTGGCCGAGCACTGGCAAAAATTCGGCGCTGCGCTGCGCTACGATACCTGCCTCGAAAGGCGGCACAGCGAACTGGCCATCCTTGTGACTGCGAGGGCCTGCAATTGTTCGTTTGAATGGTTTCAACACGAGCAACCCGCGCTCGATGCGGGGTTGTTGCCCGACCTCCTTGGGGCGATTCGGGAGGATGGTATTCCGATTTTTGCCAGCGACGCTGATCGGATCATCTACGAATTCGCGTTTCAGCTTCAACGCACCTGCACGGTTACCGAAGAGACGCATGCAGCGGTTTGCGACATCTACGGTGTGACCGGTGTCGTCGAGCTAACCGCGCTCGTTGGTTATTATACGCTGGTCGCGATGACGCTGAATGCGCACGACTTCGAACTCCCTGACGGGGCGCCGGATCCGTTCGCGCCGGTGGCGGCGTGAGCGTTTTCACTATGCCGCGGATCAGCAAGAATATTTGGTGAAGGACAGATGCTAAGCGAAGAGAAGAACAGGCAGTTCACGCAGGTTGGTGCCGGCACGCCGATGGGTGAATTGCTTCGCCATTACTGGATGCCGATCGCCGCGGAAACCGAGCTTGACGATCGCTCGACGAAGCCCGTCCGGCTGATGGGTGAGGACCTGGCGCTCTACAAGGATCTCAGAGGTCAGTTCGGCCTTGTCGAGCGTCAATGTCCACATCGCCGCGCCGATCTGGTCCATGGCTTTGTCGAGGAATGCGGTCTGCGCTGCAACTATCATGGCTGGCTGTTCGACGAGACCGGGGCCTGTCGTGAACGCCCTTTCGAGGATGTCGTCTTCAAAGGGAATGAGAGCGTGCGCGAGAAGGCGCGTATCAAGGCGTATCCCGTGCGCGTTCTGGGCGGCCTTATCTGGGCCTATCTCGGGCCTTTGCCGGCTCCCGAGCTTCCCGAATATGAAGCGTTCAACTGGCCCAATGGATTTCGCCAGGTGATCCTCTCGGAAATCCCGTGCAACTGGGCGCAGTGCCAGGAAAATTCGATCGATCCTGTGCATTTCGAATGGATGCATGCCAACTGGAGCGTCCGCCTGAAGGGGGAAACGGGCCCTTATGGACCCAAGCATCTCAAGGTTGGATTCGACGAGTTCGAGCACGGTTTCCTCTACAAACGTATTCGCGAGGATACCGACGAGGAGCATGATCTATGGTCGGTCGGCCGAACGGCGCTTTGGCCGAACGGCATGTTCCTGGGCGATCATTTCGAATGGCGCGTACCGATCGACGACGAGAACACGCTGTCGGTGGCCTGGGCGTTCCAGCGCATGCCGGTTGAAAGCGAACCCTTCGTCCAGGATCGTATCCCCTATTGGTATGGCCCGATCGTCGACGAGAAGGGCGAATGGATTTCGAGCCATGTCATGAACCAGGATTTCATCGCCTGGGCGGGGCAGGGGCGTATCGCGGACCGGACCAAGGAGCTGCTTGGGCGCAGCGATGCCGGCGTCGGCTTGATGCGCCGCCGTTTCTTCGAGGAGATGGATGCCGTTGCCCGGGGCGACGACCCCAAGGCGGTTATTCGCGATCCCGACAAGGCGCGAAATATCGCGCTGCCGATCGTCCACGCTGACAGATATCATAAGGGCCTCACCCGCGAAGAGCTGATCGCCCATCCGGTTCTTGGTCGCCATCTCAAAGGCTATCCTTATCAATATGGGCAGCCACAGGCGCTGCTGGAATCGATTTGGGACACCGCCGGGATCAGCGCCGAGGATCTGGGCCTGGAGGCGCCAGAAATGGCGGGAGAAGTGGAATGAAACTGCACTGGTCCCCAAGCTCGCCCTTTGTGCGTAAGGTTATGGTTTGCGCACATATGCTCGGTCTGGACGATCGCATCACCTGCGAGCGCAGCCCGGTTGGCCCGGCCCGGCTGAACGAAGAGCTGATGGTCGATAATCCGCTGAACAAGATCCCGACGCTGATCTGCGATGACGGGCTGGCGCTCTATGACTCGCGGGTGATCTGCGAATATCTCGACAGCTTGGCAGGGGGAGGAATCCTCTTTCCCGCCGAAGGGCCGGAGCGGTGGCAAAGCCTTGCCTGGCAGTGTCTTGCGGATGGGCTGGTCGATGTCGCGATTTTGCGACGCGACGAGCATTACCGCGGCGATGGCCATCGTTCACCGGCTCATTTCCATGCCTATTCAACCAAGATGGGCGCGGCGCTCGATGCGATGGAAGCGTCGGTTCCGGGCTATCAGCGAAACGGGGTGACGATCGGAACGATCGCTACAGGCGTTGCGCTCGCCTATCTCGATTTCCGGCCTCCGGGCAAGGAGTGGCGGGACGGCCGCCCGGCGCTTTCGGAATGGGAAGCGGAATTTGCCGGGCACCCGGCGATGCTTACCGCCCCCTTCCCGGACGAAGGCGGCACGCCGAAGCAATTTCCCGTCTACAAGATAGAATGATCGTCCGGGCCCAAGATGCGGCCCCGAGATCCTTGTGATAGCCATTGTCGTCATGCCGCGGAGAAATCCCAATGCCAGACATCGAAAATACCGTTCGACGGCTCTCAGCCCTTGATTGCTGCGCCCTGTCGGATGCGCTCGACAGCCTGCAACTGACAGGCGCCGTTACCGGCCTTGCGCAACGGTCCGGGGCGGGGCGTATCGCCGGTGTCGCCGTCACGTTCAAAGTGGCTCCGGGCGATCCGCCACCCGGACCGCCGCGTCATCTTGGCACCGCAGCCATCGCGGCTTCCGATGGCCATAGCATTATCGTCGTCGAACAGCGCAGCGGCGTGGAAGCGGGTTGCTGGGGCGGCCTTTTGACGCGCGGTGCGCTCGCACAGGGCGTTCGCGGTGTCGTCGCCGATGGGCCGGTTCGCGATATCGATGAGGCGCGCGCGCTGAACTTTCCGATCTTCACCAACCGGACGACGAGTTTTACCGCGCGGGGACGGGTCGTCGATCAAGGAACGAATCTCGAAATCGAAGTCGGGTCCGCCACCGTTTCGCAAGGCGATTTCGTGGTCGCCGACAACAGCGCGGTGATCTTCATCAAGCCGGGCGATGTCGATCAAGTACTCGCGGCGGCAGAGGCGATCGCGGCGCGCGAAGCGGCAATGGTCGCGGCGATAGAAGCAGGAACCCCGATCGGCGAGGTCATGTCCGGCACCTATGAACATATGTTGAGCGAGCCCTTGAAATGAGTGACGAACCGGATCGGAATGTCGGCCGCGCGGCCAAACTGGATACCGCGACGCTGAGCGACGCCCTGGATCGGCTGAATATCGTGGGGCAATGCTACAAGATCGCCGGACGCGATCCGGATTTCCGCATGGTGGGCCGCGCTTTCACCATGCTGTGCGGCCCCGCAGCCTCCCCGCCCGGAACGGTCGGCGACTATATCGACGATGTGCCGCCGGGCCATGTCGTGGTGATCGACAATGGCGGGCGAGAGGATGCGACGATCTGGGGCGATATATTGACCGAAATTGCGCATAGACGCGGCATTGCGGGAACGCTCATCGATGGTATTAGCCGCGACGTTCGCTTGTGCTGGGAGCTTGGCTATCCCGTGTTCAGCAAGGGCCATTGGATGCGGACGGGCAAGGATCGCGTGCAGGTCGAAGAGATGAACTGCGCGGTGAATATCGGCGGCGCGCGGGTCGCGCCCGGCGATATCATCTGCGGTGATGCGGATGGCGTGCTGGTTTTACCCAGGGACCATGAAGCGGCGGTTCTGGACGTCGCCGAGGATATCCATGCGGCAGAGGAGAATATCCGCGCCGCATGCCGAAAGGGTATGCGCCTCGATGAAGCCCGCAAGGCCTTCCATTATCATAGCCTGCAGACACGGCGCGTTGAACCTGGCGAGTCATAGCGGCCGAATATCGGGCAAGAACATCTAGCCCCGCGCTATCCGGCGAGGCCCATACGGATGAGCCGCGGCGTGTCTTCAAGTATCTCCGAACCTTCCCCCGCCCCGACGCTCACGGGGCCGTGGGCGGTCAGCAGCGCGTTGACGTGCAGTATGGGGCCGCCGCTGGCGTTCCAAGCGTTCAGCTTGGCCGCGTCGATCGCATCGTCGGGGGGATCGACGGGGATGATCAGGCTTGCCGTAAACAAGGCATCGGCGGCATTCAGGATATCGGCCTCGGTGCAATCGCCGGTGGTTTGCAAGATTTCGGCGAGCGGCGCTGCGCCGCTCTTGAGCCGGTCCATGATGGCATGCGCGGCGATATTGTCGAAACGAAGGGTGCCGGCTGGTGTATTGGCTGAATAGTCGGTTTCCTCGCCTTTCGCGCGTGACATCCAATAGCCGTTGAGACGACGCGCTAGGACTTCGCTCTCGCCGATCTGGGTCATGGGCGGCTTCGCATAGAGATCGATACGGAACTGGGAATGGAGATGGAGGTCGATCGAAAGCTCGCGCGTTGGCGTGTCCGCTATTGTCGCCAGCGCCTCACGTTGCGCGGCTTTGAGGAAGAAATCCTCGCGCAGCTGAACCGGCATGGCGGATCTGAGATAGCGCATACCCAGCGCGTCGGCCGCGTCGATGACGTCGGCAGACCAGAGCGGCTGCCAATGCGCGTTCAGATATTCGTGCGGAAAATATTCGTCGGGAAGGCGCGTGCGCAGTTCGTCCATCCATTCGAAATGGCGTTCGCCGATGGTCGGCATTCCGGCTTGGCTCAGCGCGCGCGCGTTTTGATACGCGCTTTCGAAACGCTCGGTTGGCGTTCCATCTTTCGATCGCGAGAGGAGCAGCAGGAGTTTCTGGAGAGCCAGGCGCTGCGTCCATCCCGGAAGGCAGTTATAGCCGATCGCCGCGACGCCGCCGTCCGCGAGATTGTTCGCGATCAGCGCCAACAGGTCGCGCCGGTTCTCGGGGCTTATCCAGCTCAACACGCCTTGCGCGGCTATATAGTCCGCCCCGACGGGATCGTGGCCTAGCGCCTCGCTGAAGGTTGCACAGCGCAGTTCGATATTGGTCATGCCCAGCGCGTCGGCCGCGGCGCGGCCGCGTTCGATATGGGCGGGCATGGCGTCGATGCCGACAAACCGGCTTTCGGGATGGGCGGCGGCGTTGACGATCAGGCCAAGCCCGTCACCGCAGCCGACATCCACCATGGTGAAAGGCCGTTTCGAATCGACGGCTGCTTCGCGGGGCGGCGCAAGGCCGTCCCGCAACAGCAGCACGTCTATCGAGGCCGGGCTGAAAGCGGCATGGAAAAGGCTTGGATACAGCGAATCCGCCACATAGCCTTCGATATCCGAACGTCCGCCGCTTTCGGCGTGAAGATGGGCCAAGCGCCTAGCGATTCGGCGTCGTCTTGCCGGTCGACGGGCTGACCTTTTGCGCCAGGCTTTCGATCTTGCCGTCCATCTTTAGCCCATTGGTGGTGAGGAACTGGAGATAGACGGCGCCGCCGGCGACGTTGTCAAGATCCTTTTCCTCAAGGTCTACGGTACCCTTCTTGGTCACCTTGCCCTCGGGCTTTTTCGCCTTTTGGTCATATCTGTATCTCCGATCAGCGCTTTAGACTGGTCGTCTTGATCGTCGGGCTGACCTTCTGGGTCAGTTCGTCGCCGACATTCAGCTTGAAGTCGCTCCGGCTGGCGTCGATTTTGTATGATTCGCCTTCGATGCCGTCGATCTTGAGGAACCGGTCATACGTGACCCCACCGGCAACATCGTCGAGATCCTTTTCTTCGAGCTCGACCGTACCGGCCTTGGTCACCTTGTTTTCGGGGGTTTTCGTTTCCTTGGTCATATCGATTACTCCTTTCGTAAATCGAGCAATGCGACCCTAGGAAATTTGCGATCGGGCGCTGTGCCATGGATCACCAGTCGCCAGTATTTTCCGACTTTCGGCAGCGCGGATAGCATAGAAATCCCCGTTTAACACGCGCTTCGGCCTCAGCCGACCGCGCCATGTTCCTCGTCCATCAACGCGATTAGCCGCACCATCCGGTCGCCCGCGACATGGACGATGTCGAGCAGCCTTTCGTCGAGCTCGCCGTCGCCAGCGCCGCTGCCCGCAACATCGGCCGTTAGCGAGCGCAACCGGTCCGACAGGAAGGTTGCGAGCGCCTTGAAGAAACGGCCGGCGAAAGCCGGGTTCGCGGCCAGTTCACTATCGAGAGTGCCACGCGGCACGGCGAGCAGGCGGCACAATTCGGAGGCGATCACATCGGTATCGGGCGCGCGCTTTTCGACGAAAGACATCTCGCCGATCACATCGCCGACGCCAAGCGCGGCAACGGTCGCGCCGTTCGCCAGCCGCACGTCCATCGCGCCGGCGGTGAGGAAATAGAGCGCCTCGACCGGCACCCCCGCCTTCACCAGCGCCTCGCCCTCGCCAAGCTCGACGATCGAACCCGCCTTGGAGAGGAAAACGACGTCCTCCTCGGCAAGGTCTCCCAAAATGTACAGTGCCTTGCGCATTGCTCATTCCTCCATCAGCTGGCGGCGCGCGAGGGCGGCGAAGGCGCCGTCCGCGGCCATGAGGTCTTCGTAACTGCCCTGTTCGGCGATCTTGCCCTTTTCGAGGACGCAGATCCGGTCCGCATTGACGATCGTCGAGAGGCGGTGGGCAATGGTGATCCGCGTCGCTGCCATCGCATCCAGGGTTTCGGCGACCAGCGCCTGGCTCTGATTGTCGAGCGCGCTCGTCGCCTCGTCGAAGAACAGGATTTTCGGTCGCGCGACGAGCGAGCGGGCGATCAGGATGCGCTGGCGCTGGCCGCCTGAAAGCACGGCCGCGCCTTCGGTGATCGGCGTATGGATGCCCATCGGGAAGCTTTCGAGATCGCGCGCGAGCCCGGCCTGGGTGGCGGCGGCGAGGCATTGCTCGAGGTCCGCGTCGTGCGATCCGCGGATATTCTCGATGATCGAACCGGCGAAGAGCGAGCTCGACTGGAGGACCACGCCTGCTTGGGCGCGGAGCAGCGAGAGATCGAGGTCGGCAAGCTCTTTGCCGTCGTAAAGGATCGAACCCTGGCGCGGCGTTTCGAAGCCGAGCAGCAGGCGGAGCAGGGTCGACTTGCCTGACCCCGAGGCGCCGACGACGGCGAAATGCGCGCCCGCCGGAATATCGAGCGAGACGCCAGAGAGCACCGGCGGCAGGCTCTCGTCATAGCCGAAGCTGATATCGCGCACCTCGATGGCGCCGGTGAGGTTGCCGGGGTCCTTACGGCTCCGCGCGATTTCCGGTTCCGCCGTGAGGATCGGCAGCGCGCGGTCGATCTGCGGCTGCGCGGCATAGAGTTCGATCAGCATCGCCGACAGCGAGACGAAGGCACCCTGGAAAGAACCGAAGGCGATCAGGAAGGCGATGAAGCTACCCGGCGCCATTTCGCCCTGCGCGAAGGTGGCGACGCCGGCGAAGAGCGCGACCTGCGTCAGCACCTGCCAGCTGTCGGAAATTGCGCTCGAATAGCCGGTGACCACCCCGGCGCGATATTCGAGCACCCGCTCTTCGCCATAAGAGGCCGCCCAGCGCGACAGCGCCCGGCGCTCGGCCGCGGCGCTGCGCAGCTTTGCGACGGCGCCGATCATCTCGTAACCCTGTTCGGCTAGCCGCCCGTCGATCGCGAAGGCTTCGCGGATCAGCGGCATTTGCAGCATGCGGGTCACCGCGACGATCGCGATATAGACCGAGACCAGCGCCACGGAGATCAGCGCCAGCCCGATTCCGTAATAGGCGAGCACGCCGAAATAGAAGATCGAGAGCACAGCCGAGAGCCCGGCGGAAAGCGCGATCGAGAGGACCAGCTCACGAATACCGTCGATCCCTGAAATCCTCTGGTTGAGATCGCCCGCGCTATATTCGCGGAAGAAGGAGGCGGGGAGGCGCAGCACCCGGTCGAACACGCCGGTCGAAAGCCGCGCGCTGGTCTTGCCCAGGATTCGGCTCGTCGCCATGCCGCGGACCGTCGAGAGCAGATAGGTGATAATCCCGGCGAAGAGCAGCGCGATGCCGACCGCGACGAGCAGCCCGACATTGCCAGACGGCGCGATATCGTTGAGCAGCCAGCCGGTCGCGAGCGGCGTAATCGCGCCGAGGATCGCCATCAGGGTCGCTGCAATGCCGATCGTCTTGAGCTCGGCGCCATTGCGCGCCAGCACATGCCGGGCGAGCGACCAGAAGCCGGTGATGCCGTCGGGCAACGGGGCGGATATCGCATAGCCGGTCCGGTCGAACCGCGTGTCGCCGGGATCGAGCGTCGTGCCCGATGCGAGGCGGTAACCGCCGCTTTTCCAGATGGCGGAGACGAGCAGGCCGGTATCGGTATCGCGCAGGACGAGCGGTCCCTGATCGTGGAGGTGCCATTTGCCCGTCAGGGTGAGCTTGCGCACCGAAAGCCCGTACCGATGCGCGAGCCGGGGCGTGTCGGAAAAGCCGAAAACGCTGTCGCCGGGCCGGGCATCGGGAGCGGGAAATTTGAGCGCGCGCGCGCAATCGCGAAGGATATCGGCGAGGCCTGGTGGCGGCGCTTCGTCCGCCCGGGCTTCGGCGTCGACGGTGCGAAGCCGGGCCAGCGCTGCGGCGTCGCGCTCGGCGGCCTCCGCGTCGAGGGCGGTGTACAGCGCGGCGTTGAAGGCCTGAGGCGCGGCGCTTTCGCCGGAGACGGTGCCGATGATCTCGCGCCAGCGGGCGAAGGCCTGATCCTCGCTTGCCGGTTCGAGCGGCGCGACCGAGAGCGATCCGCGCGCGACGAGCAGGAAAACGGCATTCTCGGGCGCGGCCGGGAAAACCGGATCGCCGGCTTCGACGACGCCAAGAAAGGATTGGCGGTCGGGGGTTCGCAGGAAGAGTTCGGCGACACCTTCGGCAACCAGGAACGGGCTGCCTTCGCGCGCGCATTCGATCGGCGGCCCGGCTGAAAATTGCTGCCTGGTATCAGGGGCGTCGGAGCCGAAAAGGATCGCGCGTCCGGCCATCTACGCCTCCACCAGCCGCGCATACGCGCCGGTGCCGTCGAGCAGCGCGTCATGGGTGCCGCGCTCGACGATCCGGCCCTGGTCGAGCATGATGATCTCGTCGCAGTCGCGGATCGTGGAGAGGCGGTGGGCGATGACGATGCAGGTGATGCCGCGCCGCCGGATCGCTTCCATCACATGATGTTCGGTGACCGGATCGAGCGCGCTCGTCGCTTCGTCGAGGATCAGGATCGAGGGGTTGGTGGCGAGAGCGCGGGCGATCTCCATCCGCTGCCGCTCGCCGCCCGAAATGTTGGTCGCTCCGGGCGCGAGTTCCGCGTCATAGCCGCCGGGAAGCGCAAGGATGCGGTCGTGGATCGCGGCGTCCTTGGCGGCGGCGATAATATCCTCTTCGGGAATCGTCGCGTCCCAGAGCGTGAGGTTGTCGCGCACCGTGCCTGCAAACAGCACGACCTCCTGCCGGACATAGGAAAGCCGCGCGGCGAGCACCGTGCGCGGCCATTCGCGGCGCGGCCGCTCGTCGATCAGCACTTCTCCCGATTGCAGCTCGACCAGCCCGCCGATCATCTTGCCGACCGTCGATTTGCCCGATCCCGAGGCGCCGACCAGCGCCACCCGCTCGCCCGGCGCAACATCTATCGTTAGCCCGTCGATCAGCGGCGGATCGAGCGGGTTGTAGCCGAAGCTCGCCGCGTCCAGCTTCAACGCGCCGCGGGGCACCGCGGCGATCGGGCGCGCTGCGCTTTCGTCGAACACCGGATCGGTCTTCTGGTCGAGTGTGTCGTCGAGGCGGCCCAGAAAGGTGCGGATCTGCTGGAGCTCCGCGCCGAACGAGGCGAGGGCGGTGACCGGCCCCGAAAAGCTCATCGCCAGCGCCTGGAAGGCGACGAGTTCGCCTAGGGTGAACGCCCCGTGCATCACTGCATAGCCGCCGCCAACGAGCGTCGTCAGCACGATCAGGGTTGAGATCAGGCCGGGCAGCGGCGCGGTCCAGGCGCGCACCGCGGCCGCCTCCTGCAGCCCGTTCACCGCGGTTGCTTTCAGCCCCGTCCAGCGCGCGAACAGCATCGTTTCGCCGCCGCTCGCCTTGTAGGTCTCGATATCCTTGAGACCCGCGATGCGTGCGCCCATCATCTTGCCCTGATCGATCGAAACCTTGCGGTATTTCTCCGAGATTACCCGGGCGGTGTAGACGAGCACCAGCGCGTTGAGACTGGTGAGCAGCAGGATTAGGAGGGTCAGAGGAATGCTGAAAAACAGCAGCACGATGAGGTAGAACACGGCGAGCAGCAGGTTGATCGCCGCCTGGATCATCTGGCCCGAAAGCAGGGAAACCAGCCCTTCGTTAAGCCTTACCCGGTCCGCGATCTCGCCGGTGAAGCGCTGTTCGAAAAAGCTGATCGGCAGGCGCAGCATGTGATCGAGCAGCTGGTATCCGGTGCGTCCACGCATAACTGCGCCGAGCCGGGTCAGCGCGATTTCCTGCAGGCTGACGAGCCCAAAGCGCAGCACACCTGTGATGGTCATCCCGATCAGCAGCGGCCACAGCCAGCTTTCGAGCGAGCGCACGAGCACATAATCGACGAAGATCTGGTTGAAGAAGGGAAGGGCGATCCCCGGCACCACCAGGGCCAGACTGGCCAGAAATACGAACAGCAAGCCGAGCTTGTAATCCTCCATCCGGTTGGCGAGCGATTGGATGATGGATGGCCGACTGTCGCCGATCTCGAAGGCATCGGTCGGCGTGAAGGTGAGTATCACGCCGGTAAAGCTGCGCGAAAATTCCTCCATCGGCTCGCTGCGATGGCCCGAGGCGGGATCGTTGAGGAAGACCTTGCCGTCTCTCATCCCCTCGACGACGAGGAAATGGTTGAAATTGACGAAGGCGATCATCGGGAAACCGATATCGGGGAGATTCTCTGGCTCGGCCTTGAGCCCCTTGGCTTCCAGCCCGAAGCTGCGCGCGGCCTTGAGGATGTTCGACGCCTTCGCCCCGTCGCGCGAAATGCCGCACAGGCCGCGCAGTTCCTCCAGCGGCACGAAACGGTCATAGCCGCCAAGGATCATCGCCAGCGCGGCGGCCCCGCACTCCGCCGCCTCCATCTGGAGGACCGTGGGCGTGTGAAACAACGTCACTCGGTCACGCGTTCGCCGCTGCCCGCCAGCCCGGGAAAGAGAACCGCGATGAACGGCCGGTGCTCCAGGATCACATTGGCCTCCAGCATCGTCCCGCGGGTGATCGCCCAGACTGGGCCGTTCGAGGACGACCAGAGGAAATCGCTGCTGCCTTCTGCGCGGTGGAGCCGGACGCGAACTTCGATCGGCGCGCCCTCGGCCGACAGCTCGTCGACCAGCCGATCGTTCTGCAGCACGCGGCGCATCGCTTCACGGCTCGCCGGGAAGACCGCGGTCGAGACGACCTCGCCATGGATATGGCCGTATATCTCGCGTTCGGCGGTGGTCGGAATGATCTCGACCGTCATGCCGGGCGCGATGCGCTTGCCGGTCGCTGGCCGGGCATAGAGTACGGCCTCGTAGCTGTCGGCGCTCCCGGCTCCGCTGTTGCGGCTGTCGATGGTCGCGACGGTTTCGCCGGCGGCAATCACATCGCCGGCATTGGCCTGAATCTCCAGCACCTCTCCGGGCTGCGGCGCGCGCAGCAGCACCTCGTCGTCGGTCTGGGCGCGCAGCTGGGCGAGTTCGCGGCGGCGCTGGGCGACAAGCTGCCTTTCCGTCAGCCGTTCCTCGCCGCGCTCGTTGCGCCGCTGGGCGGTGGTCACGCCCAGCTGCATCCGTTCCTGCTCCAGCCGCCGCAATTCCGCGCGCAGCTCGTCGCGCGAAGCGATGATGCTCGCCAGCTCCTCCTGCGTCGCGGCATTCTGTTCAACAAGGCCGCGCATATTGGAGACCGTCTCGTCCCGCGTTTCGAGCAGGCGACGAACCTCTGCGGTACGGGATCGCAACGAGGCGAGCATCGCGCGCTCGGCCGTGCTCAGGCCCGAGTCGCCAGTGCGATAGGTGCTTTCGGCGGCGGCGGCCTGCGCCATCGCGTCGCGCAAGGCGGCCTGGGCGGCGCGGATCTCGCGTTCCCGGCTGCGGCGCGAAAGCCGCGCGACGACATCGCCGGCCTCTACCGTATCGCCGGGCTGGACGAGGATTTCCTCCACCCGGCCTTCATATTGCGCGGACACTTCAGCGAGCCCTTCGGCGCTGATCAGGATACCGCGCGCCTCTACCTGTACGGGCACGCGCGCGGTGAAACCCCAGATGAGCGCGAACAGGATGACGGCGCCGACAATGGCGAGGAATATCCAGTTGGCGGGGCGGACGAGCTGCAACGGCTGATCGAGCCGGTCCGGGCTCGCCATGCTGTCGATCGCTTCCTGCCTGAAAATTTGTCTGGCCATACGCCTGCGGCGACACCTCCCCTGGTCGGTGCGACCCGAACCTGCGTTCAATATACGCCGAATTTCAGTGAGTCAGCTACGCCGGAGCACATTTGTCAAGCAATGGAGCCCGCCCAGATTTTCCGCCAGCTTCTGCGCATCGCCGATGGTGCGTGTTTCGAAGCCGAAACCTTCCCATATTTCGCGGTTGTTACGGTCGGTCGCTTCGAGCTTGGTCCAGTTGTCATGGCCATAGGCCGGCAGCCAGACGATGTCGGGATTGCGCTGGACGAGCGCGTTGTTGGAGGAGGCGTAGTACCAGATGCGCCGCCGTTTTTTTGGTTCGTCCATATAGATCATCGGCAGCGGATTGCGGGTGACGGCAAAGCCGCGCGCTTCCAGATCTTCGGCGATGGCATCGAAGCGTTCCGCAAGGCACAGCGGATGCGGCGGCAGACCCATCATCCCCGCCGCCATCGCCGGATCGCCGACCAACACGCGTTCGCGCCCATCCGCGCCTTTCCCGGCGAGCGTCAGGAACATGTCGATATGGAAAACCGGCTGCCGCGTGCCTTCTTTCGCGCGATAGTGGAAGATTTCCCGCCATTCCTCCTCGCCGGCATGGGCGGCGCGGATCGTTTCGGAAGGCGCGTCGTCGGCCGACCCGATCGGTACGATTTTGCGGCGGTCACCTTCAAACTCGCGCAGCGCCGTTTCGAAAAGCGCGGCGCCGTCATCGCCAAGCGCGGTCAGCGTATCGACACCGACGAAGATATGGTTTTCGCCGACAAGGATATTGCCGCCTTCAAATGCCATCGGAGAGAGAATGCGGGTAAGTCCCGTTTTTTCGGCCAGCGAGATGGTGGCGCGAAGATCGTCGCGGCGCGCGAGTTCGGGCGTGACCAGCAGCAGCGGCGCGCCTTGCGCTTCCGCGGCGAGCAACGGATCGCGCGCCCAGGGCGTGATGCTGGTATCGGGAGTTTCGACGATTGCGAGGCGCGCCGTGTCGCAAGGCCATTGTTCGATATTGGCCCGCGCGCCGGGTTCGGCGGCGACGGTTATCGCGGCATCGGCGGGCAGACTCGCCACCAGCGCGCCATACATCGCCGCGAAATGTTCGGCCTCATATTCGGGGGCGAACAGCAGCAGGTGGCGGATCGGTCCGGCGGCACTGCTTAATAGACGCACGGATGCTTCCTGGCTGTCTCCGGAGATTCGAGGCCTCGGTGCCCTTGTCGCCACCCGACGCCCCTAACCGGTCTATTCTTTCACAAACACAAAGACGATTTCCTCGGTCACCACGCCCTTGCCGGTTCCGGTGATGTTGGAACCTGTAGTGTGGCCCGAGCTCAAAAACTCGTCGGCTGTGCGGACAGAGCCATCGCCGGTTTTCGCGTTCGCCAGATTTTGAATCTCCATATTGCCGCCCTGTACAGCATCGAGATCCTGTTCGTTCAGCTCCTCGGTTTTCTTTTTGTCGGTCATGATATTCCCTTCTCATCTAGCCTGCAGCGCTATGCTTCAGGATTGCGTCGCACCGTGCGAGCCTAGCGGATACCCGCTCTATATCGCACGATTTCGGTTCGTTATTTGCGGAGCTTCGTACCCGGGGTGGCGCGGATGCCGAGCTTGTTGGTGGCGCGCAGACCGGCCCGGAGACCGGCCTCTTCGGTGGTCAGCCGCGGCTTCACGCCTGCGATCTCGACCTTGAAGTTGTAGTTGCCGACGTGATCGAGGTCCGCTCCGCCCTGTACAGTGTCGAGATCCTTTTCCTCGAGCTCGACGGCGCTCGCCTTGCTCGGCTCGTCTTCGGTTTTCTTGTTCATCCTTATGCCTTTCCTGATTCCGGCCCTAGACGTTCGGGCTGCCGCTGGCCTGCGACGAAAACTTGCCCGGGCCGTTGTCGAACCGCTCGTCGCCGTTGATATCGCTCGCCGCGACGCGGACCCCGCCCTTGAAGGTTGGCGCCAATCCGGCACCCTGAACCTCGTCGAGTTCCTTTTCCTCAAGCTCGACCGCGCCGGCCTGGGTCGGATTATCTTGGTTTTTCTTGGTCATGATATTCCTCCTTTTCGGCCGCCCCTGCGGGATTCGGCCAGCTGTCCTAAACTCCCAGACCCATTTGCTTGAGATTGTTGCGGGTGGCGGTTTTTTCTCCCTCTGCGGCGTCATCGGAAGCGGCCAGCGCATCTGCATTCTGCGATCCGCTGTCCGAACTCGAAGCCCGCGCCGCCTGGACGGCGGGAAGGAGCATGCCGCCCTGTACGGCGTCGAGGTCCTTCTCGCCCAGTTCTTCGGTTTTCTTCGCCATGAGAAATTCCTTCTTCGGTTCGCTATCCTGTGAAACGGTATCCTCGGAAATCCCGGGTGACGCTGTGATCGGAATCACGCTGCGGGGCATTTCTTCCATTTCCCTCTTCTCAAACCTTCTTCTGCTTAGCGCTCCTGCCCTGCTGGACATCGGTAAGTTCGTGCCCGAGCAGCGTTGCCGCCTGATCCCCGATATTCGGCAGCGGGGACGTGGCGAGGTCGGGCGCGGGCGAGGTGGGTATCTTCACGACGTCGTCGGCGCCCGCCGAAATCTGGTCGAGCGCATTCTCGTCCAGCTCGACCGCGCCGGCCTTGGTCACCTGATCCTGCTTGCCCTGCTTCTTTTTCGTCATGTCCGCCCTCCTTCCGCAAACAGGGCGGCTCCTTCGCGTCGGGCGAAGGCGCCGCCGATTGCCTTATTCGTCCTCGAAGACGCGTTCCATCTGCTTGGGATCGGGCTTCTGGATACCGCCGCGCAATATGCCGAGATCGTCGCCGAGCGGGCCCTTGATGCCCGCACCCTGAACCTCGTCGAGATCCTTCTCGTTCAGTTCTTCGCTCTTTTCTTGTCGGTCATCATGATCTCCTTTGTGCCTTACGAGCCTAAATCCCAGGATCGCCGCTGCTGCTCGAAAGCTTTGTCGTGACATTGTTGGTGCCGTGGCCTGAACTCAAAATCTTGTTGTCCGCCGGACGCACCGAACCGTCAGCGAATTTCGCGTTCGCCGACTTCTGAATCTCCATATTGCCGCCGCCCTGAACATCGTCCAGTTCGATATCGCTAAGCTGTTCCGTTTTATTGTCTTTTTTCATCGTCGATCTCCTGTTCGGTGATTTCGACGACCCGATTAGCTGAACCTAGCATAATTGCCTGTGATTGGCATCACTGGTCCGGATTTTCCCGATTTCGCGCCGCGAGCGTGATTTCCGGCTCTTCCTCCAGCCCGCCGCCGATCGCGAGATGCAGGTCGATCCGGTTGAACAATCGCGCTCGGCGGGCGGAAAGAAAGGCGCTGCGGGCGTTGAGTGCGCGCTGCTGGGCCTCGAGCACGTTGAAGAAGGATTCGATGCCTGCCCGGTAACGCAGGGTCGAGATTTCGGTTGCCTGTTCGGCGGCCTGGGCGGATCGGCCAAAGGCGTCTTCCTGGTTGGCGAGAATGTCGTCGACGGCGAGCGCGGTTTCGACCTCGAACAGCGCCTGCAGCGCGGTTTCGGCATAGGCCTCGATCGCCTCGTTGCGTTCGCCCTCGCGGAATTCGAGCTGCGCGCGCAGCCGCCCGCCCTGGAAGATCGGTTGGAGCAGGCGCCCGGCGATCGACCAGATCAGCGTCACCGGATCGAACAGATTGGCGAAGGATGCCGCCGATGTGCCCGACGATCCGGTGAGCGTGAGCGAGGGTAGGAAAGAGGCTTCGGCGGCGTCGATACGAAAGCCCGCCGCTTCGATCCGGTGCCGCGCCGAACGGACGTCGGGGCGCCGGTCGAGCAGTTCCGCCGGAACGCCGGCCGGCGGCGGCGGCGGCACTTCGGGGAGCGCGGCGGCGAGATTGTCCTGCCCGTCGGGGTAATCGCCGACAAGGATCTCCAGCCGCCGGATCAGCCGCTGATAATCCTCGTGCCGTTGTTCGAGGCCCGCGCGCGCCGTTTGCTGGTCGGTGATCGCCAGTGCGGCAAGGCTCTGCGGCGTAACGCCGGCCTCGACGCGCAGGTTCAACTGGCGGATCAGTTCGTCATAGGTGGAAAGCACGCGCGTCGAGAGTTCGACCTGCGTCTGCGCTTCGACGACCGCGAGATAGGTGCGTGCGGTTTCGGCGGCGATCAGCTGGCGCGTGGCTTGAAGGTCGGCCGCGCTTGCCCGGTATTCGGCGCGCGCGGCTGCGCTTTGCGACGAAATACGCCCCCAGATATCGGCTTCCCAAGACACATTGACGCCAAGATCGAACCGGGCGGGGAGGGACGGCGCGCCATCGATCCCGCGTTCTTCGGCGCCAAATGTCGCGCCGGCCTGCGGGTAGAGATCCGATTCTTCGATGCGCGCCGCGGCCCGCGCCTGTCGCAGTCGTCCGATCGCCTGGCCGATGGAAGGATTGCCCGAAAGCGCGCGTTCTATGAAAGCGTCGAGCAGCGGATCGCCGAAGCTTTCCCACCAGCGTCCATCAATCTCTACAGGCGCGGTGGAATCGGTCGCGGTGAATTCGGCCGGAACGGCATCGAGGATCGCGGGCCGGCTTTCGGCGGTCCGGGGCGCGCAGGCCGCCGCCGGTATCAGCAGCGCCAGCGCGCCGCACAGCCCCGCGCCGCGAAGCCCTGCCGGGAAAGGCGCGATCGGCACGGTCAGCGCCTGGGGAGAGCGAAAGCGATCATCGCCGCGCACGATATTGGGTTCCCGGGGCAACTCAAGCCCCGACGAACGCGTGCCTAATTATCTATACCGAAATGATCGGCCAGCATCGCGCCGGTAAAGCCGTAGGACGGCGCGTCGGGATCGTTCGGCAGCATCGTCGCATTCCATGCCTGCCATGCCTCGACCAGCTCGGCATATTTGTCGGGATAGCGGTCCTTCAGGTTCGCGCGTTCCAGTGGATCGGCGACGACATCGAACAGGAATGTGTTGCCGGCGATATTCAGATATTTCCACCGTCCGATCCGCGCGGCTTCCTGCCCGTGGTTCTTGAACCGCCAGAAAAGCGCGCGTTCGGCGATGACGTTGCCAGCGACTGCCTCGCGGATATCGATGCCGTCGCTGGGATGGGCGGCGTCTTGTGTTCCTCCGGCAGCGGCGACGAAGGTTGGCAGCCAGTCCATCGACATGATCTGCTGGTCGCTCTCGGTACCCGGCATCGAAACGCCCGGCCAGCGGACGATGGCCGGGATGCGCAGCCCGCCTTCCAGCAGTTCCGTCTTGCGGCCGGTAAAGGGCCAGACGTCGGAGAAGCGCTCGCCGCCATTGTCGCTGGTGAAGACGACAACCGTGTTCTGATCCATGCCGAGTTCGGCAAGCTTGGCGAGGACGCGGCCGATCTGGGTGTCGAGAGCGATGACCATCTCGGCATAGGTATCCATATCGCCGCCGTCATAATGGATGTGGGCGACGGGATCGGGCAGCGTGGCGAGCCGCTCGGATTCGGCTTGGTCGCCTGGCCCTTCCCAGGGCCAGTGGGGCGCCGTGAAGTGCAGGCTCATCAGGAAGGGTCGTCCGTCGCGCTGCCGCGCCTCGAGCGTGTCGACCGCGCGCTCGCCGAGCATTTCGGTCATATAGCCGGTTTCGTGGATTTCGGTCTCGCCATCCCAGAGATCGTGGGTGTTGGCGAAATCGTGGCTGAAATAGTCGACTCCGCCGCCGCGCAGCCCCCAGAATTCGTCATATCCGCTTTTGAGCGGGCCGAAATCAGGGAGCTGGCCGAGATGCCATTTGCCGATCAGGCTCGTCGCATAGCCCTGATCGCGCAGCAGCGAGGCGATCGTCGGATGTGCGGGCGGCAGCCCGATATTGCGGTCGCCGAGCGGTTCTTCGAGACCGACCGGCAGGCGATATTGGTAGCGCCCGGTTGCCAGTGCGACGCGGGTCGCGGTGCAGACCGCGCTGTTCGCATAGGCATGGGTGAATTTCGTGCCCTGCGCTGCCAGCCGGTCGAGAACCGGCGTTTCATAGTCGCGGCGGCCATAGCAGGAGAGATCCGCATAGCCGAGATCATCGGCCATGATGAACAGGAAGTTGGGCCTCCGGCTCGGCATATGGGCGAAGCTGGTCGCCGCCAGTGCCGCCGTACCGAGCGCGCCGGCGATTGCGGTGCGGCGGGTAATGCCTTCGGTTTTCGGTCGTTCTGTCATGTTCCTCGCATTTCCTTGTCGGGGCAGGCGGACATACCGGTGGGTGGATGCTATCAGCCGGCATGCCCACCCCCCATTTCGCTCCTTGTGCGGCTACATCCGGAATCTGACACCCAGAGTATAGCGCCGACCCAATACGTCAAAGAGCGACGGATTATATTGCTGCGAGTAGCTCAGGAACACGCTGTAATAAGGCGTGATCGGCGGATCTTCGTCGAACAGGTTGGTCACCTGCCCGAAGATTTCGACCGAAGTGCCGCTGTCGAACTGATGTTCGTAGCTGAGCCGCGCATCGGTATAGAAAGCGGACCTGACGCTGTTGCGCTCGATATCGACGCCTTCGACGAGCGCGTTCTCGATCGTGCCGCCGTCGATATAGCGGCCCTGCACAAAGGCGGAGAAACCCCCATTGTTATAGGTGAGGCTGCCGGTTGCCTTGAAGTCGGGAAGCGCATAGGCGACGCCGTCCGACTGTTGGATACCGGTCTGGCCCGCGCGGTCGATGGTTTGCGCCCCTGCCAGCGTCTCCGAATTCTCGTTGAGCCAGCTTGCATAGAGCCGCCCGCCGATCGCTTCATCGCCGCCGCCGAACAGATTGATATCCCGCTGATAGGCAATCTCGAGATCGACGCCACTGACGACATTCTCATCGACATTGATGAAGACGTCGCCGACGAGCACCAGCCGGTCGGTGGTAGGATCGCGGGTGATCAGCGCGCACAGATCGGTCGCGCCGGCTTCGCACTGATTGACCACGGCCTGCACGCCGAGTTGGCCGATCGCCCCGCCGATTTCGATCCGGTACCAGTCGAGCGAGATCGACAGTCCCTCGATGAACTCCGGCTGGAACACCGCGCCGATGGTAAAGGTATCGGCTTCCTCCGGCAAAACATTGGGGTTACCACCCGAAAAGCGGGTGACGTTGACCGAGCCGTCGCCGGGATAGCGGGGATCGGTGATCGTCGCGACGCCGCCCGTCCGGTCGAACCGTTCGGAAAGATTCGCTGCGCGCACGTCGCGCGAATAGGTGCCGCGCAGCCGGATGCCGCCGTCCAGTTGGAGGTCCAGCCCGGCCTTATAGGCCCAGACTGTGCCCGATCCCGAATAATCGGCCCAGCGCCCGGTGAGATGCAGGTTCGCCTGTTCGATAAAGCCGACATCGACAATCAGCGGGACCAGCAACTCGCCGAACGCTTCCTTGACGTCGATCGAGCCGAGGATATTCGAAACCTTGGAATATTGGACGCCCACGGTGTTGGCGCAGTCTGGCGGATTCACGCCGCGCAGGCCGGCAGCGATCGCCTCGGGATCGGTATCGCATAGCACCGGATGGCCGTTGACGTGATCGGACGACAAATTGGTCGAATCGCGAACGATCTGGCGGATTCGGTCTTCGCGATAGGAGGCGCCGAAGGCGGCGGAGATCGGCCCCGCGCCCCAGCCTTCCCAGACCTCGCCGCTGAACGACAGATCGACGACATGCTGGCGCAGGGTGGTGATGTTCACCTTGGCTTCCTGCGCGGTGTAGCTGTCGGTGATACCGGGGCCAAAGCCGCCATTGGCGAAGAAGAGCGGCGTCGTGATCTGCTCGCCGGGATCGTTGCCGACGACATAATCGACCGCGCCCGGCGTGGCGTTTCCGCGGCCGAACAGGTTGAGCGGCTGGCAGCCCGGGAACTGATTGTTGAACAGGCTCGTCCGGCACACGATCGATCCGGTCGCCGGATCGACCACGGCATCGACCGCGGCGAACAACCGGTCGACCCGCAAGCCGACCTGATAGGCCCGGCGCTGGTTGTGGCCATATTGATAATAGGCATCGATCGTCCAATCATCCAGGAACCCGCCGGTATCGAGATCCCATTGGAAGCCGGCCGTGACCGAATTCATCACATTGCGATCGCGCAAGGTGATGCCGGCGCCGATATCCTCGACGCTGCCTTGGCGGCGCAAGGTGAACGACTGGAGCCCTTCGTTGATCATGGTCTGCCGGATGGCGTCGGGCAGGAAGGCGTTGTCCTGGAAGATCGTCACAGCTGTCGGGGTGCCCTGGATAGAGCCGCGCGGTGTGTTGTAACGGAAGGTTTCGTTGCTGCCCCGGATATATTGGGCGAACATCGTGAAGCCGTCGGCGACCTCATAGTCAGCATAGGCGAAGATCGCGTCGCGCTCGACGTCCGGATAGATTGTCTGCTGTTCGGCACCGATGTCGTCGCCGCTACCGCCCGCGCTGCGTGCCGGAGGAACGCCGGGCCGGGCCGTGGCCGGGCTGCCGGCGACGAACGGCGCGAATGTGCCGTCGGACCGGAATTGCAACATATCGATTGCGGAGCCGGGCGCGAAGATCAGGCCGTCGAACGTCGCGGCATTGGAGATGACATTGGGGCGGATCAGCAGCTGGCCGGTCGCATCGGGCACGGTGCCCCAGGCATTGTACCAGTCGCGATCGTCGTAACTGTGCACGCCTTCCTGCTCGAAGCGTTCGGCCGAGATCAGGAAGTGGCCGCGGCTGCCGATATTGGTTCCGAAAACGCCCGAAACCTCGTAATATTCGGAATCGCCGCGCGAGGTTATGCCGCCCTGGGCGGTCAGCTCCAGTCCGTCGAAATCGGTGTCGAGGATGAAGTTAACCACGCCTGCCACCGCGTCGGTGCCATAGGCTGCGGATGCGCCGCCGGTGGTCGTCGCGATGCTGGAGATCAGCGCTTCGGGAATCACATTGGTATCGACGCCGCCAAAGGCGTTCGCCGAGATGATCCGCCGCCCGTTGAGCAAGGTCAGCGTCCGGTTGATGCCCAGCCCGCGCAGATTGAGGTTGCCATAGCCGCCGCGCTCGAACCAGCTGGTCGTGTCGTTGGGCGTCTGATTGCCATAAAATTGCGGCAACTGGCTGAGACCCTCGACGATCGTCGTGGGCGCCATCGCTTCCAATGCATCGGCCTGGACGGCGGTCACGGGGACCGGTGTCTGCATGCCGTCTTGCCGGATGCGCGAACCGGTGACGATAATCGGCGCGCTGCCGCCGGCGTTGGCCTGGGCCATTTCGGTTTCGCCGTCTTGCGCCTGTGCGGCGGTGGTGCCGAGGCCCAGCGCCAGGGCGCTGACCCCGCAGGCGAGAATCCGGCGAGGCGCGCGGCACGCTCCGATGGCGATACGATCTGTCTTGCGTTGCATGTAACCCCTCTCCCTGTTGGCCTTTTGCGGTTCAGGTCCGCCTGCGGAGGCGGGAAAGCAACGCATGCCGGAATGATGACAGCCGATAGGTTCCAGGTTATGGCTATCGTCTCCGGAGAGGGCAGAGGGGTATGGAATGGCTGGATTTTCTTACACTTTGAGACAGTTGGAAGTTTTCGAGGTTATCAGGGAATGCCGCAGTTTCCGACTCGCGGCCGAGAAGCTCGATATATCCCAGGCCGCGGTCAGCAATCATCTCAAGACGCTGGAGGAGCAGCTCGGCATTTCCCTGTTCGTCCGCGAGCCCGGCCGACGCCCGAACCTGACCCTTCAGGGCATGGCCTTTGCGCGCGATCTCCAGCCCTTCCTTGCCGCTGCCGTGGTGCTTAACGGCCACAAGCGCAGCGCCGAGGACATGGAGCCAGCCTATCGGTACAAAATCTATGTCGGCCTGAGCCTGCTTGAAAATTATGTACGGCCGAAGCTTGACCGCTTTCTGAAAGCCAATCCGGATATCGATCTCGAATTCCAGGCCGAGACACCGGGACCAGCGACCTTACGCAAGATCCTGGACAACAGGTTCGATTTCGCGCTGCTCCACATCATGCCACAACAGGAGGTCGACGCTGCGACCCGGGTTCTGGGGCACTGCCGGGCGGGGATTTTCGCCCATCAATCGATCCTGCCGAAAAAGCGCGGAAAACTGACCATCGAGGATATCGGCAAGCTGCCCTTCGTTCTCCCACGACCGGGAACCGAGCAGGAGCATTCGATGCTGGAGGCGCTGAGCAGGGTCGGGGTACAGCCGACCAAGATTGCCGGGCGCACGCAATATTATGACGTGCTTTCGTGCATGGTGGAACAGGGCGTCGGGATCAGCGTGCTCTGCGAAGCCTTTATCAGCCCGGAGAAGCGCGGCGAGATCGAAAATATCTGGCCCTATGAGCCCTGGCGGATCGCGGTGCGGCGCTCGCCAACACTGAGAGGAAAGACCGCCGATGCGGTTGAGAAATTCCTGATCGACTGCATTTTCGAGGACGGGAAATATCCGGCGCTGGAGCCGGAAGCCGAATCGAGCGCATTGCGGGTGGAAGAACTCGCCACCGGCTAGCGGCGGCGAGCCAACCCAAATTTACCGGCCGATTTCTAGGCCTGGGCCGCTTCGCCCTTGATCAGCGCGGTTTCGGTGCGCGTCGATTCCGGCCCCGTATTGCGCTTGTTGAGCCCGAATTCGCGCGGGTTGTGATCGAACAGCTCAGGATCGCCCGGGCGTTGTTCGAGCCCGAATATGTCGGACAGGCCGGGATGGCGGCCAAGGCCGTTATAGAGATCGAAACCGCGATCCAGCCAGTTGCGCAGCGGATCGTCGCTTGCCAGCGCCGGGGTGTCGGCGACCGAGGCGAGCCAGAGGAAACAGCCGAGCAGGCGGTGATCGACATAGTTGGGGCCGTCGCCGCCGAACCAGTTGTTATTGCGCAAGGTCCCGCGTAGCAGCTCCAGATTGGCCGAGATCTGCGGCAGCCGGTCCTCGCGTCCGACAACGATGTCTTCGAGCTTGCCGCCCATCATGCGGGCCCGGGTGTCGGTGACATATTCGTGATCGACCTTGAGCGACCGATCGCGATAGCTTTTCACGTAACAGGTCATCCACGGGCCGACAGCGGTCGACCACAGCCAGCCTTCGATGAACTGGGCGGAAACCTTGATGCTGGGATCGCCGATCAGGGTCGGCCGATCCGGATATTTTTCGTCGAGATATTCGGCGATCAGCCAGCTATCGAGCACCCATTCGCCATCGTCGACGATGGCGGGCAGCCGTTCGGTCTTGCCGCCGGTACGCTCCATGATGCCGGTGAAGCCGCCGGGGACGATATCCATCTCGAACCCCTTGTGGGCGACGGCCAATTTGATCGCCCATACGAACGGGCTGATCGTTGCGCCCGATTCCAGCTGCAGATCGTAAAGCGTGATTTTGTTGTTTTCGGCCATATTTTCCTCTCCCGCGCTCCAGTCTTGGCAGGAGCGTCATTTCGTCGGTTGCGGCGTCTAGACCGCTGTTTCGGCGTCCTGTTCCTTCATCGCCTCGCGGACCTTGTCGATGTCCGCGGCGGAATGGCGGTTCTCGACGCGGAACTCCTCGGGCCCCCAGGTCAGGTTGACCTGCCGCCCGCGCAGCACGGGCTCGCGCCCGCCGATAAGCTTCACCCAGCGGGCAACATTCTCATACTCATGCACCGACAGGAATTCGGCGGCGCTATAGGCGCCCTGCATGATCGCGCCATACCAGGGGAAGATCGCCATATCGGCGATCGTATATTCGTCGCCGGCCATGAACTCGTTCTTCGCCAGATGAGTGTCGAGTACATGGAGCTGGCGCTTGGTTTCCATCGCATAGCGGTCGATCGCATATTCGATCTTGAACGGTGCATAATTGTAGAAATGGCCGAAACCGCCGCCGACGAACGGTGCCGAGCCCATCTGCCACATCAGCCAGTTCATGGTCGCCGCGCGCTTGTAATGCTCGGTCGGCAGAAAGGCGCCGAACTTTTCGGCCAGGTAGAAGATGATCGAGGCACTCTCGAACAGGTCGGTATGCGGATCGGTCGAATGGTCGCGCATCGCCGGAATTTTCGAGTTGGGATTGATCTCGACAAAGCCTGATCCGAACTGGTCGCCTTCGCCGATGCGGATCAGCCATGCGTCATACTCGGCGTCCGAATGGCCAGCGGCGAGCAGCTCTTCGAGCATGATGGTGACTTTTACGCCATTGGGCGTGCCCATCGAATAAAGCTGCAGCGGATGCTCGCCGACCGGGAGTTCCTGGTCCTTGGTCGCGCCGGAAACCGGGCGGTTGATGCTGGCGAACGTGCCGCCGCTCGGCTGTTCCCAGGTCCACACCTTGGGGGGGACGTAGCCCGCGGGCTGGTTGTTGGCGGGTTCGTCTGCATCGGCCATGGATCGCTCCTCGTTCCTTTGTTGGTTTAGATAGCGTTCTAATGTTTCGCGGCAAGGGTGCCAGTGCGATGTTCTTGGGAGGCTGTTACTCTAGCTTGCAGCAGAGCTTCGCTGTAACAGGCGGATCGGTTTCAAACGATAACAATTGATAGGAAAGTACGGAGAGGCTCCATGAACGATATCCTGTCGACGCTCGACAATCCCCATCTCGAATTCGCCTTTGAATGCACGCTGAAATTCACCCGCGTGCAGACGATCCCGGACACGCCCAATGGCGGCATGCGCTCCGCGGTCTATGTCGACGAGGGGCATTTCGAAGGGCCGCGCCTGAAAGGCAAGGCGGTGCCCAATTCGGGCGGCGACTATGCCTATTTCCGGCCCGACGACACCGCCGTCTTCGATGCGCGCTACATGCTCGAAGAGGAAGACGGCACGCTGATCCTGATGCGCAACCGCGGCTATCTCTGGGGCCGCGAGCCGGACACGATGGCCCGGCTGCGCAACTGGGCGTTCGAGGGCGGAGAGCCGGTGCCGCATGCCGACTATTATCTCCGCGCCCAGCCGAGTTTCGAAACCAGCGCCGGCAAGCATGACTGGCTGATGAAACATGTTTTCATCGGCGTCGGCGAGCGGCGCGAGGACGGCAATTTCGTCCGCTATTTCGCGCTGACCTGAGCGGTGAAACATCGCCTAACTTCACAAACTTCACACATAGCGTTGCCGAAACGCGCAACAAAATTTCCTACAAAATCAGGGCCATGGGTTTGTCCGGCGCGAAATCAGCCAAACACGGCTTTTCCTATTTTTCAAGCGATTCGTTCGCCGCAGCTTTCAGCATCTCCGCATTCTCCTCGATCATTTGCCGTACACTGCGCGCCGGGCGGCCGGTGAGCGTTTCGACATCGTCGGTGCGAACTTCTAGAAAGCCTTCGCGGATCGCCTGGCCGAAGGTGACCATATCGTCGCTGTTCCAGGGAATGCCTTTGACATACTGGTCATCGACCGGGCGGCGGGGAATGCCCATCGCATCGAACATCGCATATTGGGCTTCGTCATCGACCGCGACATAGTCGAGCGGACGGCCGGTGACCTCGGCCATTAGCGCGGTCACCTCGGCAAAGCTCTGCAGGTCCGGGCCCGTGATGTTGTAGATTTGCCCCGCATGGCCATCGCCGGTCAGCACCGCGACTGCGCATGTCACGCAATCGTCGCGCCACACCATCGCCTCGCGCCCGTCGCCGGCATTGCTGATCCATTTCCCCGTCTGCATCACGCCGGGCCCGGCCATCACAATCATCGCATCGGCATAATGGGCGTCGCGCAGCATCGTCCAGGCCATGCCGGAGGCGCGGATCAGCTTTTCGGTTTCGATATGGTCGTGGCGGACTTCTGCGGGGTTGCCGGGATCGTCGATGCCGATGAAGCTCGTGTAGAGGATATGGCCGACGCCGGCGGCGGCGGCCGCATCGATCGCCGCCTTGTGCTGCGCAACCCGCGCGCCGACGCGCGTGCCGGAGATCAGCAGCAGCTTGTCGCCGCCCGCGAACGCGGCGCGCAGGGACTCGGGTTCGTCGAAATCGCCGCGCCGGACATCCGCGCCGCGTTCCGCCAGTTCGGCGAGCTTGGCCGGGGTGCGGGTGATGAGGATCAGGTCCTCCGCCGGGACTTTGGCAAGCAGTTTTTCGACGGCGGCGCGGCCATATTGGCCCGATGCCCCGGTGATCACGATTTTCACGGGCTTTCCTCTCCTCCCATTTTCGCTAACAATCGTTAGCGTAAAAATGGGTGGGAAGAAAAGGATGGGGACGATGGACGAGGCAATCGCGGAATTGCGCGCCGAAATCGCGGCGCTGAAGGAACGGGCGCAGCGCGCCGAGGGTCATCTCGCGATCCAGAACCTGCAAGCGGCCTACGGCTATTATGTCGACAAGTCGCAATGGGACGATGCGGCGGACCTGTTCGCCGAGCATGGCACGCTGGAGATCGCGGCGCGCGGCCAGTTTTGCGGGCGCGAACGTATCCGCGCCTACCTGAAGGCGCTGCCGGCGCTCGAACGGGGCCGGGTGTTCAACCATATGCAGCTCCAGCCCGTTATCCATGTCGAGGGCGATACGGCAGCCGGGCGCTGGCGCACGATCATGGAAGTGGCGATCGGCGAGACCGAGCTGCGCGGTGAAGGCACATATGAGAACCGCTATGTGCGCGAGGGCGGCGTGTGGAAAATCGCGCGGCTCCATGCCTTCATCACCTATTATGTCACGCCGGAAAAAGGCTGGCGAGCGGGCGGCGTGCCGATGGCGACCGAGTTCGAGGAGCTGGCGCCGGACCAGCCGCAGACCGTGGACTATGACAGCTTCCCGGAAATCTTCGTGCCGCCCTATCACTACCCCAATCCGGCAACCGGAAAGCCGTGGCGGGCGAGTTGACCGCGGCTCGAAAAATAGTATCAATTGTTATAAAATAAGCGCTGCAATAGAGGAGAGGGCGATGTCGGATTTTCCGCGCACAGTGCAGTTCATGGGGCTCAACGAGCCGGTCCGCTGGGAAGGCTCGACGCCCGATCTCGAAGTTGAGGGCGAAATCCCGGCGGAGATCGAGGGCGCATTTTTCCGCGCGGTGCCCGATCCTTCCTTCCCGCCCTTCGTCGAGAATGACGTGCTGCTTTCGGCCGATGGCATGGTCAGCCGGATCCTGATCAAGGGCGGCAAGGTCTCCCATGATGCGCGCTATGTTCACACTGCGCGCTGGCAGGCCGAGCATGAGGCGGGCAGGGCGCTGTTCGGCCGCTACCGCAATCCCTATACCGACGATCCGAGCGTAAAAGGCGTCGACCGCACCGTCTCCAACACGACGCCGGTCTGGCATGCGGGCAAGCTTTATCTGACCAAGGAAGATGGCCGCGCCTACCGTGTCGATCCGCATACGCTGGAAACCTTGGGCAGCTGGGATTTCGGCGGCAGGCTGAAGTCCGAAACGATGACCGCCCATGTCCGCATCGATCCCGACACCAAGGAAATGTTCTTCTTCGGCTATGAGGCGGACGGGCTGGCTTCCAAGGCGATCGCCTATTGCGTGGTCGATCCGCAGGGCAATCTCGTGTCCGAGCAATCTTTCGACGCGCCTTATTGCTCGATGATGCACGATTTCGCGATCAGCGAGAAATATGCGCTGTTCCCGGTTTTCCCGACCACCGCTGATCTCGATGTTCTGAAGGAAGGCGGACCGCACTGGGTTCATCACCAGGATTGGGACAGCTGGATCGGCGTCGTCCCGCGCGCCGGCAGTGTCGAGGATGTCCGCTGGTTCAAGGGGCCAAAGGGCGTCCATGTCTATCATATCGTCAATGCGTTCGACGAGGGCGGCAAGGTCCATATCGATATGTGCCAATCGGATTCGAACGCCTTTGGCTTCATCCGCGAGGATTCCGGCATCACTATTCCCCAGCATGAACTGGGCGGCGGGCTCGTCCGCTGGACGCTCGATATGGAGGGCGATGGCGAGGAGGCGGAGGTGGCCGTTATCGGCCCGCCCGGAGACCTGCCGCGCGTGCGCGACGCGGATATGGGCCGGCCCTATTCGATAGTCTGGTACGGCACGATCGACCCCGAAGGCCCGCCGCCGCTGATGGGCGGGCCGGTCGGCATCGCCTTTACCGCGCTGCTCGCCTTCGATCCCAATCGCGGCGTCGTCGGCGGCTATACGGTGCCGCCGATGCACGCGATTCATGAGCCGGTGCATGTGCCTTCCTCGCAGGATGGTCATGGCGGCTGGCTGGTCGCGACGGCGGACCGGATGAACGGGCCGGACGACTATGACAGCGAGCTCTGGATCCTGGAGGCCGACGCGATCGGCAAGGGCCCGATCGCCAGGGCGAAATTCCCCGAGCGGATCAAGCCGCAGGTCCATGGCTGGTGGGTGCCGATGGCCGAGTATGAGGCGGCGGTGTAGATTTATGTGCTTCTGCGAAGGCGGACCCATAAAGGGGATTCCCAAAGCGGCTGGAATATGATTCACGCTCCCAAACTGTGGGAGCGAGGATATGAGCGAGTTCTGGCTAAGCGAAGAGCAGTTCGAGCGGCTACGACCGCTGCTGCCCGACAAGGCCCGCGGCGTGCCGCGGGTTGATGATCACCGGGTAGTCAGCGGGATCATCCATGTGCTGAAGTCCGCCGGGCGCCCTGGTGCTTGGCGACAAGGCTTATGACAGCGACGCCATCCGCGCCCTTATCGAGGATCAGGGCGCCGTTCCCAACATCCCGTCAAAGGCGAGCCGGCGTTGGAAAAGCTGCTTCTCGCAAACACTCTACAGAGGCCGCAATTCCGTCGAACGCATGTTCTGCCGCCTCAAGGACCGGTGCCGTATCGCCACGCGATACGACAGGCTCGCCAAAAACTTCCTCGCCGCAATCTGCTTCGCCGCCGCCGTCACTTGGTGGCTCCAATGAGCCCGGAGCCTAGAATGGGGGCCAGCCTGTTCAATCTCGGGTCTGGCCACACCGCAAACGCTCGGCTGTCGCGAGCCGGACGATACGCGCGGCAGCGAGTTGCCTGAGCGACGGATGCGCTTCGAGATAGTCCGCGACCACCTCAGCTGCCTCTCGATTATTGATCGGGGATGGGCAGAGCGGATTGCCTCCGCCTCGCGAACGGGCGTAAAACATTCCATCCATCACGCCAGCGACATACATCATGCACAAAGCCCGCCCGTCTGATGGGCGCTGGCACACCTCATAGAGATGCTCCCCTGTAAAAAAAGTCGGAATGGGCGGTGCTTCGGTTGCTTGCACCGCCGCAAGAAGCGCCAGCGGGAATATGGTCATTCGTGGCCTCCATTCTCCGAATAGTCAAACGCAAAAGGAGCGCGCAGGCACTGTTGCTTACACGCTCCTTCGCCTTGCACGTTCGAGATTCTGACAGGGGGGACTATCTATTCTCGAGCGGGCTGAATTCCCCAACGGCTAACGCCCGAGCGTCGCTTCCAACTCCTGCTGGATTTGTGCACTGAGTTCCGGATCGGATTGCGATTGCTGTGCTATATCGTTGAAGCGCTCGGGTGTAAGGCCGTTCTCGACCACGGCCGAAGCCATTTGCTGTTGCATATTCTGCTCGACCATCGGGCGCTCTTCGGGGGCCGCCTGTTGAAGTTCGGCTTGAGCTTGCTGCTGAATCCGCCCAACTTCGATGTAGGCTTCGGTAAAACTGCTGACTTCCTCCGCGCTTGGCGGGCCGGCCGGTTGTGCGGTCGCCGCTGGCGGTGTTTGTTGGGGGGCTTGCTGTGCATACGCACCGGTCGCTGCCACAACGCCAGCCAGAGCTAAAGGTAACAAACCTGCAGGTCTCATAAATGTCTCCTATGTGTTGAAAAAAGCGCGCCACACCAATCTGTAGGCGCTGCGATATATCGAGCTGCGTCCCTAAAGATGCCCCCAACCGTCAACAACCGGAAACAGGGTGAGGCGTGTATTAACAGGGTTATGCCGACGCAATTATCTTCAAGACGTAGCGCTTGGGACAGGTCTGTATGTTTGATGATGGCTGCGGCGGCGCCTTGACATGTGCCTTCCTCGCAGGATGGTCATGGCGGCTGGCTGGTCGCGACCGCGGACCGGATGAACGGGCCAGACGACTATGACAGCGAGCTGTGGATCCTGGAGGCTGACGCGATCGGCAAGGGCCCGATCGCCAGGGCGAAATTCCCCGAGCGGATCAAGCCGCAAGTCCATGGCTGGTGGGTGCCGCTCGCCGAGTATGAGGCGGCGAAAGGCTAAGCGGCAAGATCAGGCAGCCTTTGCCTTGCGCGCTTCTTCGCGGGCGAGCTTTTCGACGAGCCGCTGGTAGAGGGTGACGCCCTTGTCGGCGCTGGTCGGCATAACGCGCGGGTCCGGCGTCGTGTCGATCACGCGCTGCTGCGCCTCGATCATCGTCTTGTCTTCGGCAAAGGCCAGCTGGGCGACGCCCATCAGCGTATCGCGGAGTTTCTCGTCGCCATGGTCGCAGTGCGGACCCCAGGAGAAGAAATAGCGCGCCGTCTTCTCGGTCATCGCGGTCACCGCCTGGCTGGTGAAGGTCACACTGACCGCGCCTTCGAGATCGGGCGGCGGGCCCATGCCCAGCTTCTTCGCCGTGCCCTCGGGATAGCTCGCGCCGCGCATCAGCAGGATGCCGGGCACCAGATAATCATAGGACGACCAGGCATCGACGGTAACGCCCGCCCGGCTGCGCAACCCGCCCTGCGAGGGCACCCAGCGTTCGAAGCGCACGCCGCGTTCGAGCGGGGTGATGCGCGGACGGGTGCGCGCCCAATCCTCGGTCGCGCCGAAGCTGTTGGCGTGAACATAGGAAAGATGGCTGAAATCGCACAGATTGTCGTGGATGATTTCGGCGCAGGCATCATAATCGAGCTGGCCGCGGCCGAGGATATAGTCGGGATCCTCGAAGCCGATGGCGGGCGGGATCAGCGCGTCGTCGGCCCGTCCCGGATCGCCCATCCAGACCCATATCCAGCTATGTTTCTCGGCGACCGGATAGCTCTTCACGCGGGCCTTGGCGGGGACGAGGTCCTGCCCGGGAATCTCCGCAACCTTGCCGTCGGGATCGAACAATAGCCCGTGATACATGCAGCGTAGCCGATCGCCCTCGCACCGGCCCAGCGAAAGCGGCGCGAGGCGGTGAACGCAGCGATCTTCCAGCGCCACAAGACGCCCGGTCTCGCTGCGATAGATGACCACGGGTTCGCCAAGGATGGTGATCGCGTAGGGCGTGGCGGGCTCGAGATCCTGTTCCCAGGACGCGACATACCAGGCGTTGCGAACATGCGGCGCATTATAGCTCATGATCCTCTCCGTAACTTAACGGTGTTAAGTACAAAGCGGAGCCGCGGATTGTCAATCGCGCGCAAAGCCGCCAAGCACGGCGGCATGAAGCTCGATCGCGACCGGATAGTCGAAAAGGCGTTCGCCCTGCTGGAGGCCGACGGGCTCGATGCCTTCAGCGTGCGGCGACTGGCGAGCCGCCTCGGGGTGCAGCCGCCGGCGCTCTATTGGCATGTGCCGAGCAAGGCCGAACTCGTCACCCTGATGGCGCGGCGTCTCTATGCGGAGGCGCGCGAGGTCCATGAGGCGCTCGGCGACTGGCGAGGCTGGCTGCTCGCCTTCGGCCACGGCCTGCGCGGGCGCCTGCTCGCCCATCGCGATGGCGCGCGGCTCTGCGCGATCGCCGAGCCCGACCGCGCGGCAACAGCGGAGACGCGGCAGGCGCTCGCCGCCCCGCTTATCGAGCGCGGATTGCCCGAAAATGTCGCGCTGTCCCGCCTCGGATCGGTGATCGCGCTCGCGCTCGGCTGGACGATCTACGAGCAGAATGGCGGGATGCACGATTATCTCGAAGCGCTGTTCGATTTCGACGCGAGTTTCGCAGCCAGCCTGGAGGCGATGATCGCGGGGTTCGCGCGCGAGGCCTGACCCGGCCTAGTCGTCCCAGGGCGAGGGCATGTTGTAGGGCACGGTGAAGAAATTCGCCTCGATCTGCCAGAGCATGTCGTCCTGGATCTTGAACAGTTCGAACAGATTGAAGCTGTGCGGGCGGCGGACCAGTGAATCCACCCATGTGCCGTCGGTCAGCTGGTAACGGTCGAGCTTGCCCGAATGGTCGATAAAGCCGGCGCCGAGCACCAGCCCGCGCTCCTCATCGACCAGCGGAAAGCGGCGCGCGCGCAGCCGGTCGTCATAGCGGTAATTGCCCATGCGAAACTGTTCCTCGCACGGCAGGGCGGCGACCGGCACGATATCCGCGAACTCGGGATTGTTGGTCGTCTGCACGCCATTTTCCACCCGCTGGCAATCGGGGTGGAAATTGGTGTGGATCTCGCCGTCATTGAGTTCCAGCGTCTCGAAATAGCCGTTGGACAGTTCGATCATCCGGGCGCGGGAGGCGCGCCGCCCGGGCGCGACCTCTTCCTCCAGGATCGGCTTGCGATACCATTTCTGGTTCTTGAACTGGATGCCGCTGTCGAGCTGGCGGACGACGATCGTCTCGACCTCGTCGATGCGATAGTCGGGCGTTACGCCGATACGGATGGTGAAGCCCGATTCCTCATGCGGCTCGATGACGCTGCCGAAATGGCCGACCTGGCCCTGGCGCGTGTCGGCGAAGCGGAGGTCGTAATCGCCGCGCGACTGGATCGTATTCCATAATCCGTCGCCGACATCGATCATCACATTGTTTTCGCTGTGGCGGACCGTGTCGGTCCATTCGATCTTGGCCGGGTCCTGCGCTTCGAGCGCGGCGAGATAATGGTCGAGCACCGCGTAGAGCTGCTGCCGGTCGAATGCCGGGCTTTGGTCGGTCATCATTCCTCTCCTTCTGACCGAAAGCCATATCGCGGCTTGCGAACCATAACAATTGTTGCAATCAAGGCGGCAAGAAAAAGGAGAGGATCATGGCGCGCACCGCCGAAGAACAGGCGCTGGCCGACAAGGCCGTCGGGCTCTACCGGGACGTGCTGATCCCGATGGATAAGACCAGGGTCGACGACTATGTCGCCGCCGATTACATCCAGCACAGTTCGCTCGCCGAACCCGGCGTCCAGGCGCTCAAAGACTGGCTCGACAAGGTGCGCGTGGAATCGCCGGACGCGACGCAGGACATCAAGCGTGTCTTCGTCGAGGGCGATCATGTGATCTGCCATGTTCATGTCGAGCGCTGGCCGGGCGATCCGGGTATTGCCGTGTGCGATATCTTCCGGTTCGAGGACGGCAAGATCAAGGAGCATTGGGACGTGATCCAGTTCATCGACGAAAATCCCGTCAACCCGAATTCGATGTTTTAGGCACGGGGAGGGAACTGAGCCATGGCCAAGCGCTTCGACGGCAAAACCGTTTTCATCTTCGGCGGCAATAGCGGCATCGGGCTCGCCAGCGCGGAAGCGTTCGCGGCCGACGGCGCGAAGCTCGCGATCACCGGGCGGGATCAGGCAACCCTCGACGCGGCGGCCGGGAAAACCGGCGCGCTCGCGATCCGCAGCGACATCGCCGATCCGGCGGCGAGCGAGGCGGCGCTGGAGCAGGCCGTGGCCGAGCTTGGGCCTATAGACGTCATTTTCGTCAATGCCGGAGTCGGCGGTTTTGCGCCGGTGCCCGAAGTGGACGAGGCGTTCTGGGACAATATCCACGCCGTCAATCTGCGCGGCGCCTTCTTCGCGGCGCAAAAGGCGCTGCCGCATATGCGCGACGGCGGCGCTATGGTCTTCACCGGCTCGACCGGGTCGGTGATGGGGTTGCCGGGCAATTCGGCTTACGCTGCGGCCAAGGCCGGGCTCCGCGCGGTCGTCCGGATCCTCGCCGCCGAGCTGTTGCCCCGGAAAATCCGCGTCAACATGGTCAGCCCGGGGCCGACAGAGACGCCGCTGATCAACCGCAATCCGGGCATGGGGCCCGAGGTCGTCGATCAGATGCGCGAGCATATGATCGCCTCGGTGCCGATGCACCGGATGGGCGAGCCCGAAGAGATTGCCCGCGTCGCGCTGTTCCTGGCGTCAGAGGATGCCAGCTTCATCACCGCGGCCGATATTTTCGTCGATGGCGGCGTCATCGAACTGGCCTACGCATCGTGATGCGGCTGGCCATTCTTGCGGCTTCGTGCATCGGCCTGCTGCTGTCGGCCTGTTCCTCCCAGCCCGAGGTCGGCGCCGGGGCGAACTGGCCGTTGTCCGGCGGCGATGTCGGCGGGACGCACCATTCGCGCCTGACGCAGATCGACCGCTCCAATATCGACCGGATCGGCCTCGCCTGGGAATATGACCTCGGCACCAATCGCGGGCTGGAAGCCACGCCCATCGTCATCGACGGCGTCATGTATACGAGCGGTGTCGCAGGCCGCGCCTATGCGTTGAATGCGGCGACCGGCGAGGAAATCTGGGCTTTCGTGCCGGACATCGACATGCAGGTGAACCGCACCGTGTGCTGCGACATGGTCAACCGCGGGGTCGCCGTCCATGACGGCAAGGTGTTCGTCGGCGCGCTCGACGGCGTGTTCTACGCGCTCGATGCAGCGACCGGCGACATCCTCTGGCAGGTCGATACCAAGGACGGATCGGGCCGAGGCATCAACATCACCGGCGCGCCCGAAGTGGCCGGCGATGTCGTGATCATCGGCAATGGCGGCGCCGAATATGACGTGCGCGGCTATGTCACGGCCTATGACGTGGACAGCGGAGAAGAACGCTGGCGCTTCTACACCGTGCCGCGCGATCCGGCGCTGGGGCCGCAGGATCATCCCGATCTCGAAGCCGCAGTCGAGACATGGGACCCGGAAAGCCGTTGGGATGTCGGCGGCGGCGGCACGCCCTGGGACATGATCCATTACGATCCCGAATATGATGCCGTCTATGTCGGCACCGGCAATGGCGGCCCCTATCACCGCGCCGTGCGCTCGCCCTCCGGCGGCGACAATCTTTATCTTTCCTCGATCGTCGCGCTCGATCCGGCAACCGGCCGGGTGAAATGGCATTATCAGGAAACGCCGGGCGACAGCTGGGACTATACGGCGACCCAGCCGATGGTGCTGGCGGAACTGGAGATCGAGGGCGAGCTAACGCCCGTCATCCTCCACGCCCCGAAAAACGGGTTTCTCTATGTGATCGATCGGCGGGACGGTTCGCTGCTCGCCGCCAATCCCATCGTCTACACCAACTGGGCCGACAGCATCGATCTCGAAACCGGGCGGCCCAATTTCAACATGGACGTGGTCGATTATTCGCAAGGCCCCCGCATCGTCTATCCGGCGAGCACCGGGGCGCGGAACTGGCACCCGATCTCCTTCGATCCGGAAACCGGGCTGCTCTACGGCTCGGTGCTCGACATGGCCAATCTCTACACGTTGCCGCCCGAACCCGAGCCTTTCCGCGAAAATGCGCTCAACAGCTCTGCCGGGCTGATTTTTGGCCCCGATATCGTCGGTCTCCTGCCCAGCTTGCCACCGGCAATCGGGGAGCAAGTCCGTGCGCAGCCCGATTTCGAACGCATCCAACAAAATGGCGGACTCTCGGAGCTGCGCGCCATCGATCCGCTGACCGGAGAGACGCGCTGGGCGCATCGCAATTCGAACTGGCAGGACAGGGCAGGGGCGCTGACGACGGCGAGCGGGCTTGTCTTCTACGGATCGATCGACGGCAATCTGCGCATTTTCGATCGGGATAGCGGCGAACTGCTCCGGACCATTGAAACCGGAACCGCGATCATCGCCGCGCCGATGAGCTATGAGGTGGACGGCGTCCAATATGTCGCGGTGATGGCCGGCTGGGGCGGGGGCGGCTATCCGTTCGTGCCGCATGGCAGCGCGCCCTATCGCTATGGCAATCAGGGGCGCATCCTTGTTTTCCGGCTGGACGGCGGCGCGGTGCCGATCCCCGCCGACCTGCCCGAGATCGAGCCCGCGCCCGAACCGCCCGCGCAATTCGCCGATGCGACGCGTGAAATGATCGCGCGGGGCCAAATCGTGTTCTTCCAGAATTGCGGCATCTGCCATGCCAACCAGCCGCGCTCGATCACACCGGACCTGCGGCGTATGCAGCCGGTCTCGCATGAGGCGTTCGACCGGATCGTGCTGGAAGGCCTGCTGGTGCCGAACGGTATGCCGCGCTGGGACGACCTCCTCTCGCCGGACGATGTCCATGCGATCCACGCCTGGCTGATCGCCGCGCAGGCCGAGACGCGGCGGCGCGAACTGGCGCTGCAACGCGCCGGCCAGCCGCTCGACGCGCCGTCGAGCACGATCCTGTCCAACTATTGAGGCTTAGGCGTAGCCCGCCGGAACCCCGTCGAGCAGCACCGTCTTGGTTTCCAGATAGCTCATCAGGCCGTCGGGGCCGCCCTCGCGGCCGATGCCCGATTGCTTGAAACCGCCGAACGGCAGGTTGAAATCCGCCTTCATGCCGTTCTGCGCGACGCCGCCCGCCCGTACGCGCTTGGCGACGTCGAAGGCGGCGTCGGCATCATGGGTCAGCACCGATCCGTTGAGGCCGTAATTGGTCTCATTGGCGATGCGGATGGCATCTTCGCTATCCTCGCAGGGGATCAGGCTCAGCACCGGCCCGAAGATTTCCTCCTGGGCGATGACCGAGCCATTATCGACATTGGCGAACAGGGTCGGCTCCATGAAATAGCCGCGATTGAGATCGGCCGGGCGGCCGCCGCCGCAGATGAGATCGGCGCTGGCCTTGCCCTTTTCGATATAGTCTTCGACGCGATGAAGTTGTCTTTCCATGGCGAGCGGGCCCATCCGGGTTTCGGGATCGCCCGAATGGCCGATCTTCACCTTGGCCATTTCCCCGGCGATCGCCTCGGCGAGTTCGTCATGCCGTTTCCGGGGGACGATGGCGCGGCTGAGCATCGCGCAAACCTGGCCTGAAAGCACGGTGATCGTGCCGGCGAGGAGCTTGGCCGCTTCCTCGGTACCGAAATCGTCGAGTATCACGGCGGCGGACTTGCCGCCCAGTTCCAGGGTGCAGCGCGCGATGCGCTCGCCGCAAACGCTGGCGATGCGCTTGCCGGCCAGGGTCGAACCGGTGAAGCTGACCTTGTCGACGCCGGGATTGCAGACGAGATGGTCGGAGGCTTCGCGATCCGCGCAGACCATGTTGATGACGCCGGGAGGAATGCCGATCTCGTCGGCGACCTCGGCGATGATATAGGTTTCGAGTGGGGTTTCGGGCGAGGGCTTCATCACCACCGTGCAGCCCGCGAGCAGCGCCGGCGCGATCTTGCCGGTCATGATGCCGTAGGGGGAGTTCCACGGCGCGATTGCCGCGACAACGCCGACCGGCTCGCGCCGGATCACCGCGAAAGCGGCCAATTCGGTTTTCGCGCGTTTTTCGAATTCGAATTTTTCGGCCAGCGCGACGGCATGATCGAGATTGGCGGTGCCGTTGCCAGTGAGGATCGGCGCGAAGCCGGCAAGGCCGCCGATCTGGGCGGTCCAGGCCTTGGCCATTTCCGGCTCGCGCTTGCGCAGCCCTTCGGCGAGGCGCTTGATATAGTCGGCGCGTTTCGCGGGCGGCAAATGCGGCCATTCGCTGGCGTCGAAGGCGTGGCGGGCGGCGGCGACGGCGGCGTCCATATCGGCCTCGCTTCCCGCGGCGACGCGCGCGACGACCTCTTCGCTGTCCGGCGAAACGATCTCGATGGCGCCGCCTTTGGCGGGTGCGACCCATTGGCCGTCGATATACACTTTGTCGGGATGGGCGATGCTGACGCCCTCGGGGAGAATCCAGTCGGTCATGCGCTTATCCTCTCAGCTTTTGTTCGTGTCCCGCCATTTATTTGATCTGCCATTGGGCGATCCGGTCGGTGATCTTTTGCGCCGTTGCGCGAAACCGCCGCCGTTCGGCGTCGGTCAGGTCGCTGAACAGCGTTTCGGCGATATCGGCGAGTTCGGGGATCATCGCGCGATAGGCGTCGATCCCGGCATCGCTGATAGCATAAGGTTTGCGGCGGCGATTGTCTGTATCTTCGGCTTCCTCGATCCAGCCGCGTTTTTCCAGTGCGGCGAGCGCGCGGCTGGCGTTCATCGGCTGCATGCCGATCACGCGCGATAGCTCGTGCCCGGCCAGTTCGCCTTCGCCGCCCAGGCTCATCAATGTGCGCATTTCGTTGAGCGTCAGGCCTTCGGGATCGGCAAGCCCTTCCTTCATCGGGCGATTGATGACCGAAGCGAGCTTCAGGATCGCGACCAGCAGATCGATATCGTCGCTGCTGCCGTCGGCGAACAGCCGATCCTTCAATGTGTCGCCTTGGTCCGTCATTGCGCCTGATTCCCCTCATCGCCCGTCCAGGGCTCGCCGGTCACCGGGTGCGGATAATGGAACGGCACGACCCGGGTGTGCGGCCAGAAAGTCGGCGTATATTCGAAAAGTTCGTCGGGGCCGAACGGATCTTCCGGATATGTTTTTTCGATCGGCGGCAGGTGGACGGCGTCATGCGCCCAGCCCTTGTCGTAATCGGCCTGCCAGAGCATGTTGTAGTTGAGTTCCTTGATCTTCCAGATGCCGTCCTGTTTGACGTAGATATTCTCGTGGATGCCGCCTTCCCAGCACTGGTCGGGCATTGGCCGGACGGGCTTTTCCTTGGTTTCGTGCGATCCCGCCTGCATGATGCAGCGGAAGCGGCCATGGGCGGTCTGCCCGTCGGCGGAAATGTCGACAATATCCTGCGAGATGAAGTGATCGAGGAGGAAGCCGTAAATAGGTCCATTATGGTCCTGATCGCCGATGAACATGGCGCGGAACCATTGCTGGTAGACCCGGCTCACGCCCTCGCGGCCGCGATAGATGCCGTTCAGGAAATAGACGATGCCGTCATCGGCGAAGAGATCGACCGCTTCGTCATAGAGCATCATGTCGATATAATAGCCGTATTTGAAATGGAGCGTGCGGACGTCGTGGATGTCTTTCAGCTGGGTAACGTCCTTGCGAAGCGCCACAAGTTCGGCCCGCAATTCCTCGATCGCCCGATCGTCGCTCATCCTGTTCCTCCCTCACGATTGATGTCGTCCGTCTGCGGGCGATCATAACAATCGTGAGGGTTAGTCGCTGATCCTTTTTGCGGCAAGACGGAAAGGGGAGATTCCCTTTCGCCTAGCGCAAAGCGTCTATCTCCCGCGAAAGCGCGGTGTCGCGCTGGGCGATCAGGCGCTCGGCATCCGAAACGTAGCGGCGTTCATAGCCGATGTGGCGCGAGGCGGGGCGCTGGGAGGCGCGGCGGTTGGCACGGCCGCGGGCCATGATCCAGGCCGATACGAGATAGACGGGTATCGTCCAGGCGGTAACGAAAATGGTCAGCGCGATCGTCGCGATCCGCACCCATAGCGCATTGACGCCCACCGTGTTGGCGACTGCCGAGCAGACACCGAGCAGCTTGCGATCCTGCCGCACCACCGCGTTTCTCTCAGTATAGCTCATTTCCCGTTCTCCCTTCCTGTCTGGCCGTCATCGGGCCGCTGATTTTCGCATTTCTGCAAGTTCGGCCTCTATCCGTGCGTCGCGCACGGGATCGGCCTCGTCTTCCTCGTCGCGTCCGAGGGCGGCCGCTTCGGCATGGCCTTCGGCTTCGTCGACGACGCGTTCGAGCTGGTCGAAACGGGCGAAAGCATCCTGCATCGCGCCGCCGTTCAAAAGTTCGCGCAGGCGGATGCTGTTCTGTGCCGATTCCAGCCGTGTGCGGATCCGGTCGCGCTTCGAACAGGCTTCGCGCAATTTGTCTTCGAGCTTCGTGATATCGGCGTGATTGGCGCCGAGCGCCTTGCCAAGCACGGCAATTTCCTCGCCGATTTCAGCGGCGCGTTCTTCGGCCTTGGCCTTTTCGACCAGCGCCTGGCGGGCAAGGTCGTCGCGGTCCCGCAACAGCGCTAGCTCCGCTTTTTCGCGCCAGTTGCCGGCGAGCCTTTCGAGCGCGCCGGCGGTGCCCTTCAATTCCTTCTGGTCGGCGATGGTCCGGGCCGTAGAGGCGCGGACATGGACCAGCGTTTCTTCCATTTCACAGATGATCATGCGGATCATCTTCTCCGGCGTGTCGCTGTGATCCAGCATGTCGGTGAGATTGGCCGCGAGGATATCGCGCATCCGCGAGAAGAGCCGCGTCGATCGGCTCGACAGCGCGTCCCGACCATATTCGGTCGCGGGAAGCGCGGACCGCGAGGCGGCCGCCCCGACGGGGGTTAGCTCAAACGATATCGCCATGAGCCTGTCCCGCCGGAGTGGCGTTGGATGCGACATAGACCGGCGCACCGTTGGGGCCTGCCTGAACCGGTCCGATGGTGCCGAGCACGCAGATGCCCGAAACCGCTGCCGCCGCCACTATGGCAACCACCCTTTGATGAAATTCGATTCCCTTGTTCATTTTCGGTCTCCTGAACCTTGGCTGTTTCCTGGTACGTCCCAGCTTTTCTGGTAACGATCTCATATAAGCAGGGAGCGTGCCAGTTTTCAGAAATGTTGGAAATCCGGGGTTTTCAGGGAGTATGCAACCGGTTGGCTGCATGCAGGAGCCCATAGAATAGGGAAAAATACCAATATATGGCATCATGTTCGCGCGATCTGCGGTAATCGCCATGTTTCGACCTTGAATTTGATTTAGATCAATCTAAATTAGAAATATCTAATATAAAAGGTCGAAACATGGCGATTACCGATACCCTTTCCTTTGCCGACATGGCCGGGAGCGCCGCCAAGGCAGCATCGCTCCTGAAGGCGCTGTCGAACGAGCACCGGCTGCTCGTGCTGTGCCACCTCGCGGCAGAAAGCGAATTGACGGCCGGCGAACTGGTCGTGCGGTCCGGGCTCAGCCAGTCCGCATTGTCCCAGCATCTCACCCGGCTGCGCGAGGAGGGGCTCATCGATTTCCGCCGCGAGGCGCAAAGGCTCAACTATCGGATCGCCGATCCGAACGCCGAACGCGTTCTTGGCCTTCTTCATGACATCTATTGCCCGGAGCTGGGGTCCGAAGGCCAACCGGAAAAGTTGATATCATGACCAACGATACCGCACTCCAATCCGCCGTCGATCTCGCCGCGAAAGCCGCGGCCGGAGAAAGTACGGCGCCGATCGTCCAGAGTTTCTTCGACGAGGAGACCTTCACCGCGAGCTATGTTGTCCATGATCCCGCGACCCGGCAGGCCGCGATCGTCGACAGTGTGCTCGATTTCGACCAGCCTTCGGGCCGCACCTCGACCGGTTCGGCCGACGCGATCATCGCCTATGTGAAGGAGCAAGGGCTGACCGTGCAATGGCTGCTCGAAACCCATGCCCATGCCGATCATCTTTCCGCGGCCCCCTATCTGCAGGAACAGCTCGGCGGCAGGCTTGCCATCGGGTCCGACATCCTCACCGTGCAAAATATGTTCGGGAAGGTGTTCAACGAGGGCACCGAATTCGCGCGCGACGGATCGCAGTTCGATCACCTCTTCTCCGATGGCGACAGTTTCGCGCTTGGCGATATCCAGGCGGTCGCGCTCCACGTTCCCGGCCATACGCCGGCCGATATGGCCTATGTGATCGGCGATGCCATATTCGTCGGCGATACGATGTTCATGCCCGACTACGGCACCGCCCGGGCGGATTTTCCGGGCGGTGACGCGCGCCGGCTGTTCCGGTCGATCCGGCGATTGATGCATCTGCCAGACGAAAGCCGCGTCTTCCTGTGCCATGACTATAAAGCGCCGGGCCGCGACATTTTCGTCCATGAGACGACGATCGGTGCCGAGCGCACCGGCAATGTCCATGTCCATGACGGCGTGACCGAAGGCGAGTTCGTCGAGATGCGCACGAAGCGCGATGTGACGCTCGGCATGCCGCGCCTGATTCTGCCTTCGGTGCAGGTCAACATGCGGGGCGGGCATTTCCCCGAACCCGAAGAAAACGGCACGCGCTACCTGAAGCTGCCGTTGAACACGCTTTAGGACGCCCATGATGGAAACCTTCCCCCCCATCATGGCGCTCGCCGGCGGTGCGTTGATCGGGCTTGCAGCGGCAGTCATGCTGCTCGGCTCGGGCCGCATCGCCGGCGTCAGCGGACTCACCGGACGCGCGACCGGCATCGGCGGCGCGCGGCCCGAACCTTTCGCGATATTGTTCCTGGCCGGGTTGCTGATCGGCGCGATGGTTGTCGAGCTGCTTACGGGCGGCGTGGTCCAGCGCTTCCCGCCGCATATCGGCTATCTGATCGCCGGCGGCTTCGTCGTCGGGGTCGGCACGCGGATGGGCAGCGGCTGCACGAGCGGCCACGGCGTGTGCGGGGTTTCCCGTCTCTCGCGCCGCTCGATCGTTGCAACGATGGTCTTCATGGCGTCGGGCGTCGCGACCGTCGCGATCATGAATGCTTCGGGATGGGGGTGGTGATGCGACATCCGATCATAGCCCTTGTTTCCGGAACCCTGTTCGGCGCCGGGCTTGCCCTGTCGGGCATGACCGATCCGGCGCGGGTTCGCGGCTTTCTCGACCTGTTCGGGGCCTGGGATCCGACGCTCGCCTTCGTGATGGGCGGGCGGTCGCCGTCATGGCCGTCGCCTGGCTCGTCCAGAAGCGGCTTGAGGCGCCGATTGCCGGCGGGGGCTTCGCGCTTCCCGATACCCAGAAGCTTACCGGCAAGCTCATCGCCGGTTCGGCCATTTTCGGCATCGGCTGGGGAATCGCAGGGCTCTGCCCCGGGCCCGCCTTCGCCTCGCTTGCGCTCCAGCCCGCCCAGACGGCGATTTTCGTCCTGGCCATGCTGACAGGAATGATCGCGCACCACTTCATCACGGCAGCCCGGTCGCCGGCTGCCGCCAGGGCCTGAGGAGAGACGCCATGGAAACGAAAGCGCTGGGCCCGCATTGATGCGCTATTTTCCGATCCTCGATTGGGGGCGGCGCTATAACGGGATCACGCTGACAAGCGATCTTGTCGCGGCGATCATCGTCACGATCATGCTGATCCCGCAAAGCCTTGCTTATGCGCTGCTCGCGGGATTGCCGGCGCAGATGGGGCTTTACGCGTCGATCCTTCCGCTCATCGCCTATATGATCTTCGGTACCAGCCGGACGCTCGCGGTGGGGCCGGTCGCCGTCGTTTCGCTGATGACGGCTGCGGCGGCGAGCGGTGTCGCCGCGCCGGGCAGCCCCGAATATATCGGCGCCGCATTGGCGCTGGCGCTGCTTTCGGGCGTGATGCTCGTCATCATGGGCGTGCTGAGGCTCGGCTTCCTTGCCAATCTGCTTTCGCACCCCGTCGTCTCGGGCTTCATCACCGCGAGCGGCATCATCATAGCGACGAGCCAGCTCAAGCATATTTTCGGGATATCCGCGCAGGGCGAAAACCTGCCCGCGCTTGTCGGTTCGCTGGCCGAGAATATCGGCGGGCTCAACCCGTTCACCCTGGCGCTCGGCACGGGCGCGATCCTGTTCCTGTTCTGGGTGCGCAGGGGATTGAAGCCGCTGCTCATCCATCTCGGCCTTGCCGAGCATCCGGCAGATATTGTGGCCAAGGCGGGCCCGGTGCTCGCCGTGATCGTCACCACGCTTGCCGTGGTCGGCCTCGGCCTCGACGCGCGCGGCGTGGCGACGGTCGGCGCGATTCCGGCGGGCCTGCCGCCGATCGCGATACCCGGTCTCGATCCTGGCCTGTGGGCGCAGCTTGCCATGCCCGCGCTGCTGATCTCGATCATCGGCTTTGTAGAATCGGTTTCGGTTGCGCAGACGCTGGCGGCCAAGCGGCGCCAGCGGATAGACCCCGACCAGGAACTGGTCGGGCTCGGCGCCTCGAACATCGCGGCGGCTTTTTCGGGAGGCTATCCGGTAACGGGCGGCTTTGCGCGGTCGGTGGTCAATTTCGATGCCGGGGCCGCAACGCCCGCAGCCGGCGGTTTCACCGCGCTGGGCATTACGCTTGCCGCGCTGTTTCTGACGCCGCTGCTCTATTTCCTCCCTGTGGCGGCCCTGGCCGCGACGATCATCGTCGCCGTGCTCAGCCTTGTCGATCTCCGCACGCCGCTGATCCTGTGGCGCTATTCGAAGAGCGATTTCCTTGCCATTTCCGCAACCATCCTCGCGACCCTGGGGCTTGGCGTCGAAACCGGTGTCATCGCCGGCGTCGGGCTGAGCCTCGTCCTCCATCTCTGGCGATCTTCGCGCCCGCATGCGGCGATCGTCGGCTGCGTTCCCGACACCGAGCATTTCCGCAATGTGAAGCGCCACGACGTGATCACGGTGCCGCACCTGCTGACGATCCGCGTCGACGAGGCGCTGACCTATCTCAACGCGCGCTGGCTGGAGGAGTTCGTGCTGGAGCAGGCCGCCGACCGGCCCGAGCTGCGCCATGTCGTGCTGATGTGCTCGGCGGTGAACGCCATAGACGCCTCGGCGCTCGAAAGCCTGGAGGCGATCAATCACCGCCTCGCCGAGGCCGAAATCCGGCTACATTTGTCGGAAGTGAAAGGCCCGGTGATGGACCGGCTCGAACGCAGCCCGCTGATCGCGGCGCTGACCGGCAAGGTTTTTCTCTCGCAATACCAAGCCTTCGACACACTCTCCGCTGACCCGGCTACGATAGACGGGATCGACGGAGAGGGTGTCGATGTTTTCGAGAATGCGCAGCTCTATTTCCACGCGCGCGGCCTGATCTGATCGATCTCAACGAGCCGGCGGAGTCAGGCCGGGATCCGGGCGCCCCTTAACGCTACCAGCCCCAGCCACCCCAACCGCCCCAGTTGCCGCCGCCGGAACTCGAATTATCGTCGTTGTTCCCGCTGCTGCCGTTGTTACCGCCGGAGCTGCCGTTGTTGCCGCCAGAGCTGCCGTTGTTGCCGCCAGAGCTGCCGTTGTTACCACCGGAGCTGCCGTTATTGCCGCCCGAACTGGCGTTATTGCCGCCGGAACTTGAGCCGCCAATGCCGCCGCCGATGCCGCCGCTGGAGCTTCCGCCCGAACCGCCGCTGGAGCCGCCGGACGAGCTTCCGCCGCTGCTGGAGCTTCCGCCGCTGCTCGATCCGCCCGAGGAAGAACTGCCGCTCCCGCCGCTGGAACCGGTCGAGGAACTGCCGCCGCTGGAACCGCCGGACGAGCTGCTGCTGGTGCTGCCGCCATCGTCATTCGATCCATCGTCGCTGCCTGAACCGCCGCCGCTGGAACTTCCGCCACTGCTCGACCCACCGGAAGAGCTGCCGCCCCCGCTGCTCGACCCGCCGCTGGAGCTGCCGCCGCTGCTGCTCGAGCTATCGTCGCCGGAATCGTCGGTGCCATTGCCGCCACCGGTGCCAGTCTCGCAACCGGCGGTCGTGCCCTGCAAACAATCCGAAACGGTGTTCATCGTGCCGCCCACTGAATCACCGGTGTTTGCCACGGCCGCGCTGATACCGAGCGCGATAAGCGAGATTGCGAGGCCATATTCGACATTGGTAACGCCGACGGTGTTTTTGAGTAGGCTCTTGATTTTCCGTTCCATCATCAACTCTTCCTAGTTCGGGATGGAGCCGGATTAGGCGAGCGGCCTTGCGAAAAGATGAAATGCAAAGGTTTACGCGATGTTACGAGTTTCATTTACCTGTTACAAAAATTCCATTATCTATCTGACAAGAAAGAATAAAAATAGGATTTTCGTTTCGCATAGAGGCCGAATTTCAAGGAAGTTTTCAGCAAAGAATCGGCGCGACAATCTTTAATTAGGGATTGTGGCTACGTGGATTCGGCCATCTTTTGCGTACCGGCAATCCGGGCCAAAGCGGCTGGGCATTCAAGCAGCATCGAGGCTGAGGCGGTGTTGGAAATCGGCACGTGATAGTTGCGCGAGAACTCTCCGACGGTCTCGCCGAGCGCGCCGCGGGCGGCGATCCAGTTCAGGATTTCGATGCCCTGGCTACCCGCGAGTTCGACGATGTCGAGCGCCGAATGCCGGGTGAGCGCTTCCGGGTCAGCGCCCAGTGCGTCAAGGCAGAAGCGGTCATAGTCCTTGTTGATGAAACCCGCCCGCTCGCCATCGAGCTGGTGCGAAAGACCGCCGGTGCCGAAGATGACAATCCGTTCGCCGCCTTCCCAGCTCTCGAGTGCGCGGTGGACGGCGCGGCCCAATGCAAGGCAGCGACTGGGGCTCGGCAGCGGATGCTGCACCGTATTGATCGCGATCGGCACGATGCGTACCGGCTTTTTCACAGCGTCTGGCCAACACAGTTCGAAGGGTATCGTCAGCGCATGATCGACGAGCATCTTCTGGCAGCTCGTGATGTCGAACTCGTCGGCGATCAGCCCTTCGATGATGTGCCAGGAAAGCTCGGGCGCGCCGTCGAGCGGCGGATAGGGCGGCAGACCCCAGCCCTCGTCGGCATTATGGTATTCGGCCGCCGCGCCGACGGCGAAGGTGGGCATCGCGTCGAGGAAGAAGTTGAGGCCATGATCGTTGTAGAAGACGATCACGACGTCGGGCCTGGTTGCGTCGAGCCAGCGGTGGATCGGCTCGAAGCCGTCGAAAAACGGCTTCCAATAGGGATCCTGCTTGAGCCCTTTGGCGATCGCGTTGCCGATGCCGGGCACGTGGCTCGTGAAAATGCCGCCGGCGATCTCGGCCATCCTATGCCTCCTCCGCCTGGTTCTTTTCCCCCTGGGCGAGCAGCTTCGCCTTGAAGTCATCGACGCTCATGCCGGTCTGCTGGGCGCCAAGATCTTGGACGTTGAGGCCGAAGATCCCGGCGAGCTTGGCGAGATAATAGACATTGCCGCCGGCCGCGATCATCGCGAGCACGTTGCGCGCCTCCACCGCTGCGATCTGTCTCTCGTCGAGGCCGTAGCGCCGGCAATAGGCGTTCTCGTCGTCGAGAAAGGCTGCGCGGTTCCCGGCATCGTTGAACGAATAGCACATGGCGTTGAGCGCATAGCCGCGCCGCGCGGCATCTCCGTCGAACACCGGTGTGCCGGGAATGATGCGGCGTTTGGCTTTCTGGCCTTTTGCGCGCTCCAACACTTCGACAACCATCGGACCTCTCCTAGCGGATTGCGATGGTTGCCTATAAGCATACGGGAAAGGTGATCCTTGATCTCGGTCAAGGAGCAGCGATCCGCGGTCGCCTACAATGAAAATTATCAGGAAAATGGTCCAGTTTTGCCGATCTTCGGCGGGAACCCTTGGATAATTTTGTTTCTTGATCGTGGTCAAAGAAAACAACCGATCGCCGCCCGATGGCGAAGCAGCACACAAGGGGAAGGGCGCATGGATACATTGATGATGAAGGTCGGCGGCTGGCTCGTCGTCGCCTTTTTGGCGTTGATCGGCGCTGCGTTCGCGGCCGATACCGGCTTCGCCGTGCATATGTGGCTGGTCCTCGGCGCGGCATTGATCATGGTCTTCGTGACTGCCAACACGGCCGATTTTTCGGCGCTCGCACGCGGTATCCTGCGGGTGCCGGCGGATCAGGGCCGCTATGACGACGATCCCGTTCGCTGGGGCGTCATCGCCACCGTCTTCTGGGCGGTCGTCGGCTTTCTGGTCGGCCTCTACATCGCGCTGCAGCTCGCTTTCCCGGCGCTGAATTTCGAACCCTATTTCAATTTCGGACGCTTGCGCCCGCTCCATACCTCTGCAGTCATTTTCGCGTTCGGCGGCAATGCGCTGATCGCCACGAGCTTTTACGTCGTCCAGCGGACCTGCCGCGCGCGGCTCGCCTTCCCCTCGCTCGCCCGCTTCGTCTTCTGGGGCTATCAGTTCTTCATCGTGCTCGCCGCGACCGGTTATCTTCTCGGAGTCACCCAGAGCCGCGAATATGCCGAGCCGGAATGGTATATCGATCTGTGGCTGACGATTGTCTGGGTCGCCTATGGCGCCGTGTTCATCGGCACCATCGTCAAGCGCAACGAGCCGCACATCTATGTCGCCAACTGGTTCTACCTGGCTTTCATCATCACTGTCGCGATGCTCCACATCGTCAACAATCTGACGATGCCGGTCAGCCTGTTCGGATCGAAGAGCTATTCGGCCTTTGCCGGCGTCCAGGATGCGCTGACCCAATGGTGGTACGGCCATAATGCGGTGGGTTTCTTCCTTACCGCGGGCTTCCTTGCCATGATGTATTATTTCGTGCCGAAACAGGCCGAGCGCCCGGTTTACAGCTATCGCCTGTCGATCATTCACTTCTGGTCGCTGATCTTCCTTTATATCTGGGCGGGTCCGCACCATCTCCACTACACGGCGCTGCCCGATTGGGCGCAGACGCTCGGCATGGTGTTTTCGATCATGCTGTGGATGCCGAGCTGGGGCGGCATGATCAATGGCCTGATGACCCTGAACGGTGCCTGGGACAAGATCCGCACCGATCCGATCATCCGCATGATGGTTCTCGCGCTGGCATTTTACGGCATGAGCACCTTCGAAGGCCCGATGATGTCGATCCGTTCGGTGAACTCGCTGTCGCACTATACCGACTGGACGATCGGCCATGTCCATTCCGGCGCGCTCGGATGGAACGGCATGATCACCTTTGCCGCCATCTACTTTCTGGCGCCGCGGCTATGGGGCCGGGAACGGCTCTACAGCGTGCGCATGGTGAATTGGCACTTCTGGCTCGCGACCGCCGGTATCGTCTTTTACACGGCCTCGATGTGGGTTGCGGGCGTCATGCAGGGCCTGATGTGGCGCGAATATGGGGCCGACGGTTATCTCGTCTACGCCTTTTCCGAGGTCACCAGCGCGATGCACCCGATGTACATCATACGGGCGGTGGGCGGCTTGCTCTACCTTACCGGCGCGTTCGTGATGGTCTGGAACGTCTGGCAGACGATCGCCGGCCGCCTGCGCGAAGAAAAGCCGATGGGCGTGACCCGCCACGATCCTGAAAAAGACCGTCCGCTGCCGCCCCGGCAGCCCGACGCGGTCCCGGCAGAATAGGAAGGACGAGATCCATGGCTTCCCGTTTCTTCGATCACAAGAAGGTCGAGCGCAACGTCACCCTGCTGGCGATCGGGGCGTTCATAACCGTGGCGATCGGCGGCATCGTCGAGATCGCGCCGCTCTTCTACATCGACTCGACCATTGAGGAGGTGGAAGGAATGCGGCCCTATACGCCGTTGGAGATCGTCGGCCGCAATATATACGTCCGCGAGGGGTGCTACACCTGCCATTCGCAGATGATCCGTCCGTTCCGCGACGAGGTGGAGCGCTACGGCCATTACAGCCTCGCCGCCGAGAGCATGTACGATCACCCCTTCCAATGGGGATCGAAGCGCACCGGCCCCGATCTGGCGCGTGTCGGCGGTCGCTATTCGGACGAATGGCACCGCCAGCATCTTGCCGATCCGCGTTCGGTGGTGCCGGAATCGATCATGCCGCCCTATGCCTTCCTTGCCGCGCGCGAACTGGACGGCGAGGATATCGCGGGCGATCTTGTGGCGCTGCGCCGGGTGGGCGTGCCTTACACCGACGGGCAGATCGAGAATGCGGTCGCCGATTTCCATGCCCAGGCGGATGCCGAGGGCGATCCGAGCGGGATCGAGGCGCGCTACGGCAATGTCCAGGTTCGCGATTATGACGGCGATCCCGCACGCGTGACCGAGATGGATGCGCTGATCGCCTATCTCCAGATGCTCGGTACGCTTGTCGATTTCGAGGCAGCTGCCGCGCAGGAGGAAGCGCGATGAGCTACGAGGCATTCCGCCATTTCGCCGATAGCTGGGGGCTCCTCTTCATGGTGCTCAGCTGGCTGGGGCTGGCGCTCTGGACTTTCCGCCCGGCGGCCAGGGAGCTCCATCACGACGCCGCCAACATGATTTTCGAGGAAAACCCGGAGAACAGCCAAGCCGAAAGCCAAGCCGATGACCGATAAACGCGTTGACGAGCCCACGGGCACCGAATTTGTCGGCCATGAATGGGACGGGATCGAGGAACTCGATACGCCGCTGCCGCGCTGGTGGCTGATCATCTTCTACGCGTGCATCGCTTGGGCGATCGTCTGGACGGTTCTCTATCCGGCCTGGCCGCTGATCAACAGCGCGACCCAGGGTACGCTCGGCTATTCGACCCGCGGCCGGTTCGAGGAAACGCTCGCCGCCGCAGAAGCCCAGCGCGCTCCGCTCCGCGAAGCCATCGCTGCGACCCCGATCGAGGAGCTGCGCAATGACCCGCAACTCTGGCAATCTGCGGTGATCGGCGGCGCATCGGCCTTCCGCGTCTATTGCGTCCAGTGCCACGGCACGGGCGCGGCCGGCGGCCCCGGCTATCCGAACCTCAACGACGACGACTGGCTGTGGGGCGGCGATCTGCGTGCGATTGAGTTCACGATCGAGCATGGCGTGCGCAATCTCGGTCATGACGCAAGCCGGGTTTCGCAGATGCCTGCCTTCGGCCGCGACGGTATTCTCGACGATGCCCAGATCGGCGACCTGACTGCCTATGTCGGTTTGATCAGCGGCCAGCGCGAACCCGGATCTGCGGCGCGGCGCGGCGCGGCGCTGTTCGAAGCCAATTGCGCGGTTTGCCACGGCCCGGCCGGGCACGGCTTGCGCCAATTCGGCGCGCCCAACCTGACCGATCGTATCTGGCTCTATGGCGGCGACGCAGACAGTATCCGCGCGACGATCACCAATTCGCGCGGTGGCGTGATGCCGCGTTGGGGCAATGTGCTCGATCCGGTAACGATCCGCATGTTGACCGCCTATGTCCATTCGCTGGGCGGCGGCGAGGAAATGGCTGCTTCCGAAGAAAACGGGGGCGAAGCCACAACGGATGGGGAGGGGGAAGAAGCCGGAATGGAGTCCGAACCCGATGAGCGTACCTAGCCCGGCCCTGCAGCCGACGGAAAAGCTCTACGCATCGCGCGTACAGGTCCATAACAAGCGCATCGACGGCCGCTTCCGTCGCTTCAAATGGCTCGTCATGCTCGTGACTCTGGCGATCTACTACGGCACGCCCTGGATCCGCTGGGATCGCGGTCCCTATGCGCCCGACCAGGCGGTGCTGATCGATATCGCCAACCGCCGTTTCTACATGTTCGGCATCGAGATCTGGCCGCATGAATTCTACTATGTCGCCGGCCTGCTCATCATGGCCGGGATCGGGCTTTTCCTGGTGACCAGCGCGGTGGGCCGCGCCTGGTGCGGCTATGCCTGTCCGCAGACCGTGTGGACCGACCTGTTCCAGCATATCGACCGCTTTGTCGACGGGGACCGCAATGCGCGGTTGCGGCTCGACGCTGCTCCGTGGACATGTGGCAAGCTTCTGCGCCGCGCCGCCAAATGGACCATCTATCTCATCATCGGTTTCTGGACCGGCGGCGCGTGGATTATGTATTTTGCCGACGCGCCGACGCTGGTGCGCGATTTCTGGGCCGGCGAGGCGGCGCCTGCCGCCTATATCGCCGTGGCGGTCCTCACATTCACCACGGTGGCGCTGGGCGGCTTCATGCGCGAGCAGGTCTGCGTCTATATGTGCCCCTGGCCGCGTATCCAGTCGGCAATGATGGACGAAAAGTCGCTGACCGTTACCTACAAGGACTGGCGCGGCGAACAGCGCGGCAGTGTGAAAAAAGCCGACAAGAACCCCGGCGCGTTCGGCGATTGTATCGACTGTATGCAATGTGTCCAGGTATGCCCGACCGGCATCGATATACGCGAAGGGCCGCAGATCGGCTGCATCACTTGCGCGCTGTGCATAGACGCCTGCGATCGCGTGATGGATCAGGTCGGCCGTCCGCGCGGCCTAATCGACTATGTGACGCTCGAAGGGGCCGAGAAGGAACAGAAGGGGGAGGCGGTCCCGAGCACCCTTCGGACCATCTTCCGACCGCGCACGCTCGTCTATTTCGGGCTTTGGTCGGCCATCGGCCTTGCCATGCTGTTTGCGGTCGGCACCCGCGACCGGCTGACGCTCAACGCGATACAGGATCGCAACCCGATCTACGTCCAGCTGGCCGACGGCCATGTCCGCAACAGTTTCGACGTCAAGATTCGCAACATGGAAAATCGTCCGCGCGAGATGACCATCGCGCTCGACGGGCTCGAAGGCGGGGTGATGTGGGCCAACTCGGGCAGCCGCGAACAGGGGTTGCGCAGTTTCGAAGTAACGGTGCCGGCCGACCAGTTGCTCAGCACGCGCGTCTTCGTTGCCGCGCCCTATGAGGGCGGCGCGCGCGAGGACTTCGCTTTCACGGTTCATGCGGACGACGATGCCGAAGCGATGGCCCGCAAGGATGCCGTTTTCGAACGGCCGGGAGGATAGGATGGCTGCGCGCTTTTCCGGCTGGCACGTGACGGCGATCCTGATCGGCTTTTTCGGCATCATCATCGCGGTCAATGTCACCATGGCCGTTTTCGCCTCGCGGACTTTCGGCGGCACCGTCGTCGACAACAGCTATGTTGCGAGCCAGAGCTACAATCGCTGGCTGGCCGAAGCGCGGGCGCAGGAGGCGCTGGCCTGGGAGGAACGGGTCGTGCGTTCGGGTGACCGGATCGAGATCGTCGTGCGATCCTCGGCCGGCCCGCTTGAAGGCGCAGCGGTAAGCGGTATTGCGATCCATCCGCTGGGCAGGGCCGAACCGATTTCGCTGCGCTTCGATGAAGCGGACGGGGGCCGCTATCGCAGCGCCAACGCGTTGCCCGCCGGGCGCTGGATCGTCCAGCTGGAGATCGCGCAGGGCGGACAGCGCAAGCGCATCCGGGCGGATTTGCGATGAACGGCACAGGCCTGCCATCGGGGGCTGAGATAGCCGAGCAATCGTGCTTCGCCGTGCCAAGCATCCACTGCGCGGGGTGCATCGCCAAGATCGAAAACGGGCTGATGGTGTTGCCCGGCGTCTATGCTGCGCGGGTCAACCTTACGAGCAAACAGGTTGCCATCGCCCACAGCCCGGCGCTGCGCGAGCAGGAGATCGGCGAAGCGATTCACGCCATCGGCTTCGAGGCGACGCCGGTGACCGATGCGGCGACGGCCGATACCGATCGCAAGACAGTGCGTGCATTGCTGGCGGCGCTCGCGGTTGCCGGGTTCGCCGCGATGAACGTCATGCTGCTGTCGATCAGCATCTGGTCGGGTGCGGATGGCGGCACGCGGGCGATGTTCCACTGGATCTCCGCGCTCATCGCGCTTCCGGCCATTGCCTATGCCGGCCGGCCTTTCTTCGGTTCGGCCTGGCAAGCGCTGAGCCATGGCCGCACCAATATGGACGTGCCGATCGCCATCGGTGTCGTCGTCACCGCCGCGATCAGCCTGTATGAAACGATCATCGGCGGCGCCCATGCCTGGTTCGAAAGCGTGCTGATGCTGCTCTTTTTCCTTCTGGTCGGGCGGGTGCTTGACGCGCTGATGCGCCGCAGGGTGGGTGATGGCGTGGCGGCGCTCGTTCGGCAGACGGCGCCCGGCGCGCTGGTGATAGACGGGAAGGGGCGGACGCATTGGACGGAGGCGGCCGATCTTGAACCCGGGATGCGGATGCAACTTGCCGCGGGGGAACGGCTGGCCGCTGACGGCCGGGTGATCGCTGGTGAAAGCGCCATCGATGCATCGTTGCTGACCGGCGAGAGCAAGTCCGTTGCCGTTCGCCCTGGCGAAAAGGTGTTCGCCGGGACGCTCAACATTGTTGCGCCGATCACGGTTGAGGTCATAGCGGCAGGGCAGGACACCGCGCTCGCCGATATTGCCGGGCTGATGGCGGCGGCCGGGCAATCGAAATCCCGCTATGTCCGGATCGCGGACCGCGCTGCGCGGCTTTATGCACCGGTCGTGCATATGCTGGCCGCGCTCAGTTTCGCGGGCTGGATGATCGCGGGCGCGGACTGGCATCAGGCGTTGCTGATCGGTGTCGCCGTACTGATCATCACTTGCCCCTGCGCGCTCGGCCTCGCCGTGCCCGTCGCGCATGTCGTGACGACCGGCTCGCTGATGCGGCGCGGCGTACTCGTCAAGCACGAGAGCGCGCTCGAACGGCTGGCCGGAGCCGATCGCGTCGTGTTCGACAAGACCGGAACATTGACCCTCGGCCGTCCGGCAGCGCACGGTCTTGATGCGCTCGATGCCGAGCAGAAGGGCGTGATGCTGGCCCTGGCCTGCCTGTCACGCCATCCGCTTTCGGTTTCCATCCGCCGCGCGCTCGAGGATGAGGGTGTCGCCGCCGTTCCGCTGCAAAGCTCCAGGGAGCAGGCGGGGCAGGGCGTCGCAGGTCGCTATCGGGGCCGGGAGGCGGCACTGTCGCGTCCGCTCGTGGATCGGGACATGCCTGCCGTTGCCTTCACCGTCGATGGCGAGGAGAGAGCGCTCATCACCTTTGGCGACGAGCTGCGTCCCGATGCGCGGAGCACGGTCGATGCGCTGGCGGCACTGGGCCTTCCGGGTTCGATCCTTTCGGGGGACAGCGCGCCCTCGGTCCGTCCGGTGGCCGCCGCACTGGGGCTGACCGCGCAAACCCATGTCGCGCCCGATGAGAAATGCGCGGCGCTCGCTCGGCTCCAACGACAGGGGCATAATGTGCTGATGGTCGGCGACGGCCTTAACGACGGTCCGGCGCTCGCCGCCGCCGATGTGTCCATGGCGCCCGGATCGGCAAGCGATGTCGGGCGCAACACCGCCGATTTCGTATTCCTTGGCGATAGTCTCTCGCCCTTGCCCTTCGCGCTGCGCGCCGCGCGCAAGACGATGCGGATCGTCCGCCAGAATTTTGCGCTCGCCATCGGCTATAATGCGCTGGCAATCCCGCTCGCGGTGGCCGGTTTCGTGACGCCGCTGGTGGCGGCGGTGGCGATGTCGCTGTCCTCGCTGATTGTCGTCGCCAATTCGCTGCGGCTAAGGCGCACGCGATGACCGGTCTCGTCCTTCTTATTCCGGCTGCCATTTTCCTCGGCCTTGTCGGGCTTGCAGCCTTTTTCTGGGCGCTCCGGAACGGGCAGTTCGACGATCCGGACGGCGCGGCGGCGCGGATCCTGCTCGACGACGAGGACGAAGAGGCATGAGGGTTCGGGCCGCAGTCCTGCCGCTGATCGCGGCGGCGCAGATGGCGGCTACTCCGGTGATGGCCGCGCCAGCGGGCGGTCATATGCTCTGGGCCGACATTTGCGGTCAGCCGGGCATGCGCGTCGCGATACCGCTGAAATCCGACGGATCCGGAGGTGGCGACAGCTGCCCCGGTGCCTGTCACGCCGCGCTGTGCCGGAAATGGAGCGTCGCTTCGGGCGCGAGGGGCGCGCGGATCTGACCGCAATTTGCCGCGAATTGGGGCTGACCTGCCGTCGGTCTTCCGCTAACGGAAAGGCATGTCGAATTGCGATACCTGCCTTGTGCGCAACCGGGCCATCTGTTCGGTGCTCGATAACGATGCGTTGAGCGAGCTTAACCGTATCGGCCGCCGCAAAAAGGTCCGGCGCGGCGAAACCTTGATCTGGGAGGGGGATGACGCCCCCGTCGTTGCCAATGTTATCGACGGTATGATGAAACTGACAACGGCGACCGGTGACGGGCGCGAGCAGATTGTGGGCATCAGCTTTCCGTCCGATTTCATCGGCCGCCCGTTCGGCGCATCGAGCGCCAATTCGGCGACGGCGCTGACCGATGCCGAGCTGTGCGTCTTCACCCGATCGAGCTTCGACAGTTTCGCCACGGCGCATCCCGATCTCGAACATGAACTGCTCGAACGCACGCTGAAGGAACTGGATCGCGCCCGCGAATGGATGCTGCTGCTTGGTCGCAAGAGTGCGGGCGAACGCGTTGCGACCTTCCTCCTCGAAATGTCGAAACGGCTCGCCGGGCAGGATTGCTCCGGGCTCATTCTTCCCGTGGACCGGTTCGCACTGCCGCTTTCGCGCCAGCAGGCGGCGGACATATTGGGGCTGACGATCGAAACCGTCAGCCGCCAGTTGGGCCGGCTGCGCGAGGCCGGGTTTATCAGTACGCCGGACAGGCGAACGATTGAGATTCTCGATCGCGAAGCCCTGGAGGCGGAAGCCGAAACCGGCTGACGCACCAAAAATAGGCGCGCCGGGCGATGGGCATGGCGCGCCTTGATCGCGATCGACCCGCTCCTTGATCATGGTCAAGGACCGCGACCTGGAAAGCTGCTTTCCAGGCTGCCATGTGGTCCTATCATCCCAGCCTGCTCGAGCGCTCTTTACCGCGCTATACGAGCTATCCAACGGCGGCCGAGTTCATGCCGGTGGGCGGGGATTTTCACGAAGCCGGCTTCGATGCGGTAGCGCCGGACACGCCGGCTTCGCTCTATCTCCACATTCCCTTTTGCGAGAAGATTTGCTGGTATTGCGGGTGCAATACCGGTGCGGTCAACAAGACGCGGCGACTGGAGGCCTATCTCGATGCGCTTCATGCCGAGATAGAGCTGGTTGCCGCAAGGCTCGGTAACCGGCGGCCGATTACCCAGATCGCCTTTGGCGGAGGCAGTCCCAACGCGATTCCTGCCGTCGATTTCGTCAGGCTGGTCGATCATCTGATGATCGCCTTTTCGGCTTTCGACGCGCGCCTTTCGATCGAGCTCGATCCGCGCGGGTTGAAAGCCGAATGGATTGCGGTATTGGGGCGGTCGGGCGTCAGCCATGCGAGCCTCGGCGTCCAGACCTTCGATCCATTGCTGCAGGAACGGATTGGGCGCGTTCAGCCTTTTGCCGATGTGGCGCACGCCGTGAAGGAGTTGCGCGACCATGGCATATCCTCGCTCAACTTCGATCTGATGTACGGCCTGCCGGGCCAGACGATGGCCGAGCTCAAGGCGACGATTGTACGCACCATCGATATGGCGCCGGATCGTATCGCGCTGTTCGGCTATGCGCATTTGCCGGCGGCGATTCCGCGCCAGCGGCAGATCGATGCCAGTGACATGCCTGCGCCGCGGCAGCGTTTCGACATGGCGGCGCTTGGGCATCGGATGTTCACCGATGCCGGATATGAACCGGTCGGTTTCGATCATTTCGCGCGGCCCGGCGACAGCCTTGTCCAGGCCAGCCGCGAGGGCCGGTTGAAGCGCAATTTCCAGGGTTTCACCGATGACCAGGCGGAGGCGCTGATCGGTCTCGGGGCCAGCGCGATCAGCAGTTTTCCCGATCGCTATGTCCAGAATGACAAGAATAACGGGCGATACCGGATGCGGATCGACGCGGGTTCGCTGGCGGCCGAACGCGGCGCGCTCCGAAGCGCAAGCGACCGCGTGGTGGGCCGGGTGATCGAGCGGATCTTGTGCCGGGGTGAGGCCGATATCCCCGACCCGCTCTCGCCGGATGTGGCCGGACAGCTCGATCGCATGCGTGCGCTCGGCCTGATCGAGCAGGTCGGGTGCCGGGTTGTGCTTACCGAAGCGGGGCGGCCCTATGCCCGCACGCTCGCGCATCTTTTCGACGCTTACCATAAGCCGAATGAGGCGAAGTTCAGTAACGCGATCTGATGCTGCACGCTTGCTTTTATAACGATTGTTAGGATAGATGATCCGCAGGAGAGATGATCGCGGAGAGGATTCCATGAGGCTGCAGCTGCCTCCCGGTATAACTGCATCGCAGTTCGATGCCGGGCTCAACGCGTTTCGGGATGTGGTCGGCGATGACTGGACGCTCGCCACCGATCTTGATCGCGATACCTATGCCGATTTTTACGCGCCCGGCGATCTCGACGAACACGCGCCCGGCGCCGCGGTTGCTCCGGCCAGCGTCGAAGAGACGCAGGCGATCGTTCGCCTCGCCAACGAACACCGGATTCCGCTCTGGCCGATCAGCCGGGGCAAGAATCTCGGTTACGGCACCGCCGCGCCGCGGCTGCCGGGCACCGTGGTGCTCGACATGGGCCGGATGCGCCGCATCCTGGAGGTCAATGACGACCTTGCCTATTGCGTGGTCGAACCCGGCGTCAGCTTCTTCGATCTTTACGAATATCTGCGCGCCAACGACCATCCGTTGTGGATGTCGGTTCCCGGCAACGCCTGGGGATCGGTAATGGGCAACGCGCTCGATCACGGCTTCGGCTACACGCCGACCGGCTTTCACGCCCGCAACGTCTGCGGCATGGAGGTGGTGCTGCCGACCGGCGACCTCGTCCGCACGAATATGGGCGCGATGGAGGGCAATCACAGCTGGCACGTCTATCCGCTGAGCTACGGCCCGACCTTCGATCAGATGTTCTCCCAGTCCAACATGGGGATCGTCACCAAGATGGGCTATTGGCTTCAGCCCGAGCCCGCGCATTCGCTGTCGCTGTCGATGGAAGCGCCCAACGAGGAGGATATCGGCTGGATCGTCGACACGATCTCGCCGATGCGCCGCAACGGCCTGATCGATCAGAACCAGTTCGTGTCGTCTTCGCTCGGCCGGCTCGTCCTCATGGGCCAGCGCAGCGACTTCTATGACGGCGAAGGCGCGATGCCCGACGAGGTTGCCGACCGGATCCGCGCCGAGAACGATCTCGGCTTCTGGGCGGTCAATATCCGCGTCTATGGCGAGGAAGCCGTCAACCGCGCCAAGGCCGATGTGATCAAGGCCGCCTTTGCGGAGCATACGAGCACCGAATTCACCGAGACCGAATGGAGCCGCGGCGAAGAGGTCAACACGATGGATCCGGGCTTCGGCGTGCCGACGGCGGTGCCGCTGCAGATGGGCAACTGGGTCGGGGGCCGCGGCGCGCATCTCGGCTTCTCGCCGATCGTGCCGGCGACGCGCGAGCATGTGATGCGCCAGCTCGAACGCTCGCGGGCCGTCATCGCCGCACACGATGTCGATTTCTACGCCTCTTTCACGATCGGCGAACGGTTCTGCACCAACATCAACATGCTGATGTACGACCGCGACAATGCCGAGCAGGTCGCGAACATCCGCCGCCTGTTCAACGCGCTGATCGCCGATGCGCGCGAAGCCGGTTACGGCGAATACCGCACCCATCTGAGCTGGATGGACCCGGTCTCCGACACTTATGATTTCAACGATCACGCCCAGCGACGGATGGCCGAAGCGATCAAGGACGCGCTCGATCCGAACGGGATCCTCGCGCCGGGCAAGCAGGGCGTCTGGCCCGAACGCTATCGCAACCAGCGGGAGGGATCGTGATGAACCGCCCATTCGCGGCGCTTGCTCTTTGCGCGCTGCTCGCGGCTTGTTCGGAAGGCGGCGAGCCCGCCGCCGGCGGCCCGGAAGGCGGCCCGCCGCCGATGGAATTTCGCCCGATGGAAGCCGAGCAGAGCGCCGACGTCACCGATCCGGCGAGCCGCACCGCAGCGGGCCAGGACGGCGAACGGATGTTCAACCGGCGCTGCGGCGTCTGCCATCTGGGCGGCGGCATGGGCAGCAATTTGCTGATGCGGCGGGTGGGACCGGAGAACGCGCTGCTCGCGCAACGCCCGGGCGGTGTGCCGTCGGCGTTGACGATGACGGCGGTGCGCGGTGGTCTGGGCGCGATGCCGCCGCTGTCGCGCGTCGAGGTTACCGATGCAGAGTTGGAGGCGATCGCCGCCTATCTGTCGGAGGATCATGCGCAATGATCCGAAGCGTCAACAAGCGCGAATTCCTGGCCGGATCGGCGATCGGCGCGGCCTGGGCGTTCGGTGGCCGGTTATTCGGAGGCGAAGCGGACGCGGTGTCGTTCGATCGCCGCATCGCCGTCGTGCTGGTCGATGAGCGGTCTCCGCTCGGCGAGGGGCTCGCGCATAGCGCGCGCCGGGCCGGTGTACGGACGATCGGTTTCGAGGCTACGGATGCTGCGATCTGGCGGGATGCCCGGGCAGGCTTTGGGCTGCGCGATGGCGAGGCGATGATCGGACTGACGGGCTGGTCGGACTGGACATTATTGCGACCGGCGTTGGCCGATCACCGCAAGCTGGCGCGTACCGAGCTGCGGATCGACAGTGACGATATGGCGCCGGGCGAGCTGGTGACCATGCTCGCAGAGAATATGGCCGGCCGGTCGTTGTCCCGGCTGCGGTTCGGCGGCTCGCGGACCGCTCATACGCAGTTCGGCTGGCTGGTCGCCTAGACGCCAGCACAGCGGCGCGCGGGCTCGTTGGCGTTAGAAAAGCGCCGGTTCGCTGAATGTGATGATGCCGTCCCGATGGTCAAGATCGGCGAGCCGCGTGAAGCGGCCGACGAAGATTTCGCAGCCGGACGTCATCCGGATATCGAACGTTTCACCGTCGATGCGCTGGAAACGCGCGACCTTGTAAAGCGAGACGCGCTTTTGGGCTTTGAAGGATCGGGGACGGTGCATCCGTCCGATATCGCGGCTACTGTTTAAGAAAAAGTGGACGCGCGACGCTTTTTGCGGGCTCGATGTTAACCATAACAACTTGGAAAGTAATGCTTTCTGTCTTGTGGTGAGACGGTTTTAGACAGGCCTGATTATCGTTTGCCGCGACCCTGCAAATATGTTTAGATTCCATCAACCATGTTCGGAGACGTGCAATGGACCAGAGCAGGATCAGCGCGACGGACGGCCATGCCCTGGCCGATGATGCAACAGAGCCGCTGCTCGACGATGCGGAGCTGCGCCGCGTAGCGCCGCCCAAGCCGTCTTCGCTGTTCGACCTTGGCCAGTTGGAGGTGACCTGGGACGAGGAACGCGAGGCGCTGTGGACGTTCATGACGCCGCGCGGCCGGCCCAGCTTCAACCTCCACATGCTCCGCGATTTCGAGATTTGGCAGAGCGAGATCGCGCGGCTCTACGGCATTGGCGGCGAGCCATTACGCTATGTGATCCTCGGATCGCGCTTTCCGGGCGTCTGGAATTTCGGCGGCGATCTCGGATTGTTTTCCAAATATATCCGTAACCGCGATCGCCAGGCGCTTCTCGACTATGGGCGCGCCTGCAACAACATCCTCCACCGCAACATGAAATGCCTCGGCCTGCCGATCGTCACGATCGGGCTTGTCCAGGGGCAGGCGCTGGGCGGCGGGTTCGAGGCGTTGATGTCGTTCAACGTCATTATCGCCGAACGCGGTGCAAAATTCGGGTTGCCCGAAATCGCCTTCGGGTTGTTTCCCGGCATGGGCGCGCACGCACTTTTAGCGCGGCGCCTGGGCTTCGCACGAGCCGAGCAGATGATCCTGAGCGGCAGGACCTATTCGGCCCAGGAGATGTACGATCTCGGCCTCGTCCATGTCCTTGTCGAGGATGGCAAGGGCGAAGAGGCGGTGAAAGATTATCTGCGCGCCAACAACCGCCGCCATGCCGGCAACAGCGCGGTCTATGAGGCCAGCCGTCACGTTCTTCCGGTAACCCTCGACGAACTCAACGCGATCGTCGAGATATGGGCCGATACGGCGCTCAAGCTGGACGAGGGCGATCTTCGGCTGATGGAGCGGCTGGTTCGCGCCCAGGCGAAACTTTCGGAAAAAGTCAGCGCAGGCTGACGATCTGGACGGTGCTGTCGTCCGGCGCAGCTTCGCTCGCAAGCCGACGGGAAGCCTGGTCGGCCGTCATCGGACGCGCATAATAATAGCCCTGCACACGGCTGCATCCGGCGTCGCGGACCCGGTCCAACTGTTCTTCGGTTTCCACGCCCTCTGCGACGGTCGCGACCTGCAAGGATTTCGCGAGCTGGACGACCGCGCCGATGATTTTCTGGTCGGTCGGGCTATTCGCGATGTTGCGGATGAACGACTTGTCGATCTTGATCGTGTCGAATTCCCAGCTGCGCAGATAGGTGAGTGAGGAGAAGCCGGTGCCGAAATCGTCGAGGCACAGGCGTAGGCCCATCTTCTGCAATTGGCGGAGCAGCGAGTTGGTGTGCGGGCTCTTGTCGAGCAGTACGGATTCGGTGATTTCGAGTTCCAGCCGCCGCGCGACCATGCCGGTGTTGACCAGCGTTTCGATGATCGTGACCGGCAGGTTCGTCTGCTTGAGCAGAGCCGGCGAGATGTTGACCGAGACATTGACGTCCTCGGGCCAGCCGGCCGCCGCCTCGCAGGCCTTGCGCAACACCCATTCGGTGATGTCGCCGATCAGGCCGGCACTTTCCGCTACGGGTATGAAAACCGCCGGGCTGACATCGCCGAGTTCGGGATGTTTCCAGCGCAGCAGGGCCTCGCAGCTGCGCGTCTTGCCGGTTTCCAGATCGACGATCGGCTGGAAGAGCAGGGTGAATTCGTCATTGGCGAGCGCTTCCTGCAGGCCGGATTCGATCTGGCGATGCATGAGGAAATCCTCGTGCATGAACGGTTCGAAGGCGCGGACCTTTTTCCCGCCGTCATTCTTGGCATGGTAGAGGGCGATGTCGGCATTCTTGAGCATGATTTCGCTCTGCCGGCCATGATCGGGCGCGACCGCAACGCCGAGCGAGGCGGCGACCTCTACCGTGTTTTCGTTGATGCTGACCGGCTGCGAGACCGAGTCCAGGATTTCGCCGCCGAGCCGGCTTGCTTCTTCGACGGTTTCGATCGTCGCCATGATCACGAACTCGTCGCCGCCGAACCGGGCCAGCCAGCCCCGCGGGCCGAGAACGGCTTTCACGCGCTGCGCGGTGACGATGAGCACCTTGTCGCCGGCGAGATGGCCGAGCGTATCGTTGATCGCCTTGAAGTGATCGAGGTCCATCCAGATGACGGCGACCTTGTCGGTCGGTCGTTCGTCGAGCGAGTCGAGCAATTCGCCCAGCCGCATCTGCATCGCGAGCCGGTTGTCGAGGCCGGTCAGCATATCGCTGCGCGCCATTTTTTCGAAACGCGCGGCGACCTCGCTCTTTTCCTGTTTGCCCGAAAGCGCGGTGTAGACGACTTCGTAGGTCTGCAGGCTGATGTCCATGATGCCGAGGACGAAAAGCAGGGTCAGCACGGCGAGCGTGATCGAAAGCGCGCTGCCCATGACGACAAGGCCAAGCATGATCGGCACCATACACAGGCACAATTGGCCGATGGCGATGAGCGGACGGCCCGCGTTGCGCGCCGCGACGCCGGCGGCATAACCGGTAACGGGGATAGCGGCCATCAACAGAAGGATCGTGTGGTTGACCTGGGTAAAGGTGAGATAGGCCATCGCGCCGAGCAGCGAGGCGTAGAGCCAGGCGCCGATCTCGTAGATCCGTTCCCAATGCAGCCGCTCGCGGGATGTGGCATTATGTTCGGTGCGGTTATAGGCGATCGCGCCGGCGATGCGGAACAGGCCGGTGAGGTGGATGGCGATCGAACAGAGAAGAAGCGCGAAATTGCCAGAAACATGGGCGATACAGCCTGCGGTAACGCTGCAGGTGAGGGCGCCGATGACGAGCGAAGCGGGCGATGAGTAGAGCGTGCGGACCAGCGACGCGCGAACCTGCCGCGCGAGCGAGCTTTCCGAAGCGGCCAAGTGCCTTAGTTTACCGCCGACAATCGGCATCGACTTCTCCCACACGCCAACATTGTTAGGGGCATATGGTTAAGACTCTATGGGCAAATCGGCGGGAATTCAGAGAATCTTCAGGCGGCGTCACGGCCTAATCTCTCGGATTTCGGGGGTTAGCCGACCTGCCGGTGTTCCCATTTGCTACCAACGATTTCGAGCGTCTTTTCAAGGGGCATCGGCCGGCCGAAGAGATAGCCCTGAAGCTGATGGCAGCCGAGTTCGCGCATCCGGTTGAAATCGTCGGCGGTCTCGATGCCTTCGGCGGTGATCGTCAGCCGGAAGCTGTTGGCGAGCATGATGATCGCCTTGATGATCGACACGGTTTCCTCGCGCTCTGCGGCTTCGCGCACGAAGCTGCCGTCGATCTTCAATTTGTGGAACACGGCTTTGTTCAGATAGCCGAGCGAGGAATAGCCGGTGCCGAAATCGTCGAGCGCGATGCCGGAGCCCAGCGATCGCAGCCGCTTGAGCACATCGAGTGCGTTGCCCGCGCCGCTCATGAACACGGACTCGGTGACTTCGATTTCCAGCCGGCTCGCGGAAAGCCGCGCTTTTTTCAGCGCATCTGCGACATCGTTGGGCAGCGAAGGAATGACCAGCTGAAGCGGCGATACGTTGACCGCGACGGTAATGTCGTCGGGCCAATGCGCGGCGTCCATACAGGCCTTGCGCATCACCCAATCGCCCAGTTCGCCGACCAGACCGCTTTCTTCGGCGATCGGGATGAACACGGCGGGCGAGATCGGCCCGCGCGTCGGATGGTTCCAGCGCAGCAGCGCTTCGAACCCGGTGACACGCTGCGACTGCGCCGAAACCAGCGGTTGGTAGAGCAGGTTGAACTGTTCGGTCCCGATCGCATCGCGCATATCATGTTCGAGCCGGACGCGCTCTTCGGCTTCGACCTGCATCTTCGCATCGAAGTTGCAGAAGGCGCCGCGCCCCTGCGATTTGGCGTGATAGAGGGCAAGATCCGCGTTGCGAACGAGATCGTCGACCGTATCGCCGTCCGCCGGACCATAGGCGCAGCCGATGCTAAGACCGATACGGATCTGGATATTGTCGATCAAATACGGCTCGCTGATCGTGCTGATCAGTTTTTCCGCTAGCGATTCAACCGCGACGCGGCTTTGTGCATCATCGAGTACGACCGCGAATTCGTCGCCGCCGATCCGGCCGACCGTACCGCGCTTGCCGACGAGATCGTACAGCCGCCGCGCGACCGTCTTGAGCACAGCATCGCCCTTGGGATGGCCGAACGTGTCGTTGACCGGTTTGAAGCCGTCGAGATCGAGAAACAGCACTGCGCAGGGTACGTTGCGCGCCTTGGCATCAACCAGAGCCGTGTCGAGCAGCGTGCGAACGCGCGACCGGTTCGGCAGGCTCGTGAGCACATCGAGATTGGCGAGATGCTGGAGCCGGGCATGCGAACTTTTGGAATCGGTGATATCGAGCCCAACTCCCCGATAGCCCATGAAATCGCCATCATCAGTGAAGATCGGGCTGCCCGAAAGCGAGACCCATCGTTCCTCATTGTCGTGACCGACCTGGATTTCGAACTTGTCGAATTTCTGCTGCTTGCCGAGAATATCGCCAAGCCCGGCCCTACCGCCGAACGCGGCGACGAACGGCCTGCCCAGAAGCTGATAGGTGGCGCAACCGAGTAGCTCGCCCATGCGCGGTGAAACATAGGTCAGCGCGTAATCGCGGTCGATCTGCCAGAGCCAGCCCGCGCCGCGATCTTCATACTCCTGCAGCAGCAGCCGGATATCGGCGTGTTTGGCGGAAACGACGGCGGCCTTGTCCATCTGCCCCTGCCAGGAACGCGCCAGCAGCAGGAAGCCGACCAGCGCGGCGCCCGAGAAGGCGGCGAGAATTGCGATGGCAGGCAGGGCTTCGGAACCGAGCGCCGTGAAGGCGGTAAAGGCCATGCCGAGAGAAAGTATGCCGACCCAGAGCGCGATGGCGGGAGGAATGACGGCGACCGAAATACCGCTGACGATCATGATCGCGACGAGCCCGCCGGTCGTCGCCTGGTTGATCGGCGCACCCGAAAGCGTGGCGTAGATGGGCATCGATATCCAGAGCGCCGCGCGTCCCGCGCAATCGCCGGCGGCCGTCCAGATCCGGGTTGCCGGTTGCTGGCCGCTACGCCGGACCATCGTGCTGGTGCTGAGCCAGCGCGCCGAACCGTAAGTCGCGCCGATGATCAGAGCGAGCCAGGCGAGCAGCAATATCGTCGAGAGACTGTTGCGTTCCAGGATGGCGAACACGACCGCGCAGATCGCCTGCGTGCCGCCGGAATAAAGCGCAAAGCGCGCGAGAATGTTAAGCTGCGCGGTGCGCACTTCGCCCGAAGGGGCGTGACGTTCTTCAATACGATGGGCGGGGCCGCGCGCGTCGCTTTCGCGACGGTGCTGCGCTTCCAGATTCGCTTCCGCGTGCAGATTGTCTTCCGACATGAGACCCCGGCTCTACAGTGTTGGCCAGAGACATGGCATGAACTATTTGATGGTTGGTTAAGATCGCTTTGGGAATGTTTATACCGCGTCCGCGGCCCGTTACGGGTTTTCGCCATCACAAGGATCAGGAGTTTTTGCGCTGGACCGCAAAACCGCTTAGGAAACGGCCATTGTCAGCGAGTCCGGACTCGTACCGGCCTCAATGCCCCAAGGAGATACAGGAATGCGCAAAGCGCTGTTTTTCGCGGTCAGTGGCCTCGCCCTTTCCGCCTATGCCACCATTTTCAGTGAGGACCGCGCCATGGCGAGCGAACCCGTTGCAGCCCCGGCCAACGATGCCGACGAAAATCCGCTGCTCGCGGAGTGGACCGGCCCCTTCGAAGGGGTGCCGCCCTGGGACGAGATGCGGCCCGAACTGTTTGGCGAGGCATTCGAGGCCGCGATGGCAGAAATGCGCGCCGAAGTGCAGGCGATCATCGACAATCCGGAAAGCCCGACTTTTGCCAATACCAATGAGGCGATGGAGTTGATCGGTGACCGGATGAGCAACGTCCAGTCGATGTTCGGCGTCGCCACCAGCAATGTCAGCAATGACGAATATCGGGCGGTCGAGCGCGAATGGAGCCCGCAGCTCGCAAGCTTTTATCAGAGCGTCTATCTTCAGCCGGAACTCATCGCGCGTTATCGCGTCGTTTACGACAGCCGCGAGAATGCCGGCCTGACGCCCGCGCAGATCCGCCTTGCCGAACGCGATTATGAGCAACTGGTGCGCGCCGGCGCGACGCTTGAAGGCGCGGAGCGCGCTCGCCTCGACGAGATTACCGCCGAGCTCGCCGGTCTCTACACCGAGTTCTCGAACAAGCTGCTCGCCGACGAAGAAACCTATGTGTTGCTGACCAGCGAAGACGATCTTGTCGGGCTTCCCGACAGCCTGATCGGCACGTTGCGCGCGGCCGCGGAAGAGCGGGAGCTCGAGGGCTGGGCGGTCGTCAACACCCGCTCCTTCATGCAACCCTTCCTGCAATATTCCACGCGGCGCGATCTGCGCGAGCAGGTGTGGCGTGCCTATGTCAATCGCGGCGACAATGGCGATGCCAACGATACCAACGCAACGATCGCCGCCATCCTGGCGCTGCGTGCCGAGCGCGCGGCGCTGCTCGGTTTCGAGACGCACGCCCATTTGCGGATGGCCGACACGATGGCGGGCACGCCCGAAAACGCGACCGAGCTGATGATGCGCGTATGGCCGGCCGCGGTCGCGCGCGTTCATGAGGAAGTCGCCGACATGCAGGCGGTCGCCGATGCCGAAGGCGCCGGGATCACGATCGAGCCCTGGGACTATCGCTTCTACGCCGAGAAGGTCCGCCAGGATCGCTATTCGATCGACGAGTCCGAGATCAAACCCTATCTTCAGCTTCAGAACATGGTCCAGGCGATGTTCTATTCGGCCGAGCGGCTCTACGACCTCCACTTCGAGGAAAACACCGGCGCGGTGCCGGTCTTCCATCCCGATGTGCGGACCTTTGCGGTCACCAACAGCCGCACGGGCGAGGATGTCGGGCTCTTCTATCTCGATACCTATGCGCGGACCGGCAAGCGGTCGGGTGCGTGGATGACGACCTACCGCTCGCAGCAGACGCTGGGCGGCGAACGCAACGTGCTGGCGTCGAACAACAACAACTTCAGCGAGCCTGCCGAGGGGGAGGTGGCGCTGATCAGCATCGACGATGCCCGCACCTTGTTCCACGAATTCGGCCACGGTATCCACTACCTGCTCCAGCAGGTCTATTATCCGGGGCTGGCGGGCACGCCGCGCGACTTTGTGGAATATCCGAGCCAGGTGAACGAGAATTGGGTGCTGACGCGCGATGTGCTCAACCGTTTCGCGACGCATTATGAAACCGGTGAACCGATGCCGCAGGAACTGGTCGACCGGATCGAGGCCAGCGACACCTTCAACCAGGGCTTCGCCACGGTCGAATATCTGTCTTCGGCGCTTGTCGATATGCGGCTGCATAACCGTGCCGAACCGGTCACCGATATCGACGCGTTCGAACGCGAAACGCTGATCGAAATCGGCATGCCAGACGAAATCGTCATGCGGCACCGGCTGCCGCAATTCGGGCATCTGTTTTCTTCCGACGCCTATTCGGCCGGCTATTACAGCTATCTGTGGTCCGAAACGATGGATGCGGATACCTGGGAGGCGTTTGTCGAGAGCGGCGATGTCTGGAACCGCGAGATTGCCGATCGTTTCCGCGAAACCCTGCTCTCGACCGGCAATGTTACCGACCGCGCGGAGGCCTATCGCCAGTTCCGCGGCCGTGACCCCGATGTCGATGCGCTGCTTCGGAAACGCGGCTTCCCGGTGCCCGGAGAGGGCGAAGAAACCGAAACCGACGATTAACTCTGGCGGCCGGCCGGCGCGGTAATTCCGCCCGGCCGGCTAGCGGGGCGTTAGTTCTGGGCGGCAGCGGGGCGCGACAAGGGGCGTTCCGCCTCGATCACCATGCCGTCGTCCGCCATCAGCATCAGTTCGCCATAGGGGCCGAATTCGAAGCGGCGGACCGTTTCAAGCAGCGTGAACAGCATGCGCTCGCGGTCCGTGACCTCTTGCCCGGGACAGGCCATACGGGTCGAGGCGACCGGGCCGAAGGTGAGACCCTCGGCAATCTCGTAGCGCCCTGAATATCGGTTGCAGCCGGCATGGCCCGAAAGCCCGCCATCCTCGTCGAAACGCATGGTGAGCCCGTCATCCTGGGTGGTGCGATAGGGACCGATCGCGGTCAGCACCCAGTCGACCTCGGTCAGGAGATCGGCGGTTTCGCCGCCGCAGCCATGGAAATGCCGCCCTTCGAGAAACACGTTGACGGCTTTCGGGTAGATCCGCTCTGACATGCCGTCGCTGCAGAGCTCGTCCTCGATCATGACGATGAAATCGCGGCCGCTGGCGCTCCGGCTCATGAATATGGCGCGGCCGGGCAGGCCGCTCGCTTCGGGGCGCGGCGCGCGCGATTCAAGATCGCCAATATGTTCGAATGCCATCTCGTCGGCGCCGATGTCGAGCGACCAGAAGGGTTCCGTGCCGAGGGCGCGAAAGCCGGTCCATTCGTCGGTCGCTTCGGCTTCATGATGGTCGGCGATCGCCGGGGAGGTCGCGAGCGGCAGCAGGGCGAAAAGCGCCGCGATGCGGAGGAAGGTCCGGTTCATCGTCCGATTGTCGCAGATGGCGAGGATTCGATCAATCGGCTAAAAACTGGCAATTTTCTGGGAACTATCCGAAGCCTGCGTAATTATATTATAAGGCGACCGAGAAACGATTCGCCTGGACAGGATTCCGATGGCTAGCGACAAGAAGCGGCGCAACCTGCCGTCCCTCGAACTCTACGTGCCTGAGCCGAAATTTCGGCCCGGGGACGAAGCCGACTTTTCCGATGTCGAAGTGCCGCCCGCGGGCGAAACGCGGCGGCCCGATACCGCCGCCGCGCATGGCGAGATGCACGACCTTGCCTATGGGCTGGTGCGCGTGCTCGGTGACGATCACCAGGCCGCCGGCCCGTGGGACCCCAGACTCGACCCCGATACCTTGCGCAAGATGCTGCGCGCGATGGCGCTGACCCGCGCCTATGACCTGCGCATGTTCCGCGCCCAGCGGCAGGGCAAGACCAGCTTCTACATGAAATGCACGGGCGAGGAGGCGGTGGCTATCGCCGCGACCTTCGCGCTCGACCGCGACGACATGACGTTCCCCAGCTATCGCCAGCAGGGCATCCTGATCGCGCGCGACTGGTCGCTGGTCGACATGATGAACCAAGTCTATTCGAACTCGAAGGACCGGCTCAAGGGCCGCCAGCTGCCGATCATGTATTCGACGAAACAGGGCGGCTTCTTCTCGATCTCGGGCAATCTCGCGACGCAGTTTCCCCAGGCCGTGGGCTGGGCAATGGCAAGCGCGGCGAAAGGCGATACGCGGATTGCGGCGAGCTGGACCGGCGAGGGATCGAGCGCCGAGGGCGATTTCCATTCGGCCTGCACCTTCGCGGCCGTCTACAAGGCGCCGGTCATCCTCAACGTCGTCAACAATCAATGGGCGATCAGCTCGTTCAGCGGCTTTGCCGGCGCCGAGGCGACGACCTTCGCGGCGCGCGCCGTCGGCTATGGCATTGCCGGGCTACGTGTCGACGGCAACGATGCGCTGGCCGTCTATGCGGCGACCCAATGGGCGGCGGAACGCGCGCGCACCAACAAGGGCCCGACCCTGATCGAGCATTTCACCTATCGCGCCGAAGGCCATTCGACCTCGGACGATCCCTCGCAATATCGCTCTGCCAACGAGGCGGCGGACTGGCCGCTGGGCGATCCGATCGCGCGGCTCAAAAACCATCTCATCGCGCTGGGCGAGTGGGACGAGGAGCGGCAGGAAGCGATGGACCGGGAATGCGCCGAACAGGTGAAAACGGCGGCCAAGCAGGCGGAAAAGAACGGCATTCTCGGCCATGGCCTGCACCAGCCGCTCGAAACCATGTTCGAGGATGTGTTCGAGGAGATGCCCCCGCACCTGCGCAAGCAGGAGCAGGAAATGCTCGCCGAAAACCGCGCTGCCAACAATGTGGCGAAGACGCGATGACGCAAATGAACATGATCCAGGCGATCAACAGCGCCATGGACGTCGCCATGCAGCGCGATGACAATGTCTGCGTGTTCGGCGAGGATGTCGGCTTTTACGGCGGCGTCTTCCGCGCCACCGCCGGGCTTCAGAAGAAATATGGCAAGACCCGCGCCTTCGATACGCCGATCAACGAATGCGGGATCATCGGCGTTGCGGTCGGCATGGCGGCCTATGGGTTGAAGCCGGTCGCCGAGATTCAGTTCGCCGATTATATCTATCCCGGCCTCGATCAGCTCGTTTCCGAGGCCGCGCGGCTGCGATACCGGTCCGCCGGCGAATTCACCGCGCCGATCACCGTGCGCTCGCCCTTTGGCGGCGGCATCTTCGGCGGGCAGACGCACAGCCAGTCGCCCGAAAGCATCTTCACCCATGTCTGCGGCATCAAGACGGTCATCCCTTCGACGCCCTACGATGCCAAGGGCCTGCTGATCGCGGCGATCGAGGATCCCGATCCGGTCGTCTTCTTCGAGCCCAAGCGCATCTATAACGGCCCGTTCGACGGCCATTACGATACGCCGGTGACGCCCTGGGCGAAACATCCGGCGAGCGAAGTGCCCGACGAACATTATGTCATCCCGCTCGGCAAGGCGAACATCGTGCGCGGCGGCGGCGATCTGACGATCCTGTGCTATGGAACGATGGTGCATGTCGTCATGAACTCGGTCGCGGAACTCGGCATCGATGCCGAGGTGATCGACCTGCGCACCCTGTTGCCGCTCGACATCGACACCATCGAGGTGTCGGTGAAAAAGACCGGCCGCTGCATGGTCGTGCATGAGGCAACGCGGACATCCGGCTTCGGCGCCGAGCTGGTCGCGCTGGTGCAGGAAAGCTGCTTCTATCATCTCGAAGCGCCCGTCGAGCGTGTGACGGGGTATGACACGCCCTATCCGCACAGCCTCGAATGGGCATATTTTCCGGGGCCGGTGCGGCTCCGGCTGGCAATCGAACGCGTCATGGAGGACGTCAGTGGCGAAGTTTAGCTTCAAGCTCCCCGATATCGGCGAAGGCATCGCCGAGGCAGAGATCGTCGCCTGGCACATCGAGGTCGGTGACGAGATCGAGGAAGATCAGGCCATCGCCGACATGATGACCGACAAGGCGACGGTGGAAATGGAATCGCCTGTCGCCGGTAAGGTGCTCGAGCTCAACGGCGAGGAAGGCGAGATGCTCGCCATCGGATCGGTGCTCGCGGTGATCGAGACCGACGAGCTGCCCGATGAGGAAGAGATTGCCGAAGCGGTGAAGGCGCAAGTCGAGGAAGCGGTTGAAGAGGACGCCGACAAGGCTGACGAAGCCGAAGAAGCACCCGAAGCACCCAAGCCGTTCGACCAGGAAATCGCTGCCGAACGCGAGCCGGAACCTTCCGCGAAAAGCAGCGCGCCGATCCTCGCCTCGCCCGCCGTGCGCAAGCGCGCCGCGAACCTCGGCGTCGATCTGGCGCAGGTGAAGCCGCATGGTGACCGTGTCCGCCACGCCGATCTCGACGCCTATCTCAGCTATGGCGGCGCGCAGGGCTATCGTGCGCCGGGCGCTTCCCGGAAGCGCGCCGACGAGGAAGTAAAAGTCATCGGCCTGCGCCGCCGCATCGCCGAGAAGATGGCGGCGTCCAAGCGCAACATCCCGCACTTCACCTATGTCGAGGAATTCGACGTTACCGAGCTTGAGGACATCCGGAACGACCTTAACGGTTCGCGCGGAGACCGGCCCAAGCTCACCGTGCTGCCCTTCATCATCGCCGCGATCTGCAAGACGATTCCCGATTTTCCGATGATCAACGCGACCTATGACGACGAAGCCGGCAAGGTGACGCGCCACGGCGCCGTCCATCTCGGCATGGCGACGCAGACCGATGCCGGGCTGATCGTGCCCGTCATCCGCGACGCGCAGGACATGAATGTCTGGCAGCTGGCGATCGAGATCAATCGCCTCGCCGAGGCCGCGCGCACCGGCAAAGCCAAGAGCGAAGAGCTTTCGGGCGGCACCCTGACGATCACCTCGCTCGGCCCGCTTGGGGGCATCGCGACGACGCCGGTGATCAACCGGCCGCAGGTCGCGATCATCGGCCCCAACAAGATCGTCGAACGCCCCGCGATTATCGATGGCGAGCTTGAAATCCGCAAGCAGATGAACCTCTCGATCAGCTGCGACCATCGCGTGGTCGACGGTTACGACGCGGCGAGCTTCGTCCAGGCGCTCAAGCACGTCATCGAAACGCCGGTGCTGATATTTACGGACTGAGGGCGGTTAGAATTAAGTATACTGTTGTCTAATTGATATTCGGTTTTCTCATCCGACCTTGGTCTATGGTTGTCTTCGTGGTCATGGACGAGCGTTGGCGCTGTTGGTGTCCATGCCGCATGATCGCGGTCAGGCGAGGATGGG